>Ga0182012_10008245_pt1 | contig 10312 bp, 11 predicted proteins | sample 612S2SmetaG_FD_120486 | JGI IMG/M metagenome (GOLD analysis project Ga0182012, IMG submission 120486) | Permafrost microbial communities from Stordalen Mire, Sweden - 612S2S metaG | ecosystem: Environmental > Terrestrial > Soil > Wetlands > Permafrost | place: Sweden: Stordalen | collected...
AGCAGGCGCACAACCCGGTGCCGGTGCGGTCGCATCGGTTCCAGCAACTCGAGCATGACCGCGTCATCGACCGGGCGGCCCAGCAGTGTCCAGCCGATCATCTTCGAGACGTGGTAGTCGCCCACCGAAACAGCATCGGCGTCACCGAACGCCCGCTGCGCCGTCTCGGCAGCGGTCCACTCCCCGACTCCCGGCAGCGACGTCAGCGCTTCGCGTGCTTGGGCCGTCGGCCGTGATGCCAGCCGTTCCAGCGAGGCCGCCCGCCGTGCACAGGCCACCACGGTCTGAGCCCGTTTCGGATCGACGTTGGCGAGATGAAACTCCCACGAGGGAATGTTTCGCCACACCTGCGCCGACGGTGGCACCCTCATCCCGGCCGGCGCTGGTCCGGGCGCGGGCGTCCCGTACTTGGACACCAGCACCCGCCACGACCGAAACGCGTCGGCGCCCGGTACCCGCTGCTCGATGACCGCTGGGATCAGAGCTTCCAGTACTTGTCCAGTGCGTCCCAGGCGCAGGTGTGGAAGCCGTCGGTGCGCCGCGGCGACCGTCGGGTCGCGCGGCACGAAATCCGACGCGTCGTCATCAGCACCCAGCAGCGCGGGCAGCATCTCGATGAACTCTGCAGCACCTGAGCCCCACGCCGTGCAGTGGGCGGCGCTGGGGGCCGCACGGCTGATCCGCGCCGCGACGGGTCCGGTGGCCAGCAGACTGGTCCGCCAGATCGCGCCGTCATCGCAGAGTTGAAAGCACGGGTCCTTGGGACCCCGGCGAAGTGGCGCCAACGTGTGCCCGAAGCCGGCCGCCCCGGGGAACGTCACTGTGCGCGCACTCTTCACCCGATGACTCCGGTGTCTCGCCGATTGACCAGAACTGTATGCCAAGACACTATTGCGATGTGATGACGCCGTTCGATGGCCCGCAGGCCGAACTGGCATGGATGTTCCTGCAGAGCGTCAGCGAGGGCGGGGATGCCGATGAGGGTTTCGCGCTGCTCAGCGACGACTTCACGTATTGGAGCATCGTCACCCGGGTTTGCTTCGACAAACAGACTTTCTGGGGTGCGAATGAGCGGCGCAGGAAGATCGTCGAAATCAACATCGATCTGCTTCGCTGTCTCAACGAGGGAGACACTGTGGTGATCGAGGCGCTGGTCTCCGGAACTACCGCGGCCGGCATCCACTACGACACCCCGTTCATCTGCATCTTCGAGACCAGCGACGGGCTGATCATGTCGATGCGCGAATACAGCGACACCAGGGCGGCGGCGGATGTGTTCACCGGTTGATGCCCCGGCCAGACCTGTTACGCCAGCACGCTGATCTCGGCCTTGTTGGGGTAGAAGGCGACGTGGCCGGCAATGGCCGCGACGGCGGGGTAGGGCTGCTCGTAGGTCCAGATCACGTCCTCGACGGTGTCGCCGGCTGCGCTGGTCACGCTGAAGTAACTGGCGTCGCCTTTGAACGGGCAGTAGGTGCTGGTGTCGCTGCGCGTCAACTTCTCTTGGGCCACGTCGCCTATCGGAATATATTGCACCGCAGGCAAAGTAGCCTCCTGCAGTGCCAACGCTCCCGTCGTGTCGGCGACGAGCTCGCCGTTGACGCGAACCTGTACCCGTCCTTTGGTCGGCTCGATGGTGATCGGGTGCCCAGCGTTGGGTTCCAAGATTTCAGGGTGGCTCATTGTTGATTTCTCCTTCGACGGACGTAGCCGGTGCAACACCGGTCGACCGTCAACACTTCCCGGGTCGAACCTATTTTTCGGTGGTTTTTCGAGCGGTGCGCATCGCCGCCCAAAACCGTGCGGCCTCGCGGATCGATTCCTCTACCGGGCGCGGCTGCCAGCCCAACTCGCGGACCGCCTTGCCGCTGTCGACATCGGCTTCGGCGCGCATCATGCGCACCGATGCGAGGCTGAGTTCGGCATCTTTGCCGGTCAGCCGGGCCTTCAGAGTGCCCAACGCACCCAGGGCGTACAGCACCGGCACCGAAATCGAGCGTCGCGGCGGCGGCACACCGGCCTCGTCAGCCGCGATCCGCACGACCTCTGTCAGCGCGATCATGCGTTCGGAAATGAGGTACCGCTCGCCTATCCGCCCGTGCTCGGCGGCGAGGATCATGGCCCGGGCCGCATCGTCTACACCGACGACTTCCAGTTGGATGCCGTCCATCGTGAACGGCAGCTTGCCGAACACCGCGCCGGCGATGAAGGCGCCATGCGGGGTGCGGCCCCAGTCGCCGCCGCCGTAGGTCGTTGACACGCACATGGCAATCGCAGGCAGGCCCGCCTCGGCCACGTAGCGCATCACCAGATCTTCGGCTTGAACCCTGGATTGAACATAGGGGGTAAGGCCGCGTGTGCCGATCACGTCTTCTTCGGTCGCCACGTGCCCGTGCCGCCGGCCCACCGTCGCGTATGTGCTGGTGAAGATGAACCTGCGCAGATCGGGTTGCTTGACCGCGACGTCAAGAACATTCCGCAGGCCCTCCACGTTGGTGCGGAACAGCGGCGACGTGTCGCGCAACCAGGCGCGGGTGTCGACAACGCAGTAGTAGACGTCGTCGACGTCGTCCATCGCCTCGCGCACCGTGGCGGTGTCGAACACGTCGCCATGAAAGCGGGTGAGTTCCAGGTCGTCGATGCTGCGGGTATTGGCGTTAGGGCGCACCATCGCGCGTACGTCGGCGCCGCCGGCGACAAGCTGACGGGTGACATGTGAACCCAGGAAACCGTTGGCGCCGATGACCAGTTTGGGTTTTGCGCTCGCTTCCGGGCTCACGGGATCTCCTTGCCGATCTCTTTCATCCAGCGCGCGGCTTCGTCGTCGAGCGTGCCCAAGGTCTTCGCCTTTTGGCACCATTTGAGCCCCGCACGCAGGAAGCGCAGCGGGTTGTAGATGTCTTCTTGACGGCACCACAGGCCGTCGCCGGCGTACGTGACGATGGAGATGTTGGTCGCGCTGATAAGGGTCCCGTCGCCGGGGTCGGTCATCGGGTTGTCCAATTCGCAGATGACTCGACCGGTGGACTCGTCGATGACCGACCACAACGACGGGAACGCCACCATGTGGCTGCCGGGGAAGGTCGTCATCGTTCGCTGGATCCAGGCGCGCACCTGCTCACGGCCGTGCATGGTGCCCGCCGCATGCTCGATGTACTCGACGTCGGGCGTGTACTGACCAACCCAAGACTCCCAGTCGCGTGTATGGGCGGCCCGGTCCACCGTCGCCTCGAACTTCTCGAACGCCGCGGCCAGTTCGCTACGGGAGAACGACGGCTTGGTCACCACGGCTACTTGGCGCCGTCGCAGGTCATCGGCGGAGTGTAGCGTGGCAATTGTTATGGCCTATCAGGCGGACTCGGGGAGGGACGCAGCATGACAACCACTCAAAAAGCGATCCTGGCCGGCGGCTGCTTCTGGGGAATGCAAGACCTCATCCGCAAGCAACCCGGTGTGGTCTCGACCCGGGTCGGCTACAGCGGCGGCGACGTGCCCCATGCGACGTACCGCAATCACGGCACGCACGCCGAGGCCATCGAAATCGTCTATGACCCCGCGGCCACCGATTACCGCTCGCTGCTGGAGTTCTTCTTCCAGATCCACGACCCGACCACGAAGAACCGGCAGGGTAACGACCTCGGGACCAGCTACCGATCGGCAATCTTCTACCTCGACGACGAGCAGAAGCGAGTCGCGCTGGACACTATCGCCGACGTCGAGGCGTCTGGCCTGTGGCCCGGCAAGGTAGTGACCGAGGTCAGCCCGGCCGGGGACTTCTGGGAGGCCGAGCCAGAGCACCAGGACTACCTGGAGCACTACCCCAATGGGTACACCTGCCACTACATTCGCCCCGGCTGGAAACTGCCGCGGCGAGCCGGCACGACGCCGACCCTGCGCTGAGGGCTGAGCGCCCAGCGGGTTCAGCGCCGGCGCACGACCACCCGGCCGCCCTCCTTCGGAACAAACGCAACACCCCGGCCGTGCCAGCGCTCGCCTGGCGCATCAGTGGTCTCGATGGTGAAGTGGCGCAACACGGTTCGAAGCACAATGTCCATCTCCATGTTGGCGAACGCCGCCCCCACGCACCGGCGAGTGCCGCCGCCGAACGGCATCCACGCCGCCGACGTTTTTGTTCCGATGTAGCGTTGCGGGTCGAAACGCTCCGGCTCGGGAAAAACGTCGGGATTGGCATGTATCCGGCCGATACCGATGATGATCGAATCCCCACGCGGAATCGCCCACTCGCCGAGTTGGAATACCTCTGTGTAGACATGGCGACCGGCCAGATCGATGACCGTCCTGGCCCGCTGAACCTCCAGAATCGTCGCCTGGCGCAGCTCGCGACCGCCGCTGTCGGCCTCCTCAACCAGTGCCGTCAGCAACTCCGGGTGGCGGCTTATCCGCTCGAATGCCCAGCCCAGGGTGGCCGCAGTGGTTTCATGCCCGGCCGCCAGTAGCGCCAGTAGTTCGTCACCGATGTCCTTGCGCGACATGGCCGAACCGTCGTCGTAGGTGCTGCGCAGCATCATCGCGAGCACGTCGGTCCGATCAGCGAAGTTCGGGTCCGCACGTTCGCCGTCGATCAGCTTGTCGATGACGATGTCGTACTGGCGCCGCCAGTCGGCAAGGCGCCCCCAGGGAGTGAAACGCCCATAGCTGCGTTTCGGTTTGGGCAACGAAGCCAGGCGTGACCCCAGTGTGACCCACGGCGGGATGAGCAGGCGCAGCTCGTCGAGCTCGGCGCCCTCTGCCCCGAAGACCGCGCGCAGGATGGCGTTGAGCGTGATCCGCATCATCGGCGGCACTGTCTCGAAGGGCTGCCCTTGCGGCCAGTCCGCGATTTCGCGCAGCGTCTCTTCCTCGATGATGCTTTCGTAGTTCTTCATGCTCCTGCCGTGGAAGGGCGGTGCCAGGAGTCGTCGGCGGCGTCGGTGATCACCGCCTTCGAGCCCGAATACCGAGCCGGAGCCGAAAAACCTGCTCAGATTCGGCTGTATGTTGCCCAGATCGTCAGGGCTGGTGGCGAAGACCTGTTTTGCCAGTTGTGGGTCGGCGACCAGAACGGCACGACCGTAGACCGGGAGCTGGAGCGTGAAAACATTTCCATACGTACTGATCAGATGGCGCATCATCCACCGCCGCGCCGTCCCAAAGGCAAGGGCCTGGATCACTTTGGGGAGGCGGGTTGCCGGAGGCAACCTGACCGCCGGCGTCGCCGACGGGGCGGTGACTAGTTCGCTCATAGCGGCGCTGCTCCCAACATCTGTCTGCCTCTAACCGGGGTGGTGCGGGGCTGGTACGCCAGAGTACCGCAGACCTTCCCCGGTACGGTACTCTGTGGTACCAAGCCTGACAAGCATCAGAAAGGCATGCGCGTGACAGCAGTGGCCGGCCGCCCCGTTCTCGGCCCCATTCTTGATCAAGCCCTGCCTAAGCCTGACCCGTTTCGGCCCAGGCTGCTCGACGGCCTTGCCGCCTCGATCAATGAGCGCGGCTACCGCGCCAGCACCGTCGCCGACATCGTGCGCCACGCGCGCACGTCGAAGCGCACCTTCTACGACCAGTTCCCGAGCAAGGAACAGTGCTTTCTGGAGCTGCTGCAGGCCGACATCGAGACGCTCGGCGAGAGCATCCAGGCGGCGGTCGATCCCGAGTCTGACTGGCACCAACAGATTCGTCAGGCCGTCGAAGCCTATGTCGGCCACATCGAATCCCGGACGGCCGTTACCTTGAGCGGGATTCGCGAACTCCCGTCGCTGGGTGACATCGCGCGCCCTGTGCAGCGCCGCGGGTCGCAGCTGCTGTCGAACCTGCTGATCGACCTCAGCGCCAGCCCGGGGTTCCAGCGCGCCGACCTGCCGGCATTGACCGTCCCACTGGCCGTGATCTTGATCGCCGGTCTGCGCGAACTGACCGCGCTCGCCGTCGAAGATGGAAGAGCCGTCCGGGAGATCGTCGAACCGGCAGTGGATGCGTCCATCGCCTTGCTCGGGCCCCGACACTAGGCTCTCGATTGCCCCGAGACCGTCGACCAATTGGAGGACCGCGATGCGGCTATCGACCCGGAATCAGCTGAAGGGGACCATCACCGAGGTCAACCTCGGAGCTGTAATGGCAATTGTGAAGGTCAAGCTCGACGGTGGCGATCAGGTCATCACATCCTCAATCACCAAGGACGCGGCAACTGACCTCGGCCTCAAGGTCGGTCATCCCGCGACGGTGTTCATCAAGTCTACCGAAGTCACGATCGGCGTCGAGTAACCGGCAACGTGGCGCGAAGCGGGCACTAAATCTCACGGACCAGCTCGATGGCCCGGCCCAGAGTCCGCAGCTTGACATCGAGCGTCTCGCCGGCGGGATAGAGCCGCACGGTGTCCACGCCGGCGTCTTTCCAGACCTTCAGGCGTGCGCGCACCATCCGCTCGGTCCCGACTAGCGTGGTGGCCAGCACCATCTCGTCGGTCACCAGCCCGGCCGCGCCGTCGCGGTCGCCGAGCTGCCATCGTTGGCGTACCGCGGCTGCGACATCGGCCCAGCCTTGCCGGCTGTAAGCCTGGTTGTAGTAGTTGGTGCTCGACGATCCCATGCCGCCGAGGCTGAACGCGAGCTCTTTTTTACGGGCCGCCACCATCCTGCGCAGTTCGTGTTCGTCTGAAGCGAAGGCGACTTCGGCGCCCTGGCAGATGTCGATGTCGGCGCGAATCCTACCGGCGGCAGCCAGCCCCTCGTCCAGGTGGGTGAAGTAGGCCTCGGCTGCGCCTTCGGGGACGAAGCTGGTGCCCAGCCAGCCGTCGGCAATCTCCCCGGTCAACCGAAGCATCGCCGGAGACAGCGCTGCCAGGTAGATGGGAATGGCGTACTGAGGGTTAGTCGACAACCGCATCGGCACCGCCTCCCCGCCAGGGCGAGGGATCTGAAATTCTCTGCCGGAGTGTGAGATCTTGCCTCCGGCGAAGACCTGCCTCACGATATCGACGGTTTCTCGGATGCGGGCCAGCGGATGGCTGAACGAGACACCGTGCAGGCCCTCGATCACCTGCGGACCCGAGGCACCCAGACCGAGCAGGAACCGCCCGTTCGACAAGTTGGACAGCGTGATCGCGGTCTGGGCGACCAGGACCGGCGAACGGGTGCCGACCTGCAGGATGCCGGAGCCGAGCAGCATCCGATCGGTGCGAGCCGCGATATAGCCCAGCGCCGACGGAGCGTCCGATCCCCAGGCCTCGGCGACCCAACAGACGTCGAGACCCAGTTTTTCCGCCTCGACAGCAAATGCTATGACCTCACTGACTTCCTCAGCCGCACCTGATAACTCGACTGTTGTCGCGGTCCGCATCAACGCACTCCGTGTTCGGCGAGCCTCTTGATCGCCTCCAGGGTCTTGCCGATCGCGCTCTCGAACTCGCGCAGTCGCACGAAGACGATCTTCTGTTCCTTGTCAGGCATTGAGTCGATCGCCGCCGACAGGCCCGAGCGGGCCGGTCCCATCTGCATCCAGTAGGTCAACGCGGTACCGCCGTCGCGCGGTGTCAGCTGGAAACGCCAGATCGACGCGGGGTATTCGGGATCACCAACCGCCCAGGCGAATTCGCGTTGCTGGTCGAAGGAAACGATATGTGAGGTGGTGCTCCATTGTCCGAATGCGTCGTGCTCATTGTGGCCGACGAATCTGGCCCCGATCCGGGGCCCGCCGGCTCCTTCGACCCACTCCACAGATTGCAGCTCGTCGCTCAGGGTCGGCATCAGCTCGATATCGGAAACCAGACCCCAGACCCGGTCCGGGTCGGCGTCGATCCATGTCGAAGATTCGACCGTCGGCTTGTCCGCGTAGCGTGCGCCGGTCCATTCCACGAGCCCCATTGTCCCCCGCGCGCCCCGGGGGGAAACCCCGGGTTAATGGCCGATCGCAAGCGCGGCGGGTCGCCATCATCGGGGTTATGCGGCGACGGGCACTCGATGGGCGGGCTTGTCGGCCGGGCGTTTGCGCAGCTCCGACCAGGACTCGGGGAAAGCCAGCCTGACGATCTTGCGAACGACGGTGCCGAACTGTTGGGGCAGCGGGCCGCTGTTGTAGGGGATTCCGTAGCGCTCGCAGATCTCTTGTACCTCGGGCGCGATGTCGGGATACCGGCGCGCCGGCATGTCCGGGAACAGGTGGTGCTCGATCTGGTGCGACAGGTTGCCCGACAGCAGGTGGAAGATCTTGTTGCCGGTCAGATTCGCCGAACCGAGGACCTGGCGGAAATACCATTGGCCACGGGACTCGTCCTTGGTCTCCTCGACGGTGAATTCCTGCGTGCCGTCAGGGAAGTGACCGCAGAAGATAATCATGTACGACCACACGTTGCGGATCAGGTTGGCCGAGAGATTGCCCGTGAAGACAAACGGCGCGAACGGTCCCGCCAGCAACGGGAAGGCGACGTAGTCTTTGAGCGTCTGCCGGCGCGTCTTTTTCAGTATGGCCTTGAGGATGTCGCGCTTGTCGCGGAGCCGGATCTCGCCGGACCGGATGCGCTCGGTTTCCAATTCGTGCAGCGCGACGCCGTACTGGAACAGCACCATCAGCAGGAAAGCGTAGATCGGGTTGCCGAGGTAGTAGGGATGCCAGCGCTGGTCTTCGCTCATGCGCAGGATCCCGTAGCCGATGTCGCGGTCCATTCCCACGATGTTGGTGTGCGTGTGGTGCATGTAGTTGTGCGAGTGGCGCCATTGATCGGCGGGGCAGGCGGTGTCCCACTCGAAGGTGCGCCCGGAGATCGCCGGGTCACGCATCCAGTCGTACTGACCGTGCATGATGTTGTGCCCAATCTCCATGTTATCCAGGATTTTCGACAGGCCCAGCATCGCGGTGCCGGCCAGCCAGGCCGGCGGCAGCACCCCGGCGAACAGCAGCGCACGTCCGCCCACCTCCAGGGCACGCTGGGCTTTGATGACGCGGCGGATGTAGTCGGCGTCCACCTCGCCGAGATCGGCCATCACGCGTTCTTTGATGGTGTCGAGTTCGCGGCCGAACGCATCGGCCTGCTCGGGGGTGAGAGTGGTCTTGTTGTGTGACATGACATTTCCTCCAAAGGTTGACGAGCGTTGTTTATGGCGGCCCGCCGCTACAGCGACAGGTCGACGTCGCCGACGGGGACGGACACGCAGATCTGCACGTCGTCGGGGACGGTGGAGACCGCACCGGTGATCAGGTTGCGCACGGTGCCGGCGGTCTTGCGCCGCGTGCAGGTATGGCAGATGCCCATCCGGCATCCGTTCGCCGGCGTCAGGCCGGCCGATTCCGCCTGTTCCAGTAGCGAGCGGCCGTCGTCTTCGATCTCGACACGGCTGTCCGCGAAGGTGATTCGGCCACCCGTCGGTGTCGCAGATGGCTCGAAAGACGGCGGCACGAAGCTCTCGGTGTTCACGTTCTCGCAATGCTCCTGGACCGCGTCGACTAAAGCGGTTGGCCCGCAGACGAACACCACATCGGGTGACGGCATGGCGGTGGCCAGGTGCTCCGGCCCGAAGCGGCCGACGAGGTCGCCGGCGTCCGATCGGGTGTAGCCGTGCAGCACCCGCACGCCGGTCATCATGGCCAGCTCATCGTGGTAGCACGCCTCCGCGGCGGTGCGCGCGTAGTGGACAAACGCAACCTCGGCGCCCGGAGTCCGGGGATGACCCTCGGCCACCAGCGTGCGCAGCATCGCCATGACCGGCGTGATGCCGCTGCCACCGGAGACGAACAAGATCCGGCGCGGCCGCTGCGCGGGCAATACAAAGTCGCCGCCGACACCGGCCAGGCCGACCACCATGCCGCGTCGGGCATGTTCATACAGGTAACTCGAGACCAACCCGCCTTCTGCACCGGCTCCGTGGCGGCCGATCGTCAACTCGAGGTGTGGGCTGGCTTCGGCGTTGGCAGGTGAGTAGCACCGCGTGTGCCGACGGCCGTCGATGTCGACCGTGAGGTTGACGTACTGACCGGCCTTGACGGTGTGGGCGGATGTGAACCTCCCGTTCGGGGCAAGTGTGAGTGTGACGCTGCGCGGAGTGGTTCTGCGCACGTCGATGACCTTGGCGCGGGCCTCGCCCAGCGTCCACGTCGGCGCCACCAGCTCGGTGTAACGGTCGACGCCGTGCGGACCGGTGAGCAGGTCTACCAGGTCTGAACCCAGCACCCGCTTCCGGAAAGCCTCAGCGAAGGTCTGTCCGGGAGTCTGCGCTATTTGAGTGAACATATGTACACCGTGCACCCATTCTTGGCAGCTAGTCAAGGCTTTCTGCTGGGCTGTGGTAGGGTTCACACAGTGAACAGTCGTGCTCCTAGCTC
>Ga0182012_10008246_pt1 | contig 10311 bp, 7 predicted proteins | sample 612S2SmetaG_FD_120486 | JGI IMG/M metagenome (GOLD analysis project Ga0182012, IMG submission 120486) | Permafrost microbial communities from Stordalen Mire, Sweden - 612S2S metaG | ecosystem: Environmental > Terrestrial > Soil > Wetlands > Permafrost | place: Sweden: Stordalen | collected...
AGCGAAGATCGCGCACGAACCTGCAGCAATGACGACCATGCCGCTCGCGGCCGGCGGTGCGACCTTGTCGCTGCCGGAATACGCTTCGTTCGGCGGCTCTCTGGACTATGCGGCCAACGACGGACGCCGCAACAATCTGACGCTGGTGAACACCGGCAGCCTCAACGCGACAAACGCCCTCGTACCGCCGCTCGAGAAGACCCTGCTGTTTCTGGAACTGCATGTCGACGGAACCCGGGCAGTTAGCTTCGCGCCGACCGTGTCGGGCCCGGGACTGATGTTCGCGTCTGCGCTGCCGAACCTGAGGTTGCACTCACCGCTCCTAGCTCCGGGCGTCGTCTACGACGCATTTGTTTTCGCCGGCGGCCAGCTCGTCGAAACGGGCAGCGCCGCAGCGTCGGCGAGTGGGGCTTTGACGCTTCCGTCTCCGCTCAGCGATGTCCGAGTCGCGCCGGGAATGCCGATCGTCATCGAGCTCGCAACCGCACTCGCGTCGCCCCAGAGCACACTCGACGAATCGACTGGCGAGCCGTCGCTTCCCGAGAAAAACAACACGCAGAAACTCGCGCCCGCGGGCGGCACGATCCGAGCGATTAGCTACGGGGGATTCCAAGGCACGTTCCCCTACGCGCCAAACAACGCGCCGTCGGGCGTGACGTTGACCCTGACCAACAGCGGTCAGTACGACCAGTTCAACGCCCCGACACCCCCCGGCACGACGGCGCTCCTCTTCCTGGCCGCCCAGGTGAGCGGCACGCAGACGATCGAGTTCGGCACGTCGTCGCTCACCGCATCGATTTCGTCGAGCACGCTAGTTGCCGGAACGTCATACACGCTCTATCTCTACGAGGCGGGCACGCAGACCGGCCTGGTCGAGACAAGCGCTGCCACCAAGGGCGGCATGGTGAAGTTCTCGACCCCGCTGCAAAGCGTCTCGATCGCGCCTGGAACACCGTTGGTCCTGGAACTGGTCACAAATAGCGCGCCAACGCCCACTCCGACTCCGAGCCCGACGCCGTCGCCGACTCCGAGCCCGACGCCGTCGCCAACTCCGAGCCCGACGCCGTCGCCAACTCCGAGCCCGACGCCGTCGCCAACTCCGAGCCCTACTCCCAGCCCCACTCCAACTCCGACGAATGCGCCGCCGGGTCAGTTCACGCTGTATAGCCTGCCATCGCCGCTCGCCCAACCTGCAGGAATTACAGTGGGCTCGGACGGGAACCTATGGTTTAGCGGCGGCTACACCTATGTGGGCTCGGTGACGACAGTCGGCGAGTTTAATGCGTATAAGCTCCCAACAGGGAGTTCTTATCCCGAGGGAATCACTAGCGGTCCGGACGGAAACCTTTGGTTCGCGCTAACGGGCTCTAGTCAGATTGGAGTGATTACCACAGGCGGCCAGGTTACGATTTATCAGATCCCGACTGCGGAGAGCGTTCCGGTTGGTATCACTTCCGGGCCTGATGGTAACCTGTGGTTCACAGAAAACAACGTTTCGAAGATAGGCAAGGTTACTACATCAGGACAGTTTACCGAATATACCATTCCTACGGCCTCCAGTTATCCGGAGTTCATCGTGACTGGGCCCGACGGCAACTTGTGGTTCACGGAGGTGTCTGCAAACAAGATTGGCACCGTCACGACATCCGGTCAGTTTACCGAGTACCCGATCCCCTCTCCGAATAGCTACCCGTTCGGAATAGCCTCCGGGCCCGATGGCAATATCTGGTTTACTGAAGCTGATCACCAACAAGTCGGCAAAGTCAGCACCTCCGGCCAATTCACCGAGTACTCGACTCCGACGGCGAACAGCGGTCCGCAAGGTATCGCGGCCGGGCCAGACGGCAACGTTTGGTTCTGCGAAGAAAACGCCGGGAAGATCGGTGTCGTGACGCCGGGAGGCCAGTTCACGGAATATCTTGTGCCGGGTGGAGGGTTTCCGTTTCAAATTGCCCTTGGGCCTGACGAAGCAATGTGGTTTACTGCCTTTAACAATCAGAATGGCGAAGTTGGTCGCGTTACCACCGGATTGACTCAGCAGCTGAGAAAAAAGACGCACCTGGTAACGCCCGTTCCGCGACGCGCCGGCTTCTTGGAAAATGAACCGCCGCGGGCTGCGCTAACCGCGATTCTGGGGCCGACGAGTCCGCTCATCCAACTCTTGGATCCCAGTTGATGCAGGCACTGCGCGTTTGCTGGGAGGCCGAATAGACATCCGCTTCTAGAGGGAAGCGGACCGGAAACTCGCAGAACCGAGCGAGCGAATCCAAAGGTTGCGACGAGATCTGCGTCCCCCGCCCCTTTGCAGCGGCATGTGGTCTGTGGCACTGCATCGCGAAGGCAGTCTCGTAGTCGGAACGACCAAATCGCAAATCCTACCCCAAGATTACCGATGTCGTTCCCTATCTCGAGCCGGTATACTAGACTTCCGGTACCTAAGGTATCCCCACAAGATCGAGGCCCCCCTGAGACTGGCGATCGTGAGGCGCAGCAGCGCCCTCCTCTTCATAATGGCGTGCACCGTAGCGGTCCTGACGGCAATCGCGCTCTGCGCCTCCCCGTCAGCTGCCGCGCCCGACCGGCCGCCGCAGCTCACGACCGCCGACCTAGGCGCCAAAATCAGCGACGTCTCGATCGAGACCTACGGCGTCACCAACGCCACGGTCGCGAGGCGTTACCTCTCGCTCCGCGCCGGAGACACCGTCAGCCAGGCCGGCGTCGAGCGCGACTACACGAATCTCGAGGTCCTCGCCGGCGTCCGAACGCGTCTCGAAGTGCGCCACAACCCCGACGCCTCGACCGTCTCCCTGCACTGGATCGTGCTGGGCAAGTGGTTCGCCTTGACCGACCATCCGTTCTATGGCGATCAGCCCCTGACGGTCCCGATCGAGGGCTTCGGCTGGGTTTTCACCTCGCATCCGCTCGACAGCAGCGGCGCGACCGTATCGTCATATTCGCAAGTCGCCCTGCGCGCGCAACTCGCCCGCATCGTATTCACCAAGCCGATCTGGATCGATCCCAAAGACGGCCGGGAAGGCGATCTCATCGCGAACACGTACGGCGCGCGCGGCGTTTTCCGCGCGAGCGAGCCCGTCACCGAAGACGTCTACAGCTGGATCACCGGCAACGAGATCGTCTATCTCGACCACGGCACCGACGGCACGCAATTCGAGTTCGGCGTACGTAACACACGCTCGACCAGCGCGAAGCCCACCTACATTACCGCGCCCTCCGTCTACGATACGTATTACGAGCCGTCCCGAGGCACAACGCTCGAAGCGGGCGTGTCCCACCGCTGTCCGCAAGGGCCGACGCAATGGTATCCGCCGTTCTGCTATCTGCAGTATCGCTTCGAGGCTTTCGACTCGATCGGCGGCTTGGGTGCGACGAACGAGTCGCGTACGATCGTCGCCGACGCGGCGCAGTATAACCGCGTCGGATCGTCGACGTTGGTTTTTCACGGAGCGGTCATTCGAACCGGCGGGGTCATCGCAACGAGCGGACTGCTCTGCGCGTACACCTTTGGCTACGCCAAAGCCACGTGCGGCACCGACGCCAATCTCGTGCAAGCCGAGTTCCGCATCGCCGACGCCCGTCCCGGCCTGCTCAAGTTCATCCTGTTCACCGAGACGGCATCGAGCCGCATCCGCAACGGCGACCAACCCTTCGCTCCGGCCGTGTTCGCCTGGCGAGCCGACTCCGGCATCGGCGTGATGTATCACGGCTTCCGGTTCAACCTCGCCCGCGGCAACCAGGGCAACCGAATCACCTACGAGGTACTCGGCCAACTCTTCTAGGGGGGTAAGCACGCCGTGGCGTAACGAGCGCGAAACCGTAGCGCCTGCTCGAAGGTATCGTTGCCGTAACCAAGGGAAGGCGAAGCATATGGCCACGATCTCAGCGGCAGTCCCGGCGTCTCGTGCCCCGTCACATCAGGTTTCGCTCGTCCATCTGTATCTGCTCAGGGGCGCGTATCTGCTGCTCGTTGTGGGCCTGAGCACCTCCGTGTGGCCGGCGCTGTTCGCCCATACGTCCTGGCCGCTCACGCTCAGTCCTTGGAGAGGCATCGGCACGAGCATGGTGGCCGCGCTGCCGCTCTTGGCGCTCTTCGGGCTGCGCTACCCGCTCAAAATGCTGCCGCTCTTAATCTATGAGGTGACCTGGAAGACGATCTGGCTGCTCGCGGTCGCACTTCCCGTTTGGCTGAATCACGGCGTCATCGACGATGACTTGGCGGCCACCATCAAAGCGTGTCTTATGATCTTGCCGTTTTACCTGATCATCCCGTGGCGCTACGTCTTCACAACCTTTGTTCGGCAGCCGGGGGATCGTTGGAAATAGCACCGTCATTCTTTCCGGCTCCCTTGCCCAACCGGCCGACAAGAGCGACAAAAGTCGGCGCTTCCGCATCCGTAGGGGCAAAGTGTTACGTCGATACTATTTGAATCTTATGAGTCCTGAGTACCGTACACCAGTCACGCATTCGAAAGGTAGCAGGAAACAGCTAATTCGTCATCTCATAATAGTGATGTTGGGTTCGGGGTGCGGCGAAATTTGCCGTATTTTCAACGTTCCCCGTTCGGAGAAGCAATGGCACTCGCTAGTAAACCCGCCGTCAGCGCTCGCGAATACGAGCTGGTTACCGCGCTCGCGAAAGCTGGTGCGAGCACAAAGAAAAGCGTCCTCAAACGAGGTGAACTCTCGATTCACCCGCCGGCGATCTACCAGTCGCTGCGCACGAAGGGTGTACTCGCCACCGAAACCGAGGGACACGGGCGCGGCGCCAAGACGATGGTGCGCCTCCTCCTCGAACCCGACCAGTTAGAATTCTCAAAGCGCGGCGCGAAGCCGCACGCAGCAGGCGCAACGAGCGCCGGCAGCAATCGTAAACCGACCGTTGAGGAAATGCTGGCCCTGTGCGAACTGGTCGCACGCGAGGAACGCCTCGCGGCCGCAGCGGCCGCGCCCGAACCCTCGCTCCTCCGCGAACTCGACTCAATCAAAGCCGCATTCACCGCCGCAATCGCCGCCAACGACGTCGCCCGCATGGTCGACCTCGGCAAAAAAGTCGCCGACGTCCAGAGGGAGCTCCAACGCGAAGCCGGCTCCTTCGACGCCCGCGTCAAAGCCTTCGAACGCATCGAACGCAATCCCGAACACTCAAGCCTCGCGCCGTTCCTGCGCTACATTAGCCCCAAGCGCGGCTAAGCGACCGGCAAAGGGCCTCCAGCCGCGTTCGCGCAACGTCGGCATCGCGAACGAATCTCGCGCGCTTCTCGATGCCGAGGAGTACGATCAACTCGAAGAAAACCTGCAGCAGCGGTATGCGGACGGACCGCTCCAGGCTTCGTGCACCCGCCAGTCGCCGAAGATCTCGCCAAATGCACCGTGCCCCTGCGGAAGCGGCAAGAAGCACACGAAGTGCTGCGGTACTATCTAATACCGGGCCGGCATACAAAGAAATGAGGTAGAGTCGTGCAAGTCAGTATGATTCTCGCCGATGCGGCGACGGTCGCTGAAGGCAAGCTATTCGTCCTGGGAGGCGGCTGGAACATCACCAACGGGAAATTACCGTCGGCGTTGGCTTTACTCATTGAAGTCGATTGGGACGAGACGAATCGCCGCCACGACGTCGAATTGACGCTCGTCGATGGCGATGGCCGTCCGGTGATTTTCAACGGACCCGCCGGGCCGAAGCCGCTCGTGGTGCAGACGCACTTCGAAGTAGGTCGGCCGGCTGGTATTCCGCCGGGGTCATCCCTAAATCAGACGCTCGCCGTATCCGTGCCCATGTTATCGCTCGCGGCAGGTCAGATCCACGAATGGCGCTGCGCGATCAACGGTAAGCAGCTAGCGCACCGAACGTTTCTGGTCCGCTAGCCGCCTACTCGAGTTCGCGCAGGACGCGCACTGGTGCGACCGTGCGGAACGCATCTTCGATCAACGCTTCAACGCGTTTCCAGTCGGGCTTCCTGTCGAGTCGAACGCCGATCCATCCCCGCCCACCAACGTAAGGCGGTCGAAAGAATTGAACCGGATCAGCTTCGAGCAACGCGCCTTGCGCACCGGGTGGCGCCGCAATCCAGATCGCCAGCCGGCCATCATCGTGTTTGTTGTCGCAAAACATCACGAACGTCTTCTTGTCTTGCACGAAGAAGCTCGGCGAACCATGACTCAGGCGCTCCGTCGTCGCCGGGAGTCGTAGGCAAGCGCGCCGTACGCGCTCCAAGGCTTGGGTGGCCGAAGACACGCGCCTAACTCAAAACCCATGCTCGTGCATGAAGGCGACGGCCTCCGTTGCGGCGTCCTTGAGCCTCGCGACCGTAGCGGTCGAGACATCTTCGCCCGCGATCCCGGTGCACGTCAGCCCGAGAAAAGCGATCGCGGCGAGGAGAAGGGGGCGAGTTCGCCTCATGGCACCGACTCCGCGTATGAACGATACCGTTCCTTCTGCGAATCGGCACGTCAAAGCCAAATGAAGTGGACGCTAGCCGATTAACGTCGAAGAAGCACCCGATGCCCCGTTTCCTGTGTGGCGCGATCGACGAGAGGGCCCTGCTCGGGCCCTTCGACGCCACGACGCGCGCCCGCGGACTCGAGTACGCCGAGAAGGGCCGCGTCCTCAGGCTCGATGTCGAGGGGAACGGACATTATATTACGGCGCGGGTCGAGGGCAGCCGGCTCGAGGCCTATACGGTGCTCGTCGCCTTGACCCACGCGAACGGCTCGAATCGCCTCCACATCGACGGTCGGTGCAGTTGCCCGGTGGAGTGGAACTGCAAGCACGTCGTCGCGGTCCTCGCCGAAGCGATTGTCCAGCGCGACACCGCCGTCGGGGAACCACGAGCGGTCTACGCACGTCCACCGCAAGCAGCGCAAACGCAACAGACGCAGCGCGATCGACGCGTCGAGGTCTGGCTCGCGAACATCGATGAAAACCTAAAGCAATCGGCTGCCGCGACAGGCGCAGGCGACGCGGTCGTCTACCTGCTCTCGACACGCCCCAACCGGGCCCTCCACATCGCGCTCGCAACGGCCAAGCACAAGGTCGACGGATCGTGGGGCAAGCCGCGCGTCTTCACGGCCGAAGCAGCAGTCGCGGGCCAAGGCCGCATGCTCACGCCCGACGACATGCAAGCGGCGCGCCTACTGACCGGCCTCGATTCCTACGGCGCGCGCTATGTCGGCGACTGCATCGATGCGGCGCTCCGCCTCATCGTGCCGACCGGTCGCGCCTTCTGGAACGACACGCAACGTCCCGTCACGCTCGGTCAACCGTGCACGGCCGAACTCGGCTGGACCGTGCTTCAAGACGGCACGCAACGCCTCGACGCGTTCGTTGCGGGCGAGCGCGTCAACGCAGCCTTCACCAATCGGGCCTGGATGCTGGCCGAGGGCGACGAGTTGCGCGAACTGACCTTCACGCTCGAGAACTCCATCGTCGTCGCGTTGCTCTCGGGCCCACCCGTCGCCGATGCCGACGCACCCTCCGTCGCCGCGCGTCTCGAAACGCTCAAGGCGCCGAAACCTCGCTCCAGCGTCGCCGTCAACGTCGTCGCCGACCCGCCCGCGCCGCACCTCGTGCTCGCCGCGTCCACCCGCAAGAACTACGGCTGGCGCGCCCCCGACGCACTGCCCGATGCCGTAGCGCGCATCACCTTCGCCTACGGCGACGCGCGGATTTCGCCGGAGTCATCCGAACGCGAATGGCGCACCACAACGACCGAGGGGATCACGATCCGTCGCCGCGACACGGGCGCCGAGGCCGCCGCGATCGCCGAACTCCAGGCCCGCGGGCTCCGCGAGCAGATGTACAGCCCGCCGGGCACCTTCGAACCAGTGCGCGTCACGCCGCGCTTCTGGACGAACTTCGTGCTCGCGGAAATGCCGGCGCTCGCGGCGCAAGGTTGGCGCATCGAGATCGACGACTCGTTTCCGTACCGCATCGTTCAGAGCGACGCGCCGTGGGAAGTTGAGGCCTCCGGCTCCGAAGAGGTCGAACTCGACATCACCCTCGACGTCGAGGGCAAACGCGTTCCGCTCGTGCCGCTGTTGACCAAGGCCCTCGAAAGCGGCACGTTGCAGACCATCGACGGACGGACGACCGTCGGACCGCTCGAAGACGGCACGATCGTCTCGCTGCAAGCCGATCGGCTGCAGCGCTTGATCGACGTCATCGTCGAGGTTTTCGATCGGCCCGATTCCGCGGCAGGACGTGTTCGCGTGCCGCTCTCGCGTGCGCTCGCGCTCGATGCGCTCGGTGCCGACGCCCACATCGAGGGCCTCGCGCTGGCCCGGATTCGCGAGGCCGCGCGCCGGCTCGTCGCACCGCAGCAAACCCTGCCGAAACTGCCGCGCACGCTCAAGGCCACGCTGCGTCCCTACCAGCACGAAGGCTTCGCCTGGCTCCAACGCCTGCGCGAGGCCGGTTTCGGCGGCGTGTTGGCCGACTCGATGGGTCTAGGCAAAACGGTGCAGACGCTCGCCCACCTCTTGGCCGAGAACAAAGCCGGTCGCTTGACCAGACCCGCCCTCGTGGTCGCGCCGACCAGCCTGCTGCCCAACTGGCACGCCGAAGCGGAACGCTTCGCGCCGTCGCTGCGGACGCTCGTGCTCCACGGAGCCCGCCGTGAGGAGCGGCACGCCGAGATCGACCACGCGCAACTCGTGGTCACCAGCTACGCGCTGCTCGTGCGCGACGCCGACATGCTGACCGCACGCGAATGGAGCATCGCCATCCTCGATGAAGCCCAAAACATCAAGAACGCCTCGTCAAAAACCGCCAAGGCCGCGCGCAGCCTGAAGGCCGAGCAACGCCTCTGCTTGACGGGAACGCCGGTCGAAAATCACCTCGATGAACTCTGGTCGCTCTACGCTTTCGCCGAACCCGGACTGCTCGGCGATCGCGACACGTTCCGCAAGACGTTTCGCACGCCGATCGAAAAACGCAACGACGAACCCCGCCGCAAAGCCCTCGCGGGCCGGATCGCACCCTTTCTCCGTCGCCGCACGAAAGAAGTCGTCGCCGCCGACTTGCCGGAGAAGATGGAGATCCTCACGCGCGTCGAGTTGGGCGAGCGCCAGCGCGATCTGTACGAAACGATCCGCGCCGCCATGCACGCTCGCGTGCGCGAAGCGATCGAAGCGCGGGGCCTGGCCCGCAGCCGCATCGTCGTGCTCGACGCGCTGCTGAAGCTGCGCCAGGTCTGCTGCCATCCGAGCCTTCTGGGCTTCGAGCGTTCGCGCGGTGTCTCGGAGAGCGCCAAGCTCGACGCCTTGCGCGAAATGCTCGAAGAGTTGGTGTCCGACGGCCGGCGCATTTTGCTCTTCTCGCAATTCACCAGCATGTTGCGCCTGATCGAGCAGCAATTAGCCGAACTCGAAATACCTTACGTGCAATTGACCGGCCAAACGCAAGATCGCGCAACGCCGGTGGCTCGATTCCAGGCAGGGGAAGTGCCGCTCTTTCTCATCAGCCTGAAAGCAGGCGGGACGGGTCTCAACCTCACCGCCGCCGACACCGTGATCCACTACGACCCATGGTGGAATCCGGCCGTCGAGCGCCAGGCCACCGACCGCGCGCACCGCATCGGTCAAGACAAATCCGTGTTCGTCTATAAACTCGTCTGCGAGTCGACGATCGAGGAACGCATCCTCGACCTGCAAGCCCGCAAAGGCGCCGTCGCCGACGCCCTGCTCGACGACGCAGCCACCGCGCTCACCCTCGACCCGGAGGAGCTGACCCGCCTCTTCGAGTGAGTGGCCTCGTTCCGGGTATTCGATCGCGACCTCAGCCCGAGGCGACGCGTTCCAACTTCCGGGACAAACGCAGAAACGCATCGGTCCCAACCGAAACCAGCGCCAACGCACGGCCATAATGCATCCGCGCGTCGTCGTGCGCGTGTACGGCCGCTGCGTCGTCGCCCGCGCGCTCGTTGTAGCGTACGCCGCGCCGAGCATCGCCGCCGGCCCACGCGTGATACGCCAGGTCTGCCAGCGCCACGTCGCCCGCCGCGGCCGCAACCTCGAGCGCCCCGACGATGCGCCGGTGCAACGGCCGCACGCGCGCCTCGACGAACTCCGCATAGACGATGTCGCGCGTCAAGGCATGCCGGAAGGCGTAGCGCTCGAGGTTCGCGTGCTCCAGAACGATGAGCTGCAGTTCGCAGGCGCCGTCGAGGGCTGCGCGCACGCGCGCCTCCGAAGCCCGCCCGACGGCAACGAGCACGCGCAGATGAAACCGGTAGCCGATCGCGGAGGCCTGCATCAGCGTCGTGCGCCCGGCTCGATCCAAGCGCCCGAACCGGCGCA
>Ga0182012_10008250_pt1 | contig 10311 bp, 10 predicted proteins | sample 612S2SmetaG_FD_120486 | JGI IMG/M metagenome (GOLD analysis project Ga0182012, IMG submission 120486) | Permafrost microbial communities from Stordalen Mire, Sweden - 612S2S metaG | ecosystem: Environmental > Terrestrial > Soil > Wetlands > Permafrost | place: Sweden: Stordalen | collected...
CTGACTGGCGATCGCATTGAAGGTTTGATTCGTCCAGTGGTGACCGATGCTGCGTTTGCGATTCGAACACGCGCAAAGCAGATTTACAGGTTACGCGATTACGCCGAGCAAGGTGTTTTGACAAATTGCCATGATCCGCTGAACGTGCAGAGCAGGCGGTCTTCGTTTTTTGATGGTGTGCGACCAGGCGCTCTTCACGTCGACGTCATCAGCCTTGCGAATTCGTACCGGCTGAACATCTTACTGGTTGGTGCTACGGGCAGCGGCAAAACCACGATGGCTAACGCGCTGATGGATGACTGGTGCGGGCAAACTCCCGGTGACCGGGTGGTCGTGATTGAGGACACGGTTGAGTTGCAGTGTTGTCTGGCGAATCACATTGCGATGCGGACTGTAGACGGTGTGGTCGATGAGGCGAAACTGCTGAAGACCTCATTGCGCCTGGTGCCGAAGCGAGTCGTAGTGGGCGAGGTGAGATCGACTGAACCGGCGCGCGTGCTGCTCTCAGCGTGGAACACGGGACACAGCGGAGGCCTCGCGACAATTCACGCGGACGATGCAGTGTCAGGGCTGCGCAAGCTCGAAACGTTTTTAGGAAGCCATGACGGCGTTGTTCGCGAGCGAATCGCGGCCGCCATCGGGCTCGTGATCTTCATTGACGGTGACGAACGTGTCGCCGCCGGAAGAAAGGTTCGTCAAGTGGTGGCGGTGCGTGGTTTCGATCACGCACGCCAGGACTACGATCTTTTGCATTTGTAGTTGAGTCAGTTCAAAAAGGAAGGAAAAGATGAAACGGAAACTACTGAAACTGGTTTCGCTTTTTAGGTTAATCTCGCTCGCTTTTGTCTCACAGATGATGTGGGCCTTAGGCGGCGGCCGGCTGGTGGCGACACAAGCGATTGGAGGTTTGTCCACAGAAGTTGCGGGGCCGCTTGCTTACGGATTGGCGCTCATCGCAACCGTGGGCGCAGCAGTGAGCTGGTATCGCCATTCGCACGATAGTAGCGCTCTGCAAACGGGCGCGATGGGTGTGCTGTTCGTGGGCGGTGTGGCCCTCGGAGCTAGTTCGCTCTTGGGCTTCATTCCCGGTGTGGCCGGCGCGGTGATTTAAGAGGGAAACCATGGAGATCGAAATCCCCGCGCAATTCTGCGCACCAATCCGGCAATCGGCCAACCGTCCCCATTTATTGGTGGGATGCGAACCGACGGCGATCATGCTGGCACTCGTGCTGTGCATCATCATCGGCTACTCAGTGCCGTCAGTGTACGGCATCGGCGGAGCCGTTTTCTTGTTCTTTTTATTGCGGCATCTCTTACAGGAAATGGCGCAAAAAGATCCACATCTCATTGCTGTTCACCGCGAGAGCCAACGCTACAGCCAAGGTTTTTGGACAGCGAACAGACTTCGGGTGCGTCGGTGGCGCACCCGCTAACTTTTCAAGAAATTCAACGAGGGAGGTTTTAGAAACATGTTCATCGAGCGGGAAGCGCGTAAAGAGGTCAAAGGTCTAGCGGACCTGATCGATTATTTTGCGCTAGCGGCGGATGGCGTTGTGAAGACGTCAACGGGGATTTACTTGGCGGCGTGGGAATTTGCGGGCCAAGATATGGACGCGCTCCCGCTTGAGGAATGCTTTGCGATGGCGGACCGGCTGGCGAAGGTGTTTTCGCTGGGCCGCGGGTGGTCGCTGCAATGCGATCTGATTCGCGAAGAGTATGCAGAGTACACAACGCAGCCGGGCAAGTGGTTAGACCCGATGGCGGAGATGGTGGAGGAAGAGCGGCGTGAGTGGTTTACGCGAAGTGGTGTCGAGGGAGCGCCGCGGCTGAGTCGGTATTTCTTTTGCCTTTCGTACGAAACAAAAGAAAAGGGTTTGAAAAAGCTGAGCCGCAAACTACTGGGCGGCCATGAGAACAGGCTCGAAAGTATAGATGAGGAGCTTCGCCGGTTCACCTCAAAGGTTCGGCAGATTGATTCAGCGTTGCGGGCGAATCTGCGAACTGTTCGGCGATTGAAGGGCTATCGGAGAGTAGTGGGCGACGCCTATCAGCATTGCGACGGATTGCTTGAGTACTTGCGGTTGTGTGTGACGGGTGAGCGTTTTCCGTTTGCGGTGCCGGGTATCCCGGTTGATCTGAATCAGTACATTGCGGGCGATGACTTCACGGGCGGCGGTGAGCTGCAGTTGGGCGATCCGCTCAATGAAATCTTACCGGGCCGTTTCGTTCGAGTGCTGGCGGTGAATTCGTTCCCCGATCTGAGCTTTGCCGGAATCTTACGGGCGATGGATGCGGTTCCACTATCTTTCCGGTTTTCGCATCAAGCGCAGATTCTAAGCGATGTCGAAGCAACGGAGGTTTTTAAGGACGCAAAGAGTAAATGGAAATCCAAGGGGCAAGGCGGTATCAAGGCAAAGCTTCGCTCTGTCGATGTCCATGACCTCGACGATGAGTCGCTGAGGCTCGCGGCGGACGCGAGAGAAGGCGCTTCGAAAGCAGAGCACGGGCGTGAGATCAATTGCCGTTATTCCGGCAAGGTGATTTTGATGGCGTCCACTCTGGCAGAAATGGCAGACCAGGCGGACACCATCACGGCGGCTTTGCGACGTTGCGGGTTTGGTTCGCGGATTGAGACGGTAAACGCGGTGGCGGCCTGGCTCGGTTCGTTTCCTGGTCATCAATATAAGGAACGTCGCGAGCTGGTACTCAACACTGTGAACGTTGCTCACATGGTGCCGCTGTCGCAGCCATGGCGCGGACACGAGTTCAATCCAAGCGACAAGTTTCCGCCACAGTCTCCGCCGATGTTTTACGCGGCGACGGCTGGCGGCGCTCCATATCGCTTCCACGGCCATGTGGCAGACGTCGGACACGCGCTTGTTGTCGGACCAACCGGACACGGCAAAACTTCCCTCATCGCGCTCAGCATGGCGCAAGCCCTGCGGTATGGCGGTCAGGTTTTCAATTTTGACAAGAAGAACGGTCTTTACACTGCTACGCGTTGCCTTGGTGGGACTCACATCGAACTCAGTCAGGAGGGCGGCGAGCGATTATGCCCGCTTGCGTCCATCGACACGGATTCAGAACGTGCTTGGGCGGAGAAGTACATATCGTTTTTGGTCGAACTGAACGGGCTTACCGTTACTCCAGAGATTCGTCAGGACATCCGGCAAGCGGTCTATCTGTTGTCGCGCTCACAAGGCTCACGTAGTTTGACGGCGCTGTACATGGCGTGCGGAGTTCCCGCGCTGAAGAACGCTTTGCAGTTCTACTTGAACAGCATTCTGAACGGAGAACGGGACGGTTTACGGTTAGCGCGCCTGGTGACATTCGAGATGCACCGTCTCTATGCGCTCGACCAGAAGATCATGAACGGCACGCTCTTCTACATCTTTGAGCGGATACGCCGGCGTCTGAGTTCGGATGTTCCGACGTTCATGTTTGTGGATGAGTTCAGAGAAGCGCTCTCGCATCCCATCGCGGCGAAGGCATTCAAAGAGTACTTATTCGAGGGCCGCGCGCTGAATCTGGCGATTTGGCTTGTGATTCAGGAGCTTTCTGAAACGCTGGCGTCACCGTTGGCGGGTGCGGTGTTGGAGCAGCGCGCAACCACGATTTGTCTTCCGAACGTGCAGGCGCGTTTCGCGGGGCAGGGAAATTATCAGGCGCTCGGCTGCAGTGAGATGGATTGTCTCGCGATCGCCTCCGCTACTCCGAAGCGTGATTACTACGTCATGAACGCGGATGGTAAGCGGATGATTTCCCTTGAACTGGGGCCGGTGATGCTGGCCTTGCTGGCGTCCGGAGATTCGGACCGCCCGGCGTTGGACTCGCTGATTCAGCGCTATGGACGGCCGCGCGCGGCGGTGGAATGGCTGCGACGAAGGGGCTTGTCTGCTCAAGCGCAGCGTTTAGAGTTTCTCGCCTTTGGCGATGAAGTAGCCGCTAAGGAGGCGGCTCAATATGCGTAGAGTCATGTCTCGCATTTCTTATTTGGGAGCGCTCGCCGTGTTGCCGGCGGCGTTGCTCATGATGCCTCTGCAAGAGGCAAAGGCTCAGTTTGTGGTGTCCGATCCGGGAACGGAGGCGAACACCATGCTGAGCCACGTGACTCAACTCCTGCAGTACATCAAGGATGTGCAGACGGCGTTGAGCACGATCCAGCAAGCGACGATGATGGCGCGGGAAGTGCAGCAGTTGGTCACGCATCCGAGCACGAACATCGCCGCAGACCTGGCCATGTTCTCGAATGTTTTGGCGGGATCGCAAGGGTTAGCGCTGAATCTAGCTCAAATGGATACAACCTTCCGGACTCAGTTCGGCTCGTATTCACCCAGTCCGATGGTGAATTTCGCATCACAGTATACGAAGTGGTCGACGGGCGCATTGAGTGCTATTCGCGGAGCGGCGAACAGTGCCGGTTTTCAGGGCAACATGCTGCAGAACGAACAGCAGTGGATGTCCCAAGTCCAAATGATGAACCAGCAACCGAACGGCCAGGACCAGAGTATTCAGCTTGGCAATTCGATTGGCCTGGAGACCGTGGCGCAGTTGCAGAAGCTGCGAATGCTGATGATTCAGAACATCGGTTCAAACGCGGCCTTCACCACGGGTCAACTCAATATGCAGCAGACACAACAAACAGCGCAAGGGAGTGCCTTCACCTTCGTGCCCATTCAGGCTGATATGCGGGCGTGGTAGGTACGCGAAGCACAGCCAGGGAAGTTTTAAAAAGGAGAAATTCAAGTGACCAAATTAGACAGAATTCTCGCGAGTGTATTGTTGACCGCGCGGGCGGGAAACGGCGGCGGTGTCGTGCTGTTGCTATTCGCCGTACCCATCGGCCTTGTCATCGGCCTGGCTGTGCTTCTGGTTAAGGGTTTAGTGCGTGGCGGGGTGTGGTGCTTTGGCCAGGCGGGAAAGGCGGTGCGGTGATGTTGCTTTTCCTGTTTTTTCAAGGCGCACCTGCTCCGACTTTTACCGCCCCAGGCGATCTTCTTGATTGTTACAACAAGTTGTGGCCGAACTGGATCGCGACGGTGCAACCGTACGCGCTTGAATTGTTCGCGGCGCTTGCTGGTTTAGATCTGGCGTTTTTCGGTTGGAGTTTGTGGAAAACGTATCGAGGCGATGTCACAGCCGCGATCATGAGCACCACGAACAGGCTTTTACTGATCGCGCTCTTTTTGGATTTGTTGCTCAACGGTCCAGCCTGGACTCAGAACATCGTCGACATGTTCACCACTGTTGGTCAAGCGGTGAACGGAGGCCAACCAATTGCACCAGGCGCCATGTTTGTCGAGGGTCTCACAATCGCGGGAAAACTGCTCGGTACCGCTTTCACGGCGAGTCTTTTGAGCGATCCACTGACAGGGTTGGCTATGGTCTTCGCTGCCGTGGTGATTGTGATCTCATTCGCGGTGATCACGATTGAATTCGTTGTCACGAAAGTACAGACTTTTTTGGCGATGGGGATGGGCTTCTTCTTCCTGGCGTTTGGAGGCTCAACTTGGACGCGAACGTACGTCGAACGTTATTTCAGCTACGGCGTGGCGAGCGGCGTTCGCTTGATGACCCTGTATTTCCTCGTCAACGCTGCAAAGGCAATCGCGGCGAGTTGGGAAGCATTGGCGGCCGGGGCTCCTCTCACGCAAGATGGCGTGCTGTCGTGCTGGGCTATTGCGTGCGGCGCGGTCATCTATGCCGTCATTTGTTGGCGTGGCCCGTCCATAGCGGCCGGCATCTTAGGCGGTGGGCCGAATCTCAGCCACAACGAAATATGGGGAGCGATGAGTGCGGCGGTGAGTGCGGGGATGACTGCGGCTCTCTTGGCGTCCGGTGTTGGAGCTGGGGCAGGAGCCGCTGCCGGGGCGGCCACTGTTGCTTCAGCGGGAGGCGGCGGGGCGACGATGACTGCCGCGGCGGCGCCTACGGCTGCGGCTGCATCGTCTGCTTCGGGTGGTGTGGGTCAAAGAGCGGCAGCGGGTTCGCATGCGGCGGCTGCGATGACGGCGGCAGGTTCTAACGGTAATCACCAGAACGGCGCCGGGCCGTCAGGAGATTTCGGCGGGTTGGATTCGTAACAAAAGGAAAGGGAATAAAAGAAAATGCAGAATTTATTGGAAGCCGGGCCGATTCACGAGACTGAGGACCGGTGGGTTGAAAGTGAAGTTCAAGAGAAGCAAAAGCTTTATCAGCGCAACTGGGAAGAGCGTTATTCGTCGTTACTCTCTGGAAAGCGCAACTGGCAAATTATGGCGTTCGCCTTGGTTTTGCTTTGCGGCGGCCTGGGCTATGGTGTTTTCCACTTAGCGTCAACATCACGCACTGAGCTTTACATGTTGGACCGGACCGGCTCACAAGTGAATTATGCCGGTACCATCAAGCCGGCCAATATGGACGATGCGACGTGGGACATCGTGCGAGTCGAGGAGTTGAAGAAATTCGTCACATCCTGGCGAACTGTGACTTCGGACGGTGTGGCCCAAAAAGCGGACTGGGATCGAGCGTTTGCATTTGTGGGCGATGGCTCTCAAGCGCGCGACACCGTAGCGAAGTGGTACGACGCAAATGATCCGATTGCCAGGGCAAATAGGGGCGAGATCGTAACGGTGCAATATCGCACGTTCGACCGCGAAGGCGCGAACACATACGGCCTTTGGTGGACGGAGATCAGTACATCCGTTTCCGGCCAGAACACGGTAAGCAAAATGTGGCACGCACGGATTACGTATGCCACAAAAATTCCAACCAACGAGCAAGCGCGCGCAGAAAACCCGATGGGGATTCTGGCGACGGAACTAACTTTCAACGAGGTGCAGCAATGACTTTTTTCAGACTGATTAGTTTTCTTTTTGTGGGAGTGGCTCTCTGGAGTCAGCAACAGCAAGCCATTACTCCCACGAAGCCTGCTATGACCCGCGAGGCAGCTCTGCAACGGGCAGCGGGATACAACGCAGCGTTGGCCATGTTGGGTGCGCAAGGCGGCGTGGTCGGGCCAGGTGGCCAACAGCCAGGCGTGGTGAATCCTCCTCCTGCTGCGCCGGCGAAGGGTAAGAACAGTAAGACTCTATCGGCTGCTGAGCCATTGGCTTTGATGCGAACCGCTCCGTTACCGGTGAATGTTCGATCCGCCTTGATGTTGACTGATGCAGCTTTCGGCACAGATCCGCAAGCGAAGCCGGGGCCGGATGGGCGGGTCATTTACACGTTTGGTGGAGGTATCGCTCCGATTGTTTGCGCGTTGCTGCAGGTGACGGAAATCGACCTTGAGCCAGGTGAGCACTCGACCGAAAAAGATGTGGACGTGGGTGATGACGAGTTTCACATCAGCGTTCACAAGGGTGGCGATCGAGCGGCTGAATTCGATTACCTGATCATCAAGCCCACAGTGGCGAATGTCGAAACGACCCTGACGGTTGGCACAAACAAGCGGGTGTATTATTTCCGGCTCATCGCGACCCAGCGCGAGCATATAGCGCGAATCGCTTTCACCTATCCGGAAGAGGAAGCGCGCCGGCGGAAAGAAGCGGAGTTAGCGAAGAAGGCAGAGGCAGACGAGGCGGTACGCCTCGAAGCGCTCGCACCGAATCGGGAGATGAAGAACTGGAAGTACTCATTAGATCTGAGGGGCAAGCAAGCCCATTACATGGTGCCGGTGAGCGTGGCCGACAACGGTTTACGCACGGAAATTCAACTCTCTCAGCAAGTCCGCAAACTCGGGTTGCCGGCGTTTGAGATTACCGGAGCCGCTGGGCCGATTCCCGCGAATTCGCACTGGGAAGAAAACAAGTTGATTGTGGATGCGCTCTTTGACCGAGGCTGTCTGCTGCAAGGCGTCGGCAAGAACCAGCAAAAAGTTTGCATCCATAACGACGCGGACAAAAAGGAGGCTAAATAAATGGCGACGTCTACAAATTCACTCAATTTGGCGGGGCGAAAGCCTCAGGTGATAAGTGCGATGAGCAACGGCATCGTGTGGGTGGGAGTGGCCCTTCTCGCTCTCCTTGTCGGCGTTGTCATCATGGGTTTCCGCACACGGATTCTCAAAAAGCAGCATGAGGCCGAAGTCACCGTAACACAAACGACGGCGCACGATTCAGCGCAGAGTAATAGATCGACGGTGCGCGGGCGGGTTGACGCTACTCCGTTGAGTGCGGTGACTGGTGGGGGCGCGACTACTACCAACGTAGCGGCCAGCACTCAGAACCTCGGACCGGTGGACGCTCTGGGGCATGTGATCGGCGGAGCTGTAAACACGGTGGCTCATCCGTTTCCTGGTGGTGGGAATCCGCCACCCGGAGCAAACCCCGCACCCGTGCAGTACTACTTCGTCCCTCCGCAAACGAATTATGGCCAGTCGCCCGAGCCGGAAGATCGTTCGAAGACGGCGCGCCTCAGAGCTGAGGAACGGAGGCAGGCGGCGATTCAAGCGCCTACCGGCATTGTGGCGAACGGATCCACTCAAAGCGCGACTAGTCAAAGGAGCAGCGATCCGATTCAAGCGGAATTGGATCGGATCTCACAACTCAGCCAGGCAGCCAACGGTATCACTCGGCCAGTGACGAGCGGTGGGGGTTATCCGGCATTTGGAGCAGGAACGCCGGGAATGGCTGTGAGCGAAGAGTCGGACCTGAATCAGCAAAACGGCAAGCGCAAGTTTCAGCAGGCAGAAGAAGGCGATTACCTAAAAACGACGCGCGTGGCGCCGCTTTCCCGCTGGGTGGTGGAACGCGGCGACAAGATTGTCGCGATATTGCCTACGCGTGTTGTGACTGACTTGCCGGGGGATCTGGTGGCGCAAGTCAAGGATGACGTGTACGACTCGCCCACACACAAATTCATTATGATTCCCGCGGGCTCTCTGCTCGCCGGCGAATTCAATTCGTCGGTGAGTTATGGGCAGAATCGCGTTCAAGTAGTTTGGACGTACTTGCGTTTCCCTGATGGCAGTTACATCAATCTGGACAAATTTGTCGGACATGCTGCAGATGGCGCGGTGGGGCTGAAAGATCAGACAGACAACCACATCAAGCGCCTGGTGGGCGGTGTCCTGCTGAGTTCCATCTTTGCCGCCGGGATTCAAATCAGCCAAAATCACAGCGGCACAAACAGCACGCTCGGTTATCCCACGACTACCCAGATTGCGGGTTCAGCCGTTGGGCAGCAAGCGGGCCAGCTCGGGGAGCAGCTTACGAGCCGCAATCTTAACGTGCAGCCGACGCCGAAGATCCGGCCAGGCGAACCGTTCTACGTGTCGGTTCAGAAGTCGATGCTCTTTTCGGGGCCTTACCAAGCAATCAATTTGGGGGGTCGATAAGTATGAAAGACATCGCTTTTGGTTTACTGACGGGCGTCTTCGTAGTGCTGGCGTTGAGTTTGCCAGATGCTTTGAAGCACTCGCAATTGCGCTTTAATTCAACGGATAGCGTGCCGGTGGGACTGTACGAAACGGAAGCGGTGCGCGCGCCTTATGCGGGCGTCTGCTTGAGTGCTGAGACGTTACGCACGGCGTTGGCCGCAGGGCTAGAACTGGGGCGCGGCGAGTGTGCGGATGGTCATCAGCCAGTTCTCAAGACGGTGTACGAGGCCTCTCTCACGTCGCCGGTTGTCTTTGATGCGGACGGCTTTGCGGTTGGGAATCAGCGCATTCCCAACACGCGGCCTAAAGCGGTTTCGAAGAAGGGTAAGCCGTTGACGCATTACGCCTTTGGTATCTACACAGCCGGATTGTGGGCGATTTCGGGCCACAGCGCTGATAGTTTCGACTCGCGTTATTTCGGACCAGTCTCGCAGCAAAGCTTGCGCTTTTACGCGAAACCGCTCTTGGTGTTCTAACGCAGGCAAAAAGAGGATTTCATAAAAATGGCAACAGAAAAAACAGCATCACGACCAACGGGAGATCAGGGGGGAGTGGTCACTCCCGAATATGTGGGAAGCGTCGCGCCAGCGACGCAACGGCAGGCGCGGGGTGAAACCTTTGACGCCGAAGTGATTCAGAGTGCCGAAAAATTCGACGCCAGGTTCGGATCAAACGCTTTGCAGCATGCGAGTGTAATTCCGGAAGAACCGCTGAATGAGTACAGTCTCATCTCAAGGTTGAACGATGGAGTCGAGACAACATACACGATTCATTCTCCAGATCTGGAGGACGCAACCCAGCAAGCATGGCGTGAGATCCAAAAGCGTGAGAACGTGGCGGCCGCAAAGCTCGAATGGGACGGCGGAAACGAAGTTAGTTACATTTACGACCGTAAGCAAGGCATTGAGTTAGATCGGCCGGCGGGGCTCGTGTTGCCGCATGAACGCCAA
>Ga0182012_10008252_pt1 | contig 10310 bp, 11 predicted proteins | sample 612S2SmetaG_FD_120486 | JGI IMG/M metagenome (GOLD analysis project Ga0182012, IMG submission 120486) | Permafrost microbial communities from Stordalen Mire, Sweden - 612S2S metaG | ecosystem: Environmental > Terrestrial > Soil > Wetlands > Permafrost | place: Sweden: Stordalen | collected...
ACACGTACCTCAAAAAAGGCATGAGCGTGCTCGTCGAGGGGCGGTTGGTCATTCGTTCGTACGAAGACAAGGCCGGTAACAAGCGCAAGCAAACCGAAGTCGTCATCGACAACATGCAGATGCTTGATCGCGCCGCGAACGCAACGGGCGCGACCACGAGCACGAGCAGCCCCGCGAACGGCACGCGATCACCTTCCTCGCGCGCCGGCGCCAAACCATCCTATACTCGGGGCCACCGTGACGACGCGGCACCGGATGGCGGCGGGAGCGGATCGACCACGCTCGACGAGGAGCTGCTCGATGAGATTCCGTTCCGGCATGATTTTCGGGAGACGTCTACCCGCTGGTGGCTGCGATGATCGAGCGGCTCACCGCGCACTACGTCTTCTTCTGCCCTCCCAAGAGCAAGTAGGCATGCGCAACCGTACTAAGGAGACCCCTTGGCTAATCCCCGCCGCGACGAAGACCTGCCGACGCGTCAATCTCACGGCGACATCGCGATACAATGCGCGCTACGTCAACTCCGCGTGTTTCCGCTCCATGCGGTGACGACGACGGGTTGTTCTTGCAAGCGTACGACCTGCAAGCTTCCGGGCCGCCATCCGCGGCTTGACGAGTGGTTCGCGAAAGCCACCTCCAAGGTTACCGTCGTCGCGCGCTGGTGGAAACAGTGGCCTGAGGCTAATGTCGGCGTCGTCGCCCCCGAACCGGGCAAGTTTCTGTGCGTCGATCCGACACAACCGCTTCCAGCTCACGGCGATGCGAAAAGCGCGCTCATGATGCCGTCAGGTCAGGTGTTTCAAGGGCTTCAGCGCGCGTTCTTCGACCCTGACAAATGGACATTCAGCGAAACGGACCCCCCATTCTACACCGACGCATCGACCGACCTCGTCTACTCATACCGAGGGCACCGCGGCGCCGATACATCGGTGCGCGAATGCGAAAGCGCGAACCGCACCCTGCAAGAGAATATCTCCATACTCGATCCACAAACCGGACTCATTGCAATCATCTGCATGGCGAAATGGATCGCCGCTCGCCAGAACGGGACACTCTCGCCTGGCATGAGCGTCTCCGTTCACGTCAATGAGATTCTCGATCTCATGGGGCGGCAGAAATACCACGGCGCCTACCGTAAAGATCAAAAGATCGAGATTTCGCGACGGTTTAGCGAACTCGACGCCATTAAGGTCAGCGGTCCGAACCCCGATCCAAAAGCAAAAAATCGGCGGCTTCGCGGCAGTATGTTTGACGTCACATTCGACGACGATTTTGATTTGCTCAAGCGCCCGCTGCCGTTCGCTTTTATCGTTCGGCCCGGCGATGCAATCAACGAGTCCCTCATCGACGGCACGATGGAGCTCGCTGATTTCTTCGTCTCCTTGGCGAAGCTCAACACCGCCGCCGGCGGCATCGAGCGCTTAGCTTACCAGATCGGCATCTACCTCGTTTTCCAGAATCGCATTCGCGAAAGCACGCAGAACTTCGAGCAGCCATTCCGCATCGGAACAATTCTTGAACGCCAGAACGTCAAGATCCCAACGGACGCACGACGCTTCGGCAAATTCCGCGAGCACGTAGATGCCGCATTCGATCGCCTGCGCAGCGACGGCGTGATCGCCGATTGGCGCTACGTCGAGGGGGACGAAGAGGCGCTCCCAACGTACGGCTGGTTCAAGCGCTGGCTCAACTGCCGCATCATTATCGACCCACCGGCCATCACACGCGAACGCGCGCGACTCCGCGCAGCGAGCCGGCGCGAACATATCGGCACTCAGCACCGGGCACTACCGCCAGCACGGCCCCAACGAAACTAGCACCCGCGTGGCAACAACCCGGCATTGCCCCACCAGTCGGGCAGCTACAGCCATGGTTGTACCAACCTGGCGGCTACCGAAGATATCGGCTCTGGCCAGCAAGCACCGTTTTCGTTACGATGCTTCCGATGCGATCAAGCGGCGAACAGTATTCCGCCTATTCCGTCACGTGGTTGCCTCAGCGCGATTCGCACGCTTAGGCGACCCACGCTCCGTTCAAGGAATACCGTGATATGGCAGACGTCATCTTGTCGACCGATATCTTGCCGTCAACGCCGGCTGGAGCCTACCGTCGAGCAGATCGTGTTGCAGACGATCGAGGAGCACTTCTTGACGCCGCAGCAACGTTCGATCGAATCGACGGCCGCCGAAGTCGCTCGACGGTGTCGGGAACGGCAGCTGCCGGTGCCGCATGCGGGCACGATTCGGGTTCGGATCGTCGCACTGCCATTGCGCGAACGCCTTTCGCGAAGGTCGCATCGCAAAGCCGCCCTCGCCCGCTTCGTCCTGCGGCCCGGATCATTCGACGAGGCGCAGCGTCCGCTGGACTTCGTGCAGATTGATCACACCAAGCTCGACGTCATCGTCGTCGACGAGGAGCAGCGCTTGCCGATCGGGCGGCCATGGATCGCCCTGGCGATCGACGTTTACAGCCGGATGGTCCTGGGCTACTACATCTCGCTCGACCCGCCGGGGGCGATCGCGACTGGTCTGTGCATCGCGCACGCGCATCCATCTCGATAACGCCAAGGAATTTCACGGCGAAATGCTGCGCCGGGCGTGCGAGCAGTATGGCATTACGCTGGAGTACCGCCCGGTCGCGCAGCCGCACATGGGCGGCCACATCGAACGGCTCCTCGGCACGCTGCTGCGCGCACTCCACGAGCTGCCCGGAGCCACGTTTTCCAATCCCCAGCAGCGCGGCAGCTATGACTCCGAAGCGCGGGCGGTCATGACGCTGGGCGAACTCGAGCGCTGGCTGACCGAATACATCGTGGGCGTCTACCACGCCAAGCGTCACCGCGGGATCGGGACTTTACCGCTGCAACGTTGGACCGCCGGCGTGTTCGGCGACCAGCGGAGCATTGTGAGTACGTCGCGCCATCCGAACGACGGCGCGACGTACTCGGAGCATCTTGAGAGTGTCTGTATGCCCGTCCGCGATTTGGTCGGGTCACCGCCGAGACGGTCGCGATGACTACAGCGGGTCGGTTTACTAGCGTTTGCTATGACGCATGTGCGGCCTGGTTGACTCTAAGATCCGACACAAACGTCGCCGCGCTCCCCAATTCATATTGAATTTCGAGCAGCCGATTGTACTTTGCGATCCGTTCGCTGCGGCAGGCTGATCCGGTTTTGATTTGGCCACCGCCCATGGCAACGGCGAAGTCGGCCATGAACGTGTCCTCGGTTTCACCCGAGCGGTGTGAGATCACGTAGTGCCAACCCGCTTCACGGCACAGGTTAATGGTCTGGATCGTCTCGCTGACGGTTCCGATTTGGTTGAGCTTGATAAGTGCGGCGTTGGCCGTCTTCTCGGCGATACCGCGGCGCACAAACGTTGGGTTGGTGACAAAATTGTCGTCGCCGACGATCTGAATGCGGTCGCCTTGCGCGGCAGTCTGCTTCGCGAAGCCCGCCCAGTCGTTCTCATCGAGACCATCCTCGATCGAAACGATGGGATAAGCGTCTAGCCAGCGCCCGTAGAGGGCGATCATTTCATCGCTGGTCTTGCGCCCTTGGCCCGATTTTGTCAATTCATACGCGCCGCCGCTGAAGAACGAACTGGCCGCAGGATCGAGTGCGATTGCGATGTCGATTCCCGGCTTGTATCCGGCGGCCTCGATTGCCGCGACGATCACGTCGCAGGCTTCCTCGTTACTCTTGAGGTTGGGGGCAAACCCGCCTTCGTCACCGACTGACGTCGCGTAGCCTTTGCTCTTGAGAATCTTCGCCAGCGTGTGGAAGGTCTCGGCACCGTAGCGCAACGCTTCGGCGAAGGTCGGCGCGCCGATCGGCATCACCATGAACTCTTGAAAATCGACGCTGTTGTCCGCGTGCTTGCCGCCGTTGAGGATATTCATCATCGGTACGGGCAGCCGCGTCGCACCCGAACCGCCGAGATACGCGTAGAGCGGGGTGTTCGACGCCAGCGCCGCGGCACGCGCGACTGCCATTGACACGCCCAGGATCGCGTTGGCGCCCAGCTTGGCTTTGTTCGGTGTGCCATCAAGAGCGATCAGCAGCTCGTCGATTTCAGTCTGGCGGATCGGATCTCGGCCAACGACCGCGGGCGCGATCGTCTCATTGACGTGTCCGACGGCATTAAGGACACCCTTGCCGCCGTATCGTGCTGGATCGCCATCGCGTAGTTCGACAGCTTCATTCTCGCCGGTCGACGCGCCCGAGGGCACCGATGCGCTTGCCGTGATGCCGTTGTCGAGCGCGATGTGCACACGGACCGTCGGGTTCCCGCGCGAGTCCAATATCTCGAAAGCGAAAAGCGAGGCGATCTTGCTCATTGAGTTCTCCTAAGAGTGAAATGGAATAGCGATACGAACGAAATGGGGAGCGCCCGCGCTTTCCAGCAGTAAACAGATCGGTACAAGCGATGACGTTTGTCAAAAGAGCGAAGACGACGGCGAGGGTTATGCCTTAATCAGGCCCTTCGATTTCTGTGCTCGCGGAAGCAGGCGATGGTACTCGACTCGTTCGAGCGTCATCGTGCCCTCTCCGACCATCTCATCGATCCGCGGAATGACCGCAGCGATCTTCTCTTCCGTGTCGACGACTTCGATGAGGATCGGAAGGTCACCGCGAAATTGGAAGATCTTTGCGACGTGGATCTCATGAAGCGATCCGCCGAAGCCTTCGATGCCGCGGAAGACCGATGCCCCGGCGACGCCTTCATGCCGTAACATCTGGACGATGGCAGCGTAGAGCGGGCGACCGTGCCACGTATCGCCCTCACCGACAAAGATACGCAAGAGTTGTCCCACGATAAACGCGCTCATGGCATTACTCCCTGAATCGAAAGCAATCGCGACCGAAGATCACGCTAGGACCGACAACGCAGGTCGTCGCGGAAGGCGACCAACCACAGAATTCTGGCGATGAAGCCCGTCCGAAGCGACCTCGGGCCTCTTGCTCCTTAGGCTTACTGGAATATTAGTCCGGGCTGGGGAAGCTTCTGGATAAGAACAGCCGCCCTGCGCAGTACGGCTCGCCCAGACCGTGAGCTTGCGTTCAGTGGTTTGTGCACGCAAGTCGGCAGAACTCGGACCGACTGACAGCCGAGTCGCCGCTTTGAGCGCCGGACCGCTCGCGTCAATGCGGTGTCTGGGGCTCTTCCCCAGAGTTTCGAGCGTCGGTTTCGCCTGCATCTTTGGCATACTCCCGCTTCAACGTGGAGCCATCAGCCCGAATGGCGTTAAGCTGGCCCCGTCGCCGGATATTGATACCTTATGGATCTCGCAAGTATACCCCCGCCGAAGATGCGAGCATAGCTCCTAGAGAAGTCTGTCACCTCGCGTCCGGCGGATCCGAACAACGTTGACCCTCGCGAGAACGGTAGGGGCTCTCGGAACGGAACCCAGGTCTAGGGGTACCCGGAGATTGAGCGAAATTAGTCCTGGCGGCGCACGCCCAAAAGCGTGATGCCAGGGCGATGGAGCTCCGCCTTAAACCGCCCGCGTCGGGCTGATGGCTCCTGTTTCTCGCATGCATCTGAAATGTCGTGGAAGCAGGAACTCGACAGATGTCACGATGTTGCATACCGGCTCGGTTCGAGAAGACGTTGGGCGCCAGCGGCGCTCGTGTGCGAATTAACGGCTTTCCGGTGCACACAATTCCGCAAAAGTCGTGTGCGATGCGCACCCGCGACCGTTCTTGTGACGTCCCACAGCATTGTTTTTCGGCAACACGGTCTATGGGGACCGAGCCGCCAGCTCCGATTTGGACTACAGACTCCCGGGAATTAGCTACGGACTCATGGAGCGGGATCACGAATGAAAATCGAGCATAACGGGACGCTGATGCGCATTTACGTTTCACAGAGTCAGCGCCGCGGCCACGCGGACGTACACCGGTTGATAGTCGAGGCATTGGCTGAGGCCAAAATATCTGGCGCTGTTGCTTTTCTCGGCATTGAGGGATACGGTAGGTATAATTATGTCTCGAGTGCGAATGCCGTTGATGCCTACGTCGATTTACCAATTCTCATTGAGGCGGTCGATGACGATGACAAGATTCGGGGATTCATACCCAAGCTTGAATCAATCCTTGATGATGGACTTGTGACACTCGAACGACTTCAAACGATCTTTTATCGTGTCAGCGACGTCGCCGACTGAATGCAGCAGTACCTTGCAATTCTTGCAGTTGCCGTAGGCGGGGCCATCGGGTCGGTGTGCCGTTACCTGTTCTCGAACTGGTTCTTGCAAATGGTCGGACCGGGCTTCCCTTGGGGAACGTTCACAATAAACGTAACCGGTGCGTTTATCATCGGAGTCGTCCTTCAGATAGCGGCTGGACAACCCGACTTCAGTCCGTATCTCCGGCTCTTTTTGGCTACCGGCATACTCGGTGGTTATACGACGTTTTCAACGTTCGCTTACGAGTCATACACTTTGGGCAGCACCAATCGGATTGTTGAGGCGCTTTTGTATGTTGCTGGCAGCGTCGTCGTCGGGATTGCCGCGGCAATACTTGGCGTGCTGTCGGCTCGCATGCTGGCAAGCCGCTAATGCAGGGCCCAAAACGTAGGTCCGCAGTGAACGTTGCCGCGTGTCCTTTTTGTGCAATCGTTCGCGAGGATGCGCCGGCAGATATTCTCTGCCGCACCGATAAGTATATCGTTTTTCGGGACACCGCTCCGCAAGCACCGACGCACCTGTTAGTCATTCCGACCGCCCACTTCGACACGCTCACGTCTTTTGCCACCAATAGCAGTCGAAAGCGAGTTGGCGAACTCATTCGAATTGCAGCTCAGTATGGGTCGAAACTGGCGCCCCACGGGTTCCGAATTCTCGTGAACCAGGGCGAAGATGGCCATCAGACCATTGGCCATGTGCACATTCATGTACTCGGTGGCCGTCAGCTTCATTGGCCTCCGGGCTGAGCTGCAGAAGTGGCCTGCACATTTCAGGCTCCGCAGCACACGGTTGGGCGCCAAGGTTCCGTGGTGGGCTTCTGCGTTCGTTCTGCCCGCTTTCAAGCGCCTTACCCGGTCCGGCGGGAGGATCGACGGACCGCTGTCGAACCGACGTAGCAACAGGCGATGGGGCTCGCCTTCGACTGCCGCGAATCGGCTGATGGCTCCTGCGGGGAGACATCATGCGAACACTACTGATCGCGGACGTTCACGCAAATCTTGCAGCCCTCCAAGTTTCCACGGTGGTCGCCGGCGGTCCGGTCGCCGCCGCGCACGCGGTTTTCGTCGACGGTCGACGCACGGAGATCGGAGTAGGCGAATTGGCGCAGACGATAACTACGCCAGCCAACGCCACAGGTATTCGCCGGGTCGAAGTCCAGCTACCCTCATTTCGTTTCGCCCGGCGTCGAGCTTGTCGATGCCCCAGGTATTGGAACGCCGGCCGATCCCGACGGGCGCGGCACGGCCGAAGCGTTGCAACTAGCGGATCTGTTTGACTCGACGTCTTGAAAACGAGGAACTTTATGCGAACAGCTGGGCGAAGCACTTTGAGCCAAAGGATGACGAGGAGACACCTCACAGGTTCGACGGAGGAGACGACTCTTGGTCGAAATCGGGCGCGACCTGCGGCGATCGACTTGACGCGTTCGGACCGACAAAGTCGCAGCAAGTCGTCGGCTCCCGTGTTACAGCTGGTCGAACGAATCGGAACGGTTATTGATGTCTACGAAGACACCGCGGGGCGCTTGTCGTGAGAACCCGAGCAAATCGCCTGCTGTTGCCGACCGGTACTCACCCGCCCGCAGAGATCAACGTTGTCGTGGAGATCCCGCGCGGCTCGCGAAACAAATACGAATATGACGCACAGCTGGACATCTTTCGCCTCGATCGCAACTTGCACTCCGCAATCTATTATCCCGGCGACTACGGGTTTGTGCCCCAGACGCGCGCGCGGGACGGTGATCCGCTCGACGTCCTCGTTTTGGTTGAAAATCCCTCATTCACCGGATGTCTGCTCAGCGTGCGCCCGATCGGCGTGCTGCGTCTCGTGGATGAGGGAACGCCCGACGACAAGATCATCGCAGTTCCGCTGGGCGAGCCGCAATTTGCCGACGTCAACAGCTATCAGCAGATATCGCCTCACGTGATCCGCGAAATCGGGCACTTCTTCGAAACATATAAGACGCTGGAAGGCAAAGACGCACATAGCGAAGGCTGGGACGACGCCGAGGCGGCACGCGGCGTCGTTGAAGCAGCCGTCGCGGCATTTGCACGCTAGCGGAGCTCAGTCCTTATCCTGACGACGTTCGTTGATAACACGTATTCCAAGTTTACATCGCCTCACAAAGCGATCCCGACATGCGCATCTTACTAGTTTCAGATCTCCACGCCAACGCTGCGGCGCTCGCTGTGCTCCCGGCCGCTGATGCGGTCCTGTGCGGCGGCGATCTCGTCGACTTCGGTCCCGATCCGATCGCAGCGATCGATTGGTGCGTTGCGCGGCGTGCGACGGTGGTCAAAGGCAACCACGACTTCGCCTTGAGCCACGGCGCCGACTGCGGGGTGAGGGGTAGGATGCGGACCGCGAGCGTACAGACGCGACGAGCGCATGCGCTCCTGCTCGACGTCGACCGCGTGGATGTTCTGCGCAAGCTCCCCAACGTCGCAACGGTCACTCTTGGGGGCGTCGTCTTCGCGCTCACGCATGCGACCCCGGATGACGTCTACCCATATGTCGATCCTCACGATGCGGCGGGACTGCTGGCGCAAGCAGTTCCCGTCGCGCAGGTGTTGTTGCTCGGGCATACTCACCTGCAAGCGATGTTCGAGCAGGATGGACGGATGGTCGTCAATCCGGGGAGCGTCGGCGTCTCGACGGTCGGCGGTACCGTTCAGTATGCCGTCTGGGAAGACGGACAGATAACGCTCCACACCGAGTCATACGACGTCGAGGCGACGATCGCGCGCCTGGGCGATCTCGACCTCGGTGCCGAGGCATACGAATCGCTCGTCCAGGCCTTCCGCCAGGGACGACGCCGAGAGCCAAGCGATCTCGTGCGGCTATCCGGCAGGTGTTTGCGTTGAGACACCAGCTTTCAAGCAGCATCGGGCGCGCTCATTTCAGATCGTCCAAAAGCTTCACTCGGGCGAGAATAAAGGTGTTTCCTTTAGCGTAGGCAAAGCGATTAAATAGGTCGGCGAGGGGGCTCGCCTTTAACCGCCCGCTTCGGGCTGATAGCTCCTGCTTAATTGCGGGAGCATGCCATGATTGTGGCGACGTCCACCCAAAGTATCTGCCCGGTTCGGCCTCGGATCTCGGTAGCGTGTCGACGTTTGCGAGCCTGCGAAATGTCGGCTTGCGGTCGAATGAGTATCCGGCGTCGCGGACGTCACGTTTCGACGGCAATTACGGCAAGATCGTTGCCACGTCGCTGGCGACTCCGAATGCAGCCAACCGGACTAAAGGTCTTCTTTCGCTGTCCGGTCTCTCTGTGGGGAAGCTGTCGAATCCGGTTTGTCGGGGACGGCGAAATGCTTCTGCTCACGACGCCAAAGCGAGGAGCTGGGCTTAATCGCGACCGACGTACAGTGACGATGAGCGGCTCTCGCTTGAAGGGAAGGTTGGCGTTCCTTTGAGTTTCAGCAGCATACTCTTTCCGCACGACGTGACACCGATGCAAGTCACCGAAGCGCCGGCGTTCTTCGTTGATCTCAATCTCGATCAGATCGTTGCTGCAATAACGGCGACGAAAGAGGAGTACGCCCTGCACTCCTACTTTTACACACCTTTGCTCGATATCGACTCAATCTATTACCGTCACGAAATTATGCGGGATCTTGAGGGAGCTGGCCTCCTTGAGGACATCAGGCATTTTGCCGAGCAGATGCGCACCATGCGTGAGCAGCTGGCGAAAGCAGACAAACTCCACTACACGCTTCAGAAGCAGCGCTGGTTCCTAAGCGCGGTCGAGATTTATTGTGTGGCGGTAGTGGGCCTAGCAGACGTTCTTACGGCAACACAGCTGCGATCCCGCGGCTTTCTCGCTTTTCGCGATTACTTGACCGCGTATGTTACGTCCGACGCCTTTCAACTACTGCTCCAGCATACAACGAAGCTCATCGACGACCTGTCCTCGATCGAATATTCAATGCTCGTTCACGACAGCGCCGTCAAAGTGCAGATGTATGAGTCTGAGGCCGATTATAGCTCCGACGTAGCGCAGACCTTCGCCAAATTCCAACAGGGCTCGTCGAAAGATTACCGAGTTGCTTTCACCGAGTGGCCTGACATGAGTCAACTCGAAGCGGCCGTACTTGAGTTTGTGGCCAGGCTTTATGAG
>Ga0182012_10008253_pt1 | contig 10310 bp, 7 predicted proteins | sample 612S2SmetaG_FD_120486 | JGI IMG/M metagenome (GOLD analysis project Ga0182012, IMG submission 120486) | Permafrost microbial communities from Stordalen Mire, Sweden - 612S2S metaG | ecosystem: Environmental > Terrestrial > Soil > Wetlands > Permafrost | place: Sweden: Stordalen | collected...
GAGGTGTAAAGTTCCAGGAGTGAGATTTGGCGGGAGGAACTCTCAAACGTCATCGGAGCAGCGACCGCCGCCCGACCATTAAGCGCGGCCAGCCCAAGCGAGGATATCAGCATGGCAACTGAAACGGTGCGCGACCGCCAGCCCGCGCCAAACAAACGGAAAGTTTTTTGGGGGTGTTTCATTAGCAGCAGGAACGATTGCCAATGATCCCAAGCCACTGCTGGAAGATTGGCGGATAAAGTTTTTGGACTCGTAGCGCCCAGCCAAGACCAATGGCAAGGCGGAAGTTTGAATTAGGGGTTTGAGGTTATCTCCCCCCCGCGCAATCACGGCCGCAAATAATGGCACATATAACCGCCCGGATTCTTTTGCAGGTAATCCTGATGATATTCCTCGGCAGGATAAAACGTGCTGGCCTTCGTGATTTCCGTCACCACCGGGTCTTTCCATTTGCCGGACTTGTCCACTTGCGCCTTCACTTTTACCGCGGTCACGCGTTGGTCCTCACTGGTGTAAAATATCGCGGAACGATACTGGTCGCCAATGTCGTTTTCCTGGCGGTTCAGCGTCGTCGGATCATGCATCCGGAAGAAGAAGTTCAGGAACTGCTCGTAGCTCATGATCGTGGGATCAAACACCACCTGCACCGCCTCGGCATGGCCGGTGGTGTGCGTGCATACCAGCTCGTACGTCGGATTGGGGACCGTGCCGCCCGTGTAGCCCACCGTCGAGGTGATGACCCCGGGCAGCTTGCGGATGATTTCCTGCATGCCCCAGAAGCAGCCGCCGGAGACAATGGCCGTCTCGCGCTGGGTGGAGGCTTTGATCAAGCCCGCCTTCACAAAGGGGGCCAGCAAACTGCCATAACCCAGTGCCGCCATCTGTTCCACCGGCACGAAGCGCAGGGACGCCGAGTTAATGCAATAGCGCAAGTGCGTCGGCCCGGGGCCGTCGTCAAACACATGCCCCAGATGCGAGTCCGCCGAGACGGAACGCACCTCGGTGCGTTCCATTCCGATGGAATCGTCGCTGCGCTCCGTGACTTCCCCGGGATTCACGGGCTTGGTAAAACTGGGCCAGCCGCAGCCGGAGTCAAACTTATCCAGCGAACTGAACAAGGGCTTGCCCGACACCACGTCCACATAAATGCCCGGCTTGTGATTGTCCCAGAACTCATTTTGGAAGGGGGGCTCGGTCGCCGCGTGTTGAGTGACCTCGTATTGCAAGGGCGTTAATTTCGCTTTGCGCTCTTCTGGCGGCAGTGGCGTGAAGTTGCTCATGGCTATTTTTTCGATAATGATGTCGTCCGTCTGGCTGGCCCGGCCGGACCCGCAACCCATCAGGGCTGCGGCCAGCAGGAACACCGCGCCACTGGTCAAAAATTGTTTTGTCATACACAAATGAGAGTGGTCATGCCTAGCTTTATTCCCGCATTATTTGACAATCTCAGGAACCGGACCAATGTTGCTTATATGAAAGATTTACGCAAATTCTTTATGGCCCTGGCGGTCGGCGCGGCGGTTTCGGGGAGCTTGCCCGCCCAGGACAAATCCGCGCTGGTTCAGCCGGTCACGCACACAAACACCATTCCGGACCTCCTGTTGGAACGCAAGCTGGAGCCTCATTTTGATCTGGGCTCCCGCACGCTCGCCAGCGGGCTGGTGGTGGATTTTATCGAACCCGCGCAGACGTGGGACTTGCTCAATCCCGCCCTGCCAGTTCCCCGCGCGACCCCGCCCGCCATATTGATGCCGCCGGCCGTGGTGGCCCCCCGGCCAGTCAGCGAACCTGAGAACCACGGCCCCAACTTCGCGATCCTGCGAATTAGCTTTCCGTAAGAACTTTATAAATAAATTTATTCCTTATTTTAACATAAGCGGGTATAAAAATGCCGGGACAAACCCAAGCGAGAAACACCAGTACCAGCAAAGCGCATGACATCGCCCGCGGCGGAAAAGCAGCGAATGGAGGCGGATAAAGCAGGTCGCGAGACCTGGCGGCGCTGGGGGCCCTATCTTTCCGAACGTCAATGGGGCACGGTGCGCGAGGATTACAGCCCGGGTGGCACCGCCTGGGAATATCTGCCCCATGACCACGCCCGCAGCCGGGCCTATCGCTGGGGCGAGGACGGCCTTGCCGGTTTCAGTGATGACTGGCAACACGTCTGCCTTTCCCTGGCCTTGTGGAATGGCCGCGACCCCATTCTCAAGGAACGCCTCTTTGGCCTTACCAACTCCGAGGGCAACCATGGCGAGGACGTCAAGGAATTGTATTATTATCTCGACGCCACCCCGAGCCATTCCTACCAGAAAATGCTCTACAAGTATCCCCAGGGGGAGTTTCCCTACGCCCGGCTGGTGGAGGAAAACCACCAGCGCGGTCCCGGCCAGCCCGAATTTGAACTGCTCGACACGGGCCTCTTCGACCAGGACCGCTATTTCGACGTGTTTGTGGAATATGCCAAGGCGGGTCCCGAGGACATACTCATGCTGGTCACGGTGTGCAATCGCGGCCCGGAGGCGGCCCGACTCGTGCTATTGCCCCAGCTTTGCTTCCGTAATACCTGGTCCTGGTACCACCAACCCGCCCGCCCGGTCCTCGCCGCCGCCAACGGCGGAGTTAAGATTGACCACCCTCAATCTGGCGGTTTTCAGCTTCATTGCAATGGCCGGCCAACCCTGCTGTTTTGCGACAATGAAACCAACGTGCGCCGGCTCTACGGTCAGCCGGCGACCGGTTGGTTCAAGGACGCGTTTCACGATTATATCGTCCATGACCAGAAGGATGCGGTAAATCCCAACCAAACCGGCACCAAGGTCGGAGCGCATTACGAATTAACCGTGCCCGCCGGCGGCCAGACCGCCATTCGCCTGCGCCTCACACGACCGGACGCGCCAGCCGCCAGCCAGCCTTGGGCCGATTTCGACCCGGTTTTTGACCAGCGCCGCCGCGAGGCCGACGAATTTTATGCCGACCTTCATCCGGCGGTCACAGAACCCGACGCCCGAATGGTGCAGCGCCAGGCGTTTGCGGGCATGTTGTGGAGCAAACAGTTCTACCTCTTCGAGGTGCGTCGCTGGCTGGCCGGCGACCCCGTTCAGCCCCCGCCCCCGCCCGAGCGCAAACACGGCCGGAATGAAGGTTGGAAACACGTGGACTGCGCCGAAGTCATCTCGATGCCGGACAAATGGGAGTACCCCTGGTTTGCCGCCTGGGATCTCTCCTTCCATTGCATCGCCCTCGCGGAAATTGACGCTGAGTTTGCCAAAAGCCAGCTCATCCTGCTGCTGCGGGAATGGTACATGCACCCCAATGGCCAGATCCCCGCCTATGAGTGGGCCTTTGGCGATGTGAACCCGCCCGTCCACGCCTGGGCGGCGTTCCGTGTCTTCCAGATGGATCGCCGGCAGCGTCAGGAAACCGATCCCGCCTTTGGGGGCGACTGGGAGTTCCTCGAACGCGTCTTCCAAAAATTGCTGTTGAATTTCACCTGGTGGGTGAACCGCAAAGACGAGCAGGGGCGCAACATTTTCCAAGGCGGGTTTCTCGGGCTGGACAACATCGGCCTCTTTGACCGCAGTAAACCCCTCCCGACCGGCGGATTCATCAACCAGGCCGACGGCACCAGTTGGATGGCCATGTACTGCCTGAATCTGCTGCGCATTGCCCTCGAACTGGCCGTCGTCCACGATCGCGTGTACGAGGATATTGCCACCAAGTTTTTTGAGCATTTTCTCGCCATCGCCGCCGCCATCAATGGCGTGTCGGAGGACACCCTGAAATTGTGGGACGAAACCGACCAGTTTTATTACGACCATATCATTTTGCCCGACGGGCAAAATCTGGCCGTGAAAATCCAGTCGGTCGTCGGTCTCCTGCCGCTGCTCGCCGTGGAGGTGCTTGAGTCGGATGTTTTCCAAAAATTGCCGGGCTTCGCCGCCCGCATGAACTGGCACCTGAAGCACCGCCCGGACCTGGCGGCCCTGATTTCCGACTGGCAGGTGTGCGGTTGCGGCGACCGCAAACTCCTCTCCCTGCTGCGCGGACACCGCATGAAAGCCCTGCTCCGGCGAATGCTCGACGAAACCCAGTTTCTCTCCGACCAGGGCGTGCGGTCCCTTTCCAAAATTCACGAGCTTTTCCCGTTTATTTTCACCAACTCCGGCCAGACCTACGAAGTGAGCTATTGGCCGGCCGAATCCCGCAGCGGCATGTTTGGCGGCAACTCCAACTGGCGCGGCCCGGTGTGGATGCCCGTCAATTACCTCCTCATCGAGGCGCTGCAAAAATTTCACTATTATTACGGCGATAATTTCAAAGTTGAATGCCCGACCGGCTCGGGAAAATGGCTCACCCTCCGGGAAGTGGCGGATGAGCTCGCCCGCCGGCTGACCTCCCTGTTTTTAAGGGGTTCGGACGGCCAGCGCCCGGTCCTGAAATATCATCCCAAACTGGCGACCGACCCGAATTTCAAAGATTACCTGCTCTTTCACGAATATTTCCATGGCGACACCGGCAGCGGCCTGGGCGCCTCCCATCAAACTGGCTGGACCGGACTGGTCGCAAAACTCCTCCGTCCCCGGCGGCCGACCGACCCGGCCTCGCCGCCCCCCAAAAGTTGATTGAACCAAACCCTGAATTCGCATGAGCCATTACGACGTCATAATCATCGGCAGCGGCGCGGGTGGTGGCACCTTGGCCCTCCGGCTCGCCCCCTCCGGCAAGCGCATCCTGTTGCTGGAACGCGGCGGTTACCTGCCGCGCGAGAAACCTAATTGGGACGCCACCGAAGTATTTGTCAAAAACCGCTACGTCTCCCCGGACACTTGGTACGACCTACAGGGCAAACCCTTCCAGCCCGGCTCCCATTATTTCGTCGGTGGCGCCACCAAAATGTACGGCGCGGCCCTCTTCCGTTTGCGCCAGCAGGATTTCTCCGCCCATCGCACCGCCGATGGCCTCACGCCCGACTGGCCGGTTGGCTACGATGAATTCGAGCCGTATTACACCCAGGCGGAGCGGCTCTACAACGTCCATGGCCGGCGTGGTGATGATCCCACCGATCCTCCCGCCAGCGCCCCTTACCCCTTCCCTCCCGTCAGTCATGAACCGCGCATTCAAGAACTCGCGGATGGCTTGCAGCGCGCGGGGTATCGCCCCGCCTTTGCGCCCACCGGCATCCTGCTCGATGAGGCGAATCCGCCAGCCAGCCGCTGTATCCGGTGCGACACCTGCGACGGATTCCCCTGCCTGGTTCATGCCAAGGCGGATGCCGAGGTCATTGCCGTGCGGCCCGCGCTGGCCTGGCCCAACGTCACCCTGCTCACCAACGCCCATGTCCTGCGCCTGAACACCAGCCCCAGCGGCCGTGAAGTCACGCAAGTTCTCGTGGAACGCGAGGGTCAGCCCGAGGAATATTCCGGCGACCTCGTCGTGGTCGCCTGCGGCGCGGCCAATTCCGCCCGGCTGCTACTCCGCTCCGCCAATGACCGCCATCCGCGCGGCCTGGCCAATGGCTCCGACCAGGTCGGCCGGAATTATATGTTCCACAACGCCCTCGCCCTCGTCGCCCTGTCGCGCCGCGAAAATCCCACCGTGTTCCAAAAAACCCTCTCGATTAATGATTTTTACCTCGGCGCGCCCGATTACGAATTTCCCCTGGGCAACATCCAGATGATCGGCAAATCCAAGGGCCCGATGTTTCGCGCGGACGCGCCCAAATTCGCCCCCGGCTTTACCCTCGACCAAATGGCCCGCCACGCGGTGGATTTCTGGCTCACTGGCGAGGATTTGCCGCTGCCGCAGAATCGCATCACCTTGAATTCCCAGGGTGAAATTCAATTGCATTACGAGTTCACCAACCAGGAACCCATCAACCGCCTCCGCCAAAAACTGCAATTCATGCTGGAACACATGGACCTGCACCCGCACCTGATTCCCAATAATCTCTACCTGGGCAAACACATTCCCATCGCCGGCGTGGGCCACCAGTCGGGCACCTGCCGCTTTGGCACGGACCCCGCCACATCCGTGCTCGACGTATATTGTAAAACCCATGAACTGGATAATCTTTATGTCGTGGACACCAGCTTTTTCCCGAGCATCGGCGCGGTGAATCCGTCCCTGACCGCCATCGCCAATGCCTTGCGCGTCGGCGACCACCTGCTCCAGCGCCTTAAATAACCCGGTCAAACCATGGCCCGAAACCGCGAAATCACCACCATCTATGCCGCTGGCGTCATTCAAGGCGTGGCCCTGGTCACCTTTCCCGCCGCCGGCACGGTGTTCACCAGTCCGCAAGCCTATGGCCTCTCCAGCACCGAATACGGCGGGATGTTTGTCCCCCAGGCCATCATGGCCGTGGCGGCCTCGCTGGCCGGTGCGGGTTTGTCCGCCCGCCTGGGGGCCAAACGCCTGTATCTCCTGGGTTTGGTGGCCAACCTGCTCGCCATGTCCCTGCTCGTCGCCAGCCGGTTCCTGATACGGGACCATGCGCTGGCCTACGGCATTTTGCTGGTCGCCACCACGTGCCTGGGCCTCGGCTTCGGCCTCACCGTGCCAGCCATCAATACCTTCGCCGCCGCCTTCTTTCCACAAACCGTGGACAAGGCCGTCCTCACCCTCAACGCCCTGCTGGGGCTCGGGACCGCCCTTGCCCCGGTTTTTATCGCGCTGTTTGTGGGCCTGGGCATTTGGTGGGGCCTGCCCGTGCTCGTCGGGGGGTTGCTCCTGGCCTTGTTATTATTCAGCCTCGGACAGCCGTTGAATGCCGGCCGCGCCGCCAGCCCGGCCCCGGCGCACGCCACCAAAACCCGATTCCCCGCGCGGTTCTGGATTTTTGCCGCCTTCGCGCTGCTTTACGGCGTGTGCGAAACCATGAACGGCAATTGGGCGGGACTTTACATGACGCAACATTTCGGTGCCAGCGCCACCCTCGCGTCTCTGGCACTGACCATTTTCTGGGCCGCCGTGACTGCCGGTCGAATTCTATTCGCGGCCCTCGAACGCTGGTTTCCCGAGACCTGGGTGTGCCGCGCTGTCCCCTGGGTCGTCACCCTGGCATTTGTGGTCACTGCGTCCGCCCCCAAATCCGAACCCCTCCTCGGCCTCGTTTCGTTTGGCCTCGCCGGCCTGGGCTGTTCCGCCCTCCTGCCCCTCACCATCAGCTTTGCCCAGAAGGAGCTGACCACCATCGCCAGCTCGGTCGCCGGCGGCCTGATTGCCTTTTATCAGGTGGGCTACGGCCTCGCCGCGTTCGGCGTCGGTCCCTTGCAATCCCTGGCCGGCCTGAGCCTGCCCGCCATCTTTGGCGCCACCACCCTCGTGGCCCTGGCTCTGGCGGCCCTCGCCTTGGGCGTCGCCCGGTCGGGCGCGCAATCCTCACTTGAAATTTCCCCGCCCCCGATTAAAACTTAAACCCATTATTAACATTCATTAAGCAAGGAATATTCTATGAGTCTCAAAGGCAAAGTGGCCATTGTCACTGGCGGCAACAGCGGCATCGGCATGGCCATCGTTTTGGAGCTCGCCCGCCAGGGCGCCAACCTCGTCATTGATTACGTTGTGCATCCCGAGGCCACCGAGGCCGTCGCCCAGCAAGTCCGGAACCTGGGCGATTGCGCCATCGGAGTGAAAGCCGATGTCAGCCAGGTGACCGAACTGCAAACCCTGCTCGACACCGCTGTCCGGGAGTTCGGCCGCGTGGACATTATGGTCAACAACGCCGGGGTGGAAACCCGCACGTCCGTGCTCGACACCACCGAGGCGCAATATGACAAGGTTTTGAGCATCAATCTCAAGAGCGCTTTCTTCGGCACCCAGCTCGCCGCCAAACAAATGATCAAGCAGGGCGGAGGCGGTCGCATCATCAACATCACCTCCGTGCATGAGGACTGGCCCATGCCCGGCAACACCGCCTATTGCCTCTCCAAGGGCGGCATGCGCATGCTCACCCGCACCGCCGGCGTGGAACTCGCCCCGCACAACATCCTCGTGGTCGGCGTCGGCCCCGGCGCCGTGGCCACCCCCATCAACACCTCCACCATGCAGGACCCCTCCCTGCTGCAAAAATTAAACGGCGCCATCCCCCTGGGACGCATGGCCCGCCCCGAGGAAATCGCCAGCCTCGTTGCTTTCCTCGCCAGCGATGGTGCCAGCTACATGACCGCCACCACCGTCTTTGCCGACGGCGGCATCATGCAAAGCAGTCCGGGCCTTTAGAGCGTTGGCGGAAATGAGGTGGCGCGGCGAAGCGAGGATTTTGACAAATACGAATACCTATAATGCACGGCAGATGGCCGGGAAAAAATGAAGCCGAAACCTCAAAACACCCCTCCCCTCCAAGGTGCCTCAGCATTAATGGAAGCGCTCTAAATGGAGGATGCTTTGATAACAGTAACCCCCCTCCAAACATCACATACCCGCATTGAATAGGGGCAATGCGGGTATGTGCATTTTACAAGCAAAACGCCCGTTTGGCGAGTGAAATTTCTGCCGGATGCTTCTACTAGGCGCAGCCTGCAGCCCCTGAAATATAGCTTTTCCGGTCCCCACACATATTCCCACTCCCCGCTTGGTTTATCCCCCGCCAACCCTTAGAGTAAACGGGTGGTAACCGACATTAAAACCCTGACCCGTGAGGAATTGGAAGCGCAGTTTGTCCGCTGGGAACAGCCCGCCTACCGCGTCGCCCAGTTGCTGGACTGGCTGTATGCCCGCCGCGCCGCGAGTTGGGATGAAATGACCAACCTGCCCAAAGCCCTGCGCGACTTGCTGCGCCAGCAGTATTCCCTGCACATCCATGAACTCGTGCAGAAACAGGGCTCGGCCGACACCACCCAGAAATTTCTGTGGAAGCTCGCCGATGGCTCCATGGTGGAGAGTGTTCTGATCCCGGCCAACCCGGCCCTTTATGGCGAGGCCAGCGACCGTCATACCCTCTGTGTTTCCACCCAGGTGGGCTGCGCCTATGGTTGCAAATTTTGCGCCAGCGGTCTGGACGGCTGGAAACGCAATCTCAGTGCCAGTGAAATTATCGAACAGGTGTTTTCCGTGGAACGCTGGCACGCCCGCCAGCCCGTCACCGAGGCCACGCCCAAAACCGGTCCGCGTCTCGTGGACAACCTCGTCATCATGGGCATGGGGGAGCCGCTGGCCAATTACGACAACCTCCTCACCGCCTTGCGCATCCTGAATGCTCCGTGGGGTGGCGGCATTGGCGCGCGGAAAATCACCATCTCCACCAGCGGTCTGGCCCCGCAAATCCGCAAACTTGCCCTGGAACCCCTCCAATTCCGCCTGGCCATCTCCCTCCATGGTGCCACCGATGCCGTCCGTGACCGCATCATGCCGGTCAACCGCAAGTACCCCTTGAGGGAACTTGTCGCCGCTTGTGAGGATTACCAGTCAGTGAAAGGCCGGATGATTACTTTCGAGTACATCCTCATCGCTGGCGTGAATGATTCCGTGGACCAGGCCAAACCCCTGGCCGCCCTCACCAAAAAGTTGTTCGCCAAGGTTAATTTGATTCCGTACAACAAAGTCGAGGGCCTCCCCTGGGAACGTCCCACGGAGCCCGCCCAGGAGGCCTTCCTGGCAGCATTGGAAAAGGAAAAAGCCATCGCCACGCTGCGCCGCGAAAAAGGCCACGATATTGACGCCGCCTGCGGTCAGTTGCGGCTCAAGACGGAGAAGCAACTGCGGGAGGCGGAGGCGGCGTCCGCTGCGAATTGACGCCTCCCCCTTCCCGCACTACTTTCTGGGCGATGTTTGAACTTGTCTCGTCCTATGAACCCGCCGGGGACCAGCCCCAGGCCATTGCCAAGCTGACCCAGGGCGTGCGCGACGGCGTCCGGCACCAGACTCTGCTGGGCGTGACCGGCTCGGGCAAGACCTTCACCGTGGCGAATGTCATCAAGCAGTTCGACCGCCCGGTCCTGGTCATTTCGCACAACAAAACGCTGGCCGCGCAGTTGTACGCCGAGTTCAAAAGCTTTTTCCCGAACAACGCCGTCGAGTATTTCGTCAGCTATTTCGATTTCTACCAGCCCGAGGCCTATATTCCCCGCACGGACACGTTCATCGAGAAAGATTCGAGCATCAATGCCGAGATTGAGCGGCTGCGCCTCTCCACCATGAGTTCGCTGTTCTCGCGCCGCGATGTCATCGTCGTGGCCAGCGTCTCCTGTATCTACGGCATTGGCAGCCGCGAGGATTACGCCGCCATGATCCTGCCCGTCACCGTCGGCGGCGCGTTGACCCGCGAACAATTGCTCAGCCGCCTGGTGGACTTGCAATACACCCGCAACGAC
>Ga0182012_10008255_pt1 | contig 10309 bp, 10 predicted proteins | sample 612S2SmetaG_FD_120486 | JGI IMG/M metagenome (GOLD analysis project Ga0182012, IMG submission 120486) | Permafrost microbial communities from Stordalen Mire, Sweden - 612S2S metaG | ecosystem: Environmental > Terrestrial > Soil > Wetlands > Permafrost | place: Sweden: Stordalen | collected...
ACCGCCCATATCGACCTGACCACCAACGCGCCGAAAACCATCGCCCGAATCGCCGAGGCCTGCCGGACGCGCGGGGTGGAGCTGATCGATGCCCCCGTCAGCGGCCGCCCACCGTCGATGACCGCGATGGTCGGCGCCAGCGACGCGGCCTTCGCCCAGTACCGGCCTTTGTTCGACGCGATCGCCGCCAACGTCTTCCATGTCGGCCCAAGCGGTTCGGGAGCGACCGCCAAGCTGGTCACGCAGTATCTGGGCTACACCAATTTCATCGCCTCGATTGAAGGCATGCTGATCGCCGCGAAGGCCGGCATCGATATTGAAACATTAGCCCGCATCGTTCCGGTCAGCGCCGGACAAAGCCGCACCTTCGACAACATCGCCCGTGGCGTGTTTCCCGGCACCTATGTCGCCGGCGGCACCCTGGATATCGTCGCGAAAGATGTCGATCTGGCGGTGCAGCTTGCCCGCGACGTTGGCGCCCCGGCCGCGCTGGGTGCCCTCGCCACCGATTTCTACAAGCGCGCGCAGGCGGCCGGCTGGGGCCAGGAGGGTTTTCCGGTGGTCGCCCGCGTGCTGGAAGCGATGGCCGGGACCGCGTTGCGCCCGACGGGAGGTCACAAATGAATAACGACCACCTTCTGCTGACCCTGGAAATCGCCCAGTTCCTCTATACCGAAGCGGAATTGCTGGACGAGCGGCGGCACGACGAATGGCTTGCGCTGCTGGCCGAGGACATCCGTTACTGGATGCCAATGCGGCGCAACGTCAAATACGGCGACACCGCCCGCGAATTCACCCGCGAAACCGAGGACATCAACTGGTTCGACGAGGGCAAGGACACCTTGACCCGCCGGGTGCGCCAGCTCCAGACCGGGATCCATTGGGCGGAGGAGCCGCAGTCGCGGATTACTCATATGGTGTCGAATGTGCAACTGCTTCACGTCACGCGCGATGACGCCATCCCGCGCGAGGCCGTCGCCAAATCACGGTTCCTGATTTACCGCAACCGGGTCGAGACCGAAACCGATCTGCTGGTCGGCAAGCGCGAGGACACCTTGCGGCGGACCGGTGACGGCTGGGTGATCGCGCGTCGGAAGATCATCCTCGACCAGAACGTGCTGTTGACGAAGAACCTGACATTTTTCTTTTGACGGGGAACGGACCCATGAGTGGATATCGTGCCGGAATGGTCGATCTCGCATCGGGGCTGATCAGCCGCGAGATTTTCGTCAACGAAGAGATCTATGCGCGTGAGCAGGAACGGGTGTTCGCCCGTTCCTGGCTGTTCATCGGGCATGAAAGCCAGATCCCCAATCCCGGCGACTTTTTCTCGTCGCGCATGGGTGAGGAATCGGTGATCCTGTGCCGCGACCGAGCCGGCTCGGTGCATGTGTTCCTCAATTCGTGCCGCCATCGCGGCATGAAAGTGTGCCGCTATGACGATGGCAACACCACGGTCTTCACCTGTCCCTATCACGGCTGGAGCTACGGCACCGATGGCAGGCTGGCCGGCGTGCCGTTTTTCCGCGAGGCCTATCATTCCGAGCTCGATCGCGCGAAGTACGGCCTGGTCGAGGTCGCGCAGCTTTGCTGCTACAAGGGCACCGTCTGGGCCAACTGGGATGCCGCGGCGCCACCGTTTCTGGAATACCTCGGCGAATTCCGGCGCTTTCTCGATCTGATCCTGGATGGCTGGGACGGGCGGGCGGGCCAGGCGGAGCTGATCGGTGGAGTGCAGAAATGGTTGATCCCCTGCAACTGGAAGTGGCCGGCCGAGAACTTCAGCGGTGACACCTACCACAACATATCGCACCGGTCGGTGGACCTGGTCGGTGCCGGCCCAAGCGGGCGGAGCCGTCGTGATTACAGCGAACTGAATGTGGCCCGCAAGCTGCATGTCGCGCTGCCAGATCGGGGGCATCAGACCATCACCTATATGCTGCCGAAGGATCATCAGCCGCAGCCAGCCTATCAGAACTCACCCGAGGTCGCCGAATATTTTCGTCATTGCGAGGCGGAGCGGCGGAAACGTCCGGGCATCAACAGCCGGATGATCGGCGCGCCCGGCGAGATTTTCCCCAATGTCGCACTGCTGCCCCGCCAGCCGCGCACGCTCGCGGTGTGGCACCCCGTCAGCGCGCATCAGACCGAGGTGTGGCGGTTCTTCTTCGTCGATCGCGACGCGCCGCAAGCGGTGAAGAACTTCCTGCGCGACTACTACATCCGCTACTCGGGGCCGGCGGGGATGACCGAACAGGATGACATGGAGAACTGGAATTACGCGCATGCCGCCAGCCGCGGCACGATCGCGCGCCGCTATCCCTACACTTACGAGATGGGGATGGGCCATGCGGTCGAGAATTACGAGTGGGACGGGCTGCGGATGCCCGGCCGGGTCGTCGATCTGACCAAGGCGATGGCGAGCGAGGAGCCGATGCGCAACCTGTACCGCCGCTGGGCACAGTTCATGGAGGCGGAGAGCTGGGACGAGCTGATGCCCTGGCGGCAGGCGATGGGGGCGCGTGCGGCGGAATGAGCGATCCGGTCAATATCAGGACGTTGGCCGTCGGCACCCGGGTCGTGCTGAACAGCGGCGCCGAGGTCGAGATCGTTTCCAACCCCGGCGACGGGGTCTGGTTGTTCGGCCGCTATCTGCCGGCGGCGGATGACGATGCGGAAGAAATGATCTTCGCTCAGGATGTTGTGGAGGTCCGTTCGTAAAGACACGTGCGCCGGCACACAAAGGTTGACGGCCGGTGGCAGCCTGCACAGTTCCATCTTCCCGAAGGGGTCCGATCGCGTGCAAAGTAGCCGTCGTGGTTTTCATCGAAGGGGACGAAGACATGCCGTTCATCGCGTCGAATGGCCTCACCGAGGCCGGCACCAGCAAGACCATCGAGGCCGGCGGCATGACGGTGCATTATCATGACATCGGTGCCGGGGACCCGGTACTGTTTTTGCACTCCTACGGGCCCGGCACCACGGCGTGGATCACGTTTCACAAGGTGGTCGGCGCGCTGTCACAGCATTTTCGTTGCATACTCATGGACCTGCCGAATTTCAGCAAGACCGGCCCCATCGTCTATCACGAAGGTGTCCACGCCGTGCAGGCTCGGACGGCGGTCGCCTTGCTGGACGCACTGGGCGTCGAGCGGGCGCATTTCGTTGGCAACTCGCAAGGCGGGCAGTCGGCGATGGTGGCGGCGATTTCCTATCCCGAACGGGTAAGAAAGTTTGTGATGGGCGGGTCGCATATCGGCACCGGGGGCGATCGCTATTTGATGGCCAACCGCCCATCCGAGGGTAACAGAGCGACGCGCCAGGCCTTGGATGACCCGAGTTGGGAGAACATCCGCCGGTATTTGCGCGTGCATATCGACGATGAGAGCCTGGTGACCGATGAGCTGGTGGACTACATCCACCGCGCGCACACCTGGTCGCCCGAATTCCTGACGGCGCGCGCGCAGTCGGTGAGCGTGCCGCACGACTATTCCCCCGACCTGCCCGGCATCCAGGCGCCGGTGCTGTTGATCCATGGGCGGTACGACCGGATGGTGGCCTTCGAGATCAGCATTGCGATCCTGAATCATATCACCGACTCGCGCGTGGTGCTGCTCAACAACTGCGGGCACTGGGCGCCGTTCGAGAAGCCGGCCGAATGGACCGCACACGTGCTGGCGTTTTTGCGCGGGTATTGAGGGGACGCGGCCGTGCCGGTTGAACATGTCGACACCCTGATCGTCGGCGGCGGCCAGGCCGGGCTGGCGATGAGCGAGCAGTTAAGCCAGCGCGGCCGGCCGCATATGATTCTGGAACGGCATCGTATTGTCGAGCGCTGGCGGTCCGAACGCTGGGATGGGCTGCACGCCAACGGACCGACCTGGAGCGACAGCATGCCGGGGCACCCGATCCCGGGGGTCGATCGCGATGCGTTCGCGACACGGGACCAGATCGTGGATTATTTCCTGACCTATGCCGTGGCCATCGCGGCCCCTGTGCGCTGCGGGGTGGCGGTCACGCACTTGCGGCGCCGCGACAGTGGGACGGGTTTTCGCGCGGAGACCTCCGCCGGGCCGGTCGAGGCCGATCATGTGGTCGTCGCCACTGGACCGTTTCAGCGCCCCGTGGTGCCCGCGATCGTGCCGGCGGACGCGGCGGTGGTGCAGATGCACGCGAACGCTTACCGCAATCCCGGCCAGCTTCCGGATGGCGCGGTGCTGGTGGTGGGATCGGGGTCCTCGGGGGCGCAAATCGCGGAGGAGCTGATGCGCGCGGGCCGGCGCGTGTATCTGTCCGTCGGCCGGCATGTGCGCCCGCCCCGGCGCTACCGGGGGCGGGATTTCGTCTGGTGGATGGACACGCGTGGCCTGTGGCACTTGCCGGTGGGCGAGCCTGCACCCGAACACGTGCCGCTGGCGTTTAGCGGGGCTTACGGCGGCGTTTCGGTCGATTTCCGGCGGCTGGCCGTCGGCGGGGTGGTGCTTCTCGGCCGGACGGAGGGTTTTCGTGACGGCGTGCTGCACTTTGCGCCGGACCTGGCGGCGAACCTGGCCGAGGCGGATGCGGCCCGCCTGGCGTTCCTGGACACCGCAGACCGTTATGTTGAAGATACGGCCCTCGACCTGCCCGAGGAACCAGAGGCTCGGAACATGCTGCCGGACCCGCTTTGCGTGACGGATCCGATCGGTTCGGTGGACCTGCGCGATGCGGGGATCGGGGCCATCATCTGGGCAACGGGCTACGCGCTGGACTTCGGCTGGCTGGACGTGCCGGTGTTCGATGAGCACGGGACGCCGGTGCACCGGCGGGGGGTGACGGCGGTGCCGGGACTGTATTTCCTGGGGTTGGCGTGGTTGTCGAAACGAACGTCGTCGTTTATTTGCGGTGTCGGGGATGACGCGGCGTTTCTGGCAGAGCGGATTGCCGACGGCGGGTCAGGGTGAGTGATCTTCGGTCATGCCACTTTGTTCTCCCGAGCCGGCCGTGAGTTGTAAATCCGATCGTAGATTTGATCGGCAGCAATGTCCGCACGCCGCGCGGCATGTTCGTATCAAGCAGGATGCGGTGCATGCGCTCTCGCGAAGTCGATGATCCGGCGGACGGTCTCGGCCGTCACGCCCTCGAAGATATCGTTCGCGATCTCCTCGGGTGTGTGATCGTCGGCGTTTTCGAGAATCGCCCAGACCGGCAAGCGCGTGTCTTTGACAAGCCAAGCCCCAGAGACCTTGCCCGGAATTCGTTCAACGTTATCGCATTGTGACCAGTCGATGTCTTCCATCTGAACCTCTGGAGCAGGATAGGGGGTCATGCATATCACAGTTAGGGGGTCATACGCCGGTCGTCAAATGGGACCGCCCCTTGCGAAAGCGATGACCGGCCGTACTCTGTTGTCCAGAGTGGCTACGCCGACATACCCCTTATCAAGCTGCCGCTGGCCGGTTGAAATGCTGGTCAAAGCGCTGCCGGGTCATCGCTTCTGGCCGCGCCTAACGGTGAAGCCAATAGCCTACCGGCGTGCCGATAATCCCGATGGCCCATTTCTGAACCTCGGGACTGATGTTAGGGTTCAGGATGGCGTACAGGGCTGCTCCCCCTACCGAGAGAGTGACCATGCATTGCATGACTGGTGTGAGATTTACCACGAACTATACCAACCAGGAACGGAACCACCCGGAAAAACGGGATGTTCGGTGATAGGGTCGGCCGACGTGGCTTGCATCCTTATGGGACCCTAACCCGGCTTGGGTCAACCATTATTTCCAAGCGGAATTCGCGTGTTCTGAGGGAATTCCGAACCTCCTGGAAAAGCCCGGGAACAAAAAGGGGCCGGAGCGAGGCCGGCTTGGCCAGCGCTTGACCCGTCCCGCTACAAAAACACACTCAAATTCTTATCCAACAACACATTCGCATCCAGAACGATCATCCGCCGTGCTACCTTCCACGCCCCATCCACCTTCCGCAGCACGTCCTCCCGATAGCCGGACAGCAACTGGTGATCCGTTTCCAGATGCGAGCGGTACACCAGGAACGCCGTCCGTGCCTGCACCTCTCCGTTCTCCAGAAACGACGACTCCAGATTCCCGACCATATGCCGGGTGCGCGAGGGTGGATCTTCCGCCCAAGCCATTCCGGTATCAAGCCGAGCGACTCGCATTTCGAGATAACGGCGGTCTTCTTCGAGTATGGCGAGATCGCCGAGCGGGGTCAGCTCGCGGTCGGCTTCGCGGCGTGGGACGTTCTTGCGGCGGGGCATGAAGTACAACACGTCTTCGGTGAAGATATCCAGCCATTCCTTGAACTTCCGCTCGTCCAGCAGCCAGGCCTCGCGGATATAGAACGGCATCAGTTCCAGCCACAGCGCCTGCTGTTCTGTCACATTCGTCATCGCATCGCCTCCCGCTAGCCCCGCATCGTCGCACTGCCGTCAAAACGAGCCTGGATTGGATCCAGCGGAATCCCGGCCCAACTGTCGGCGTTCATGAACTGCTCCCAGCGCCGGTAGAACAGCCGCTGGTTGTTCTCCGAAATGTATCGTTCCGAGACCATGCCGGGGTAGTCCGGATGCGGTCCGGCATGCCCCACGCCCATCGACAGGTCCTGCGGGTGGTGGCGCGCGAAGCGGCTGGCGCTCGATTCGGTGACCTGGCGCCAGTTGTCAACGTCGTCCTGCTCGAACATGCCGGCGGCCCCGTTGTTGGCCTGGCTGCCGACGCGGATCGCGCGCTTCAGTTCCTCGGGCGCGTCGCGATCCAGTAGCACGAAATGCCAGAACTCGGTCTTCAGCGGGCCACGCGGCAGGGCCAGGCGGAATCCCAGTATTCCGTTCGGGAAAATCGAGTGGTTGCCCAACTGCACCTGGCGCGCGCGCAGGGTGCCAAGTCGCCGCTCGACCTCGGGCATCGTTGCGACGTGGTATTCCTCGAACAGCCGGAACGTTTCCGTGGACACACCGTGCACGTAGCGCGGAAAGTTGTCATCCGCATCACGGAACGTGATCGAATGTCCGTTGACGAAGGCGTGCTTGTTGGGGCTCGCGAACTGGTCCGCATGCGACAGCCGCGGGCGGCCGAGGTAGCGGGCCTGCACCGATGCGCTGGACAAATGGCTGGTCGGCACGTGGTAATTATCGGAACAATTATCCACCATCGTCTTCCAGTTGGCGGGCTCGAGCCATTTGATCGGCCCCAACGCCTGCATCCCGCCGTCGCGCCGGTTGAACGCCGTATCCAGATACCATCTGGCATCCCCCAGATAAGCCTCCAGGCTCGGCGCATCTTTCGCCCAGGTGGCGAAGACGATGCCCGCGTAGGTCTCCACCCGCGCCTCCAGCAGACCCATCGAGGGCTTGTCGAGCGCGTCGTAATAGGCCTCGGTTTCCCCGGGAACGTGCTCCAAGGTGCCGTCGTTGCGATAGGTCCAGCCGTGATAGGCGCACATGAAACGCTTTGCGTTGCCGTCGTCGCAGCGCACCACGCGGTTGCCGCGGTGGCGGCACATGTTCAGCAGTGCGTGCAGGCTGCCCTGCCCGTCGCGGGTCAGGATCACCGGGTCCTCGCCCATGTAGGTGTGGAAATAATCGTCAACCGCGGGCACCAGGCTCTCGTGCCCGATCATCAGCCAGGCTCTGCCGAAGATTTTCTCCATCTCCTCGTCGTAGATCGCCTGGTCGCTGAAGATGCGGCGGTCGATCTTGCCGGTGGCGGGGTCGATGACGACGTATTTCGGCGTGCTGACCATATCCCGATCCTCTCTCGCGCGCGGTCATGATAGCAGGCGCCGGCGGCGTTCCCAACCGGCGTGAAACCGCGCTATACCCGGCCGGAAAGCGCGGAAGGCATACTCATGAGTCACGCGACCGTCTCGGCGCAGGAGGTTGCCCGATTCAACGCCCTGGCGGCGCGCTGGTGGGACCCGAACGGGCCGATGAAGCCGCTGCATCGGATGAATCCCGCGCGCATCGGCTGGATCGACGAACGGATCCGGCAGCACTTCGCCGAACCCGAGGGGTTGCGGCTGCTCGACCTGGGCTGCGGTGCCGGCCTGGCCGCCGAGGCGCTCGCCCGTCGCGGCTACGACGTGCTGGGGATGGACGCAGCCGAGGACGCGATCGCCGCCGCGCAGGCGCATGCCGAGGGGCAAGGGCTGCCGCTGGCCTATCGCAGCGGCCTGGCCGAGGACCTGGCGGCCGAGGGGCTTCGCTTCCCGGTGATCACCGTGCTGGAGGTGATCGAGCATGTCCCCGACCCCGCGGCCTTCGTGCGCATGCTGGCGGGGCTGCTGGAACCCGGGGGGCTGCTGTTCCTGTCCACCCTGAACCGGACCCGGCGGTCGTTCCTGACCGCGAAGATCGGCGCGGAATACGTGCTGCGGCTGCTGCCGGTGGGCACGCACGACTGGCGGGCCTTCATCACGCCGTCGGAGCTTGGGGGGATGCTGCGTGGCGCGGGGCTGCGGGTGGCGGATACGGCGGGGCTGCTGATGGATCCGTTGACCGGGGGATGGCGCACCGGGCGGGATATGGGGGTGAATTATCTGGTGGAGGCGGCCGCATAGGGACCGGGCGTGGCCTAACACCGGTTTCGACCGCGGGGCTTTCGACATTGCCAAAGTTACCGCGGCGAGGGACCGGCACGCCGGGCGGGCTGACGATCACGAAACCATGATCGGCGAGCGCAACAACGAGGTGTAAATTCTTTCGACAACCCGGCTTGCTGGCGTTCGTCGGAACGCCGGGGTGGCGCCCCACAAACGAAAAACGGCCCGAATCCGGGCCGTTGTCGTGACTCTGGGCGGCGTGTGGCGACCTGGTGGGGCAGGCCTCCCGCCTTGGGCTTAACGGCTTCGCCGGCGACGCATCAGGCCAAGACCTGCCAGTCCAAGGCCCAGGATCGACAGGCTGGCGGGCTCCGGCGTTTCGGCGATGAAGTCGAAATTGCCATTGGCAATCGTTCCCAGGAATGTGCCGGTGATCGTGTCCATGCCGCCGGGAAGGTAAAATGTTCCCGAACTGAAGTTCGCATCGGCCAGCGCAGCCGAGATGTTCTCCCCGACGGTGTCGGGGGCACCTGGCACCGAGGTGTTGCCGCTGACTGACGAGCCATCCGGACGTCGCAGCCGGCGGCGAGCTGGGTTTCTGGCATGACCGCAATCGCGCCGGTGTCGGCGTCTTTGGCGCTGACGCAAGGCCGGAGGTGGTGCGCCGGCTGGCCGACGACTACCTGGCTGTGCTGCGCGGCTTTTCGCCGGCGGCGCTGCGGGTGACCGACAAGATGCCGTTCAATTTCGGCCTGCTGGGCGTGATCCGCCAGGTGTTCCCGCGCGCGGCCATCGTGCATTGCCGCCGCCATCCGATCGATACCTGCCTGTCGATCTTCAACACCGATTTCGAGGCGACGATCGATTTCGCCGCCGACCGCGACAGCCTGGTGTTCTTCTACCGCCCGATCACCCTGGCATCGACATGTTTGCGATCCTGCGGGAATCTGCGGTTTGTGAGCGCGCGTCATCGACGTCGATTGATCCCGTCTCCGCCGACACAGCGAAGAATGCCGCTACGAGCGGATTTGTCGTCCAGTCGAGAAGGCGGGTCGGCAAGCCATGATGCTGCGCCAATGCGAGCAGGTCCCATGCCGTTGAACCTTGCGTGTCAATGAACTCGTTCGCTTGCCGGCCGAAAACCTCCAGGATCGTACGCTCCCCGGCGACGTCGTTCCCGGCAGATCGTCCGGCGCCCGCCAGGAGTTGGAATGCAGCATCGCCGAGCCCGCGGTAAACCCACCGAGAGTCACCATGCGCATCAACCGAGGCCGTGAACGCCGACCACCTGGCCTGGCGGTCCTGCGAGATACGACGATCGGGATATCGTTCTCTATCCGGCACCGCAGCGTCTCACATGGCCCAGCATTTGTCCGCAATGGCCATGCAACTCACACATCCACCTCTTCCACCGTCTTCGCCCGCTCCTGGATGAACGCGAACCGCAGTTCCGGCCGCCGGCCCATCAGGCTTTCCACCAGCTCATTCGTCGCTGCCCGCTCCTCCGGCGCCGCCACGACCTTCAACAAGGTCCGCTTGCCGGGGTCCATCGTCGTTTCCTTCAATTGCGCGGGCGGCATCTCGCCCAGGCCCTTGAACCGGCTCACCTCCACTTTTGAACCCGCCTTGAACTCCCGCTTGATTTTTCGTTCCCGGTCGCCGTCGTCCATCGCATAGACCGACTTTGCACCCTGGGTCAGGCGGTACAGCGGCGGCTGCGCCAGGTAAACGTGCCCGTGCCGCACCAGTTCCGGCAGCTCGCGATAAAAGAACG
>Ga0182012_10008257_pt1 | contig 10309 bp, 7 predicted proteins | sample 612S2SmetaG_FD_120486 | JGI IMG/M metagenome (GOLD analysis project Ga0182012, IMG submission 120486) | Permafrost microbial communities from Stordalen Mire, Sweden - 612S2S metaG | ecosystem: Environmental > Terrestrial > Soil > Wetlands > Permafrost | place: Sweden: Stordalen | collected...
ACCATCAGCCCCTCGGTCTGACGCAATGCCAAGTGAAATGCCAGGCGCAGCATCATGCCCGTTTCGATGGCAAGCCTGGAGTGGCTGGACTGCCCGCCAGCGGCAGTCCGACGAACCGCCTGCCAGCCATCCAGTACTTCTGGCGCCACCCATAACGTCAGACTGCCTCGACACCGAAGTCCCGCATCGTACTCCGCCCAATTCCTTACCCTGAACTTCATCTTGGGGATGTGGTGGCGGCGTGACGCGTTGTGCTTGTTCGGCATTGAAAGGGACGCCTTGCAGTGATCTGTCCCAGAGTAGCCGATTTCTACCCTATCCATGCAACAACGCCATCGGTTGCTGTGGATTATCGGAGGTCCGTCTCGTCTTTGCATTTGGAAACTCGGACGCGCAGAATCCGATCAGGGATATCCTTCCGAGACGCGTCTCGCAGTTCACTGCGCGCTTGATTTCAGGTCGCGAGCCAGCAAGCGATGGAACAGGTGTTCACCCGCTTCGCGTCTCACGGACAGGCGGCCCGCTCCATATGCGCGTGAGGCCAGGCCCTTCTGAACAGATTCGCAGATGTCTACATCTTCCTCTTGCACCTTGTCGCTGGTGGCGACGCTTGCGGTGTTGTACTCGTCTCGTTGGGGCGATACGTCGGCGAAATAAAAATCGAAAATCACGCGGCACTTATACGGTCCCATGGGTAGCACCAGGTTGGAGTCCATCACGCCCTCATAAATGTTGATCATGAAGTTGGGATAGATCCAGAAGTACCAGGCACGGTCCCCGGTGCGCGTAGCCGACACTTGTGCATCGTCATTTGACGCAACCATGGGGCTCGATTGCAGACAGTAGCGTTCGCCATTTTCGATGGTGTAGTTGGTATAGTCGAGGACACTGTTCAGGCCCTTGTGCAGGTGAGGAACGTGGTAGCCGCCGTCGAGATAGTTGTCCACGTAGACCTTCCAATTGCAGTTGAGCGTGTAGTCTTTGCGGGAATGGAATTGGAGTTGGCCCAGTTCGAGCGGCGTAACGCGAGCAGCAAGATCGCCCAGGTAATCTTTGAGCGGAGCCGGCTTCGCTGCCAGATTCACGAAGACGAAGGTTTCCCAGGTATCGACTTCCACCGGCAGAAGTCCGTTGGCCGAGCGCTCGAAGTTGCAGACGCCGGCGAACTCCGGCATGCCTTTAAGGCTGCCGTCAAGCCCATAGTTCCAGCCGTGGTACGGACAGCGAAAGGACTGCGCGTGTCCGCAGGGAGCGGTGGCTACAGCAGCAGCATGATGCCGGCAGACGTTGAAGAAGGCGCGCAGCTGGCCGTCCACTCCGCGCACCGCAAGAATCGGCTCACCGGCAAACTCCGCGGTAAAATAGTCGCCAGGATGAGCGACTTGGTCTATTCGCCCTATCGCCTGCCAATTTTCGCCAAACACGCGACCCTGTTCCAGCCTTTCAATCTCCCCATCCAGATACCAGGGAGCGGGAATGGTGTGCGCCTCTTGAAGCGGCGCAGCTTCGTTGTAGAGGGCGAGAATCGAGGCCAGCTTTTCGTCCATGGTGGTTCTCTTCCTTGTTGAACTGAAGTATTATTCAGGGATTGTTTGTGTAATTGTCGCCGAATTTTTCATAGCTGCGGGAGCTTTCAAACTGCGCGCCTGCCTGCGTTTTCCTACCGCGTAGATTACGCTCCCCGCGGCAAGCACGACAAATGTCATGCCGACCACCTTGATTGCCGCCAAGGTCTTGTTGGGTTCGTCGTCCGATGGCAAGACGGACAGGCAAATGGTGATGCTGGTGGTAATCAACCCGAGGATAGCGAGAGCGATGGCAACGACCTTTCCTCCGGGGACACGGATGACCTCGGGGCCGGCGGGGTGCTTCTGCACGGAGATCATGGAAGCAAAGAGAAACAGGTAAGGGATGAAGTAAGTGATGACGCTCATGCTGACCAGAACATCGTAAGCGCCCTTTACCGAGGTGGCGGCCTGGCCGAGGAAGGCAAACAGCATGCCTGCGAGTCCATAGAACAGCACCGCAACGTAAGGGGTCTTCCATTTGGGATGAATGCGGCCGAAGGCGGCCGGCAGATAGCTGTCGATGCCCGCCATGAAAGGCAACCTTGAGCATGCCGCCAGGTAGGCGCTGGCCGCGCCAACGGAGCTGAGCGTGACCATGAGTGCAATGCCCGTTACCATCCAATTGACGCCGAGGTCCTGACACATTTGCGAAACGGCGGTCATCAAGCCGCCGAGGCCGCCGATCTGCTGGCTGGGCATGGCGATGAGCATTGCGATTGTGCCCGCAATGTAACCGATGGTGATGAGAACGCCTGCAAAGACGAGGGCGAAGGGAACGGTCCGGCGAGTGTTCTTGATCTCGCCTCCCATGAATGAAGCGCACTCAACCCCGCCAAACGCGAAGAAGATGGTTGACCAGAAGATGGCATTCTTGACGCTTGCGTGAGGGGCCATTGCGACTAAGGTAAAGTGGGTTGCGCTTCCCGACCGTTGCCACGAGATGAGCGCGAGAACGATCAGAATCGGGATCGGGATCAAACTCCCCATCGCGCCGGCATTATTCAGCCATTTGCCGGGCTTTACGCCGCGGACGTTCAAGAGGATGATTCCGCCCAATGCGGCCAGCGAAAAGGTCATGAAATAGCCGCTTCGACCGGAGAGGGTAAGCAGGTCGCCATGCGCGCCCCCAACGAAAAGAGCACTGCCCGCCGCGAAATATAGTACCGCGGAAAAATAAGGCAGGTTACTCATGGAGTAGGTCCACCCGGCTATGAACCCGGAGAAATCTCCCAGCCCTTTCTGCGCCCAGACGTAAAGTCCGCCCTCCTGCGGATAGCGTGAAGACAGTTCCATCACACAAGCAGCAAGTGGCAGAAAGAAGCCGGCCCAGGCGAAGATCCACACGGCGATCGAACTGGGACCGGATGCGGCAGCTGTAGCGATCCAGCGCAAACTGAGTCCACTTACGACGTAAAACAAAGTGAGGTCGAGGACGCCAATCTCGCGCTTCAGGTTGGGCTCGGGAGGTGTGGGATCAGTCGTCGCTGTTGAGCCGGCCGCTTCAGCCAATGCTGCCTCCTACCCCGCTTCGGGAACTCATTCACCTGCCAACCAATGCACATATTAAAGCATGTTCTAAAAATGAAGCCTGAGGATGACGTGGAAACAACCGAGTGCATCGAGCCGAAAGTTTCCTCCGGCACTATTCGGCCCGCAGTGCCCACATGGGGTTGATTCGCGCGGCTCGCCAGGCCGGAAGCAGGCAGGCTCCGGTCGCGGAGAGCAGCAGGGTCACGATCACCGAGAGGAAGACGCTCCCATCAAGGGGACTGGTCCCGTACAATACCGAGCCGATCAGTCGAGTCACTCCCAGGCTCACTGCAATCCCGATGCCAAGACCCAGCAGCGCCGGTCGCAGCCCATCGATTAGCATTAGCCACAGCACCCGCTCTCGTTTCGCACCGAGTGCCATTCGGATGCCAATCTCTCTCGTTCTCTGCGTCACGAGATAAGCGAGCACGCCATAGAGGCCGACCGCAGCCAGCAGGAGAGAAAACCCTGCAAAGCTCACCAACAGGATTGCGCTGAAACTCGAATTCGCGGTCGATCTACCTACAATCTGCTCCATGCTGAAAACATTTTTCACCGGAAGATTCACGTCAAGCGAGGCGATCAGTCGCTGAATCGGAATCGCCAGCGGCATCACGTCTCTCGCCGATCGCACCACCAGCACAGAGTCCCCTGAATTCCCCGGAATGCCGGCGAGAATCGGGAACCACATCATTGGACTTGCCGGCTTGCCAAGCTCATAGCTCGTATTCGCAACCACGCCGATGATTTCGTAGTTTTCTCCTTGCGGCGTGCGCCATTCCACGCGCAGATGCTTTCCAAGCGGATCCTCGTTGGGAAAGTATTGCCGCACCAGCTCCTGATTGACAATAACGAATTTGTCGCGATCGAGTGGTTCATCATCGGAAAAGAATCGCCCCCGCAGCAGAGGAATCCCCATCGCCGAAAAATATCCCGGATCGGCCGTGCGATACGCCACGAAATGATGTTCTCCCGGCGCCTCGGCGGGATGCTCCGGAATCCTCACCTCGTAGTCGCCATAGTATCCGCCGCCCGGCACCACGTTCGTCAGTCCGGCGGCCTCGACGCCCGGAAGATGCCTTATCCTATCGAGAAGCTGCGTGTCGAAACCAACGATCTGTTCCGGCTTCGAGTACTGATCCCCGCGCAGGAAATAGGTCATGGTCAGCACGTTTTTCGTCGTGCAGCCCAGGTCGTCTGTACGCAGCCGCAGAAAGCTTTTGAAGAGCAGGCCGGCTGCAATCAGCAGGACAACCGTGAGCCCCACCTCGGCTGTCAGCAGCGCCTTGCGCAGCCATGCGCGCCCCAGGCTTCCCCCGATCCCTCGCGAACTTTCCTGCAGAGCCGTGAGGATGGGCGCGCCCGTCGATGAGATCGCTGGCAGCAGCGCTGCCAGAACTCCTGCAAGGAGTGTGATCGCGAGCGCGAACCCAATTGCCAGCACATCCGGATGGACCTCATATCCACGAGGCAATTCGGTCCAATGCTGGATCAGCCACTCGGTGGCGCCGGCGGCGAGCAGCAGCCCAAGTGCGCCTCCGGTCAGGCAAATCAGCAGGCTCTCCGTCAGTTGCTGCCGGATCAGAGACAGACGGCTGCTGCCCAGCGCACTGCGAATGGCGATCTCCCGCCTGCGAGCGGCCGAACGAGCTACCAGCAGGTTAGAGAGATTGAGGCAAGCAATCATTAGCAGACAGACCACCGCCGAGAGCAGCACATACAGAGGCATCTTTACGTCGCCCACCATATCCTCGAGCAGCGGTATTGCGACGACGCATTGCTCCATCTGTCCCGCTCCGCGAAGGCGAGTGTAGAGCTCATACTCGACAGCGCTGATCTCCTGAAGAGCCGCGGATGGTGAAGCACTCGCTCTGAGACGCGCCACCGCGTGTGCAATGTGGATGTAGTGGCTCGATATCGCGTTCGGTGATTCGCCGACTTGCCATGGCACCCACAACTGGATCGCCGGATGCGGATACTGAAACCAGGCTGGCAGCACGCCGATGACCGTGTAGTTGCGGCCGTTGAGGCGAATCGTTTTGCCCAGAATCGCGGGATCGCCGTTGAAGCGTCGTTCGAAGAAGCTCCACGCGAGAATCGCTGTCGCCCCCGCTCCTCTGTGGTCGTCGTCCTCGGTGAACAATCGCCCCAGCGCAGGATTCGCGCCGAGCGTCGCAAACAGATTCCACGAACAGGTGCCGGCGTTGAGGAATTCCGGAAGCTCGCCTCCGCCGCCGGACATGTTGTAGCCGGTCCACCGCCAGATGGCCATTTGTTCATAACCGTGCGAGGCCTTCTGCCAGTCGTAAAAATCGCCGGAAGCAACGTATCCGTTCTCTGAATCCGGTTTGGATCGATCGTCCTGACTGTAGAGTGCGACGAGGCGATTCGAGTGTGGAAATGGGAGAGGGCGCAGTAGCACGGATCGAACGACGGTGAACATCGCGACGCTCGCCCCTATGCCGATCGCCATCACCGCAATCGCCACGACGCTGAAACCGGGCGTCCGCAACAAGGTGCGCATCGCATACTTCGCGTCTCTCGCCCATCCTTCCAGCCACGGAAAGCCCCGGCCGTCGCGCACGGACTGCCGTACCTGTTCCACGCCGCCCAATTCGATCAGAGCCCGCCGGCGAGACTCCTCTCGCGTCATACCGGCGCGCAGATGCTCGTCCATATGTATCTTGAGGAGGCTTTCCAGTTCCTCTCCAAGATCGCGGTCCCGACTCCCATCCGCAATCCACGCCCGCAGCCGCTTCCCCCATCCGCGCAGCGTTCGCATCAGCCCTCCTTGGCAGGCGACAGGAAGCGCGCCAGAATCGCCGTCGTCTCGTGCCAGTCGCGCGTCTCGCGTTCCAGGTGCTTCCGGCCGGCCGATGTGAGTTTGTAGAACTTCGCCTTGCGGTTTGTGTCGGAGACGCCCCATTCCGAGCTGATAGCGCCGTCTTGCTCGAGCTTGAGAAGCGCCGGGTAGAGCGTTCCGTAGTTGACGCTCAGCCGATCGTCGCTGATTTGCTCAATCCGCCTTGCCAATCCATATCCGTGCTGCGGCCCCATGGTTGCCAGCGTGCGTAGCACCATCAGCGACAGCGTGCCCAGCCATACTTCATTCTTGTCTCGCATTTCATTCCTCTTGGACTCCCATATATACCAGATGGACCTATTGGACTGCAATAGGAGTGCCCCTTCGACAGGTGGATTCAGAGCGTACTCGCGGCAAGGGGTCGTTCTTGTTTTTCGGAGCGCATTCAGAGTTTCAAATGTTGCGAGCAGGCCGATTCGCTCCACGAAAGAATCCCTAAGGCACCCTATTGAACTGCGCGGCGAGTTTTTTCATTGCTGCATTTTCGCGGGTAACTTCACCAGCCTCTCGACTGTGCAAGGCTATCTCTGCGGCGATTGAGCGACCGAGAATTCGCTGATCGATATTGCCAAACGACCCAGGCACGAGGCTTCCCAACCAACCGACCCAGGCCGGGGTATGAGCGTTGCCGACAATGATGCCGGGGCGAAATATGGCGAGGCGGGCAAAACCGACATTACGCACGGCGTCTTCCTTCATGCCCATTACTCGCACATAGCGAAACCGGCTGCGAGCTGTGCTTCCTGCCGCAGAAAGTAGGCAAAACTGCGCGATTCCGGCGTCATGGCAGCCACGCGCAAAGGCACCGACGACGCCGAGCTCAAGTCGTTGCAATTCTTCTTCGCTCCAGCGCATCGATCCGGAACCGACACCCACACAGCTCACGGCGCTGACGAGACCTTGGCTTAAAACTCCGCGGGCAAGGGCGGCAGTGCGCTCGGCAAAATCCGCAGCGCCGGTATCAAGAACGACGTTGCGCACCCGCGATCGCGGTGCAATGGGCTTTCTGGTGACCATCACAACTTCCCTGCATTCCGAAGTTGCTAGCAGTTCTTCAACGGCTGCACCGCCGACTTGTCCGGTACCACCAAGGATAATTACGGCGAAATTCTGCTTCACAGATAGGACCTCTGCTTAGGTAAGGATGCCCCGTTCACCCCAAAAGGGAAGCATACTTGGTCTCGGTTCTAAATTGAGCCAGTGAAGCATGGCTTTTCTCAATTGGCCAGTTAACAGGCCGAGGCACTCATTGGCGGCCAGTTACGCACGATTTTCGGGATTACGCCGCGAGAACGTCGAAGGGGCCAGGATCGATGTTGCGCCTGGATGGTCACAAAATCGGAACTACCCCTTAAACGATTTGAACGAACGGTTTTGAAACATATCGGACATTGGCAACATATTTGAGCAATCCGGATCGGCTACGCTGAAGTCTCCAAAGACGGCCAGGAAGGCCAAAGGCTGGAAACGTGCTTCGGGCTGTCAACCGGCGCTATTTGAGAATCTGTTCTCGCTTGAAGCGGTGAAGGGTGCCTTGAAAATAGTCAAGCGGCTGGTTCCAATCGGTAGAGGAGGTCAACTAAGGTCGACTCCAACGTAGGAGATATTGCCATCTGCGGCCTGTAGACTTGGTGCTGGCTCTTCAAATTCCCTTCAACACACCAGAGATGAGGCGACAGGTTGGGACTATATTGCGCATACGGGCATCCTTTGCGTCTTGCGGTGTTTTCGACTGTTATCGTCACGCTTGCAGGCGGGCTCAGAGCGCAGCAAACCGGAGCTTCGAGGTCGGCAGACTATGTAGGCACGTACGCCGATGCTCCCGGCCATACGCTTGAAATGGTGGACGGCGACGGCCTCTTTGCTGCTGTGGATGAAGCCGAGTATCCACTGCGCCCCTCGGGGGTCGATCGGTTTACCACCATGAACGGTCAAACGGTCTCGTTCCCGCGCGATGCAAACGGCAAGGTGACAGGGTATGAGCAGAATGGCACGTTCCATCCTCGCGTATCCATGACCATCACGACTGAATCCGCAGCGCTGGCCCGGCCCCGTCCCAAAGGGCAAGATTCCCCTGAAGATTATCGCTACCTTCCTCCTGCCGACCTGCATGATGGAATCGTTGTCGGAGATATTGCGCAGTCCGATCTTGGAGTGGTCACAGCCAACTCCATTGTCCGCGCCATCCTCGATGGCACTTACAAAAAGGTGCACAGCATCTTGCTCTACCAGCGTGGCACACTGGTGCTCGAAGAGTACTTCTATGGCTACAGTGCGGGGCGCACACAACAGCTCCGTTCTGCCACCAAGTCCGTCGTCAGCGCGCTTGCGGGCATCGCCATCGACCGCGGCGCCCTCACTGGAGTCAACGAGCGCGTACTTCCTTTGAACAGTTACAAGAGCTATGACCACCCCGACCCGCGCAAAGCAGCTATGACATTGGACAACTTCCTGTCGATGAGCTCCGGCCTGGACTGCAATGACCATAGCTCTACGTCTTCGGGGCGCGAGACAGAAATTGATAACCAGCCCGACTGGGTCAAAGCGACTCTCGACCTGCCCATGATCAACGACCCCGGAACCAAAGCGTACTACTGCTCCGGCGGTGTCGCAGTGGTTGGCCGGGCAATCGAAAACGCGGTCCACATGCGGGTTCCGGAGTTCGCGCAGGTAAATCTCTTTGGCCCGCTGGGAATCGCGCGCTCCGATTGGACATGGAACTACGACCTGACCAACGCTGATAAGGAATACTCCCAGATCCACCTTCGGCCCCGCGACATGCTCAAGCTTGGCATTCTCGTTGCGGACGGTGGCCGCTGGCACGGACGCGAGATTATCTCCGAGTCGTGGGTGCGCACATCGATCGCCGAGCACAGCCACGTAGACAATACCAGCTATGGTTACTTCTGGTGGCGGCCCTGGTTGAATGTAGAAGCACCCGCCGGCCCCCAGCACGTGGATGTATCAGCTGCTCAGGGCAACGGCGGACAAAAGATCTATCTCGTCCCGCAGTTCGACCTCGTCGCTGTCTTCACCGCAGGCGGCTACAACGCGGAATCGACTCCGCCGAATACGATCATGGCAAAGATCATCCTTCCCGCATTGATGGAAGCTGCGAGTCGTCGCAAGGTCTCATCGCCGCCGCATTGAGTTGCGCTGACTCACGACGCAGGCGAACTCGACGGTTATCTCCGCCGAGTATCAATTCGAGCAAAGGCGTAGCGAAAACCAGCGGCGCATTGATCGATGGCTGCGCCTTGACACGCTGCTCTTGAAGCCTGCGCCAATAACGACTATGGCGGGAATGCGAAGTTGCCCCACAATCAGGGCAGATGGCGCTCGGCGAACCCTCTGCTTCAACGGCCCAGCCCACCGCTGTTTGCACCACGCTTCGGACCTTCAAGCCATTCAGTGTGGAAAGAAACGCCTCGTAGGACAATTTCTCTGCCATTTGATGTTAAGGATTACCCAGAATCGGCGGGCTTGTAGCAATCTTGAGCCAGAGCCGACATAACTACAGCGTGACAACAGTCTGCGGAAGCGGCCAACCGGGGGTGAACTGACTCAGTGGCCGGGACTCCGGGCATGAGTCCATCAAGCCTCATGTCCGGCCACAGGGTGACCGGGCAAGCACAGAAGTCCTTGCCCAGCCACTCTTGGTCAAGAACACTACTTCTTGACGGCAGCCAAAATCGCCTTCTGATTCGCGAGAATCTCTTTCTGATTCAAGAGGATTTCATCGAGAGCTTTTTGGTTCTTCTCGATATTTGCCTGGTTATGAAGGATCGTCTTCTGATTCTCCAGGATGGATGCTTGATGGCTAAGGATGGTCTTCTGATTAGCTAGAACTTCTTGGTCTGACATAGCTCCTCTTTCTTTCTTGCTGCGTTATTGGTTGCCAGGGACGGATATTTTCAGGCTGTGACCTGGAGACACACGACGCTGGTGACGGCACTGCTTGACTTGTCACAGGTGAGCGAAGGCGACAGCAAGTCCATGGACTTCCGCGCTCCTGAGCCCAACGATGCTTCCGCCTTGTTTATCATCGCCGCTACCCGAGAGTTGTGTCCGTACCGTTCTGCTCTCCGCAGGGCCATCTTTGCCCCGAATGTCATCGTTGGACCATCGAAGAAGCGGCCTCGGTCACTCCGGAGTGTCCGTGTTCAACAATTTCCGTAGCCGGGGCACGATGGATCGCGGGGTCTTCAGGCGCCCAGGCCCCAGTTCATCGACATGTCGCTTGCACATGCAGAACACCGCTGCAATTAGCACAGCGTCGCGGATATCGAGATCGCTTGCTCCCTGATCGCGTGCTGCAGACACATCCTCGGCAGTGACATGCTTTCCG
>Ga0182012_10008259_pt1 | contig 10306 bp, 9 predicted proteins | sample 612S2SmetaG_FD_120486 | JGI IMG/M metagenome (GOLD analysis project Ga0182012, IMG submission 120486) | Permafrost microbial communities from Stordalen Mire, Sweden - 612S2S metaG | ecosystem: Environmental > Terrestrial > Soil > Wetlands > Permafrost | place: Sweden: Stordalen | collected...
AAGCTCCGTCGTTCGGACAGCCGATCACAGCGTTTGATCCTGCATCCCGAGGCGCCATCGCCTATCGGGAGCTAGCCAAGGAGGTCAGCGGTGTCTCGTCGTAGTGGTCTGGGGAAGGGTCTGGGTGCGCTCATCCCGACGGAAGTAACCGTCGACCGGAGCTCCTCATTGCGAGAGGTGCCGATCGCCAGCCTCAAGCCGAATCCGATGCAGCCGCGGGAACACTTCGACGAGGACTCGCTCTCGTCTCTGGCGGCATCGATCAAGGAGTTGGGGGTGCTTCAACCGGTTCTCGTAAGGGAGTCCTCACCATCGACTCCCGACGAATATGAGCTGATTGCCGGAGAACGTCGGTGGAGAGCGGCCCGACGGGCCGGTCTTCAGACGATTCCCGTGCTGGTCCAGGTGGCGGATGACTCGCACAGCCTGGAGCAGGCGCTGGTGGAGAATCTTCATCGACAGGACCTCAATGTGTTGGAGGAGTCAGCAGCCTACGAACAGCTGATCGAGGAGTTTCACTACACCCACGATCAAGTGGCGACCCGGGTGGGGAAGAGCCGGGCGGCGGTTACCAATATCCTTCGCCTTCGGCAACTTCCATCAGGGGTGCAGCGCCTGCTCGCCGAGGGTCAGATCAGCGCCGGACATGCTCGTGCCCTGTTGGGGACACCGGACCGTGCCTATCAGGAGTCGCTGGCCAAGCTGATCGTGACCGACGGGTTGAGTGTGAGGGTCGTGGAGGACCTGATCCGTGATCGTGTCAATGAAGCGGAAGGGACATCGGAAGGTCCCTCGCCGGTCGAACCGATCGCCACGCCCAGCAATGTGGCCTCCCCGGAAGGCGCAGGAGCTCACCGTCTTCCGCCTCCGGGCATTCTGGAGCTCGAGGAGCTGCTGTCCGAGCATCTGAACACCCGGGTGAAGGTAGATCTTTCTTCGAAGCGGGGACGAGTGGTCATCGAGTTCGCCACGCTCGAGGATTTGGAGCGCATCTACAAGCTGATGGTGGGATCCACCACCGGGAGCGACGGGACGGCCTAGTCACTGTTCGTCACCTTATTCTGACATAACTCCCTAATGTCGAGGTTAATGGTCACTCAGAGTGGCAGAATGGACCTAAACCGGCAGTAGAGCTTCGTCCACAACCTGTGCATGAGGTTGTGGATGAACCGCCAGGCCTCTACTCGAGGTGGACAGTTGGGCTGGTGGTGGAGGTCAGTCCCAAGGAGTGTCGACCCACTCGGTGAGGGCCGAGACAACCGCCTTGGCCAGCTCCGGAGCTTGTTCGACCATCACTGAGGCAGGTCCGATCTCGCAGATCACCGCCGGCATCTGCGTTTCGCGGAGCACCGGAAGTGACATTCCACGACAACCACCGTCCTCAACCCCCAGTCGGCGGGGGAGCGTAGCCTGCAGCAGTTCGGCCAGATGTCGGCCACCCGGTGACGAGTACCGGTACCCCGAATAGTAGGCGGTGGCGCAGTGGTTGTGGGTGGCGTCCAAACGGAGGACGAGATAGACCTCAGCCCCCCCGGCGTTGGCCTCGGAGGCCTGCACCGAACCGTCGGGGTGATGGTGAGTGGTGACCAAAGCGCCCCGGCTGACCAGCAGGCGGCGCAGCGCCCCCACCGCCGCATCGAGGCCCCCTTCCTCTCCCACCGCTACCCGGCGGCCCGACAGGGTACGGGGCGCCTGGCGGAGGCGTTCGCGATCCCGGACCGCGGAAACCAGTTCTGTATCCACGTGGAGGGTCCCGAACCGGAGCAGCTCGGCCACGGTCGATCCTCCGGCGATGCCGTCGACCGGGAGGCCAGCATTACGCTGGAACTCGGCCAGGGCCCGCGAGGTCGCATCCCCGAAGATGCCGTCTACCCGGCCGGTGTCGAAGCCGAGCGTGCTCAACCTCAACTGGAGGTCAGCCACATCGTCTCCGCGCTGCATGGGCGTGCGGCGGTACAGGAAGCGGTCACCGAGGCGGAGGCCTGCCTCCACCAGGGTGTTCCACGTCTGCTCGCCGCAGACACCGTCGACCCGCAGGCCTCGTAGGTGCTGGAAGGCCTCGACAGCGGCCCGGGTGGCGTCGCCGAACACCCCGTCGGTGTCCATGGGCCCGAAGACCCTCAACACCGACGACAATCTTCGCTGAAGGTCTGAAACGCCCGCTCCCGTGTCGCCCGCGGTGAGCGGGAGACCTACAGGTACGCTGCGATCTCCTGCAGCAGCTGACCCTTGGGCTTCGCCCCGATCAACCGCACCTCCGGCTCCCCGTTCTTGAAGAGGATCAACGTCGGGATGCTCATCACGTCGAACCGCCGAGTCACCTCGAGGTTGTCGTCGATGTTCAGCTTCCCGATCTGGATTTTGCCGGCCTGCTCCTCGGCGATTTCCTCCAGGACTGGCGAGATCATTTTGCACGGGCCACACCACTCGGCCCAGAAGTCCACCAGGACGGGGATATCCGAACCCTTGACATGCTCGTCAAAGGTAGCGTCGCTCAGGGTCACAATCTTCTCACTCATGCGTTCTCCTTGTCACTGACGTGTAACGCTGCAGGTTCCCTATCTGTTCCCGAGTCCGTTCCCCCTGTTCGGGGCACATGTCCGGTCGAGCTACTCGCCGCGTTCCTCCAGCCAGCGCTCGGCGTCGATCGCCGCTGCGCAGCCCGACCCGGCAGAGGTGATGGCCTGGCGGTAGTAGTCGTCCTGGACGTCCCCGCAGGCGAAGACGCCGTCGACGCTGGTCCGGGCCGATTTGCCCATGGTGCGTATGTAGCCGTTTTCCTCGAGCTCGAGCTGACCTTTGACGAGCGCGCTGTTCGGCTCGTGGCCGATGGCCACGAAAAGGCCGGTCACCGGGAGCTCGAAGGTCTCGGCGGACGTCGTGTGCTGCACTTTGACCGCACTCACCTTGGTATCGCCGATGATGTCGACGATGACGGAGTCCCAGAGGAACTCGATCTTGGGGTTCTTGAACGCCCGCTCCTGCATGATCTTCGAGGCCCGCAGCTCGTTGCGGCGGTGGATGACGGTCACTTTGGAGGCGAACCGGGTGAGGAACAGCGCCTCTTCGAGGGCGGAATCGCCCCCGCCGGCCACGGCCACGTGATGGTCGCGGTAGAAGAACCCGTCGCAGGTGGCGCAGGTGGACACCCCGTAGCCGAGGAGACGCTCCTCGTTGGGGCAGCCGAGCATGAGAGAGCGGGCGCCGGTGGCGATGATCAGGGCATCGGCCAGGATGGTCGGCTCCTCGGCCTCGGGGTCGCCCACCCACACCGGGAACGGAGCAGGGGACGACAGGTCGAGCCGGCTGACTTTGGCCGTGCGGAGCTCGGCCCCGAAGCGCAGGGCCTGGTTGCGCATGATGCCCATCAACTCGGGCCCCATGACGCCGTCGACGAAGCCGGGGTAGTTCTCCACTTCTGTGGTGAGCATCAGCTGCCCGCCCGGCTGGTCGCTGTTCGAGGAGGGCTCACCCTCTATGACCAGGGGTTGAAGCTGGGCCCGGGCGGAGTAGATGGCGGCGGTCAGGCCGGCGGGCCCGGAGCCGACGATGACGACCTTTCGGCGCTCAGCCATTGGAGCGCGGGGCCACGCCCCGCTTCGAGTAGGCGAAGATCCCGCCCAAGCAGAAGATCCCGCCGAGCGCCAGGTAGGAGACCCAGACCCGGTAGTGGAAGAGGTAATCCGTCGTCAGGCGGATGAACCCGATGCTGAGCAGGACCACCACCGCCAGGGCGGCGGTCCCGATGATGACCCCGAAGACCAGGGCGCGCGCAGCAACGATGGCCGGGCGGATTGCCTTGTCGTGCACCACGCCGACCACGGAGTCGATGGTGTCCAGGGCACGATTCGACAGGTCATCGCTGAAATTGCGTTCGGCCACAGGCAAGAGGTTAGTCGCCGGAGGAAGAATCACCAGTCGGGAGGATGTAGCAGACCCCCAAGGTGTTCGGCCCGGTGTGCGAGCCGACCACCGGCCCGAGCTGGACCGACACCAGTGGATGGTGCACGCCGATGTGCGCCAGCTCGTCGACCACGTCGGCGATTCCTTCACACGCGCCGTCTGCGATGGCCAGGCGGTCGAGTGGAGCGTCGGCCGACACCTTGGCGACCAGGTAGCTCATGGCACGGGCGCGGGTGCGTTGCTTGGATTCTTCCGCCACTTCGCCGTCTTTGACCATGATCACCGGCTTGATGGAGAGCAGCGAGCCCAAGAGGGCCTGGGCGCCCCCGATGCGCCCGCCGCGCTGAAGGAACTCCAGCCCGCCCAACACTCCGTAGACCCGTGTCCGGCTCGTGCGGTCCTCGGCGGCGGCGACCAACTGCTCGAGCCCGGTGCCGGCCGCGGCCTCCTCGGCCGCCGCGATCACCGAGAGCCCCTGGCCCATGGTGACCGAGCGGGTGTCGAGCACGTGGACGGGGATCGTGGTGAAGGTGCCCGCCGCCGTGACCGCGGACGCGTAGGTGGCCGAAAGCTTGGAGGACAGGGTGAGGCACAGCACCGCATCGGCACCCTCGTCGGCTGCTTGCGCGAAGGCCGTGAGGAACGCCCCGGGGGACGGAGCCGCCGTCTCCGGTAGCGCTCCTTTGCCCTGGCAGCGGCGCCAGAACTCCTCGGAGCTCAGGTCCCGACGGTCTTCGAACTCTTCGGAGCCGAAACGGATCGTCAGCGGTACGACGATGACGTCGTGTTGCTTGACCAGATCGTCGGTCAGATCACAGGCGCTGTCGGTCACGATCCGGACACCGGGCATGGGAGGAGTCTGCCACGATGGCGCCGCGCCGGGGGTCAGCTGCGGTGGTGGGCCACCAGGCGGCGCGATTCCCTCCTGCGGCGCCGCCGTTCCAAGACGGCGGCGCGGCGCCCGAGCACGACGACGACGGCGCCGTAGACGGCGAGCCCGGCCAAAAGAGCGCCCACCACACGCGCCAAGAGCAAAAGGCCATGGGTGGCCCCCGAGAGATTCGACACCACGAGCACCACGATCCCCATCGCGACCGTGGCCACACCCACGCGGCGGAGCGGCGTCCAGGCGCCCTGGGGGCCGAGGGGCCCGAACCAGCGGCGCAGCAGCGCCAGGCCCACCAGTGCGCTCACGCTGTAGGCCGCGGCGAGCGACAGGGCGAGACCGCGCACGCCGAGCGGGTGCACGAGAACCACGGCGAGCACGACGTTGATGGAGTTCTCGATCACGTAGAGGTAGAAGGCCACCTTGGTCCGCTGCATCGACTGCAGCACGCGCACGATGTAGAGGTACGAACAGAAGCCCGGCAGCCCCAGGGCGAAGAGCGCGAGCGCAGATCCCGTGGTCGTCGTGTCCCCGGGCGTGCTGTGGAAGTGCCCCAAGAGGAGCTCCACCGCGGGCTTGGCCAAAAGGAGCATGCCGACCGCAGCCGGAATGATGAGGGCGAGCACGGCGCGCCACCCGCCGGCCAGCCGGGCCACGAACGCAGGACGGTCACGGTCGGACCACCGCTGGGCCAGGTCGGGCGCCACCACCGACATGACGGTGACGGCGACGATGCCGTAGGGCATCTGCATGAAGGCGTAGGCGTACGTGTAGGACGAGACGGGGTCGGACCCCGACGCGGTGCCGGCCAGGAGGGTAATGACGAAGACGGCGACCTGGTTCGCCACGACGAATCCGAACGTCCATCCGCTGAGGCGGATGATCCGATGGAGGGCGCCGTCGCGCAGGTTCCAGTGCCAGCGCAGCCGGCTGAGGTCGGCCGCCCGCAAGCTCGGGATCAGCGACACCCCCTGCAAGACGACGCCGAGTGACGTGCCCAGACCGAGCAGCACGAGCTGGTCCGGATGGGCCGCGACACTCGCCAGGCTGGCGTGGCGCCCGGCCCACAGGCCGAACCAGATCAGCACGACGATGCAGACGAGGTTGTTGACGATGGGCCCCCAGGCGACCGCCACGAAACGGCGGCGGGTGTTGAGCAGGGCGCTGGCCAACGAGTACGCGCCGTAGGCGGCGATCTGGACCACGAACCAGCGCAGCAGGGTGGTGGCCACGGCACGCTCGCGAACGACTTCGCCGATCTCGTGGGTGTGTGCGCTCGTATCGAGCGCGGTGAGGGCGCCGATGAACTCGGGCGCCAGGATCAGGGCGATGACCGTGGTGCCCAAGAGCACGACCAACGACACCGAGAGGATGGCCGAGATTGACGAGTAGGCCTCGTCGTCCTCGTGGCGTGCCAGCTGTTCGACGAAGACGGGGATGAAGGTGGCCGAGATGATCCCCCCGCCGACGATGTCGTACAGCATGTTCGGCGTGTTGTTGGCCAGGTTGAACGCGTCGGCCAGATGGCCCTGGCCCAGGACCCAGGCCAGGGCGACGATGCGCAACAGCCCCGTGAGGCGCGACACGCCCGTGCCCAGGGCGACGTAGGACGCAGCAGTGGACAGCGGGAGCTCGCGACGGGCCCGCGCCCGGGGTGGGACGGTCGTGCTCATACGGCGCGCGGTCTTTTCCTGCGGCCCCGGCGCCAGGTGCGGGCCCACCACACGACGAGGACCAGCGCCGCCACGACGGTGAGGGCGACGCCGACGATGGAGATGGACGTCGAGTGGACGGTCAGCGCGGCGCGTGCGATGACCAGGGCTCCGTCCGGGGTGGTGAGCGTGACGTCGACGGGCAAACGGTCGCCCGACGTGACCGCGCGCGCTTCAATGCGCACCGGAGTGGTGGGGCGGTTGAGGGTGAGGGTGCGCGTGTTGCCGTCGGGAAAGGCGAACTTGTCGCTGTTCAACGAGACGACAACGGTCACGGGGTACGGCGCCGAGGAGAGAACGGACACGGGGATGGCCGCCGTACGCGAGGTGAAGGTGATCGTGTTCTGGGCCGCCAGCGAGACCAGGTTCACCTGGGTTCCGAGACGCTGGACGAAGGTGGCGAAGGCCGCCGCCCGCTGAGCCGGGTCGAAGGTCTCGTTCTCCGAGGCCAACAACAGGTCCGACAGTGCCACCAGCACCGGGGGATGACCGCCCACGGCCTTGGTGAACGAGGTGAGATGTGCCCGTGCTTCGGCGAAGTGGCGCGCCGTCGCCTTGGTGAAGGTGGCCGATGCCGTCGCCGGTGCCGAGGCGGGCGCAGACGACGGGTCAGACGTCGCCGGTGCCGAGGCCAGGCGACGTGTCGCCGGCTCGCCGTTGCCGCCCTCGGGGACCTGGGCGAAGAACTGGTCCACGGTGACCGGGGCCAGGACGGGGTTGCCGGCCATCTCGGTGAGCAACGTGGAGAGCAGCGCATCCGAAGGCTGCCATGATTCCGGCGGTTCCATGACGATCCCGCGGGCGTCGCGTTCGTAGGGGTTCTCGAAATGGACGAATTCGAGCGTGGCGATCATCTGGTTGGCGGCCAGGACGGGATCGTCCGGTTCGGCGGTGAAGAGCGCGTCGACGCCGTTGTCCGCACCCGCCGCCGTGACGTGGCGGCCCTGTCCAGTCGCGAGCGAGAACGGTTGGGCGAAGGTCAAGATGTCGGAGCCCGCGGGGGCCAGGTCGGCATCATCGATGATCAGCCGGTCGGCAGCGACGGCCTGCAATCCTGCCCCGAGGTCGGCGACGTCCGCGCTTTCGTCCGTGGAGGTGTCGGCCCAGGTTCGCGGGGTCGGGTGCAGCCCGGCCGCCGCCAGGAGGGCGTTGCCCCGCGCCATCTGGGCGCCGATCTCACCCGTGAGCCCGGCCGCGGTGAGCGCGGCCACGTCTATGGGGACGTAGGGCTGGGCCAAGAGCTCGTCGCCCCCGATCGGAGCGGCGGTCAAGGCCTGCAATTGCGCAATGGCCCTGCGACCCTTCTTGGCCCCGCGGGTCTCGAGGGCGGAGACGGTGGCCGGGTTGGCCGCCACCGAGACCGGCACCCCGCGATGCGCGGCGAGGATGGAGGTCACGTTCTCGGGCTCCTCGAGCGCGGCCGACGCCGGCGTGGGTTCTCCAGGGGCCAGCCGGGCCGCGACGGGCACGACGAGGCCGACGCGAAGTGGCGACCCACCGGAGCTCGAGACGTTGGGCTCTTGATAGGTGAGGAACGTGGTGAAGCGCCCGAGAGGGCCGGCGGTTCCCTGGCGGTACAGCGCAACCGAGACCGGGTAGACGTCGCCGCAGGTGCCGTCGTCGGGAACGCAGCCGAGGATCACCGTGTGCGAGCCGGCGGGGCAGGCGGTCGTGTTCGGCGGAACGGTCGGGGGTGGGGTGTCCCCGGCATTACGCAGGATGGTGGTGCAGGTGCTCGCCACACCGCCATCGGTCCCGGCGGTCAACGGTTCGTTGAAGTGGGTTATCACGCCTTTGTTCGGCACGGCATAGGTGGCCTGCGTCATTTCGGTGGCGTCGTCGATCCGGTTGTAGAAGGTCAGCTCGACATGGAGGGCGGCGATCGGGCCGGTGGTGTTCCCGGCCGCCACCGAAAGGGAGAACCACGGCGCGGCGGGGCTCACCCAAGGCGTCTGGGATGCGAGCGAAAGGGCAGGCTGGGCGGCTGGCGCACCCACTGCGGCGCCCACCGTGCCGACCTCGGCGGCAGCCGCAGTGCCTACCTCGGCGCTCCGGGCTCCGAGCCCGGGGGTGACGGGGGCTGGGACCAACAGGACGAATGCCGACAGCGCCAGTGCGCAGAGGCTGACTCTGGCCCAGCGCTTCGACACAGGGCCACGCTAGTAGTGCCCCAATGGCGAACCCCTGGCATCTCGAGCGTTTGCCTGCGGTGTGCGTGCGGTTGCCCCACGATGTGCCGCACTAGCGTGTTCGGGTGCAAGTGACCCCGGTACCGGAGCGGTTCCGCCCCCTCCTCAGCGCGACCGCCGAGTTGGCCCAGCGGTTCATCGAGGCTGATCGCACCCTCTATTTGGTGGGTGGGTCCGTGCGCGACGCCCTCTTTCCGGTCAATGCCGCCGCCGAGCCGGATTTCGACCTCACCACGAATGCCCGGCCGGCCGAGATCGAGCGCCTGGTGCGCGGCTGGGCCGACGACGTGTGGACCCAGGGCGCACGGTTCGGCACCATCGGTTGCCGGCGGGGCGGGCAGCTCTTCGAGATCACCACCCACCGGGCCGAGGTCTACGTCCCCGACTCGCGCAAGCCGGAGGTGACGTTCGGCGACGACATAGAGCTGGACCTGTCACGGCGTGACTTCACGATCAACGCACTGGCGCTGCGGCTGCCCGACATGGAACTGGTGGACCCCTTCGACGGGCTGGGCGATCTGGCGGCAGGGCGCCTGCGTACCCCGCTCGACCCCGAGGTGTCTTTCGGCGACGATCCTCTGCGCATGCTGCGGGCGGCCCGCTTCCTGGCTCGCTTCTCGCTCAAGCCGGACCCCGCGCTCGAGTCGGCCATTGAGGCGATGCACGAACGCCTTGCCATTGTGTCGCGCGAGCGGATCCGCGACGAGCTGGACAAGATGGTGGTGCTCGACGCTCCTTCAGAAGCCCTTTGGTTCGTGGTGCGCACCGGCCTGGCCGCTGACTTCTTACCCGAGTTGCCCGGCTTGGCCCTCGAGCAGGACCCCATCCACCGCCACAAAGACGTGTTGGCCCACACCCTGGCCGTAGTGGACAAGACCTCGCCGGACCGCCTGCTCCGGTTGGCCGCGCTCTTCCACGATGTGGGCAAGCCCCGCACCCGGTCCATCACCGACGGTGGTGTGAGCTTCCACCACCACGAGGTGGTGGGCGCGCGCATGACGCGCACGCGCATGGAGGCGCTGCGTTATTCGGCCGACGATGTGGACACCGTGGTACGCCTGGTCGAGCTGCACCTGCGCTTCCACACCTACCGACTGGGATGGACGGACCGGGCCGTGCGCCGCTACGTGCGCGATGCCGGACCGCACCTCGACCGGCTCAACGAGTTGACCCGTTGCGACTGCACGACGCGCAACGCCAGCAAGGCTCGCGCGCTGGCCCGGCGGATGGACGAACTCGAGGCGCGCATCACCGAGCTCGGTCAGCAAGAGGAGCTGGGCCGGTTGCGGCCCGACCTGACCGGCAATCAGGTCATGGAACTGCTGGGCGTCGCACCCGGGCCCACGGTCGGGCGCGCCCTGGCGTTCCTCATGGAACTGCGCCTGGATGAGGGCCCGCTGGGCGAAGAGGAGGCCGGCCGCCGGCTTCTCGAATGGTGGAAGAGCGCGCAGAGCCAGCCCGCCGACTGAGCCCGCCGACTCAGCCCGCCGACTGAGCCCGCTCAGCCGCCGCCCCGGCCTACGGCTCTCTGGAGCGCTGCGGTGGCACCGCCCAACCACTCCTGCGGGACGGTATCGATGCGCGCCAGCACACCGTCGTCCACCCCGTAGACGCGC
>Ga0182012_10008260_pt1 | contig 10305 bp, 10 predicted proteins | sample 612S2SmetaG_FD_120486 | JGI IMG/M metagenome (GOLD analysis project Ga0182012, IMG submission 120486) | Permafrost microbial communities from Stordalen Mire, Sweden - 612S2S metaG | ecosystem: Environmental > Terrestrial > Soil > Wetlands > Permafrost | place: Sweden: Stordalen | collected...
CGTCGGAAGAAAAATCCGGCCAGCAAAGCCAATCGATGGAGCCGTTCTTATCCACCAGTGCGGCGGTTTCGCAGTCGCCAATCAGGGCATAGTCTTCAATTCTTGCGGCCATAGTTTTTGAGCGACTGCGGTCTGTCCAGTCCGTTGGATGCGGGAAATGGATTGGGGAGCGGCTCAGACCGGCCGTTTACATCTCCGGAAGATTCAGCGGCACCCCGCCCTGGTAATAAAACGGCCTGTCTCCGTATTGCTCGCGCAGCTGAGCAATCTTGTAAAGGTGATATTGGAAGTAGAGAAACGAAAAGAAAAAAGTCATCACTCCACCCAGATAGAGCCCGACAGGCTCGCGCTGGTTGTAATGGTAGTGAAGTTCGGCGCGAATCAGGAAGATGGTTGCGATCCACATCGCGATACAGATCAATCCAAGGGCGGCAGCGAAGAGCGTGATGCCCGTGTTGGCAGGAACTGGAGCGCCGGGTATGTTGAAGGAGATTTGTAGCGCCACATACGCCGCGCACCAGTAAATGCTCATGGTGCCTGGCTCAAGCCTGCGAATCCAGAGGCAAAGATAGATTGCCCAAGCGTCCAACGACAGGTTCGAAACAAGGCTCCAATAGGCCTTCGGAACCAGAAAGCACAGAAAGATGGCAATAACAATCTGGGCAATAAACAAGACCCCCCAGTGCATGTTCGGTGGCGGGGGATAGACAATTCGTTTTTCAGCTTCGGGCAGTGCCGGCGGTTGGTCCAATGTGAGACCTCGGTGAATCAAAAGATCCCGCCAAGTTTAGCAAACGAGTCCAGTTCAAGTAAGTGTTGACCTTGAGGCGCGGCCTCTACGGCCGCGTGTTCGAGGACCCACGTGTCTTTGTGGAAGAGAAAAACAGCGTGCAGTCCGGCGGCGAGAGCTGGATTGATGTCGCTTTTGGGGCTGTTGCCGATCATCCAACTGGTATGCGGCGTGAGTTCGTGGCGATGAATAACTTGCCCGTAAGTGGCAGGGTCCTTTTCAGAAACGATTTCTACAGCCGAGAAGTGCGGAGCCAGGCCGGACCGGGCCAGTTTGTCAGCCTGTTCGGCGCGGTCACCCTTGGTCATAAGGATCAGACGATGGCGGGTGGCCAAGTCGGATAGCGTTTCCGCAACTCCAGGAAGCAACTCGATCTCCTGTTCGGCGATGGAGCGTGCGAAGCTGCGCACCCGCTTGATGTTGTGCTCGGTGACCGGGGCGGGGCTCAAGCGCTCATACGTAGCTACCAGGGAGCGGGTGAAACTTGTCAAGCCGTAGCCGTGGGCAAGAATGGTTTCGCGCTCCTGCACGTTGAGGGCGTTGCGCACCTCAGCCGGCGAGTATTCCTTGTGGTCCAGATAGCTGATGAACGCGGCGATGGCGCGCTCGAAATAGACATTGTTTTCCCAAAGGGTATCGTCGGCGTCGATGAGGAGGGTTTGGCCTGGAGGGAACTGAGGCATGAAGATATGGTATCGAATTAGAGCGGACCGGTTGTAGAGGACGGCTCCTCAGAATGCAGATCGGAGGTGTCGGTTTCCAGAATGGCCTGGTCCGTGGTGGTTTGCTCCGGGCTGAATTCGACTGCACCGGCTTGCTCCGCATTGGGACGCTCAGGGAGGGCGGTCCCGCGGATGATAGTGGCTCGCACATAGAGGGCTGCCACGGCGGTAAGGAGCGAGAGAAAGCGCAGGGTCCACACAATGATCGAATCTTCGACCAAAAAGCTCGAGACAAGGAAGAAACTTGCAATCCAGAGCCCGAAGAATTCGGCGATAAATGCACGCGGCGGATCATCGGACGGACTTCTGCCGGTGAGGAAGCTCAAAACAAGGACTACGAAAACAGCCAGCACTCCAGCCCCAACTGCAACGATCGCGAAGATGAGAATTGTTCCTTGCATAATCACCTTTTGACCTATTGCGCGGGCGTAGACGGCAGCGTGTAGTCGAGTGTGTACGAGTGCTTGCCGGAGGCGTTGGTGATGGTGAGTGTTCCGGCGATACCAGCGAGTTGGCCGGTGCCGGAGCCAGGGACAACGGCGACAGAAAGCCTCAATCCGCTGCTATCCATCGCGCCAATGTGTTGCAGCGCGAACGAACCGGTGTGTCCGTTGAGGGTTCCTGCGACTTGCTCAATGGCTACGTAGCCGGCGTTGCCTGAAGAGGGATCGCCAGCGCTGAGCATTTCGCCCTTGCTGGCTGCGTTCAGGTCGCCGTGGTATTGCTTGACCAGCGAATAGCGGCCGATCAAGGTGCCGGCGACTGCGTCATCGGCTGCGAGCGGCGTGGTTTTTACGTCGAAGGTTCCTGCTGCATGGCGGGTCATCACGGGGTCCTTGCGAAGGAGCTTCGACGGCGGCGCCTGGGCGCTGATCTGAGATGCCAGGCCCAGAACGGCGCATAGGCAAATGCTTGCAAGGCCGAAGTGAAGACGCACGAAAGCTCCTAATCGATTTGGAGCCATTCTACCGGATGCGCAAGGATTTGTGGCATTACTTAAGGGGTTCTCTTTTGCTTTAATCGGCGAGCTTGAAGATGCGAATCTGCACCAGCTTGTCGATCGTCAGGTTCTTGAAGCCGCGCGCCTGCATGCGCTGGATGAAGTCCGGAGTGATTTTGAAGATGCGGATCTGAACCAACTGGTCGAGGGTCGGCTTGTAGCCGAGTGCGCGGATTTCCCGTACTTCTTCTCCATTCACACCCTGGACACGGAGAGAGATGAGTTCATCGGCAGTGGGCAAGTCGTAGCCGAGCGAGGTGATGCTGTGAACATAGGCCGGGTCCACATTGAAGATGCGCAGTGCGATAAGATTGTCCACACTGATGCCGCGAATGCCAAGGTCCTTGAGCGACCGCGCCCAGCCGCTCTCGACATCGACGAAGGCATAGGCCATCAGCTTTTCAGACTCGAAGCTGTTGAAGCCCATATTCTCCATGCGCATAACAAAGGCCGCGTCCGGGGTGAAGATCGCGTCGCCACGCAGTTCGAGGTCTTTTACGGTTCCCGCGCAGGTGAAGGTGCCGGCCTCCGCGGTAAGAGTGGCTGTCAGGTGAGAGCCGGATTGTGCGAAGTCGGCCAGCGAGACGCCCGTGATGCGGGTCATGGACACATCGCTCATATTTGTCCCGCAGTGCCTGTGGCCGTTGCTGCTGCATTCGCCGTTGTCGGTCTCCAGGCGCAGTGTGCCCGCCTTGTCGCCGGCGCCGATGGTGCAGCTTTGCCGAATGGGCTCGAGGTTTGCCGCTTGCATTGCGATGGCCGAGCCGGCAAGCGCGAATAACAGAATGAACGGGCTGATCTTCATGGTCCAAATCTCCTGAACTTTTACGTCGAGAGTGCAAGGCTCTCCCGTCACCGACGAGCGGTGCGTCTGCGAGAGCCGCATTCATGGAGTTGAATTACTCTTTGTTGGATTCGTCGTCGAAGATGCCGGAGATGCGCAGTTGCACCAGCTTATCCAGAGAGAGTCCAGTAAATCCGTGCTTCTTCGCCATCTCGATGAAAGCCGCGTCGATGTTGAAGATGCGGGTCTTCACGATATCCTCTGCAGTGGCGCCGGGGAACTGCTGCACGATCGAGCGCGCGTACTCCGGAGTTACGCCCTGCACGCGCATCGCCAGGAGCTGCTGAGAAGACATGCCACTGAAACCGGCAGCCTTCATCTGCGCAATAAACTCCGGCGAAACGTCGAAGATGCGGTAGGAGATGGCGTCCTGAATGCTCTTGACTTCGAGGCCGCTCTGCTTGATGCTCGCAATGAATTCGGGGGTGACGCCTTGTATCTTGCATGCGATCAGGTCGTCGGCGGAGAGTTTGCCGAATCCGAGTTTGGACATCGCGGCAGCGTATTCAGGAGTGACATCCTGAATCTTCATGGCAATGTATTTGTCGAGATCGACGTCGTAGCCCGCGGCCTTCATGCGGTCAACGTAGTTGCCCTTTTCACTCTGATTTGCCGATTCGCTCTGTTGAGGTTCGGCGGTTACCTCCGCATGGATGGAAGACGACGCAATGGCGACAACTGGTGCGGTGACCTGCGCCACAATGGGCGCAATCAAAGCGGCTGGGGCGCTCACGTGAACATTCGCAATAGTCGACACTGGCGCGGATACCGCGACCTGTGGATGAACAGTGCCAGGAGCTGGCTTCAAACTGGCCAGAACCTGCGGAACCGGCAGCAGCAGGATGACCAGGACCGCGCCAGCAGCAATGAGAGAAACGGGTCCGCGATTAGCAGCTTCGGCAACGGGCTCGCCGAGAATACGGGCGATGCGCATGCGCAGCGTCCGCCCCGGCTGGTGTCCGTCGAGAGCCATGGCAAGCTGTAATTGGCGCGAGCGCTGCTGTTCCAGCCGGTAAAGTGCTTGAGCGTAGACAACCGCATCGGGGCAGACCGTGAGCGCAAGATCGTCGCAGCAGAGTTCGCGTTCGTGGCGGATGCGGCTGCCGATCCACCACACTGCGGGATGGAAGAAGAAGAGCGTCTCCACAAATGTCTGCACCAGGTTCCAGACGAAATCTGCACGGCGCACGTGGGCTAGCTCGTGGGCCAGCACAACTTCAAGTTCTTCGGGGCTGAGCGACGTAGCGGCGGAGAGCGGCAGCAGCACAAGCGCGCGCAATGCTCCCACTGTAACCGGACCCGCAATCGCGCTCGAAACCCGCAAAAGCACCGGCTTTTCCAGGCCCAATAGATGTGCGATGCGGCCGAAGCTGGCGCGCACGGCGGCTGAAGCTTCCACTGTGGCCGTAGCGCGCAGACGCTGAATGAGCCACCATCCGCCGACGCTGCGCAGAGCCAGAGTGAGAACTCCGAGCAGCCAGAGGCCGTCAATCAGGCGCACCACCTGCAACGGAATCGCAGGCAATTGCAGCAGGCTGTCCGATAGGTGCACGGACGCAGTTGAAGGGGCAGATGCAACCGGCTGCGGCGCTCCTGGTTGCGGTGTCCCTGGTTGCGGCGTCTTGACGGGAGAAATCCTGTAGTGTGCATCGGCGCCGTTGGTCGCGAAAGCAGCTGCGGATGAGCCAGTGCGCATCTCAAAGGCGAATGTCGCAGCGGACGCAGCGAGCATGAGCAGCAACGCGCAGAGTGCCAGCACATACCGCGCATTGCTTGAGGAACGCGTCGTGAAGAAGCTGAGGCAGCGATAAATCAACGCGATTGCGGCCCCCTGCCAGCAGAAGTGAATCAGCGTCCAGGCGATAGCTTGCACAGTAGGAGTCATATCTCAACCTTTCCTTTCGCGGATGCGAGATTCGGCGTATTCGGTAATTCCATTTGTCTGGAGAGAGGTTCGTTTTTGCAGCAGGGCGCGAATCTCATCGAGTTCAGTGTCGCTGGCAGGTTCCATGGCCAATGCATGCAGGGCGAGTTGCGCGGCCGAGCCGGAAAAGAGACGGACGCTCAGATCCTTGAGGATCTTGCTCTGCATCGCATCCTGGCTGATCGCGGAGCGATAGATGTGGGCGCGATTGGCTTCGTCGCGGACTACCAGTCCCTTCGCCGTCATAATCTGCAGCAGCTTGAGGACGGTGGTGTAGCCGGAAGGCCGTTCCATATTCAAAGCGTCGTAAATCTCCCGCACCGTTGCCGGTTGCTTCTCCCAGAGAATGCGGAGAAGCTCGAGTTCGGATTCGGTAGGGCGGGGCAGCGAGTTGCCGGTCTTCGTCATGATGTTTCCGACGTTATACGAAGTCCTTCGTAATTGTCAACGAAAATCTTCGTAGTTTGTGGATTGTCTCACCCGGAGGATCGCGCTCGGATGGATTTTCATGGGAAGTTTCCTTGACTCGGGTCTTGGCGACTGTTACAAGGGGTGCGGGCGGATATCGCGCTCAAGAATAGGAGTTAACAAATCATGATTTCAGCAGGGATGAAGCGCTTCGCACTAACAACCGTCGCGGGAACCGCTCTTGGTGTTTTCGCTGCAACCGCCTTCGCGCAAAATGCTGCGGACAATCCGGGCAAATTCCAGTTGTATAGCAGAACATTTGCCAACCAAAGCGTACTGCCGCTCTCGACCGTTCTCAACAACCAAGTCAACGGAGTCAACACCTGCACTGCCAATGGAGCCCCCGGTGGGGATCAGTCGCCGGAACTCTCCTGGTATGGCGCCCCGTGGGGCACAGCCTCCTATGTCGTTGTGCTCTACGATGTCACCGCCGGATTCACGCACTGGGGCATGTACAACATCGGTGGCAATGCGAACGGCCTGCCGGCGAACGCCGGAGTGGCAAACAGCCCTTACGGTCAGCAGATTCTCAATGACTTCCTGCTGGGAGACGAATATGACGGCCCCTGCCCACCCGCCAATGTTGCACCGGACGCACATCAATACGTATTCACGGTGTATGCATTGAGTTCGAGACTGGTGTTGCCAAGCTCCACGAATTTCCCCGCCGGCGCGGAAACGCTGTATCACGGCCTGATCCAGGCGGGTCAAAATGGACAGATCCTGGCCAGCGCGAGCCTGACCGGCTACTTCTCCTCAACGCCGCCTTCGACTAGCGCCGCTAACTGATGCGACTGGATGTAGAGGGTACAAAAGCAAAGGCCGCCTCGACAGACTGGGCGGCCTCTGCTTTGGTGCGCAAGCACACTACGGCTTTGGTTGTGCTGCGATCCACTGCTTGAGATTCGACTCCTGCAATGCGCGCAACTCGATGCAGCCGTCGATGCTTTCGATGGAGTGTTTGAGGGCACGATCCGCCGAAGGCACCTTGTGTTTGGCAAAGAAGGTCTCCACATCCTCGCGCGCGTCGACGGAGCAGAATGAGCCGGCGGATTCGACGAGTATGTTGCCCATTTCCGGAGTCAGCAGCGTTTTCACGGTGTCCCAGTGCTCCTTCACATACTTCCAGGCTTGTTCCCGGCTGGCGTCCGAATAGATCGCGTATGCAATCTGGATGAGGGCATCCTGGTTGCGAACCTTGGTACTGCTTGCGTATTCCAGCGAGCGTTTGACGAGGGCAGGATCTTCAAACAGTGGAAGCAGGCGCAGCGCGCCCTCCTGCAATTCAGGATTCGTTGAGGTCTCGGCGATTTTCTGCATCTGATCGAAGAGCGCGGCATCGCCGTTGCGGGCCGCGATCGATAGGGCCGTCTGGCCGAGCGTTGCATCGACAGAGGATGGATCGGCGAGATATTTCGCCGTGATTTGGCGGGCCTGCGCCATCACCGCGGGATCCTTGCCGTTCCGGCCGAGCACATCGAAGAAGTGTGCGCGCAACTCACGGATGTTGGGTGAATCGTTGTCGGAGGGCGGCGGCAGCTTGGCAAACTCTGGTCCGAATGTGCTGCGTATCCATGCTGAAATTGCGGCGCGTTCCTCTGGCGTTGCGGCAACCTGCTCGTAAATGGCATTGACGCCATCGGAAGCAGTGCCCAGCATTTCAGCGCTTTGATCGGCTTTGAGGGCCGTGACAAGGTTGAGGTAGTCGCTCACAGTGGCCTTGTTGGAGCGAACCTGAGCCCACTCATCGCCGGTGAGGCTGATGCGTTCCGTGGGACTGAGATCGGTTTCGGCATTCGCTACGATCGCCGCATAAACACTGGCCGGATAGGCGCTGCGGTAGTAGCCTTTGCCTCCGGCGTTGGCGAAGAACACGCTGGTGCCCGCCACATTCAGCGTCGAATCGCCGGGCGAGAGCACTTCGCATTGCTGCTTGTCCGAACCGGTTTTGAAGCACACGGGGATGGTCCACTTCTGCGCCGGATCGGGTTGGATGGAAGGGCTCAGGAAGAAACGGTTCTGTGAAACTGAAACCGTTCCGTTCGCCGGCTCGCCGAAGGTGATGAGTGGCTCGCCAGGCTGGGCAACCAGCGACTCCATGATTTTGTCGACCGGTTTGTGGCTGGTCGCTGTCTGCGCTCCCCAGAAATCTTCGGCAGTAGCATTCGAGTATTCGTGCGCGGAGAGATAAGCGTGCACGCCTTTACGGAATGTTTCCGGGCCGAGATAGTTCTCCACCGCGAGCAATACGTCGCTGGCTTTGCCGTAGGAGATGCCGTCGAACATCTGCTCGATCTCGTCCCGCGTGTCCGCCTTGGCGCGAATCGCGCGTGTAGTCGGCTGCGCATCCAGGGCAAGCGTTCCATCTTCATCGCTGGCGACTAACTGATCGATATCCCACTCCGGATGCATGGCAGCCACCGGCTTGTTCTCCATCCAGGTGGCGAAGCCCTCGTTGAGCCAGAGGTTGTCCCACCATTGCATGGTCACCAGGTCGCCAAACCACTGGTGCGCCATTTCATGCGCGATCGTCAGGGCGACTTCCTTCTTGGCGCCAACAGAAGCATTTTTCGGATCGATCAGCATGGCGGTTTCGCGATAAGTGATGGCGCCGAAGTTTTCCATTGCGCCGGCTTCGAAGTCGGGCAGTGCGATCAGGTCAAGCTTTTTGAGGGGGTAGGGAATGCCGAAGTAATTGTTGTAATAGTGCAGGACGTACTTGGCCACTTCAACGCTGTAGGGCGTGAGAGCAACCTTGTCCGGCGTAGCGCAGCCGCGAATCTTCACGCCATCCACTTCGCCTTCCGAGCATTGGAAATCGCCGACCAGGAAGGCCACCAGGTAAGTGGACATCTTGGGCGAGGTCAGGAATTTGAGGGTATGCTTGCCCTCGCCGGGGCCGGGCGTGTCGCTGATGATTGGCCCGTTGGAGATGGCCGTGTCGCCACTGTCGATCACCAGCGAAACATCGTAGGTAGCCTTGAACGCGGGTTCGTCAAACGACGGAAATGCACGGCGCGCGTCGGTGGATTCAAACTGCGTGACGGCGTAGTTGCGTTTTTCCGTCTTCGAAAGATAGAAGCCGCGCAGTTCATTGTTCAGGATGCCCGTGTACCCGACGGAGATGGTCGCGCTGCCGGCGGGAATCCGATTCGCAACGGTGAAGGTGGTCTGTTCCTTCTCCGCGTCGGATGTGACGGTGGCCGTCTGTTGCTTGCCTCCCGCGCTAATGGTGACGGACTGGAAGGCGATCTCAGCCGAGTTCAGCGTGATCGCTTTTACCGGCTCGGCGAGGGAGACTTCGATAGTCTCAACACCGGAGAAAGTGGCGGCTTTCAGATCTGGAGCGAGGGTGAGCGTGTAGTGCTCGGGACGGATTGTGGACGGAAGGCGCTGGGCATCTGCCGGGCGGATCATTGAAAAGGAAAGGCAAACAATTGCGGCCGCGGTTACGAGGATTGTGCGGAACGAACAGGAAGAACTACGAAACTTCATGCAAACCTCAATGGGGTGAAGTGAGTACTGGATGAGTGGATTTGTGCCGTGAATATCAGCTCGGTACTGAGGTTGGCGTTTGAGTTTCGGCGCCTTTCGCGGCTTGGACATATCGACATAGTTATTGTAGGTCAGGGGCCTGCACGCTCGAAGGACGCATCCCGGCGCAGAGGGGATCCGAGTTGATGGGTTCCGCCTGGAAGCCTCGAATTCGGATAAGATGGGCAGGCGAAGGTTTTGGGGGCGAAATGGTTGCATGGTGGAAGCGCGTCTTGTTTTCGCTGGCGAGCATGGTGGCGGCAGTGATTGTTTGCCTGTCCTGTGTTGTCCTGGAGAGCGTTCTCAAGAGTCATCCGGCAAATATTCACAGCAGCGAAGTTATTTTGACGATTGCAGTCGCGATTGGTTTCTGCATGGTTGGATGGGTATTTGCTTTGCCGGTGGTTTTGATCGTCACGAACATCCGCAAAGGTCGGTTCTGGTTTTACTGGGTCCTGGGCAGTTGTGTTGGGCCGTTGTTGATGGTTGCGCTGTCGGCATTGGTCTTCATTGTTTTTCCGCAGAATTCAAGCAATACAATGTTCAGCTCGGCATTGTTGCCGCTGGTCTATCTGGCGGCTGCTGTTTCAAGCCTCACGTCGCTCTTTTATCTGTTGCTGCTGCGCCGCGCGCAAACCAGAGCCGATGCTCGGGCTCAACAGAATTTGATGCCTTGAAAAGGGCCGTTGCTTTGAAAGGGTTCGGCTTCAGCCGTGCCGAATGGATCTCAAAAATGCACACCGCCTTACAGGCTGCGGAGGAACCCAACGGAAGAGGCGAGAAGTGTCAGGGCACGACTTCAGTCGTGCCAATAAGCGCAAAAAAATCAAATGGGCTTTAGCCCCTGAGGGATGCATTCCACCGCATCGACGCCAAAATCCCGAGTTTTTCCGCACCCTGTTTAGATTGGATGAGACGGCTGGTCCCGCGGAGAGCTAAGCTCACCGCAACGCACTCGAAGGTGCTAGGAGGAGACCAGCCAATGAAGAAGCTTAGCAAACAAACGCAGGAGATGGAAGCGAC
>Ga0182012_10008262_pt1 | contig 10304 bp, 9 predicted proteins | sample 612S2SmetaG_FD_120486 | JGI IMG/M metagenome (GOLD analysis project Ga0182012, IMG submission 120486) | Permafrost microbial communities from Stordalen Mire, Sweden - 612S2S metaG | ecosystem: Environmental > Terrestrial > Soil > Wetlands > Permafrost | place: Sweden: Stordalen | collected...
AGCAATGCTTGCTGTAGGTCACATCCACGATGAAATGCAGGGCGGGCTTATCGCTCTTTGCGGCGACTTCATATTCTATGGTGCGAGGATGCAGATGCGAGAGATCGTATGTCTTCTCGCCGCATTGAAAGGGAGTCCATTTCACTTTTTCTAACTTAACAGGTGGAAACCTGAAGTTATGCCTTGTTACAAAGCCTCTTGAAGACTCCTGCTGAGGCGGGTCTTTTCTCGCAGGTTGTAAATCCCAGCTCTTCCGGAAGACTCGCCGGACTTTCATCGAATCCGCGGAGAGCAATTCTGTACAGCACTCTCCATCTACGCGAGCGAACCTATAGGTTGGCTGCCAATGGCCAGAGATTGTTCACTCTGCCGGACTCGAGACTGTAGCCAATCGGAGGACAGAACATTGAAATCGACTCAATTGCTCGTTGCGTGTCTGGCGTTGTTCACAATGGGGAGCTTGGCGGGCTGCTGGGGGAACTCCTCGAAGTCGCCGGAGGTTTCCAGCAGCATCCGTAAATCGCTCGATCAGGCTGGCTTCAAAGATGTCTCCGTAAGCCAGGACCGCGACAAGGGCGTCGTGACGCTCGGCGGACAGGTTGCCACGCAGGACGCCAAGAATCAGGCCGAAGGGATCGCGAAGTCCTTTTCCGGCGGGCAGGTTGTCGCAGACGAGATTGCTGTTGTTCCTTCGGGTCAGGCAAAAGATGTGCAGGCTGTCTATAAAGATCTGGACGAGGGCATCGAAAAGAACCTGGACGCCGTGCTGATCCAGAACAAGATGCACGATAGCGTGAATTACAACGTGAAGAACGGCGTCATCACGCTCTCAGGGCAGGTGGACTCGGAAGTGATGCGCAAGAACGCTCAGGACCTCGCGACTTCGGTGCCGAATGTTCAGCAAGTGGTGAACGATCTGCAAATCAAAAATCTGAAAGCCAGTTCATCGCAACCGGGTGCGCCTCAGTAGGGATGCCTCGTGACTTAAGCCGCGTTCAGTCCTTTTCCGCGGCAAACCGTTCTCGCAAGGCCCGGCGCAACACTTTTCCTGTATGGTTCTGCGGCAGTTCGCCGGTCTGCAGAATCCATATTCGACGCGGCGCCTTGTAGGGAGCCAGTGTCTTCCGGCACCAATCCACCAATTCGCTTTCATTGGCCTTTGAACCTGTCCGCAGTTCCACCGCAGCGGCCGGAAATTCGCCCTTCTCTTTGTGCGGAAGACCAAAAGCAGCTGCGCGTGCAACTGCGGGATGGGCGGCGATAGCCTCTTCCAGTTCGCGCACGTAGACCGAGTACCCGCCTGACTTGATCACGTCTTTCATGCGGCCCACGAGGCGGATCATCCCCAATCGGTTGCGGGTGGCCAGGTCGCCGGTGCGCAGCCAGCCGTCGCTGGTCAGCAGACCGTTGCCGTTGTCCTTAACTGCGTCCTTCCAGTAGTGCGGCGTAAGTCCTCGTCGAAGTATCTGGCACTCGCCGGTCACACCCGCCGGGACGGGCCGGCCATTTTCATCGGCAACTCGAATACGGAACGGCGGCACGGGAAAGCACAGGTCGCCGCTTCCCGGCCAGAAGGACAGGTCGACACCCATCATCGCTAGTCCGCCTAGTTCAACCATTCCGTAGCCATTCACCAGCACTGGTGGAATGCGGCGTCCTGCGGGGAGACGAAACAGGGCGCCGAACTTCCGCAGCTTCTCGCGAACGTCGGATGGCAAATGGTCGCTTGCGGAGAGCCACACGCGTACCGTCTTCAGCCGAGCCGGGTCGGGGTTGCTGTTGACCAGCCTTGCAAACATAGCGGGCACACCAACGACCGCTGTGACGCCCAGCCGCTCGATGATGTCCACGGCGCTCGCTACGTCGAAGCGATCGAGAAAACATCCGCGAATGCCGGCCATGAGCCCGTAGAGCGCAATACTTACCGCCATGATGTGCGACCACGGCAACGCGATGAGAGCCAAATCTTTTTGCCCCAGAAACACGCCCGCGAACACGCTGGAGGCGCGGCCGCCAAGAAGAGCACGGCTGGAGAGCGCCGCTCCTTTGGGAAAGCCACTGGTGCCCGAAGTATGGAAGATAGCGACCGTCGCCGAATGGTCAATGTCGGCGGGCGTGAACGGAAGCTCGGCCTTTGCGTTGACGCCCGGTGAGCGCAGAAATCCAGCTAGCGTTTCCGGCTCCTCGTCGTCTTCGATCCAGGTCCGGACATCAAGGGCATCGAGGTGCTGAATAGTGCGCTCGAAGACTGCCTTGTCGGTTACTACGATCTCCGCGCCGCTGGTGCTCAAAATGCGGCGGACCTCCGCAATCGTGAGCATCGGGTTGAGCGGAACTGCGATGCCGCCTGCGCGAACAATAGCCAGGAACCAATGCAGGCATCGCACATCGTTGGTGCGATAAACGGCGACAAGCTGTCCTGGGCGCAACTCGACCGTCCGGCGCAGAAAAGCATCGATGGCGCAAACGTCGGCGTGCAAATCGGCCAGTGAGCGCGGACCGGCCTTCTCCACGGAAACCTCGCAATCTCCGTTGCGGCGCAGCAATTCATCGACAAGATTGGCAACGGTGACGGATCGGTCGCTCGAAAGTCGATAGCGTCTGAAGATATTCATTGCGCAGGCACGGGCTTACGGCCCCAGTCGCTGGCCACGCAGTAGTGGAACAGACGGTCGAGGTAGTCGAGCACCGGCGGCGGATACACACCCACCGGCCCCAGCAGGCGATCGGCATTCGTAGTGTCAAACTGCATGCGCATGGTGAAATAGTCGCGATAAGCGCGGCCATCGCGCAGTACGCGCCGCTTCTTGCCCCATAACGTCATAAAGAGCAGCGGACGCACCGCGGCGAAGAAGAGCTTCGGATCCACATAGCGCGCTTCCGGAGCATCGAAAAATTCCGCGGCACGCTTTGCGATCTGCTGAATGGTGGCGCTGCCGCGCGGGCCGGCGCATAGGTGCACAACAGAGCCCAAAGCTGCATCGTCAAAGGCCAGTCGTGCCACCGACGTAGCAACATAATCCACGGGCACAATGTCCAGCACAGCGTCCGGGTATCCAGGCACAGTGCGCCACAGCCGGCGAGCGTAAATCTTCAGCGGCCAGTACATCATCTTGAAGCTGGTCGTAGCACCGGTTCGCGAATCGCCAACGATAATGCTGGGCCGCAGAATGACGCCGGGCATGTCCTTGAGCCGCGACCGAACCAGTGCCTCCGCCTCCGCCTTGGTCTGCTCGTATGTGTTGCGGTAGCCCTGTCCAACGGCCAGTTCGCTCTCCAGCACAAGATCGGAGCGTTCGCCGGCCACATACGCGGTGCCCACGTAGGCCATGCTGCGCAGTTGGCGCGCACCAGCCGCGAAATCCAGCACGCGCCGCGTACCCTCGACGTTGATGCGCCGTGCTTCTTCAATGGAGTGATCGAATCGCACCGTAGCAGCGGAGTGAATCACGCGCGTGGTCTCCGCGGAAAGACGTTGCCAGGTGGCCGGGTCAAGACCGCAGTTCGGCTCACCCACGTCTCCGGAGTAAACCTCGACGCGCGCCCGATCGGCTTCGGGAACAATCAGATCGACGCGTTGCCGGACCGATTGGCCCGGTCTGTCGCGTATCAGAAGCGCAAGCGTTGCGTCGGGGTAGCGGTCAAGCAATTCGCGCACCAGCCGCGCGCCAAGAAAGCCGGTCGCGCCGGTAGCGAATATCAGTTCTTCACGATTCATTCGGAAACCAAAATCAAGTTCGATTCTCCAATGATATTCGATGCACGGGGGTGCCCGCTCGCTCTCCGTGGCGAATCGCGGGACGTTTGAGTGACGTATAGGAACATCGGCTCACGAAAACCGGCTGTCCGGAATCGGACAGGCCTTTGCGGATTCGAACGCCCGGTCCGATCCATAATCTCGCCGTCTTACCCAAAGCATTAGAGAATTCAGTACAATCCCGAATTTTTCGTTTGGAGGCTCAAGTGCTTAACAGGACTATTGGCTTCGTTTTCGCAAATCATGCCGCAGGCTCTTTCCCGGAACATTTGGCATCTTGATCACGTAGAAGAGGCCAATAGAAGACAGCGCGGAACACTCGCGTCAGAGCACAATGCACGCGAACGTCCCCACACACGCGAACGCACCTACGGAGGTCTGGTACATGGCAATGTTCATCGATCAATTCAGGCAGGTTCTGCGCCGGCTCAGCCGCGCGCCCATGTTTACGGCCATCACGCTGCTTACCTTGGCCGTCGGCGTCGGGGCGAACACCGTAATCTTCAGCGTGATTGAAGGTGTCCTGCTCAAGCCGCTGCCTTATCCGAATGCAGAACAGTTGATCGGCGTGTGGCACAAGGCTCCGGGCATTAACATCCCAAATCTCAATATGGCGCCGTCGATCTATTTCATCGATCGCGAACAGAGCACCACCTTGCAGGACATAGGCGTCTATGACGGGGACTCGTTCAGCGTAACCGGCTCGGGCGAGCCGGAACATGTGCGCGGGCTCGACGTCACCGACGGCACGCTGCCGCTGCTTGGCGTTCAGCCGGCTTTGGGTCGCCTGTTCACCCGCCAGGACGACACCGCCCCGGCGCCGGCGACCGTCATGCTCTCGTATGCGTACTGGCAACAGAAATTCGGCGGCGCAACGTCGGTGATTGGTACTTCCATCACCATGGACGGGAAGGCGCGCCAAATCATCGGCGTGCTGCCAAGAAGCTTTCACTTCCTCGATTATGAGGATGCCTCGCTAGTCATTCCCTTCCAATGGGATCGGAGCAAAATCAAACTCGGCAACTTCAGCCAGCGCTCCCTGGCCCGGCTCAAGCCCGGCGTCACAATGGAGCAGGCCAGCGCCGATATGGCGCGCCTGCTGCCCATTACTTTCCGCAGCTTCCCTGCGCCCGACGGATTCAGCCCTGCCCTCTTTGAAAAAGCGCGCTTTGAGCCCAACCTCCGGCCCTTGAAGCAGGACGTTATCGGCGACATCGGAAAGGTTCTTTGGGTTCTCATGGGCTCCATCGCGCTGGTTCTCATGGTGGCGTGTGCGAACGTGGCCAATCTCCTGCTGGTGCGTGTGGAGGGCCGCCGCCAGGAGCTCGCCATTCGTTCCGCGCTCGGCGCGCCGTGGGGTCGAACGGCGGCGGAGTTGCTCTTTGAGAGTCTCATCCTCGGCATTGCCGGCGCAGCCGTTGGCTTGGGGTTGGCCTACGGCGCTCTGCGGGCTCTTGTCGCCGCCGCACCCACCGGGTTGCCGCGCCTCCACGAGATCGGTATCGATATTCCGGTTCTGCTTTTCACGCTCGGTCTCGCGCTTCTCACAAGCCTCCTCATCGGCGCCATCCCAATCTTCAAATACGCCGGAGTCAAGGCCACCAGTGGGCTCCGCGAAGGCGGCCGAGCCCTCAGCCAGAGCCGCGAGCGACACAACGCCCGCAAGGCCCTGGTTGTCGTTCAGGTGGCGCTTGCGCTGGTCTTGCTCATCTGCTCCGGTCTCATGATCCGCACCTTCCAGGCGCTCATGCATGTCGATCCCGGTTTCAACGCACCCGATTCGCTGCAGACCTTCCGCTTCTACATTCCCGAGACGCAGGTCCCGGACGAGCAGGCAGATCGCATTGTGCACATGCAGCAGGATATTCGCAACAAGCTTGCCGCTCTTCCCGGCGTGCAATCGGTCAGCTTCAGCACTGCCGTTCCCCTGGACGGATATGACAACAACGACATTCTCTACGCCCAGGATCATGTCCTGAAAGAAAACGAGCTTCCTCCGATTCGCCGCTTCAAGTCCGTTTCTCCCGGATACTTTTCGACCGTTGGGACCAAGCTGATTGCCGGGCGCGAACTCACCTGGGATGACACATACAAAAGACTGCCCGTGGCAATGATCTCCGAGGGATTCGCAAAGGAATACTGGCACACGGCCGAAGGCGCATTGGGCAAGAAGATCCGAATCGCATCGACCGACGACTGGCGTGAGATCGTGGGCGTGGCCCAGGACGCGTACGATGACGGCGTCGACAAACCTGCTCCAACCACTGTCTACTGGCCCATGATCCTGAACAACTTCGAAGGCCAGAAACAGCAACTTCGCCGCGGGGTCGCATTCGTGATCCGCAGTCCCCGCGCCGGCTCGCAGGCATTCATGAAAGAAGTCCAGCAGCAGGTGTGGTCAGTGAACTCCGGTGTGCCTCTGGCGGACCCCAGGACCGTCGGCGAACTCTACACCAAATCCATGGCGCGGACATCGTTCACGCTGGTCCTGCTCTGCGTCGCCGGCGCCATGGCGCTGCTGCTCGGCATCGTGGGGATCTACGGCGTGATCGCCTACGCCGTCTCGCAACGAACCCGCGAAATCGGCATCCGCATGGCGCTCGGCGCACAGCGCAACGAACTCACATCCTTGTTTGTGCGGCAGGGCTTGTGGCTCACCGCCATCGGCGCGGCTTGCGGCCTGGTTGTCGCGTTCGTAACCATGCGCTTGATGTCTTCGATACTCTTCAACGTGAGCCCCGTCGATCCTCTCACGTATGTTTCCATCACGCTCGGCGTGGCGGCTACCGCGTGGGTTGCCTGCTATCTACCCTCGCGCCGCGCCGCCACCGTGAACCCGGTGAACGCACTGCGCTCGGAGTGAGCACCGCTCCCCCGGGCCACACTGCTATGAGGCTACGGGTGAAGCAGTGGCGACTGCCGGCGGGAATAGGCGCAGGCGCTCTACCAGGCGGTCGGTTGAGGATACAACTTCCATCCTCAGGCCGATTGGCTCGAGCAGCACTACTTCACCGGCCAGCGGGATGCGTCCTTCGATCTCGCTGACCAGGCCGCCCAGCGTTGTGGCTTCGTAGTTTTCGCCGAACTCGATGGGTTCGCCGAAGAGATCGGCCAGCTGATCGACGGGAAAGCTGCCGGGGACCAGCCAGACGCCGTTGGGCTCGCGCTGGGGCGCTTCGACGGCCGTCTCTTCCTCGTGCTCGTCCTGAATGTTGCCTACAATTTGTTCGAGGAGATCTTCGATGGTAACGAGGCCGGAGACGCCGCCATACTCGTCGATGACGATGCGCATGTGCTGCTTCTCGCGCTGCATCTCGCGGAGCAACTCGTAGCCGCGCTTGGTTTCAGGAACGAAGGCCGCTTCACGCTCGATGGTGGCGACAGTGCGGGTGCGGGCTTCTTCGTCGGTGATTTGCAACAGGTCGTGCGCGAAGGCGATGCCGGTTACATTGTCGAGCGAGCCGAAGTAGACAGGGACGCGGGAGAAATTGTGCTCGCGCAACTGTTCCAGAAATTCTTCCAGCGTGATGGACGCGGGAACGGCGAAGACCTCAGGGCGCGGCGTCATGACTTCGCGCACCAGCTTGTCGCCAAACTCTACGGCGCTGCGGACCAGGTCGATGTCGTTCTCTTCGAGGATGCCCTCTTCTTCGCCGGCTTCGAGGAGGGCTTCGACGTCGACGGCTGATTCTTCTTCGTCGCTGGCCGGCGTCTCGGCAAGTGAGGCTATGGAAAAGAAGAAGCGCACAAAGACAGTGATGGGCGTCATGAGCCACAACAGCAGGCGGATGGGCCAGACCAGATTTTTCACCCAGCGGCCCTGGGTCCGATTGAAAAGCAGCGAGGGAATCACCTGGTTGCAGAAGACAACGACCAGCACAACGACGAGAACGGCTTGGATTATTTCAGGATAGGTGGGGCGGGCGAGATACGGGGCGCGGTCGAAGAGGACCGCGCCGAATTCGAGAGCGATGATGCCGAGCGCGAGTTGCTGCAGGACCGCGGCGGAGATGGCTGCGTGTTCGCGGCTGAGGCCCAGTTGCGGCTCAATGAGTTCTTCCCAGGCGTCGAGGTTTTCTTCGATTTCGTGGGTGAGGATTTTGCCGAACTCGGCGTAGACGCGGCTGATGTACGAGGCCAGGGTTTCAACCACAGCCAGGAGGAGAACCATGAAGATGGCTAAAGCGCTCATGGGCGCTTGGCCCTTTTGGCGGGCGGGGAGGGCCGTTTCCCAGGTCTCAAGGTCGAGACCTGGGGCACACGGAGATTTGAGGTTCGTGGTTTCCCACCCTTTCCGCCAAAAGCCGCGGGAAGGATGGGGCACCCAGCTTCTGTGGTCCGTTCAATTAATCCTCGCGGGAGTTTCAGTTGGGCGCGGAGTTTGCGTTCGCGGCGGGCCATTTTGCCGTTGTCAACTTCATGGTCGTATCCGGCCAGATGAAGAAGACCGTGCAGAACGAGGACTTTGATTTCGGTGGAAAGCGAGTGTCCCTGCTCGGCGGCCTGCCCCATGGCCGTAGTGACGCTGATGGCGAGATCGCCGGCAATTCCTTCTGCGCCAGGGCCTTCCGCTGGGAACGACAGCACGTCCGTAGCCTTGTTTTTCCCGCGGAACTGGCGGTTGAGCTTGCGGATCGCTTCATCGGTGGTGAGGAGCACAGTGACCTGGCCCTTGAGGCGCACGGCTGTTTGCGCAGCGGTTAGAAAACGGGAGAGCGTGCGCGCAGAGGGTAACTGAATATCGCGGGGATCAATTTTGGGATCAAGCTTTGCGGCGGACGCGCCGGACCGCTTCGCCACAGTTGCCTTGGGCGCGGGGTCGGGGTCCAAATCTGGGTCGAGGATGATCATCGTGCTCAGGGCCGTGGCGCGCACAGCCCCGATTCATTTTCAATTCTACGCTACGGCAAAAACAGGGCGGCAATTGTCTGCATCGGCAGGATCAGGCGCATGGACTCCGGCAGTTGGATGAATCCGTGCCCGGCGTAAAATTTTGCCGCCCGTTCATCCAGTGCATCAACCACAACCATCGAAGAGCCAACCTGCGCCGCGTTTTCATAGGCGCTGCGAAGAGCCTTGGCCAGCAGAATTGCTCCCAGCCCCTGGCCCCGAAATTGAATATCGACCGCAAGCCGGCCCAGCAATGTGGCGCTCACCATTGGATAGCGTGGAATCAGCTTTCGCGCCGTCTCGGGAACGGCTCCTGGAGCCAGCCCGTAGGCGCAGAGAGTAAAGTAACCGGTAATCCGGCTTGGCATTTCCTGTGAGACTAGGACAAACACTGCGTTGGCCTTGCGCCGCATGTCTTGCGAAGCCTGGGTTTTCAGGTAGAGATCGAGGCTCTCGACTCCGCAGTGAAACTCTGCCCGATCATGCTGTTTGGCCAGCGGCTCAAGCCTGTAAAGAGCTCCTTGCGGCAAGCCCATCAGGAGACGACCCGCTCCTCAGCCGAGCGGAAGGCCTGCCGCAGCCGAGCGTTGGGCTTCGGGGGATGAACCAGGGCGTCAAAGAATGCCGCGCGGTCCCGCTCGGAAAGGACAAAGGTCTCATGGCGAGCGATGGTGGCGCGGGTCGCTTCGGTGAGCGCGGCGAGGCAGAAGTCGGTCAGGCTGCGCCGTTCGAGAGCGGCAGCGCGCTCCACCTGGCGCTTGGTCTCCGCATCCACGCGAAAGCCCAGGCGGAAGGCTCGTGCGCGGCGTTCGGCGGCTTGTGCGACAGTTGACGAATGCGGCATGGGGTGCTCCTGGGTTTCTGTAACTATTTCATTGTACGTCCAGCGGGAGAACAGGGCAACGGCTGTGCGCCTCGAATGCTGAGGCAGCACCCTAAGGCAAGATAGTGACAGTGATCGTGTTTGACGACATGTCGTTGCGTTGCAATTGAATTGAATATTTTCCTGGACGGGTCATATCGTAAAGATCGCTAGCGATGATTTTCCTGTGCGTAGTCGTACCCGGCTCCATTGGGAAGATTGGGCCTGAACCCGACCAGCCCCCTTGGCGGTTCCATTCCTTTCCTCTATCCGTGGGCGCTAAGGGGTCGCCGGCCTCTTGCGACACGATTACTACAAATCTCATTGCCTCCAATTCGGCAGGCGGCGCTACTACCGTGCGATCCGTCGCATTGGTAAGAGCAACATCAACTGCCACCTTGGAGCCGGATTTTACCTCTTGCGCATCCGTTTTTATCGCGACGGAATAGGGGCGATACACGGGATGGTCGGATGCAGAACTCTGGCTCTGCGCAGCGCCCAGGCCCATTCCTGCCAGTGATAGCGCTGCGAGTAGAATCACGCACAATTTCTTCATTTTCATTCGTTATTGCGGTTTGGGCGCGTGGAGGGGCTGCGGTTGCGTGCGGTTGTCGTGGGGTTGTGCGGACGCCCCATCCCCAACATCGATTGGCTCGCCCATCGCCAGCGGCAGCTCCTGCTGTGCCGGTTTGGCGGACTCGTAGGCGCGGACAATGCGCTGAACCAGGGCGTGGCGCACCACATCGAAATCTTCGAAGTGGCAGAATTGAATGCCCTCTACACCGTCGAGGACAT
>Ga0182012_10008263_pt1 | contig 10303 bp, 11 predicted proteins | sample 612S2SmetaG_FD_120486 | JGI IMG/M metagenome (GOLD analysis project Ga0182012, IMG submission 120486) | Permafrost microbial communities from Stordalen Mire, Sweden - 612S2S metaG | ecosystem: Environmental > Terrestrial > Soil > Wetlands > Permafrost | place: Sweden: Stordalen | collected...
GATCAGGGATACAGTCTTTAGCCGCTGACGCGGCTATATCCTCCGCTCCGGCATCCGTAAAGGCTCTCCGCTTCGCTCCGCCCGCTGCGGCGGCGCTTCGCGGCCTTGACTGATGCCTCCGCTACGGATGTTTTTCAGCTATGAGAAAAATGTATTTTTCTCATGTGTCCAAAAACACATGAAAAACGCCAGACCATCAGCGGGCCGCCGCGCCTCTGAGCAGAGAATCGAGCGCCGTAAGGATGAAGGACTGCTTGTTCTCTGGAAGCTGCTCAATCTGTTCCATGCGCCGCATGACCTTGAGGCTGGGCTTCGTGGTGCTCTTCTTCTTGATCTTCGGATGTAGCAGCTCATCCGTGCTCACTTCCAGAGCCACGGCAAAGCGCACGGCCATCTCCGCCGACAATGCTCTGCGGTCCGTTTCGTAGGCCGTAATCAAAGCCTGACGTGTGCCTATCTTTTCCGCGAGTTCGACTTGTGTATAGCCGCGCTGCTTGCGCAAGCGGGCGAGGCGCTGGCCGATGGTCTCTCCGTCGTAGTCCAGGGGCGGTTTCGTGATGGTAGCTCTCTTCGGCATGGAGGCAGTGTAAAGGGTTATTTTCGATAACCGTTGACGTAATAATACCTAGAGTATTATTTTACAAACAGTTCTTGAAATCAAAAAAGCACTTGACAGGTTTTTCGGCGGAGGGCTGGAAATGGCAAGAATCCCGGAGGATGAGGTCGAACGGCTGAAACGGGAGGTGTCTGTTCAGCGGTTGGCCGAGGCGCGGGGTATCAAACTGAAGCGGCACGGTGCCGACCTGTTGGGTCTGTGCCCGTTCCATGACGACCGGACGCCTTCCCTGATCATCACTCCGGCGAAGAATCTCTGGCACTGTCTGGGCGCTTGCAACATGGGCGGGACGGCCATCGACTGGGTGATGAAGGCCAACGGCGTGAGCTTCCGCCATGCAGTCGAACTTCTCAGGGCAGACTATTTTCCTTTAGCCGCCGCTCCGATCCAGCCGGTGAAACAGAGCACGGTGCCGAAGTTGCCGCCGCCGGTTGCGCGGGATGCGGACGACCGGGCGCTGATGTTGCAGGTCGTGGACTACTACAGCCGGACGTTGAAGCAATCGCCGGAGGCGTTGAAGTATCTCGCCTCGCGCGGCCTCCAGTCTTCGGAGATCATCGACCGCTTCCGGCTTGGCTTCGCCAACCGGACGCTGGGTTATGGCCTTGAGGAAAAGAACCGCGCAGCCGGCGCGGAGATGCGCGGACGGTTGCAAAAGCTGGGCATCCTGCGGGAGAGCGGACACGAGCACTTCAACGGCTCGGTAGTCGTGCCGGTCTTCAATGCTTCCGGCGAGGCGGTCGAGATGTACGGGCGGAAGATCACGGCGAAGCTGCGCGAGGGAACGCCGTTGCACCTGTATCTTCCCGGCGAGCACCGGGGCGTATGGAACGAAGAAGCTCTCATCGCCTCGAAAGAAATCATCCTGTGCGAGGCGCTGATCGACGCGCTTACCTTCTGGGTTGCGGGACACCGCAACGTGACGGCGAGTTATGGCGTGAACGGCTTTACTGCCGACCATCGCGCGGCCTTCGAGAAGCACGGCATATCGCGGGTTTACATCGCCTACGACAATGACGAGGCCGGCAACAAAGCCGCCGCGAAGCTGGCCGAGGAACTGATGGAAATGGGCATCGAGTGTTTCCGCGTGGAGTTCCCGAAGGCCATGGACGCGAACGCCTACGCGCTGAAAGTAACGCCAGCGGCGAAGAGCTTGGGCGTACTCATCAATCGCGCGGCGTGGTTGGGCAAGGGGCAGCGGGCAGCAGCGCCGGAGCCGGAGATCGAGCCACGGCCAGGGCAAGCAAAAGCAGCAGCTAAAGAAAAAAAGATCGAGGATGACGTGCCGGAGCCAATCGCGGCGACCAGGCCCGCTACCGATGCGCCCGCTGTTGGAGCACCGACAGAAGAGGTTTTTTCCTTAGCCGCCGCACTGGAGCCGGTTGCGCCGACAGAGCCGGAGCCAGCCATGGCAGCGCCCGCGCCGACTATCGATGTGCCGGTCGAAATACGCGGCGAAGACATCTTTATCCAGCAGGGCGACCGCCGTTACCGCATCCGTGGCCTTCACAAGAATCTGAGTTACGAACTGTTGAAGGTCAATGTGCTTGTCTCAGGCCAAACGCCGCATGGCGAGTCCGCCTTCCATGTGGACACGCTCGACTTGTATGTGGCGCGGCAGCGCAGCGTGTTTACCAAGCAAGCCGCCCAGGAAATCGGCGTCAAGGAAGAAGTGATCCGCCGCGATCTGGGCCGTGTGCTGATGAAGCTGGAGGAGCTACAGGACGAGCAGATCAAAAAGGCTCTGGAGCCGGAGAAGAAAGAGATCGAGATCGGCCCGGAAGAGCGCGCCCAGGCGATGGAGTTGCTGCGCGATCCGCGCTTGCTGGAGCGCATCATCGAGGACTTCGCACTGTGCGGCGTGGTGGGCGAAGAGACCAACAAACTCGTGGGCTATCTGGGCGTGGTCTCGCGGCACTTGGAAGCGCCGCTTGCGGTCATCGTGCAGTCGAGTTCGGCGGCGGGCAAGAGTTCGCTGATGGAAGCGGTGCTCGCGTTCCTGCCCGAAGAGCAGCGCGTTCAATACTCCGCCATGACCGGCCAGTCCCTCTTCTATATGGGCGAAACGGACTTGAAGCACAAGGTGCTGGCCATCGTGGAGGAGGAGGGCGCGCATAATGCGGCCTACGCCTTGAAGCTGTTGCAGTCCGAAGGCGTGTTGACCATCGCCAGCACTGGCAAAGACCCGGCGACGGGACGGCTTCTCACGCATCAGTACCGCGTCGAAGGGCCGGTGATGATCTTCTTGACGACCACGGCCATCGACCTTGACGAGGAGATGTTGAACCGCTGTCTTGTTCTCTCCGTCAACGAAGACCGGGCGCAGACGCAAGCCATCCATCGAGTGCAGCGCGAGGCGCAGACGCTGGAAGGCATCCTCCAGCGGCGGGACCGCAGCACCATCCTTGCCGTGCATCGCAACGCACAGCGGCTCTTGAAGCCCGTCTTCGTCGCCAATCCCTACGCGCGGGAGTTGACGTTCTTGGACAGTCAGACGCGGACCCGGCGCGACCACATGAAGTATCTGACGCTCATCCGCAGTATCGCTCTGTTGCATCAGCATCAGCGGCCACCGAAGACGGTCCAGCATCGCGGGCGCGCGGTCGAGTACATCGAGGTTGCGCTGTCCGACATCGCAGTTGCCAACCGGCTTGCGCACGAAGTTCTAGGCCGTTCGCTCGACGAGTTGCCGCCGCAGACGCGGCGGCTGCTCCTGGCCGTGGACACGATGGTTACAGCTGAGTGCGAGCGGCAAAAGATGGCGCGGTCGGACTATCGCTTCTCGCGCCGCGACGTGCGCGAGGCGACCGGCTGGGGCGATACGCAACTCAAAATCCATCTGCACCGGCTGGAGGAGATGGAGTACCTGTTGGCGCATCGCGGCGGACGCGGCCAGAGCTTCGTTTACGAGCTTGCCTTCGCGCGTCTGGCCGACAGCGGCAAGCCCACGCTTGCCGGTCTGATCGAGATCGACAAGCTAAAGGCGTGACTACGACGGAAAGAAGTCGGGGTCGAAAGGCAAGTTGTCGGGGTCAAGTCGGGGTTAAGTCGGCCCCAAGTCGGCGGGGTGTCGGGGTGCCTGAAACCCACTTGTCGCCAACGTCCATGCGGGTTAAGAACGAATCCGCGCAAGAGTGCGAGAAAACGCACATACGGGGCGCAGCGAAACAGGCGCTTCGTCGTAACCATAATAAGGAGGAAGAGAGATGGCCCGAGTAGTCAGATCGCGCAAGCTGCGCACACCACCGAGCACACCGTTACAGGCCATGCTCGAAGAGTACATCGAGTCCCTTGCCGTGAAGGGCTTCACCGACGACACGCGGCATGTTCGCCGCGAGCATCTGAGCCTGTTCGAGCGTTGGGCGATGGAGCGAGGGTTGACCGAGCCGGTCGAGGTCACGCGGCCAGTGCTCGAACGTTATCAGCGTTACCTGTTCCACTACCGCAAGAAGAACGGCTGCCCGTTGACCTTCGCCAGCCAGCACTCGCGGCTGTCGCCCTTGCGCTCATGGTTCCGGTGGATGACGCGCCAGAACTATCTGTTGCACAACCCGGCATCGGAGATCGAGTTGCCCAGGCTGCCCAAGCCGTTGCCGCGCGTACTGACCGCATCCGAGGCCGAGTTGATCCTGCAACAGCCCAATGTCGCCGACCCGCTTGGCATCCGCGACCGGGCCATGCTGGAGATGTTTTACTCGACCGGAATGCGGCGCACCGAACTGCTCCGGCTCAGACTTTACGATGTGGACCGCGCGGCGGGAATCGTGACCATCCGCGAAGGAAAGGGCAAGAAGGACCGTGTAATCCCCATCGGCGAGCGGGCCGTCGCATGGCTCGACAAGTATCTCGACCAGGCCCGGCCCCGGCTTGTAGCCGAGCCGGACGACGGCACTCTTTTTCTGACTGTGCAGGGTGAGCCGTTCGGCCCCAATCGTCTCAGCGGCCTGGTCCGCGATTACGTCGAAGCGGCCGGAATCGGCAAGCACGGAGCCTGCCATCTGTTCCGCCATACGATGGCCACGTTGATGCTGGAGGGCGGCGCGGACATCCGTTTTATCCAGCAGATGCTCGGTCATGCCCGGCTCGACACGACGCAGATTTACACGCACGTCTCGATACGAATGCTCAAGCAAATCCACTCGGCAACCCATCCGGCGGCGCAACTTAAACGCGGTTCGGAAGCCCCGGATGCCGTCGAAAGCGCCGTGCTTGCCCAGGCCGTTCCGGGCCAGATGTGGCCCGGAGTTCCGGCATCAACTGCCGAGGAACTGTTCGCCGCTCTTGACGCCGAATCCGCAGAAGAAGAAAGAGACTGATCTTCTTCTTTTAGCTGCTGTTTTTAGCGGCTAAAGGAAAAAAGCCTGAATCGAGGTATCATCATGAGTATGGCAACGATCCACATCTCGGAAGCCGACGCCTACCGCGACTTCGCCGGTATGCTGGCCCGTGTCCGCGCCGGAGTTGAAGTCGTCATCGAGGACGCCACATCTCCCGCCGTCGTGCTGCGCACGGCTGTCGAGCGCCCTCTGCGGCGGCTCTCGGAATCCCTTCGTCTGGCCAAAGAGCATAGCTCCAAGGTCACGCTGGACGGCGGCTTCGCCCGCGACCTTGAAGCGGTCGTCAACAGCCATCCCGAAGCGCTGGAGAACCCGTGGGCCTGATCCTCGATTCCAGCGTTGTGATCGCCGCCGAGCGCCGAGGGGATACAGTCGAAAAACTGATCGAGCAGATAATCTCCGTGACGGGCGATCAGGATGCCGCGCTCTCATCGGTTGGGCTGACGGAACTGGCCCACGGAATCTATCGCGCGCAAACCCCGGCAATGCGGCTTCGCCGCCAGTCCTTCATCGACGAACTGCTGCGCGATCTGACGGTCTATCCGTACACCAAAACAACGGCCTTGCTGGGGGCAAAGATCGACGGAGAGCAGCAGGCCCAGGGCGTGACCATCCCCTTCGGAGACCTGCTTATCGGCGTCACGGCGCTGGAGCTTGGCTTCTCCGTCTTGACCGTCAATCTCCGCCACTTCCGCCTCATCCCCGGCCTACAAATCGAGCAGCTGTAGACCGCGCAATCGCCCTCGTTTAGCCGTCGATCTCTGTCGTGCAAATCCGTTCGCAATCCCGTGCAGAATCCGCGCCGCAAGGAAATCCGCAAACGCGCACAATGTCGCACACAATCCGCGTACAAACTGTGCGCACTGCTGCGAACGATGCGCTGCTCTTCCGTTGTGCAACCTGTTCGCAATGTCGCGCACAATCCGCGCACTCCCGCCGTGCAGCGTGTGTGCAATGCCGCGCGCAATGCGCAGCACTTCCGTTGCGCAATCTGTGCTCAACGACGCGCACAACCTGCTGCACTTCCGGCGCGCAAGTCGTACAATCGGAAGCAATGCAATCGGCACAACTCCAGACGCTCTCTGAATCGCCACTAGCTGCAAAGCCGCAGCTAAGCGAAAAACCGCGTCTGGGGTTCGAGACCAAAAAAACAGCAGGTAAACCAGGGCCAAGCGTCTGCAACTTCACAGTGACACTAGGGTTGCGGGCAACGGTGATTGAAAACGGCGTCAGAAAAACTTACAGCGCCAGATACTACAATCACGCCACGGGGCGGTTCCTGTCGAAAGACCTGTTGGATGGACTCGTGCAATTGCCAATGACCTTGCACAAGTACCTCTACGCTAGCGGGAACCCTGTGAACCGAATTGATCCTCGCGGAAGAGCAGACTTGTTTGAGTATGCGATAAGGTCTAGTGCGGCTGTACCGGAAGCGAAGCTGATCGACATCTATGGGTGTGTTGCTGGCGCAGCTCTGGCTGCGGTGGACCTTATCCTGGATCCAATCGATCCGAAGAAGGACCCAATCGGTACTATTGGTACCGCACTGGGTGGTGGCTCTGCTGTTCTCGGCTGCGTCGTATTGATGCCGGGACTAAATGAGCTTGCCGAGTCGGGAGCGAAGGTCACAAAAGCAGCTCTGGAATTTGTCGGTAGCGCAGCTGGATGGGGGGCATGTGCCGCGGATGCCAAAGATTTTGTCAGTGGCCTCAACAGTATATTATCTGGAAGACCAAATGAGCACGATATTGGTAAGTCTATTGAAGATCTAGCAGGTTGTGTGGGCAGTCTATTAGGGCAAATGTTGAAGGCGGAGGCGGAATGAGCAAGATAATGCCACTGCTTTTCGCTAGCATCCTTGTGCGTGGAGACGAACCAGGCGCCGGCTTTTGGCTCCTCCTGATCTCGTTAGTAGCCGGGGCCATTATACTTGTGGCCATCTGTTGGGACATCGTGCGAGCGTGGATTAAACGCTCTCGCGGTCGCGATTGGCCGTCCGTCTCCGCCATCATTGAAATTGTGAGTGTCGCTTTCATGGAGGATGATAGTCTGATCCCTGCCCAAAAAGCCAGTTTTGATCAGCCCTACTACCAGGCCACGCTGACTTACATCTACCAATATCCAGAGGAGCAGATGGGCGACTATAGTCGCAGTTTTGGCAAAAAGGAAGATGCCGAGGCTTGGGCGAATTCCTATAAAGGCGAAACCGTCAAGGTTCACGTAGACCCGCGCGATCCCACCCGTTCCGTCCTGCGAGAAGAAGACCTTTAGATCAGCCAGACCTAACGTGAGATGTGCGCAAGGAGACAGTCATGGATTTCTTCCGATCTCGAGGGACGCTGCTCATTGCGGGCTTCCTGATCTCACTGGGATGCATGCAATTCTTCTTCTCCCGAAGATATGCGGATGCAGCCAAGCGGGAATCTACCGCGATTGGCACGGTCTACGCTATGAGCGGCTCGAAAGGTTCTACCTACAACTATTTATTCGAAATTGACAGTGTCCAGCTTCAAGGCCAGAGCGCCTCATGCCACACTCCGCTTACGTTGCAGACATGCGGCGTAGGCGCAAAAGTTCTTGTTTACTATGTACGCACTCCCGCCTTGGAAACCAGGCTTCAGGACTTTGGCGACGCTAGTAGAGAAGTGCTCTTTACGTGCGTCTGCTTGAACGTTGGCGGCCTCCTTTTGATTGTCATGCATTTCGTTCTCAATAGAAAAGGGGGCGATTCAGATGAATCTGAAGATACCGACGAGAGCGGCGGGTGGCCCCGGTCTCGGTGATATTTTTCAACCAAGATGAGGGTGGCCCCGGTCCCTCGCACTTGGCGACCGGGGATTACAACTACGATTCGAGGTCTATGCTTATGACGACCGCCGCGATTTGCGCAACACGAGAAGTTTCGTGGTGGCCATCGTACTACCGCGGCGAACAATACGACCAGGACCTAGGTCTCTACTACCTCCGCGCCAGATACTACAACCCGGCGACCGGCAGGTTCATGTCCAGGGATCCGCTTGATGGACAGCTCAAAGATCCGAAATCGTTGCATAAATATCTCTACGCGGAGGGTGATTCGGTCGACGCCATCGACCCAACAGGACGCGGGGCTTTGCTTCAGTTTATTTTTACTACTTCTGAAATTTCGATGCCAGTAGAGGCTGTCCTGTCTTCGGCTGGGGCAAAGGCAGCAGTATGCTTAGCAGGAATCGCCTTGTTCGTGAAGGGATTAGCGACTAGCAGTCTCTTCGACGCAGGCGCTGGAGGATTACTTGGGACGATCTGTCTCGTTGCTCCATAGGACTGTCATGAAAATAATTCACATTTCATCCGTTCGCATTCAAATGGCATTGATCGTATCTGGCGCTATCTCTGCTGCAATTTCAGTCCTAGCAGAAGGACGAAACTTTCTCGCGCTAATTGCAGTTGGTTTAGCTATCATCCCAATAATACGATTGATCAATCCGCGAGGATATTCTTCGAGAATAAGACTTGCTCTTTCATGCCTATTTGCGGAAATAGTGTCGATAATTGCCTGGAAAAAGCACTGGGAAGTACTTTTTGTGTTTGCAGCAGGTTATGTGTTGATCGGACTTGTGAGTTACCTCAAGACTCGGCAGATGGCCCAACAGCAGAGTGTGCCTCTACCTGCGGGAACCGATCCCACAACTCATTTGAATCTTGGTGGTGTATCGGTCAAAGTCGATTACACTTACGGACCGATGCCCCATTCTCTCTGGGAGGGAGGAGTTGACCTTACAGCAACGCCGAGCGGTTGTGGTGGATGCTCGTGGGGACAGGCCGTTAGCCGAACAGGTGACGGAGCAATGCCACTGTCGAAAGATGGGAAAGAAAACGGACCATTGTATGGGCAGGAAGGTGGGCCAGCCAATCAGCTCAAAGACAGACCTGCTAGCGGTAACGGTGCTGTTGGTTCATTCACTGCCATATCTGTCCTAGGAGGAGTGAATGGTAAGACATTCTCTCCTAAGGGCGCGATGACGTGGGGGTACAGTGTTGACGGCAAAGGTGGTGTCACCATGATGGGTCCACGTGTCGCTACAGCGAGCGAATTTAGACAAGCCGTCCAGGTCTTGGGGGCAGCCAGCAGTGGTACGGGATGGCAGGTCCAGTAGTTACCCAAAGGAGATACGATGAAAACGAAACGATGGCTTGCTCGGTTTTGCTGCTTGCTCGCTGTGGCGCTTATGAGTTCAAAGCTGAATTTTGGACAGTCCGAGGTTCAGCATGGCTCATTCAATCTTCCGGTCAATAAAGAGACAGTTGTTCGTTTCTTCTATCTTCCCGCAAATGATTATCTGCATCCTGCGTTGTTTTTCCGTGTTGTGGGAACGAATTCTTCTCGTCTGAACACCGCTCCGATTACGAATCATGGCGGTAGGACGCCGTACATTTCAATCGAAGAAATGCAGGCGCTAATCAAGTTGCTGGATAGTGCCGGATTGTCATGGCGTACGGGCAGCGCAGTAGAGGTACCCAAAGCAGTTGACTTCAAGGAAACTACGGGGCAGTTGGAAATAAAGATTTTTTCTTCGGGTGGAACGGCATTATCCCTTTCAGACCCCAAGGGGATTTGTGAGACTCTCGCGCCTTTAGATGCTGCATTTAAGCAGCCGCGTGCTCTCTGGGAATTTCAGTTGTTCCGCGTGGACTACAACTGCAAGGTGCCAGGCTTTAATCGAAATGCTTTCCCTGAACACGATGCGGGGAAACGATAGTCTTCTTGTGCATATGCATCATTTTCGCAGGCCGCTCTCCGGGGCGGCTTGCTTGCGTCAGTGGCCTCCGTCCAATGCCTCAGCACGACGAGCAAAAGCCCGCGCTGCCTACGGCATCGGAATTAGGGGGAGGACACGTCTCCCCCAGATGGGAGCTGCGCAGCAACCTTGGGTTGCTGTAGAGCAACTTCGGGAGCCGTGGGCCTGTGATGCGTTGCCGGAGCCGGGTGCAGGCGGCGCTTTGCGCCGGAATGACTGCGACACTCCATCCCTCCAAGGGTGATGCAAGGAACCCTGTGGCCACCCTGAATCTGCGTGAGCGGCGTCTATGAGTTATGGCGTGTGGGGTTCCGAGGGGAAACCCAGGGAACCCCACGGAAATCAGGCTCCAAAGAGGGGTGAAGCGTTGGCGATCCTTGACGAAGCGAACCTTGCGGCAGAGGCGGCAAAGCGGGCAACGTACCGCGTGAATCACGTTGGCACGAAGCTGAACGAGGGCGAGTTGCGGGAAATAGGGGACATGATACCTATTCCCCCGCGCAGCGCCAACCTCCGTGTATGTCTCGACTCGCTCGTATGCGCTGCTCTCCGATTCTTCCGTTCATCCTCCC
>Ga0182012_10008264_pt1 | contig 10303 bp, 6 predicted proteins | sample 612S2SmetaG_FD_120486 | JGI IMG/M metagenome (GOLD analysis project Ga0182012, IMG submission 120486) | Permafrost microbial communities from Stordalen Mire, Sweden - 612S2S metaG | ecosystem: Environmental > Terrestrial > Soil > Wetlands > Permafrost | place: Sweden: Stordalen | collected...
ACGTTCGGAACCTGGCCAACTTTTTCCCACTCTTTTTCTGGCGCGAAGAGTGGCTGATCGGTTCGATAAAGCAGCTTTCGAGGATCGTTGCGGTCGAAAACGGCAATGCCAGTGCGGTATACATGGTGATCGTCTGCACCGTTGTAGACGAGCACAATGCCATCGTCGGTAAGCAACGGCGGCGGCCCTGGTTCGACGACAGTGGTGTCGAAATGCCCGGGGCGTCCTGGAAGAACGGGTGTGTCCGTCGCGTCGGTCCAGTGAATCAGATCGGTGGACGACGCTAGGCCCATCTCGTCAACTTTGTCGGGGCTGGTGCCGAGATAGTACATCCAGTATTTGCCATTGATTTTCTTGTCGACAATTGCACCGGACTTCGTCCACATCACGTTCCATTTGCCCTCGTACGCGGGAAGAAGAATGCCCTTGCGTTTCCAGTGAGTCAGATCGGTTGACGTGGCGAGGCAGAGCTGGGCATCTTTCTTGTTATATCCCGTGTAGGTGAGGTAATAGGTGTCGCCGATCTTCACCAGCCGTGGGTCTTCGACTCCGCCGTCTTTTTCGTAATCCATCGCGGGCGAAAAAACGGGATCGGGCTGGGGCTCAAAGTGAATGCCGTCGGAGCTTTCCGCATAGCCGAGCCTCGAAGTGCCAGCGTGATCTTGCGCGCGGTACAGCATGACGAACTTCTTCTTGACCTGGATTACGGCAGGATTGAAGGTTCCCGCAGACTCCCATCCATCGCCTGTCGGTGAAATGATCGGAGTGTCGGAGGCTCGTTGCATCGCGCCAAACGGTAGCAGGTTCGATTGTGCATCTAGGGCCGAGACGGCGAGCAAAACGAATGCGCTCATCGCGGAGGGCAAACCAACGTATCTCATCACTCCCCCAGTTTTTCGAAGAATAAGCAGATCGATTCAATACCGCGATGGAAATTCGGGATGTGAAACTTTTCGTTGGGCGCGTGCAGATTATCGTCGGGTAGGCCGAATCCCATCATGACACTGGGAATTTTCAGCACATCCTGAAAATCTGTGACGATGGGGATTGACCCGCCTGAGCGAATGAACACGGTGTCTTTCTTGAAGACTTCGCGCATCGCCTCGGTGGACGCTTTCACAAATTTGTTGTCGGTGCCGACGACGCAGGCTGGGCCTTTGCTCCAGGTCTTGATCTTGATGTCGATTCCCTTGGGCGTCAGCTTCTTCACGTAGGCTGCATAGCGTTTGAAAATGTCGTCGGGATTCTGGTTGGGGACCAGGCGCATGGACACTTTCGCGGAGGCTCGCGCCGGAATGACTGTCTTCGCGCCGGATGCAGTAAATCCCCCGGGCATGCCGTGGACTTCGAGCGTAGGGCGTGCCCAAGTGCGATAGAGCACGGAGTAGCCCGGTTCGCCGGTGAGCACTTTCGATCCGACTTCCGTCTTGCGATAGTGCTCTTCATTGAAGGGAAGTTTTTTCCATGCTTTCAACTCCGCAGCAGATGGCGGTTTGACCTTGGCGTAAAAGCCGGGAATCAAAACTTTTCCTTTCGCATCTTTTAACTTGCTGAGTATCTCAACTAGGGCGAATAGCGGATTCGGTGCGGCTCCGCCGTACATGCCGGAGTGTAAATCTGTTTTTGCGCCTTGTGCTTCGATCTCGGTGTAGATCAATCCGAGCAGCCCCACGCATAGAGTCGGCAAATTAGGCGCAAACAATTCGGTGTCACACACTAAAGCGAAATCGGCCTTGAGCTTGGCTTTCTCTTTGCGAACGTAAGCGGCAATCGCTTCGCCGCCGACTTCTTCTTCGCCTTCGAAAATTACCTTGACGTTGATGGGAAGTTTGCCGCCGTGGCCCCGCATGAGCGCTTCAAGCGCTTTTACTTCCATCCAGAGCTGGCCTTTGTCGTCGACCGCGCCGCGGGCGTAGATGTTGTTATTGCGCTCGGTCGGCTCGAATGGAGGTGAAATCCATTCGTTCAGCGGCTCGGCTGGCTGAACATCATAATGCGCATAGCAGAGGGCGGTCGGTTTGCCCGCAGCGTGCAGCCAGTCCGCGTAAATGAGGGGATGGCCGTTGGTGGGGACGATCTCAACGTTTTCCAGTCCGATGCGGCGCAGTTCGCTGGCCACAAAATCGGCGGCGCGCAGAACGTCGCTTTTGTGTTCGGGCGCCGTGCTGACGCTGGGAATGCGAAGCAGGTCTTTGAGTTCATCGAGAAAACGAGTTTGATTGGAGCGGGCAAAAGTCACTGCCGAGGAAGCCATCGTTCGATCCTTAGATTAGTTCGCTTGAGCGAATGGAATGCAAGCGACTTAGTATAGCGGAAAGCAGTGGGCAATCGAACCTGGACGAGCGGGCCGTCATTCTCAGGGCTGGAATCTTTCATGCAAAATTAACATTGCATCGGTCCATTCCCGCACCTGGCCGCGATATACTCCGATTCGAAGATAGTTATTTTCCGGGAGATGCCTATGTCTGTCCTTCGTACAGTCTGCATTGCATTCACCTTCGCGTTAGTGGGTACGCTCTCGGCGTTTGCTCAGACGCTGCCCCAACTCTACATTTCGAACGAGCCCAAGAAGAGTCTGCAAGTGCTTAACCTGAACAATTCTCAGCTTACGACGCTTTATACAGTCACAGGGGACTTGGACGATTTGACCCTGAACGCGGCGGGTCAACTGATTTACTCGATCCCTTCCTTGGGCGAAGTGGATTTGTACGATCCAGTGGCAAAAACGAACAAAGTGCTGGTGAGTGGATTGAAATACGCGCGCGATCTGGAAGTTGAACCCGGCGGACAAACGATGCTAATTGCGATCTACAGCCCGGGCTCGATCGTTCGCTTTAATTTCTCTACGGGCGCAAAGACTACGCTGATCAGCAAGCTCGGAACTTGTGACGGGATCAAGTATGACCCCTATGGCAATTTGTATGCTGTGGCAAATCACAACACCATTGTTCAGATCAATCCCACGACGGGAGCGATTCTGAAGACGCTGACTTTGGAGCCGCACAGCGGGGTCAACGGGGCTGACGGATTGACGTTCGATAGCTACACGGGCAACCTGTGGGCGACCCACGACGGGACCACCGGATATAGCTTGCTCCAGATTCCAGTTACTTCGGCAGGTCTTTCGGGGACTTTTTCGACTTATCCCTTCTCCCAAGCGTCAGGCGTTCGCGCTCCTGACGGTATCAAGTCGGACGGCAAGGGAAACCTCTATATTGGAGCCATCCACACCGCAGCGGTCTACAACATTCCCACGAACACGGTGACGCAGAATATAGTTGTAAATGGAGCTGACGGAGTTTCCCTTGTGCCCGGCACCTACTAGGGGTCTTGGGGTGCCTGCCCAACAGTTCAGCCACAGCCTAGGACCGCCATTCTCGCTTTCGTTGCGATAGCCTATGAGGAAAGCTGTGAACGGAATGGTGTCCCCCGCCTTAGAGCCTCGTGAGATGCAGTTCGAACTCGTGTATGGATTTCCCTCACCCTCTTTGACGCAGGCTTGGCGGGAGTGTCTTCTCAAGGTCGAATTTCCGTCTCATTACAACGCCCCGGAGTATTTCCTGGTTCCGCACTTCGCGGACAAGCGGCCTTTCGCAGTGCTGGCAAAGAGCAAGAATCGGGTGACGGGCATCTTGACCGGCCTGCATTCGAAAAAAGAGGTGATCTGTGGATTGATGTCGCGCCCGCAGATTTCCGTCGATCCGACGGAAGATGTTACGGCCACGCTGGATGCGTTAGCCCGCGGTCTGCTTGCTGAGTGCGACGCGGAAGATTTGGCCACCGTTTTTAGCTGGGAATCACTGCCCCTGGCATCATTCGAACGTTATGGTTTTAGGCAACGAGTGTTCGAAGGCAATGTTGTTCTCGATCTGAGCAAAGGCGAGGATGAAGTTTTTGCGCAGTTCTCAAAGGATCGCCGCCGGAACATCCGGTTCGCGGAAAAAAATGGAGTCGAAGTGGCGCTGGCCGAAAGCAAAGAGGATATTGCCGCCGCCTTTGAAGTTTACAGCGCGTGGCGGGAGACTGAGCGCAAAGTAGTGGAAGGAGAGCGCTCGACGTTTGAAGTATTTGAAAGAGCGACTCATCTCGAGCACCGCAAAATGTTTCTCGCGCGTTTTCAGGGCAAGCCTATTGCGTTCAATGTATTTCGCTTTTTTCCCGGCGGACTGTTTGAATCGGCGTCGAACGGCTCCTTGGATGAGTTCCTGCACTTGAAGCCCAACGAATTACTGCAATGGCGAGGGATCCAATGGGCATGCTCTCAAGGATTACGCCGGCATTCCCTCGGGGGAGCCCACCAATTTCTACGGAGATTCGGCGGCACGGTAGTTCCTATCGTGCGCTACAGACTCGACCGCACCTGGTTGCGGCGGCACGAATTGCGGGAAAGCTTGCTTGATCTAGGGCGTGGGACCGTGCAGAAAATGCCGCCAGGAGTCGGAAAAACGGTTCGACGGGTTCTCGGCAAGTAAGATTTGCGCGCTCAAGGTTTACCGCTTCAGCGCTGGGCTCGACTATGCCAAAGACGGATAAACGCCAGATACTGCAGAACATAGGCTCCAGTTGGTTTTCGTTTGGAGTCAATGTTGTGATCGGCGTTTTTCTCTCACCCTTCATTCTGCACCATCTGGGAGACGCTGCCTTCGGAATCTGGGTACTGATTTTTTCTGTCACCGGCTATTACGGCCTCTTTGACCTCGGCATACGTTCGTCGGTGGTGCGGTTCGTCTCAAAGTTTTCTGCCACGCACGATGGCGAGGGTCTGGCCAGAGTCATTAACACAAGCTTGTTTGCCTACTCAGGCATAGGACTTGTGGCCATGGGACTGACTGTTGTCGGCGCACACCATGTGGACTCGCTATTCAAGATTCCGCCTGAGTTGCACTCCGCCGCACGCCTCATATTCTTGATTGTGGGCGCATCCGTTGCCGTTGGATTTCCTCTGGGAGTGTTCGGCGGTGCTCTGGAAGGCCTACAGCGCTTCTATCTGATCAATTGGATGAATGTTGGCTCCACGCTCTTGCGAGCGGGCGTCATCGTGTTCGCGTTACGCAGAGGGCACGGGCTGATCGTGCTGGCCTTAATCACAACCCTGCTTCCGTTTATCACTTCGCTGATTCGAGCCATCATCGCGCTTCGAATTCTGCGCACGCCGCTGGCTCCCCGCTACATTCATTGGAGCACGGCTCGGATGATGGCGAATCACAGTGGGCTCACCTTCATGATCGTGGTCTCGGCGCAGTTGCGCTTCCAGACCGATGAGATTGTTATCGGCACGCTTCTTTCCACCAGTGCCATCACGTTTTTCTCGATCGGCGCTCGCATTGTGGATTATGCCAACAACACGATCCATTGCATCACGCAACTTTTTGTTCCGATGTCCAGCCAATCCGATGCGAAAGGCGATGCGGTCGCGTTGAGAAAGATCTTGGTTGGAGGAAACCGAGCTTGTGCTTTCGTCATTTTTCCGATTGCGGCGACCTTAATCGTCTTGGGTAAGTCTGTCATCGAGGTTTGGGTCGGAGCCAGATACGTTCCCCAGAGCTACCCGATCTTGCTGGCGCTAATTATTCCGTTCACATTGATGTTGGCTCAAGGGGCGTCGACCCGGATGTTGCTGGGAACGAGCCGGCACGGGACGTTCGGCATCGTGACCCTGATTGAGGGGGTAGTGAATATCCTTTTGAGTATCCTCTTGATACGCCCCTACGGAATTTTCGGAGACGCTCTGGGCACGGCGATCCCGATGATGTGTACGGTCGTACTTTTCTTGCCGCGGCATGCGTGTCGCAAGTTTGGCATACCGGTGTTTACCATGTTTCGCGAGGCGTACACTCTCCCTATCTTGATCACGCTGCCGTTTCTCATCACGCTGCTATTGGAGCGTCGCTGGTTCGTGCCGCACCATGCGACGCAACTTGGGTTGCAGCTTGCGATTGCCTCTGCGGTGTATGGGCTTGGCATTCTGTGGATCTACAAGACGAAGCACCTTCTCCGGATTGACGAGGGCACCTTGCGCGGACCAGAAGAGATGCTCCCCGGAGTGCTGCAAGGACAAGTCTAAGACTGCGCCAGTTCAAGCGAGCGGTTTGCTAGTGAATGCCCGCGATCTCCTGCATCAGAGTATTCACATCCGCGCCGATGTCGGTCCCGTCGTCGGCAGCGTTCTTGCCTGGAGAATTGCTGGCGAGATGATAGTCGCCCAGAGCGCCGCCATTGAAATTCACGTAGGTTTCGACCTGGCTAGTTATGTTGGTTATGTTATCGGCGGGCCAGGCGCCATAAGGAATCGTGTCCCCGTTCAGAATTAGGTTGTGAGAAAAGTCGTAAGGTTGGGTCCAGCAGGCATTGAACTTTTCGGTCGGAGTCCGCGCAGGAGCGTTGGCACAGTTGCCGGTTCCTCCCGTTGAGAAGACGCCATATTTGCCGCCGAAGACCGCGGAGTTCTTCCACACGATTCCAGTTTGGGCAGCCGGTGCTCCCCCCACAATACTGAGAAAACCGCCCGTCGTGATTGCTTGCTCGACTAGGGTGATGTGATTGATGGAGACGTTGGTGAGAATATCGCTTGCTGGCGCAGTCGTGCCGTTGCCAAGTTCCACCTTAAACGGCGTTCCCGGCGCGTAAGCGGTGGGGAAGTCGAGACCATCGGCAATAAAGTCGTGGACGGAATAATTTTTTCCCTCGAAAGCATACCAACCCTGACCCACTCCTCCATTTACGATCTGTAGAGCCTGTTCCGCATTGGTGACATAGTTGTAAGCGAGGGTGACATCGTGGACCCGGCAAGTCTGGGGACACAGACCATTCTGCGAGACGGCGAACACCAGAATCGAGGCGCCTGCCTGAGTGAAACCAGCCCAGACGTTCATCAGTCGATTGCCGCGAAATAGAACGCGCCCCGCATTCTTCAACTCGAAATGATTCTTGACTATGTAAGGATGGCCGTTGACGCCACCGTCAAAACTGGGGTCGGCTGCATCCCATGTGAGAGGCTTGAAGAGGAAATTTCCTTCGATGTCGATGTCGAGGCTGGTATCGACACTGTTGCCACCACCGAAAATGATGGACTGCCCTGAACCCTCGAGGAAGTTGCCATAGACTTTAAACGTTCCGTGGTAGACACCCACCTGCGTGTTATTTCCGCCTCCGATGGGATGGGCATCTGTACATGACCCTCCTCCCGGCGCGGTGTTGCAGTGGAACTCGTTGAGGTAGGAATTGATGATGGCTACGTGATGCGTATCCTTCAGCATGATTCCGTGGTCGGCGTCTTCTTTGGGATTGCCATGGATCCAGACGCGATCAAAGATGATGTGGTCCGAGCCAGTCAGATCGAGGCCGTACCAGATGTTACCGGCCTTCTTGGCAAACTCGATTCCGATGAATCGGATGTGATCTCCGAATACCGAAGTCGCGTTCAGCGGAGGCACGATCTGGAAGCCCAGCTTCGCGGCGCCTCCGGAAGGGCATGTCGGAAAAGTTGGGCGACCGGGCAATGAGGCCACACCGAAATAGCAAGGATTGGTTCTGGTGCCCTCGGCTGGAAGTTGCGAGTCAGGCGTGCTGGTGCGGATTGTGATGTAATGCTGCTCGTCGCAGTTCTTGTGCGGGAACGTCGGATTCTCCGCGATGCTTTCGCCTGCGGTGAGCATAATCACATCGCCGCACTGCGCCTCCGCATAGAGTGCGTTGGGATCGGTCCCGGTTAACACCTTGCCAGGCGACGGCGTGCCGTCCATGCCCGTGTAGTAACAGCTCGTGGGCAATTGCGCCGGTCCATCGCTTGCCCCGGGGAAGTGCGGGATGTCTCCCAGTCCGCAGAAACGATTCTCTGTATTCACCAGATTAGCGGGTGAGTCGGAGTTCTGCGGCACGACGGAAAGGGAAGCGATTGCCTTTTGCGAGGACGACGCAGAGTTGGTTGCGGTCACGAACACGGGCGCAGGCGAGCCTACCGAGGGTGCGGTGAACAATCCCGTGCTGGAAATAGTACCCGCACTCGCCGACCAGGTGACGGAGGTCGTGGCCGAGTTGTTTATTGTGGCAGCAAATTGCTGGGTCTCGCCGGAGGTGACAGTCGCTGCAGTCGGAGAGATCGCGAAGCCCGAGGCCGGATTTGTAGGTGAGCTTTGGCCGGGCCCAGTCGGATTGCTGGCTGCGGTACCGGTCCCGCCTGCGCAGCCAACGTTAATGGTTGCCAGCAGCAACAGACCGACGAGAGGCGCGATGAAATGAGGCCGGTTGGCAGGAAAATGCGTGGCACAAAACTGAGTGGCTGCGGTGCACAATTTCGATGACATTCGACTCCCCAGGGGATGGGCGGTTGGTCGTACTTCGCTCCATCTGCGGTGATTATCAGTTCGGGTGCATCGGCAGGCATGTTACGAAGGTCGGGACGGCACTCAACTTGGGGGACATTGACCCGATGGTTATCCGCATTGGTTGGCAGAGTAAGCGTTTCCGTATGGCGTGCTCGGGGAACCGATCGCAGACGCACAGGACTCATAGTGCCGGAAAACAGGAAGCGAAAGCTTACGATGATGACTCACAACACGAAGCATTTTTGCGGGCGACGGATGCGTTCTCGATCGACCTCAAACCCCGGCATCCTACGGCGTCGAAACACCAGCAAATAAGGTGCGCGCCTTCTGGGGTGATGTGCAATTGTTTGCGGCTTTTGCTGCCCTCGGTTTCGCAACCGCTGACTGTTAGTTCCGTTTGTCATCATCTTTTAATATTTCGAGCACATTTGTAGATTGACATCGCTGGGGTATAGGAACGAAAGTACCTATACGTGCTTCACGAGAGTAACTTAAAGAAGCGGCAGTTTCAGGCATACAAGGCGGACTCCCTCAGCCCCGGGCGACGATTCGCGAGTGCCAACACCCAATTTCAACAGCTCGATTTTTTTCTCAAGACTTTTATGGAGGCGGCATGAATCGCACTAAGTTAGTCCTCGTGGCAATAGCCACGATTTGCTTTTGCTCAGCGGCGTTCGCGGACACCGGATTTAGCAATCAGGGTGGAACGCTCACGTCCAAGACCGGTTCAACCGGATACTATTTGCAGTCTTCCGGTTCCCAGTTAAGCGGTATCACGGGAAACTCAACTTATGACTGTTCAGGTCTGTCTTCGCAGGGCGGATCCTGCGACGGGACGGTGAGTTACACGACAGGCCTGTCGAACGGCCTCAGTGCCGCGCTCATGAACAACATTACCGGCGGACCCACGACGCTGAATCCGGGTGGAATGATTAAGATCACCGAGAACGGATCCACTATCTTTACGGGCTCATTCACAAACGCCACATGGACCTACATCGGAACTTGTACGGCAAGCGGTTGCGCTACCGGTCAGTACTACGAATGGGAATTGAGTGGCAACATCACGGGCACATTCACGGGCGGCGGCCAAGCAAATGGCGCATTGATCGAACTCACCACCCAGAAGATGCACACCGATCCATTTGCTCACGGTACTGGAACGATTGGCATTGCGGGCGGCACAGGGACACTCTCGACAGTCCCGGAATCAGGAACGCTCATTATGCTGGGTACGGGGTTGGTCGGCATCGCTCTGCTGACCCGCAAACGGAATTTCGGCCTGCGCGCTTAGCCTGAAGAACTAAAAGCAATACAAAAGGGGGATCCTTCGGGATCCCCCTTAACTTTGGAGCGCTGAACCACCGGAGTCGCGAGTCCGCGGAGTTTCAGTTAGGTGGTCAGTTCCGCCAACTGCTTTTTCACATCGGCAGCATCGCTATAGTTGGGATCAATCTTCAGAACGCGTTCCAGTTCCTGGCGAGCTAACTTGGGTTGATCGGCCTTTTCGTAGGCGAGTCCCAAGTGATAATGGAAGGTTGCGTCCTCTCGGTTCTTGTTTCTCTCGCTCAGCCGTAACGCTTCCTGAAAGAGATCGATGGCCGACTTGTATGCACCTTTCTGGTAGAGGATCCAACCCAAAGTGTCCGCGACGTTGGGCGAATTGGGCAGGCCTCGCCGTGCGGTTTGCGCCAGTGAGAGCGCGACATCCACGTTGCCGCCCGTTTTTAGCATCAAGAAAGCGAGATTGTTGGCTGCGAGTGGATAATCGGGGCTTACTTCCAGCGCTTTCTGATACATCGCCTTCGCATGTTCCCAATCCTGCTTCGATTCGTAGAGTCCGCCCGCATAGAGATAGAAATCGGGCTGACGCGGATTGTCTGCGATTGCGCTCAGATAAGTTGCCAGCGCGGCGTCGGTGTTTCCGGTGACCGCTTCCAGCTGCCCTAACTTGGAGAGGGCGTCGGTGTTGTGCTTAT
>Ga0182012_10008270_pt1 | contig 10298 bp, 9 predicted proteins | sample 612S2SmetaG_FD_120486 | JGI IMG/M metagenome (GOLD analysis project Ga0182012, IMG submission 120486) | Permafrost microbial communities from Stordalen Mire, Sweden - 612S2S metaG | ecosystem: Environmental > Terrestrial > Soil > Wetlands > Permafrost | place: Sweden: Stordalen | collected...
GAGTCGTTCATGGGTTTTGACCTCGTGGGCGAGTGCATGGATCGCGCGACGCCGTAACAGTTTTTGGGCGGGCGGGCAATGTCACGAAGTCACATTCCCCAGATCGACCCTAGCGGAAACCGCCCCGCCCGCCGTTCCCCAATCATCGGAAACCCCAACCAGCGCGCTGGCGAGCCCCCAGTCCTGATCCTGTGCACGCTCCAGCGATGTCGTGACCGGGCCGACCACGCCGGCGCCGCTCGGGACATAGGTGTAAACCGCGCAGTTCGACAAATCCTCGAGGCCGCCGCCAAAGACGTTAAAGCTCTGGAACTTGAGATAGACCGTCTGGCCGATGAAATTGGCGGGGAGCGCATATCGCGCCACCGCGCCGTCGAGCCGCGCGAAGGGCGCGCCGGTCGAATGCGCCGCCGCCGTCGTTCCATACATGCCGCGCGAAAGACCGGCGAGATTGTATTTATAGGCCGCCGTCAGCGTCGCGCTGGCGAAGCCCAAGAGTTCGCCGTCGACGAGACAAAGCGTCTGCCCGGCCTGCGCCGCCGCCTGCGTCGCCGTCGTCAACGCGCCGGCGCTTTCCGTCAGATCGACACTCAACGCATCCGCCGTGTCATAGCCCGTCGCCAATGGAAGCGGGGCGGTCAGAAAACCCTGGCGCAGCGGCGCGGTGATCGTCGTGACTTTTTGGAAGGTGAGATTGTCGAGCGAAGCCCAGATCAGCGCGCCGCCCCAATTGGGATCAACGGCGCCGCTCGCCCCGCCCGAGGCGCCGAGCCAGATTTCGGCCGTGTTGCCGGTCAGGCCAGGAGGCGGCTCGAAGATCAGCGGCGTGTTGACGGAGTCGGCGACCACGCCGGCGTTGATCGAGCCGCCGCCGCTGGCGCCGGTTGGATTGGCGGCCGGCGTCGCGACGCCTTGCGGCATTTCCTCCGCCGTAACGCTCAACTTGCCGCTGTCGTCTTCCTCGATGCTGACGATGCGGACGGGATAGTTGCTCAAGCCGAGATTGGCGTCGGTCAGACTCACAATGTCCATCGGATCGAGCAGGCAAAACTCCCAGGACAGCGCGAATTTGAAACTGGCGCGCACATAGAGCCCGCGTTGCAGAATCGTCTGCGCGACCACCGACGCGACATTGAGGTCGCAAATCTCATGCGCTGTTATCGTCGATCCCACGCGCAGGCCATATTGTTCAATCATCGCCTGATCGCGCGCCGACACCGGCGTCGCCTGATATTCCGGCAGGCCCTGCGGCGCCAATATGTCCGACGGGCCCGATGCGCCCGTGCTGATTCCCGTGCGGTTGAGCGCCTCGATCCATTGCATGTTGGGCAGCGTGAAGGGATCGACGCGCGAGACCTTGATCGGATCGTCGCCCGGCGTATAGACGAGATCGGCGTCGGTGAGCGCATAGGCCGGCATCATGTTGGGAACGAAGGTCGCGCCATTGCCGGTGACGCTCTCGTCGCCATAGGGAATGAAGCGCAGCCGGTCGCCCGACCACACCGCCGCGACGTTCAGCAATTGCAGCCATCGCGTCAACACGCTCGACGCCGTTTCGGTCTGGTTGAGCGTCGGACTGAAGCACGGCCCCATCGCGCGGCAATAATTTTGCAGCGACGCGCCGCTCGAACCATAGAGCGTCGTCGCGTCGATATTGGCGCCGGGAAAGCCGACGCCATATTGCGGATTGAGCAGAAAATCGGCGATCACTTGCGCCGGATCGGCGTCGAGTCCATTCGCGCCCGTGCCGTAGAGCGGACCCTGAACCTCGAGGTTCAGCGTGCCGATGCCGGCCGAAGCGCCGAGGCCGAAATTCGCCGCGCAGACATAGGCCGTGCCGGGATAGGCGAGGCTTTGGCTCGAATAATTCGCGGCGAGATAGCCCCAGGGAGCCTGGTTCGGCGCGCCGTCGAACAGCGTGAGTCCGAGCGAGGAAAGCCCCGAGCCGCCGCCTGATACGACGCCGCCCGTCGTCGTGAATTGCGTACCGTAAGTCGATTGGCTCTGCCAGACCTGATTGACCCCGACGATCGGCCCCTCGCACAGCGCCATCATCAGATCGGCGGAATAATTCCAACCGGAAAGACTCCAGGTGACGCCGCCGCCCCCGCCGCCGCCGAAGATCGAGCCCTTGCCCGCGGACTGCTGCGGCGTATACACCGGGACCGCCTGGAAATTGGCGTAAAAGAAGACGTTCACGGCGAGCTTGCTCATTCCCCACACGAGGGGAATCGGCAGCGTGTTGGTCGCCGTTTGCAGTTGCAGTCCGGTATAGGCCGGCCAGATCGCGGCGGTCTGCGGCGAGGCTTTTTTCGAGGCGAGAAAGCTCATCGGGGCCCATCCAAAACGCTGGCGTAAATTGCGGTCGCGACGCGCTCGCCCATCATGGCGTTGCGCTCCACGGCTTCTTCGAGAACGACCCGCGACGGCAGCGAGGCGTGAATGATCGTCAACGGATCGAGGCGGGAAATCAGCCCGCCATGACTGTAGGAGCGTCCGACGCGAAACAGCATCACGTCGCCGATTCGCGGCGCCGTCACCCTGCGCGCGCGCGGCAGCACGAGGTTGAGGTAACGCTCTTCATCGCGGTGCATGTGCCAGTCATGCGTATAGGGACGCGGATCGAACGGCTCCACCAACCCAAGATCGACGAAGACCCGCACCAGCAGCATGCCGCAATCGACGCCGACGCCCTTGATGTCGGCGCAATTATGATAAGGCGTGCCAATCCACGACCGCGCCTCGGCGACGATTTTTTCACGCATGGGTGGGATTCCTGTGGCGGCGCGAGAAAGAACGGCCGCCCGCGGTTTTCAGAGCTATGATAACCGCGGTTGACGATATGCAAACCGTGGTATACAGCGCGATATGATTGAAATTGTCCAGACCGATGCTTTTTCAGAATGGCTAGACGATCTTCGAGACAGCAAGGCGCGGACAAAAATCATCGCCCGCATCAAGAGGCTAGAGTTTGGTGATCCTGGCGACGTAGCGCCGGTTGGCTAGGGCGTCAGCGAAATGCGCATTCACTATGGTCCTGGATACCGCCTCTACCATGTTCAGCGCGGGTCGTTGGTGATCGTTCTGCTTTGCGGCGGCGATAAGTCGACACAAGCCCGCGACATCGGGATCGCGAAAGCAATGGCGAGGGAACTTGGGAGTATGACATGACCGTTAAACTTACCCGCTTCGACGCGGCGGACTATCTTCGCGACGAGGAAGACATCGCCAACTATCTCTCCGACATTTGCGAAGACGGGAGCCCGGAACTAATCACTTCCGCGCTCGGCGACGTGGCGCGCGCGCGCAATATGAGCCAGCTCGCGCGGGACGCCGGCCTTTCGCGCGTCGGATTGACAAAGGCGCTCTCGACTGGCGGCAACCCGAGTTTCGCGACGGTCGCCAAGGTCGCGTCGGCGCTCGGATTGAAGATCGTGTTCGCGCCGAAAGTCTCCGACGCGAACCACGGCTGAAGTTGCGTCAATCGCTCACATCGCCATCTGCGGCGGCGGCACGAACGGAAACGCGCGGAAATTCGCGAGATTGTCGAACTTCGCTCCGCATGTGCCCATCGTGTGGTCGCAGCCCTGATAGACGGTGATCGCGTCGCCCGCCGCGGGCGGCTCCGGCAACGGATACATCAGCGTCAGCGATGTTCCGGCGACAACATATTTGACCGTCGCGACCACGCCCGCGTTGGCGCCCGAGCTGAAAACCATCTTGCCTTGCAGATGCGCCGCGAGCGCGCCCGAAAAATTGATGAGGCTCGTCGTCGACGCGAAGCCTACGACGCCATTGGTTGAAAAAGCCCCCGCCGGCAGGCCGCAGCCGAGATCGAACAGCGTGTGCAGACAGGTCGGCGCGAAGATGTTGCGGGGCATATCTATGTCGAGCAGGACAAGCTCGTTGGCGACGGTGAGCTTCGCTTTGGTGCGGCCCACTTCGTCTACGGTCGAGACGCGGCCATAGAATAACGTCACGCCATCGACCTGCGTTCCCCCCAGAAAATCGGAAAAGAACACGCGGTCGCGCCGGACCATCGCGCCGTCGAAGGCGCCGTCGCGCAGCGCGACGAGAAACGCCGCGCCGCTCGTCAGATCGCCGGGCCTCGCGGCGATGGTGATCTCCTGGCGGTCGACGTTCAGCCCGGTCGCGGCGCGATATTTCAGGCCGCAGACAAGCGGGCCATTGGCGAGAAACCGATTGCCGGCGTAAACAATGGGAACGTCAGCGTTGGTGTAGGTCAGCGTCGCTCCGCCGGTCAGCGCGAATGTGTAGCAATCCGCGAAGGCGATTTGAATGTCGGGGCTGGCGCGCGCGGCGATCAGGAAATTTATGAGCGTCGAGGAAGCCGTTTTCATTGCCGAACGCTCCGAAATTTGACGCTCTTCGCCGCCCAAAGATTTTGCATGAAGTTCTCGAAATCCTGACTGTCTTCGAGAAAGCGGCACACGAAAGCGTAGGCGAAGGAGGCCGTGATCGTCGCTCCGCTCAAAGGCGGGGCGCTGAAGGAAAGCAGGTTCGGCGCGACAAGCGACCAGTTCGAGACGGCGACGCCATTGACCGCGACGCCCGTCACGCCGGTGACGTAAAAATCGGAATCCAATCCCGCGCCAATCGAGCGAACGAAAGTAAATTGCGTCGTCGCGCCGTCACCGGCCGCGATCGTCTGGTTGGTCTCTGCGCTGTCGTTGGGGTCGACATAGAGAAACGCGCCATAGGAGCCGCAACATTGCAGATAAAGCCCCATCACCGCCTGCAAGGATTGCGCGCCGAGACTGGGATTGCACGCGGCGTCCGAAGCGAGCGCCTCGAAGCCGACCTCAAATTCATACAGCCCCTGATACAGCGCCGTGCGAACCGTGCGCCCGGAGTCATGCTCGGCGACATGGGTCGCGGTGATCGGACTCTTGGTCGCGAAGGTCTGGCCGGCGAGAGTGGGAAATATGGGAAGAGTCATGCGGCCTCACACTTTTTGTGGCGAGCGCGACGAGGATCGGCGGGCGTCATTGCGAGCGAAGCGAAGCAATCCAGGAGGGCTGGGTTGGCTCTGGATTGCCGCGTCGCTACGCTCCTCGCAATGACCGGAGTCCGGGCGTCACAGTTTCACCGTCACCAGCTTCAAGCTCTTTAAGCGAAACAAGTTGTAGGCGAACTGCTCGAAGTCGAGCGCGTCGTCCTTGAAGCGGCAGAGCCACAAGGCCGAGCCGTCCACATTGACGCTCGCGCCCATCGCCGGCGCGCTGGCGAGCGTCAGGCTGGGCTCGTAGCCGGAGGAGAGACTCCACGCACCGGAGGCCAGCGCCAGACCGTTCACGCGCACCGCCGTCAGGCTCGACACGCCCGCGAGCGGCTCGGTGAACGCCCCGGTCGTGCGCTGCATCGGAAACACCGTCGTCGCGCCGTCGCCGGTTCCGATTATTTGGTTCGTCAGCGCGGAGAGCTCCGGCGGCGCGAACCAGAATGGTTGCGCCTGTCCCTGCATGCTCTCGAAAAAGCCGAGGATGTTTTGCAGTTCTTGCGTCGCCGCGTCGCCGCGCAAAAAATCATAGGTCAGTTCGATCTCGTAAAGCGGCCAGCGCATCTTCATGCGCCGCGCGGATTTGCCAGAAGCGCGCCCGTGCTCCAGCGTCGCGAACCGCGGCGTTACCTTGCTCGACCAGCCCTGCCCGATCAAAGTCGGAAAGGTCGCGAACGGGCCAAAGCTCGGCGCGCGTGACGGCGCCTGCGGCGGCAGCGACGGCAGCTTGCCGTTGAGCCAATGGCCGTTCGCCCAATCCGCGCCGTCCGACCAAATATCGGTGCGCAGCGGAAACTCGGGCAAGGGCCGCGCGTCCCAGCACCACGCGAACATCAGATCATCGGCGATCATCGGCACACCGGCGGAGGATATTTCATTATTGCCGGGCGCCGTCCAATATTGCCAAAAGGCTTGCAGCGCGGTCAGCGCCAACGTCGCGTCGATCAGCGGCGCGGTCTTGGCGGCGTTCCAGATAGACCAGAACGGTGTTCCGCCGGAGATCGAAGCGGGATCGTAAAACACATTCTCTTCATTGGCGCAGCGATCCGAGGTCGGAAAGCCATATTCGAGAAAGCCGACGCTTTTCGATTGCGGAACCCATTGCGTGTGAGGACCATGCGGAACGGTCCCCGCGCCGTCGCCGGCGTCATAAACGGCTTGATGCGTGTTGTTCCACCACCAGCGTATCTGCTTGAAGGCGAACAGCTCCTGGCCGGCGGAATAGGCGTTGCGCGCCTGCGCCAGACGATCGCCTTGCGGCGCGGTCACATATTGCAGCGTTCCATTGGGATCGAGCGTCATCGAGGATGTGTAGTCGCCATACCAGTAATGAAATTTCTCGCCGCCCTCGATGTTGGCGGTCAGATAGTCGAGCCGATGAACGTCCGGCGCGCCGGTGAGGCCAAAGCCGAGCGTCGTCGGACTGGCGAGCGGCCAAGAGGCAGGCGCCGGCAGACGCCAGTTTCGCGCGTCGAGACCGCCGTCGCCGGTGGTCCAGTCCGACAACGGCATGTAATTGTCGATCGACACGAAATCGATGTTGGATGACGCGAACAGCGTGTCGAGATGCGGAAAGATTCCCGTTACGCCCGCGTGCTGCGCGCCCATCCATTGCGACCAATCGGCGGAATAGGTGATGAGGTTTTCGCGGGCCGCGAGATTCTTGGTGAGGCCCGCCGCGTCGAACACCGAGCGGCAATCATCGGCGAGCGTGACGAGCCCGGCGACGAAGGGATAATCCCACACCGCGTTTCCGCTGCCGTCCGTCGTGCCGGCGGGCGTCCATGCGGGCCCGCGGATCGCCTCGAGCCCGCGCAGCTCGGAGCCGAACACGAAGAGATTGACGCCGCCGGCGAGCGCCGCGAGATTGGCGTAATGCAGCACGAAGCGGCGATATGTGAAGTCGAGCACATCTCCCGAATAATGCACGGTGAGATTGGTCGCGTCGCGCGTGAACTGCGAGGTCGCGGCGGTTCCCAGAAAATTATTCGCAACCGTCGTCGCGGCGCTGGAGATATCGGGCGAATAGGTCACGAGCCCGCGCCACGGCTTGCCGGTCACGTCCATGTTCATCATCAGATAGAGCGCGACCTTGAACCCGCGATTCTTTAGCTCCGCGATGCAGCGCACGACCGATTGATCGGAGGGCGTGCCGCCGTAAGCGGCGTGAACGCCGTCGGGCCGGCTGATCGGAATGAGGCCGGATGTCGCGAGCGTCACGTCGGAGACGCGCCAGGAGTCGGTCCCGCCCGCCGTCGGCTCGAAGGCGCCGACCGCGCCGTTAAGGAGATAGGTCGTCGCCGGATAGACTTGGCACGTCGAGGCGTCGAGCGAGTTCCCCAGCCATTGCACGACCAGCGCGACGCTCTCGCAATTGGGCAGCGTCGCCTGCAACTGGTCGAGCGCGAACATAACGTCCGTGCGCGTTCCGCCAGGCGCGTGATAAGTGTTGATCGGCAGAAAGGTCGAGGAGCCCGGCTGTTTGCCGCTATACGCCAGGGTGTCGTAGACGAACTCGCCCGACGCGGGGATGAGGTTTATCGCGGAGAGATAGGGGAAGGTCATGCGGGCCTCGATTGGTCGCAGAGACGCTGGACGAGGAAGCAAAGGACGGGCATGCCGCGTCCGGCCTCGGAAGCGCGCATGCGGACGCAAGCCCCGGCGGGCCTTGCGAAAACGAGCGGCGATTCGTCAGGTCAGTTCGCTATGAATTCCACCATCTCAAGGGCAAGTCGCCATAGCCTTGCGCGAGTGTTCCAAAGAATATGAGCGCGACGCCAATCACCCGTTCGGCTATGACATCGTGCATGACGCCAGGGCGCGCGACCTTGTGCGCTTCTCTCTGTCGCTTGAGCAAATGCGCGGGCGAGTGGCCCGCGAGAGGCTGGGCGGCAAGCGGACGGCTTGCCGCTTCGACTAAACCCTCGGGCATCTGACGATCAACGGCGTCTTTAAATCCGGTGCGAAAGAACGGTTGCGCCGTCACGATGACGCCTAAAGCAGTCAAGGCGGCGCCGAACCGCGACCCGATCGCCGGATCGCGAGTCGTCGCGAACCAAACGCAATGACCCACGCTCACCACGATAAAAATCGCCAGATAGGCGAGCCAAAGCCACCAATGTCGTGTCACGTTCGCGTTTCCTCAAAGGAAAGGTAAATGTTCCTCGCGGCGTGTTCGAACGCTGGCGGCGGATGCAGCTTAGCGCGCGGGGATATGCGGAGATAGAAGCGGAAACTACTCACATGCGCCGCCCGCGCCAATCGAGCGGCGACCGCTCAAGAGGTGAGCGCGAATTGCCGGCTCACGTCGGATTCAGTCCCCGCACGCCAAGGTGCAGCCCGTCCTGCACATGGCGGCCGACCGCCTTCATGATCTCGCGGCCATTGCCCTGCAAGAAGCTCGCGACGCCCTGCGCGTCTAGCGCGTGGACGTGGAAATTCACCGGCGCGTGAACGCTCGGCGCGGCGTCGCTTCGCGCGCCGCCGTTATTGACAAGATTGCGGAAGGCGTCGCCCTGACTCGCGGTCATCACCAGTTCGTTCAAGGTCACCATTTCATCACAGGCTCTTGAATTCACTGATTTCATTGCAAATATAAGACCGGGTGCCCAACAAAACTCGGTAACAGTCATGTCGCGTAAGAAGACCTATCTCCGCCGAATTGACGACGCCCCCTATCAATTTTTGATGCGGGTTCCGCTCAAGATATTGCCAAGGGTTAAAGGACGAACGATCCCGATTTCGCTTCCGCCTTCGGGTGAGGAATCGCCGGTTTTGGTCAGCACGAAAATCGGAACCTTCGTCAAATTCTCCCTTCGCACTCGTGATCTGGATGTCGCCAAAGCACGAGAAGGAGTGGCGCGTTCTTAACTCCACAAACTGTTCAATGCCGTAGGAAGGGGTCCGACGACCATCACCTACCGTCAAATGGTCGGCCTTGCGGGTATCGTCTATCGATTGTTCGCGGAGACCTTTGGCGAGAATCCGGGAAAGCCGGAAAAGTGGGCGGCGTGGAAAGCGTTTAATCGGGCCGCTGGTGAGGGTCGGATCACTTCCGCTCCCTCGGTGCGGCCAGAACCATTTGATGAAGTGGAAGCGGCTAAAAATCGATTTGGAGCCGACTTAACGACGGGCATTAACTCCCTACCCCGCAACGAAGCCGTGGAGGGTCTTGAATCGCGGTTCGGTGAAATCACGAACTGGGTTCTCGCCCACCATGACCTCGAAATCGATGAACAAACGAGGAAGGCTCTTTTGGTCGAGGTCTATAAAGCCGCTCAGGATGCAGGTTGGCGGTTAAAACAAAACGCCGAGGGTGATTATAGCCCTGACCCGATGCAAGAGCGTTTCCCGCCCTTCGAAAAACACCCGCAACTCACGTTGTCGGAATTGTTCGAGCGTTGGAAGTCCGAGGTAAAACCGGCAACTAGAACAGCATTAGCATGGAAAAGAGTGTTCAACGCCTTCGCGATCTACCTTGGTCACGAAAATGTCAAGCAAATAACCGACGCCGACGTTATTAATTGGAAGGATTATCTTGTCGCTAAAGGGTTGAAGAGCAAGACCGTCAATAACGCGTATCTCGCCTGTTTACGAACAATTTTCAACTTTGGCGTCAACAACAAGCTAATCACGCATAACCCCGCCGAAAAGGTCAAAATGGCTTTCCGCAAAAACTCAGAACAATCGGCCCTTCCCTACAATGACGAAGAAGTCGCTCGACTTTTGTGGCTGGCTAAACAAGAAGTGAATCCTATACGACGCTGGCTCCCGTGGTTGGCGGCGTTAAGTGGAGCGAGAATCGGGGAGTTGGCGCAATTGTGGGGTTCGGCAATTAAGATCGAGAACGGCGTTCACTTCATGGAGATTAAGTCGGCACCGGATGGCGGGAGTCTCAAAACGCCCAACAGCGAGCGAAAAGTTCCGCTACATCCCGCTCTTATCAAGGACGGGTTTCTGGATTTCGTGCAAACGAAAGGAGAGGGGCCGTTATTTTATCGAAGGAGTTCGGGAAACCCGAACAAACGACATGCATCGAAGTGAGTCTCAAATCATATGGCGGAGTGGATCAGAGAACAAGGGTTTCGCGATCCACGAAAGGCTCCAAACCATGCGTTTCGACATTGGTGGAAATCGACGGCGGCGCGTATCGGTATGCAAGATAGCCTCGCCGACGCCATCCAAGGCCACGCCGGACATTCTGTTGCATCAACCTACCGGCACTTCGATTTGGAAACTTTGGCGAAGGGCGTCGCCTCCATCCCCGTTCCGGGCGAGA
>Ga0182012_10008272_pt1 | contig 10298 bp, 7 predicted proteins | sample 612S2SmetaG_FD_120486 | JGI IMG/M metagenome (GOLD analysis project Ga0182012, IMG submission 120486) | Permafrost microbial communities from Stordalen Mire, Sweden - 612S2S metaG | ecosystem: Environmental > Terrestrial > Soil > Wetlands > Permafrost | place: Sweden: Stordalen | collected...
CGTCAGGACCGCGTGCGCCGACCAAGGCAATACCTGGAGCGCCCTGAGCACCCGTGGCACCTTGGGCACCCGTGGCACCGGTGGGACCATCCGGACCGCGCGGGCCCATAATGCTATTCGAATTGTCTACCGGCGGGTTGTAAGACGTAGGAGCAGCGGGTTGCGAAGCGCAACCGGCGAACAGAATCGCGGATATCGCGACGGTGATGAATTGATTTTTCATGGATTTTTTGTTTTGAAGGTGAATGGAGAGCGCTGTTTCGATGTTCGTTGGTTGTTTGCCTGCTGCTGTGTTGCATCGCCAGTGACCATTGAGTCCCTTGCAGGGCCTACAGTACTGGATATGGCCTCCAGTCTCTATGGGGTGTAACCCGGCGAGCCTCGAATCTTGAATTAGAACCTTCTTGCTTAATTTAAATAAATATTATCACGTTTCCCGGCCATCGCTTCCCCTGCAGACTTGCCGCAACTGCCTCAGCCACTAAGCTTGCTGCGTTGCCGCTCGAACTCGAAACTCGAAACCATAAACTAAAAACTTTCCGTCCGATGCCCCGCTGCCCCTTCCTGCCTCCCGCTCCTCCGGCCATGGACTGGCGCGACTTGCACCGGCATGGCGAAGACCGCGGTGCGGAATTTTATTTGAGCGCCCTCACTTATGGCCAGCATCTCTGGGAACGCGGCCTCGCCGCCCGCGCTTTGCTCTCCGTGGATCGTGCGCTCTTGGCCGAAGTTGCTGCGGGCGACCCCGTTCTCCTTTCGTGGCCCCCGCCCTACTGCGCTCTGCGCTGGATCATGACCCACGCGACTCCGGAATCCCTCGTCGGCAATCCCCGCGTCCATTACCAGCACCTCGCGGGGCGCATCCGTGGCCCGCGCGCCGATCAGCAACGCGCCCGCTGCTGGGCCGCCTGGCACCTCACCCGCGTCGTCAATCCCGCGTGGCCCGGCGACATGAAACATGCCGTGGAAGAACCGAGTGCTGAAAAAATTGCCGCCGACCTTGACTTCCACGGCCTGCCGGGCGAAACCGCTATTTGGCAATCCGTGCTTTCATTTTAGCCGAAATAAACCCCCAGCATATCGAATCGGTGGAATTCAGAATTCAGCACTCAGCATTCAGAATTTCTTCAATACCCCAACTTCGCCAACTCATCCTGCAAGGCATATTGGAACTCCTGCACGTCGGCGGGCTTGGGCTGGTAGCCTTTGACCTTCGGAATGAGACCGAGCCGTCCCGCTTGATCCAAAGTCCAGTCCGCTGTTTGCCCGTCGCTAAAGCTCACGCTGCCGCTGACCAATGAACCGGGACGGACAATTTTGTCCACCGTCACACTCACGCCGCCGGCTGGAGCCTCGCCTAATGTTCCGGCTGCTGGTGCACTTGCGGGTGTTGGTGCCGCTTTGCCACCCAAATCGGCATTGATTGACGGCTTCTGCGGCGCGTCCTTCACCGTCAAATTGAGGTCATCGACCAAAAAACGCGTGTCCATATACGTCAGCGAGATATTGAATTCGCTGCGCAGGCGTTTTTGGACTTCCGAGAGGGAAGCGCCCTCGGCGACCCACTGGGCCACGTGGGCTTTCTGTTCCGGTGTAATGGTAGAAGACATGTAAAAACTCTAGGCAACTGCCCGGCAAGTTGCAAGTGGCACGTTGCGAATGGTCAACTTTATTGCCTGAAACTGGACCATCGCCGAAGCAGGAATATCTGGTTCACTCGCTACCCAAACTGCTCGACAACTCTATTCGTGACCTGTTTTTAACCTGACGAGTCTTGCCTTCAACAGTCTTTTGCGGCAAGAGGCTATGCCGTCCGCCGACCTTGGCGGAGCCACCACCCAAGTTATCTGCAATTTTCCCATGAAAATGAGAATTAAGCTCCCCAGACTGCCGGTCGGCCAGACCGGTTTTAGCTGGGTGGACTTGGTGGTGCTGGTGGGTTTGTTTGGGTTGGGCTGGAGCGTACTGCATTTCGGGCGGGGGATGCTGGTGCATTTCGACGAGAAGAACACCCCACCGTTGTCCATGGGTTTGTGGAACATCCCCTATTACGCAGGCCGCACAATGCTGCGAATGTGGATTGCATTTGGATTTTCCCTGGTGTTTACGCTGATAACGGGCTACATGGCAGCGAAATATCGTTTGGCGCGCGCATTGATTCTCCCGGCGATGGACATTTTGCAGTCCGTGCCCGTACTGGGTTTTCTCTCGGCGACAGTTACCGGCTTCATGGCGTTGTTCCCGGGGAGTTTGTTTGGGGTGGAATGTGCCAGCATTTTTGCAATTTTCACCGGGCAGGTTTGGAACATGGCGTTCGGATTTTACCATTCCATGATCACCGTGCCGACCGACTTGCAGGAAGCCGCGACGACGTATGGGCTCAACCGCTGGCAACGCTTCACCACCGTCGAGGTGCCGGCGGCAATGCACAGCTTGATCTGGAATTCCATGATGTCTTTCGCCGGCGGATGGTTTTTCGTCGCCGCCAGTGAAGCAATCAGCGTGTACAACAAGAACATCAAACTGCCCGGGCTGGGCTCGTACATGCAGTCAGCGGTAGACCAGGGCAACAACACGGCGGCCATCTGGGCGATTGTCGCCATGCTGGTGTTGATTCTGGGCAGCGACCAGTTGATCTGGCGCCCTCTACTGGCCTGGGCAGACAAATTTAAAATTGAAATGACCGAATCAGGCGAGGCCCCGCGTTCCTGGATGTACGACTTGCTGCGTGCGACACGGGTTTTTTCGTGGGCGCGCGAACACGTTTGGCAGCCAGCTTCGGAATGGCTGGGCGACTTGACGACCCGGTATTCAGCAGCGGCGGCGAAACAGGTCGGCCGGTCGCGGCGAAGCTCGGCAAAACTGGCCATCCGCGCTGTCAGTTGCATACTGGCCATCTGGCTGGTCTATGTAATGGCCGAAGGCATCCTGGAGGGTGTCATCAGTGTGCGGGAGCATGTACAGCCGGCGGATTTCGCGCACATGGGCTGGCTGGGCTTCCTGACCATGCTGCGGGTGGCTGCAGTGACCATTCTGGCCACAATCGTTTGGACGCCCATCGGGGTATGGATGGGTTTCCATCCGAAAGTAGCGCGATTCACACAGCCGCTGGCGCAGATTGCGGCGTCGTTTCCAGTGAATATGACTTTTCCGTTTGTGGTGGGGTTTTACGTGGCCAATCATGTTTCGATGAATTGGGGGAGCATTTTGCTCATCGCGATGGGCACCCAGTGGTATATTTTGTTCAACGTGATTGCCGGGGCCATGGCGATTCCCACCGATTTAAAAGAAGCCGCCCAAATTTATGGGCTGACCGGCTGGCCAAAATGGCGCATGTTGATTCTACCGGCAATTTTCCCGTTTTGGGTCACAGGGGCCTGCACAGCGGCGGGCGGGGCGTGGAATGCCAGCATCGTGGCGGAACTGGCGACGTGGGGTAACATCACCCTCAAAGCCGACGGCCTGGGCGCATTTATCTCCGACGTAACGACCGCCGGGAATACACCGCTGATTATTTGCAGCATTTGCATGATGTCGCTCTTTGTCGTCATCATGAACAAGCTGCTATGGCGGCGGCTTTACGACCTCGCTGAACGACGTTTCCGCTTGGATTAAATTTTCGCATGAACCTTGATACTCCCACCAACGGCCAGGTCCGGCCCGAACCCATGGCCGAGCTGCGCCAGGTTTCCAAAAGCTTTTCCCTCGAGGGCGGCCACGAATACACCGTGCTGGATCAAATTGATTTGGCCGTACACGAAGGTGAACTGCTGGCGCTCCTCGGCCAGTCGGGTTCAGGCAAATCCACCATCCTGCGTTGCCTGACCGGGCTGGCCCAGCCTACGCGTGGACAAGTGTTTTGTTACGGCAAACCCCTCGAAGGAATTAATCCTTATGCCTCCATCGTGTTCCAAACTTTTGCGCTCTATCCCTGGCTGACGGTTGAGCAAAACGTCTCAGTGGGGTTGACGGCCAAACGATTGACTCGCGCAGAAAAGGATACGGCAGTCGAAAAAGCGATTGACCTCATTGGGCTGCGCAATTTCCGCGCGGCCTACCCGCGTGAACTCTCCGGCGGCATGCGCCAGCGCGTGGGCATGGCGCGGGCCATCGTGTCCGATCCGCGGATGCTCTGCCTGGATGAAGCCTTTTCAGCCTTGGATGTGCTGACGGCGGAAAGCCTGCGCCAGGAAGTGATCGCCCTATGGCGCGATAAGAGCACGCCGTTGCGGAGTATCTTCATGGTGACGCACAACATCGAGGAGGCCGTGGAAATGGCCACGCGTATCTGCATTTTATTTCCGCGCCCAGGGCGGCTGGGGCTGGTGCTGGAGAACAACCTGCCTTACCCGCGCGATTACAAATCACCGGAGTTCCAAAAGTTGGTGACGATAATTCATGAAACCATCACCAAACTAACCTTGCCGGATCTTCCACCGGAACCGCCTCCGCAGCCGGGCCAGCCGATTTCCCGCGCCAGGACCCGGATGGAGTCCATCCCCTGCGTGCCAGTGGGGCAGATCATCGGCCTGATTGGCATTTTGCGCGACAGTCCGGAGATGACCAACATTTACGACATCTCCGGCGAAATCGGCAAAGGTTTTGGCGAAACTATTTCGCTGGTCAAAGCTGCGGAGATTTTGGAATTTGCGGATACCCCCAAGAACAATGTGCTTTTAACGCCGCTTGGTCGCACTTTCTACGAAGCCAGCCGCGAAGATCGGAAAAAAATCTTCGCTGATCAGTTGCACAAGCTGCGGCTGTTCCACATCATCCTGGCCTACCTGCAAGTGAATGGGGAGGTGGATTCTGATATCGTCCTCAAGGACATCGCCAAGGCGTTGCCCTACGATAATCCAGAGCAAATCCTCGAAACCATGATCGCGTGGGGCCGCTACGCCGGCCTCATGGATTACAATACCGACACCAAGATGGTTTTATTGCCCAAAGATGACCAGGAGTCGTCAGAGTGAACTACCGGGTAAGGCTGTCCCCCGCTCGCTGCACTCCTGGCGAACAATTACATGCGCTGACCCAATTGCTTGCTCAGTAAATCCACCGTGCGTTTGGCGGAGGCATCCTGCTCCATCATGTTTTCAACCGTCTTGCAGGCGTGGATCACGGTCCCGTGATCGCGACCGCCAAAGGAATCGCCGATTTCCTGCAAAGAATGCGAAGTGAACATGCGGGACAAGTACATCGCGACCTGGCGCGGGAAGGCGATGTTCTGCGGGCGGCGCCGGGAGAGTAAATCGCCCGCGCGCAGTTCGTAGTACTTGGTGACGACCGTCTGAATCTTCTCGATGGTGACCTGGCACTGGGCTTCTTCGTTGAGCAAGTCCTGCAACAAACGCTCAACCGTTGGCACATCCATCGTGCATTTCATCAGACGGGCCACGCCGGCCACGCGGTTGAGGGCGCCTTCCATGCGGCGCACATTGCGGGTTACCCGCTCGGCCAGAAACTGGAGAACGTCCGTCGGCAATTCGAGATCAAGCACGCGGGCCTTATTGCTGAGGATGGCCATGCGGGTTTCCAAATCCGGCGGCTGGATGTCCGCCATCATACCCCATTGAAAGCGGGAGACGAGGCGGGCCTCGAGTTTGGCGATTTCACTCGCCGGGCGATCACTGGAGAGAAGAATTTGTCGGCCAGACTCAAATAATTCGTTAAAGGTGTGGAAAAATTCTTCCTGGATGCGTTCCTTGCCGGTGAGGAAGTGAATGTCATCGATCAACAGCGCGTCTACGCTCCGGTACCCCTGACGGAAACGCGTGACGGAATTTTCCTGAATCGCCTTGATGTACTCGTTGGTGAATTTCTCCGTCGAGATGTAAGCCACTCGCGCACTCGGATTGATCTGGAGAATGCAATGCGCCACGGCATGCATGAGGTGGGTCTTACCCAAACCGGTCTCACCATAAAGGAAAACGGGGTTGTAGGCCCGCGCCGGTGCGTTGGCGACGGCAATGCACGCCGCGTGGGCCAGTTGATTGCCCGGTCCGACCACGAAATTCTCGAAAGTATAACGAGGGTTGAGCGGCAGCCCTTCATCACCTGTCGTGTGGCGGCTGCGGTGGGCTCGCGCGTGGGCGGTATCGACCAGCCGGGAAACGGGCAGCACCGGCATGGCCGGGGCTTGAGCTGACTCCGCCACCCTCAACGTAAGCTCAATGGCATGGCCGGCGGCTTGGTTGAGACGGCGTTGCAGCAAGTCACGATAATTTTCCTCCACCCAGATGAGCGCAAAGTCGCTGGGCAGGCCGAGTTCGATGGCGTTGGCGCTTTCCGCCAGACAAACAATCGGCTCGAACCAGGCTTTATAGACTTCGTTGGGAAACAGGGTCTGGAAATCGCTTTGCAGAGCCGCCCACAAGCTGTGGGTCAGGGATTTGGCGGACATTTCAGAAAGGGGTCGAAAGGGTTGGATATTCACACTGAGGAAAAGGAGGCATTTCTGTCACAGAGAGAGCCAGGAATTGCGCGCGGTACGCGAATTCGCAACTCGTTGAGCGCGCTTAACTTATACAGTGTGAAGATGAAAAAGCGAGGAAATAAAGATTCATATATTATTGATGATTAAGTTTTTATAAAATTACCCCGAGGGAAGTCCGGGAAAGCTTTGCAGGGAAGTTCGCAGGGAAGTTACTTGCAAAATTTTCTCGGGGTGAGCAGGTGACGAACAGGTAACTGAATTTGCGCCATGGTTGGCAAGGACAACTTTTCCACAACTTATTCACATTCGATTTGCGTATAACTAACCGCGGGTTTTGGCTTGCATCAGTGCCTGTCCCCGACCCTCGCCGGGCAGTGGACATTTTTGCATACATACCCACGCTGAAATGATGTTTAAACATGCGTTTGAATCAATCCAGACTGCCCCGAGGGGAGGACGGCTGGCTTTTGGCCATGTGGGAAATCAAACGCTCGTTAAATTCCTTCGCCGAATCGTGGCCGATGGCCTTCAGCGCCTGCACCAGCGCGGCGACTTCCACCAACCGGGCCATGTCGCGCCCCGGCCGCACTGGAATTTGAATGTGGGGAATTTGTTCGCCGAGAATTTCGTGATAATGCTGCTCGAGGCCCGTCCGTTCCTCGTCCATGCCCGGTTCGTAGTCAATAAAAGTGACGACGAGATCAATGCGCTTTTCAAGGCGCACAGCGCGTACGCCAAATAATTCTGCGATGTTAATAATGCCGATGCCGCGGCACTCCATGTAGCCGCGGTTTAAATCCGCGCTCTTGCCCAGCAATTCACGCTCACCGACCAGGCTGACATAAGTGATGTCATCCGAGACCAAACTATGGCCGCGCTCAACCAGCGCGAGGCCGCACTCGCTCTTGCCCACCCCGCTTTTGCCCCGCAGCAACGTGCCCACGCCCTTGATATCCATCAGCGTGCCGTGGACGGCGATGCGCGGCGCAAACTTCATTTCCAGCAAGACCGTGGCCTGGGCGGTAAAATCCTTCGTGTTCATCGGCGTGCGAATGAGCGGCACGTTCGCATTGCGCGCCGCTTTGAGCAATGATGGCAGCGGCGACAAATCCCGCGACACCACGATGCAGGGGATTTTTTTCTCCAGGATTTGCTTGAGCACCGCATCCTGTGTTTTCGGGCGCAAATCGCGCAAGAAGCCCATCTCGCCGGCCCCGAACAGTTGAATTCGTTTATGGGCAAAATATTTGAAATAGCCCGTCAGCGCCAGCGCCGGGCGGTTAATGCTTTTTTCGCCGATAATTTTGTCCAGCCCGACTTCGCCGGCAATCAGCTCCATCGACAGATCTTTTTTGAACGAATCATAAAATTCCCGCACCGACAGGCTCTCAATAATTTTATGGGAATCGCGCGTGGACATGGCAAAAGAGGGTAAGGCAATCGGCCGGGTACTCAATGTTCACAATTTGAAATCTTCGCCAAGATAAAAACGCCGGCTGTCCTCATGATTTACAAGGAATTCACTGGTGCCCTCGCAGAGCACCTTGCCTTCATTGATGATGTAGGCGCGGTCGACAATGCGCAAAGTCTCACGCACATTATGGTCGGTTATCAATACGCCGATGCCCTTGGCCTTCAGGCCGACCACCAAGTCCTGCACTTCACGCACGCTGATGGGATCGACCCCGCTGAATGGTTCATCAAGCAGCAAAAAGCGCGGTCGGACGACCAGGGCGCGGGTAATTTCCAGCCGCCGGCGCTCACCCCCGCTCAATGTGAAGGCCATTTGCTTGGCCAGATGCAGCAGGTTGAGTTCCTTCAGCAATGACTCAATTAACTCCGCGCGCTTCTCCTTTGGCAAAGGCAGCGTCTCCACGATGGCTTGAATATTTTGCCAGACGGTAAGCTTCCGAAACACTGACGGCTCCTGCGGTAAATACCCGAGCCCGAGACGTGCCCGGCGATACATGGGCAGGCTCGTGATATCAGCTTCACCCAGCAACACGTGGCCATGGGTGGCCGGGACCAAGCCGACAATCATGTAGAAAGTGGTAGTCTTGCCCGCGCCGTTCGGGCCCAGCAAACCGACAATTTCCCCGCTGCGCACGCTGAGGTTGACTCCGCGCACGACTTCGCGTTGCCCGAAGACTTTATGCAGGTCCTTCGTCTCAATCAACAACGCTTCCGGAGCAGACGGCGTGGACGAATCGGGTGCGGAAATGGCCATGGGAGCAAAATTCAATAAAACCAGTCGACGCGTTTAAGGCGAAGTCCCGGCGGAGGGTTTATCGACGGGTTTCCGGACTTTGTCAAAAGCGTTCGACGGCAGGACCAAGGTGGGGCGCACCAGTGGCTGGCCGGGCACGCCGGGAATCGAAACCGCCGCCACTTCGCCTTGGCTGATTTCAAGGTTGGCATTTTCCAAGCGACTGCCCCCGTTCGCACTGTCAACCACCAAGGCATTTTCTGAAAGTTCAACCCTCCCCTCGTGCGGTAGGATCAGGGCCTTCCCGGCGGTGGACACTCGGGTGCCCTGCGTAATGCGCACTGAACCCTCGGCAATCACCTGTTCGAGAACAACCGGGCCGGCCGGGCCGCTTCCAGTGGCGCTTTTAGCGGGCGCTCCTTCGGCCTGCATTTTGTCGCAACTGGCTTGAAAAGTTCCGCCATCAATCTGCACATTGCCCTCAAAATAATAGGTGCTACCGGTGGAACTTGTGGTTAGCCATTGTTGGTCACTGGTTACCTTGGTCGAAACTCCACTCACCGGCGCTGGAGTGCCAGTGGTTCCGCTTGCCACCACGCCCATAGCTTGCATCGGGGGCATTTCCACTTCGGGACGCACCGGGCCCTCGACGCCGGTTGGGTCGCCAAACAACTGCACAAAGCGACGCTGGCTGACTTCATTAGTCGCCGGGCCGGATGCTTCGCTGGCCACTTGCACTTCCGGATAAATTTCCGCCCGCGCCGCATGGGCTTGATAATCATTTTGTCGAGCACCAGTCCGCCGTTGGGTTATTTCGACAAAATTGCGGGCAATTAATTCCTGGATTTCGCCCATCTGGTCGACCGCACCCAGCGGATCGGCGGCTGGCTTGTTAGCCGCCAGAGTGCCACCGGCTGGAGTACTCTCAGGCGCAAAGTTGCGCGTGTAGGCATCCAATTCTCCGCAAGTGGTTTCCAAATCACGTGCAGTAACATGCACCCGGCCCGTAAAAGTAAAATTCGAATACTCGTCGCCCCTCTGCATCGTCACTGAATCGCCAATCACGGTGGTGGGCACATTGGAACCAAAGGCGTCAGTCACTCCTGGCATGGAAGCCAGCACCAGCTTCGCCGGCTCGCCTGGCACACCGGTAACCAAGGCATTGCGCCCATCGATGGAAAGTTCCAGGCGATTGCCGTCAATCGTTGCGTGACTCAGGGTATCCAGCACATGCGGTGAGCCGGTCAGCAAAATTTGCCCTTTAACCGGGTCAATGTCCGCCTGCTGCGTCGTCGTCGTACGGTTGTCTTGGTCGATTTTGACATTGCCCTTGGTCGTGAGATGATTGAGTCGGCCAACTTCCGGTGGTGCCGTGCCCGGAAAGACACTGGGTATTGTGGGTGCCACCGTCGTAGGCGGATCGAATTCAGCATCGAGATGGTCTGCACTGACATTAAGACTCTGATCGTCCACGAGGACAGATTTATCGATGTCAAAGCGCCGCTGCACGGCCCCCAGTTGCCCATGCAAACTTTCTCCGGTAATAACCATTCGTTGTTTGGAACTGGATGCGGTCGAATGGTCCGCACCCCCTTGGAAAGATGCAAGCTCGGGCAACGTCACCTTTACTCGGCCCGACCCATTCACCGCATCGGC
>Ga0182012_10008273_pt1 | contig 10297 bp, 2 predicted proteins | sample 612S2SmetaG_FD_120486 | JGI IMG/M metagenome (GOLD analysis project Ga0182012, IMG submission 120486) | Permafrost microbial communities from Stordalen Mire, Sweden - 612S2S metaG | ecosystem: Environmental > Terrestrial > Soil > Wetlands > Permafrost | place: Sweden: Stordalen | collected...
AGCGCCCACCAGCCCAACCTTGCAGCTCCGCGCGCCGCAACCTGACTACCCGTTGCTGAGTGACCAGGAGCTGGTCGACCGATTCAAAGTGGCGCAAGCCAACAACGATCGCGCCACCGCAACGGACGTTGCCAATGAAGTGCGGCGCCGCGTGACCGCGTGGGGCCAACGAGTGTCAGGGCAACCCGGACCAGGTGGCTCACCCGCTGAGCCACCACCTACGGATGCCGAAGTTCAGACACCCGGGGCCGCGCCTACGGATGAGCAGCCAGGCCAACCAGCTTTGCAGGCTGCGGGCGAACCGCCTCAACTCGAAGCGGGCACGCCGGCCACACCGCGAGTACTCCGGACTCCGGTACCGGAGGGTCCATCGGGACCAGCGCTCATCACACCGCCTCCGGAGCACGGGACCGCTTCGGTGGAGGACATCGCGGAAACGCCGGCAGCGGAATCGCACGGGACAGCCAGCGTGGAAGATATTGCGCCGGCAACGGAACCGGAGACGGGGCCGCATGGACCGATCTTCCGGCAGTTTCACCACGACGCGCAGGGCGCTATTGCTCATCTGACGAAAGTGCGGGACGGTGAAGCGATTGGCGCACTTCATCATCCAGAAGTGGGCGATATCGATCTCGTATGGGGCGAGAAGGATACGCCTGATAAAGAAGGGCATGGACTCGCCAAGATCTCCGACAAACACAAGGAGGTAATGCCGGATCTCCAAGGGTTTATTTCAAAGCTGCACGTCGACCAAGCCCGCAGCGGACCAAACCGGAAGATCTTAGTAAGCCAGGATAAACAGCAGAGAGCCGCAGTTCGTTTGGATTGGAATGGCGAAACGAAGAATTGGCTCTTGTCGGCTTACGACAAGAATGCCAGAAAAGAAGTACCGCCACCCGCTGAGAGCACTACCGACGTTCCCAGCGCTATAAGCGGTGAAACGGCTGCTTCACCCGATGGCGGTGTACCGTCCACCAATATCGCGCCTCCGGGGAGCGCAGTCAATACCCCTGCCAAGACGCCGGGGGTAACGGCGCTCGATGCCGCGAAGCAGAAGGCCGCAGGGAAGGACTATTACAAGTCCTACGAGTGGGCCGTCGAGATCGTCAAGACCAAGGGCGGCGCGAACCCCAAGACGCTCCAACTTCGTCTGGGCATCCCTAAAGCGAAGGTGGCGGAATACATCGAGCGGATGCTGGCTGACGGCATCATCGGGCCGCAACCGAAGCCGGGTAAGCCGTATCCGAAACTGAAGCAGAAACCCGTTGACCTGACAGGTAAAGAACCGTGGGAGATGACGGCCGACGAGTTCATCACCTTCAAGGGCATCAATGCCGGCCGCCGGGAAATCCAGCAGGCGCACAATGAGCACTCGGCAGCGGTTTACGCCGCCGTCGAAGCCGGGAAGCCCGTTCCTGCCAACGTGCTGAAGGAATATCCGACCGCAGCGACGAAGGCGAAAGCTAAGGAGTCTTCGCCCGCGTCCGACGAGAGTAAAATTGAGGCAGGTGAACCGCATGGCGAAGCGCAAGTACCAATACCGGACGGGGGGCGGACCGATGATAGCGGAGCACTGGCGGAACAACTTCCCGGAGGAAGCGAAAGCGCTGGAGGACGCCGGCCAACTGGAAAGCGCGGCGGATCTCGCGGCGTACAGAACCGCAAGAGTGGAAAGCGAGTGCGCGGCGAGGGGGATGCAACCCCTGTCGGCACAGGAAGTGGGATGGCAGGAGTGGGGGACTCCGCCGGTCCCCAGGACGGTTTCCCCAACTTCCCTCCTCGATCAGGAAATGTAGGCGACCCCAACCTCGCCCACGACTACCGCATCCCCGACGATCGCGGCATCAATGCCAGCAGTCCCGAGAAGGCGGCGGCAGCCAATATCGCAGCCATCAAGCTGCTGCGCTCCCTCGAAGCGGACACCCGCGCCGCGTCGGCCGAAGAGAAAGATGTCCTCGCCCGTTACGTCGGCTGGGGCAATGTCCCACAGATATTCGCTGCCAACACTCCCGAGTGGCAAGCGGTCCAGGACGAGCTAAAGTCGCTGATCTCGGACCAGGAATACGCGGAGGCGCAGCGCTCCACAACCAATGCTCATTACACGGGGGACTCAATTGTCGATGCCATGTGGGCGGCGGTCCAACACTTGGGCGCGAAACCCGGCATGGTCTGGCTGGAGCCGGCCGTGGGCGTCGGCAATTTCTTCGGCCGACAGCCAGTAGACCTCCTGCAAGGGGCGCGGCGCGTGGGCATGGACAAGGACGCGCTGACTGCCGGCATCGCCAAATACCTCTACCCGGATTCCGGCATCGATCACGTGGCGTTCGAGCAAGCGGAGTTGCCCAATGACTACTTCGACGCAGCCATCAGCAACGTGCCCTTCGGCAACTTCGGGGTGCATGATCCGGCATGGAAAACCAGGAAGCACCTCACTTACCCGATCCACAACTATTTCTTCGCCAAGTCGCTCGACTATGTTCGACCTGGCGGCGTGATCGCGTTCGTCACCTCGCGCTACACCATGGACGGCTACGAAGAGGGGCACAAGAAGTTCCGTGACTACGTGGCGTCGAAGGCCGATTTCCTGGGAGCTGTGCGGCTGCCAACCAACGCTTTCAAGAAGTCGAGCGGCACGCACGTTATCACCGACATCATTTTCCTGCGTCGCCGGCTGCCGGACGAGACCGCGATCACGGCAGCGAACAAGGGAGCGGGTCATGTGTGGCAGAGGGTCATATCCAAGCACCTACGGCCAAAGGAAGGCAACACCGAGGGTTGGGCGAAAGACATCCCGACCAACGAGTATTACCACCTGCATCCCGAAAACGTGCTCGGAACCGAGAACCTGGCGCGTGGTCAATTCGGTCCCAATGACTACAATATCGACGGCGCGGTCACCACGGAATCGCTCACCAAGGCGCTAAAGGCCACGCTACCGACAGATGCTTTCCAGGATTTCAAACCTGCAAAGAAGTCGAACCGGGTAGCCACTCGCGACCTAAGCAAGACGGACGAGGCGAAGAAATTGGGCGGTCTGTTCTTCGATGACAAAGGCGACCTGTACCGCAAGACCAGCAAGGGCAGCGCGGAGCCTGTGGACGCCAACCCAACCCTCAAAGCCAACATCCGCGGCCAACTGAAGATCCGCGATTCCCTGCTAGCGCTGGTCACGCTGGAGCGGCAGAACGGGGCTGAGGGTGAGCTAAAGCTACGCCGCGCCCAACTGAATGCGCTCTATGACAATTTCGTCCTGAAGAACGGGCCGCTGTCGAAGCGCGCCAACCAGGCCGCGATGGTGGGCGATCCGGATGCGCCACTGTTGACCGCGCTCGAAACGCGCTTCGACCCGAAAAAGAACACCGCGGAGAAGGCACCAATTTTCTCGAAGCGGATTTTCCAAGCGGACATCAGGCCTACGTCTGCCGGCGACGCCAAGACGGCACTCTACATCTCGCTCAACGAGACGGGAGGCCTCGACTGGCCGCGTATGCAGGAGTTGACCGGGAAGACGGCCGCGCAGCTCCAGCAGGAACTCGGGGGCCTGGTCTACGAAGATCCAGAGACAAAGGTTTGGCAGACCGCCGATGAATACCTTTCCGGCGCCGTGCGATCCAAGCTCGTCACAGCTCGCAAGCTGGCGAAGGTCGAGCCGCGGTTTGAAGCGAACGTCGAGGCGCTGAAGGGCGTACAGCCAACCGACATTCCGCCGTCGCGGATTCGCGCGGCTCCAGGCGTCACCTGGGTACCGCTCGAAATCTACGGCGAGTGGCTGAAAGATGTCCTGAACACGGACAAACCGCCGAACGTCCAGTATGCCAACGGGGAATGGATGTTCCCCAAGGCGTGGGGTGCAGCGAGTAAGTGGGCCACCGCGAAGGCAACCGCGTGGGAGATAGCCCACGACACGATGAACCAGCGGCGCACCAAGGTCACTTACAAGGATGCGGACGATGTAGTCAGGACCGACAAAGATGCCACCCTGGCGGCACGCGAGAAGCAACAGCAGCTCATCAAGTACTTCGAGAAGTGGCTGTTCGCAGACACCACGCGGGCCGATCAGGTCACGCGCCTCTACAACGATCTGGTCAATGACCTCCGGTTGCGCACCTTCGACGGTAGCCACCTGACGCTGCCGGGAATCTCGCGCGAGATGTTCCGCACCGGCAACCCCGAACCCTACCAGCTCGCCGGCATTGCCCGCATCATCAGCCAGAAGAACGTTTACCTGGCACACACGGTAGGCAGCGGCAAGACCGCGACTATGATTATCTCGGGCATGGAACTGCAGCGCATGGGCCTCATCAAGAGGCCGATGTACGTTGTTCCGAACTCGACTCTCGCCGGTTGGCAGAAGCAGTTCGCCGAACTCTACCCGCAAAAGCGCGCCCTGATCTTTACCGAGAAAGACCTGGCGCGGGACAAACGCCGGCAAGTGTTCGCGCAGATCGCGACGGGCGACTGGGATGCCGTGGTGGTGCCTCATTCTTCCTTCGCCTTCATTCCCGTGGGCGATGCGATCTTCGCCGACCACTTCGAACGCAAGGCTAAAGAGTTGCAAGAGTCGATCGACATGGCCAATGAGACGGGCGACGACAGCCGGATGATTAAGCGCATGGAAAAGGCCAAGGAAGCACTCCTGACCTCCATGCAGGAGCGGCGCAACGAAACCAAGCAGGACCAGACGGCCACCTGGGAAGAGATGGGTATCGATCAGCTTTACCTGGACGAAGCCCACGAGTACAAGAAGCTGGGGTTCTCGACCAAGCAGCAGTCGATCGCCGGCATCGACCCCAACGGCAACCAGAAGACTTTCGACCTCCGGATGAAGGTCGAGTACACCCAGACCCACGGCCGCGGCGCCGTATTCGCGAGCGGCACACCCGTGACCAACACCATGGGCGAGCTGTTCAACATCTTCCAGTACCTCATCACCCCGGATATCAAGGCCCGCGGCATTGGCCGCTTTGACGAATGGTCCGCTAACTTCGGCCGCACCGTCGACCACTTTGAACCGAAGCCCGAGGGTGGAGGCCACCACACCAAGCCGCGGTTCTCGGAATTCGTGAACGTCGCGGAACTGGCGCAGTTGTGGCGCAGCTTTGCCGACGTGCTGACCAGCGACATGCTGGACGTGCCGCGTCCCAAGGTGAGGGGCGGCGCGCGGCGCCTGATGCAGAACGAGCTGGACGAAGCTCAACACGCCGAAATGAACGATCTGCAGGGCCGTGCCGGCTCTATCCGGGCCGATGCGCGCAAGGCCATGCCCGACAACATGGCGGCGATCTACACCGATGCGCAAAAGATCGTGATGGATGCCCGCATGATGGACGAGGCGCATCCCGACACACCGGGCAACCGCCTGAACGAACTGGCTGCGGAAATTCACCGGCTGTGGGTAGAGAGCACCCCGGTACAAGGGACGCAGCTCGTGTTTGCCGATTTCGGCATCCCGCAGAGGTATCGCGCCAAGTCGCGAAAACCCCGGCCGGCCGATGCGCGTCCGCTCTCCAAGTTTTCCACCTACGATGCCCTGGTCCAGAAGCTGGTCGCGCTGGGAATCCCTGAGAACGAAGTGGCGATCGTCCATTCAGCGACTACGCCGAATCTGCGCAAGAAGCTGTTTCAGGATGTGGACGACGGCATCATCCGCGTGCTGATCGGCAGCACCGGCAAGATGGGCACTGGCGTCAACATGCACCACCACGGGTACGCCTTGCACCACGTCACCCTGCCCCACCGGCCGGCAGACCTCGAACAGCGCGAGGGGCGCTTCATTCGACCCGGCAACCCCAACCCCGAGGTGGATATCGTCTATTACGGGACCAAGAACTCGCTCGATGAGCTGAAGTTTAACTCCGTCTCACGCAAACAGAAGGCCTTCAATAAATTCATGCAGGGCGGCACTTCCATGCGCGAGATGGAGGACGTGGACGATATGGCGCCCTCGCTCGACGAATTCACGGCGGCAGTCAGCGGCGATCCGCGCATCAAGCGCAAGCTGGAACTCGACAACGAACTCCTGCGGTTGAGCGTGCTCGAAAGCGAATACCGGGATGAGAAGTGGACGCAGCGGCGCGACCTGAATCAACTGCCGGGCCGTATAGCCAGCGAGCAGAGGGTCATCAAGGCTTACGGGGCGGATATCGCAACCCGCGATAAGACAGGTCGCGTGTTCGTGATCGGCGGCAAGACCTTCGAGGGGGATGGAGTCCAGAAGGCCGCGGCGGCGGCTATCGCGAAAGTAGTGAACGAGAACAAGGGCACGAATGGTGCCGCCCTTCTGATCGGTACAGCTTACGGGCTGCCGCTCCACCAGCAAGGGACCAACCTGTATGTCGGCACCGCAGGCGCAGGCGCACAGGTCAGCCTCGACTGGCACAAAGAGAAGCGAATCATCACCAAGGGTGCTCACAAAGGTGAGGAAGAAGAGTTCAGCGTAGCCACCCTCAACCCCATCGGTACGTTCACAGTCATCGAAAACGCGGTGAAGGGTCTGGACCGTGATCTGAAAAACACTGAAAAGTGGCTGGAAGAATCGAAACGCAACCAAGCCGTGCTGGAGTCCGCGGTCAATGAACCCTGGCCGAACCAGGCGGAATACGACAAGCTGCTCGATGAGAAACAGCACCTTGACCAAGCGTTGGGCGTAGGGAAGGACGCGGCCGCGGCCCTCGATGGCGAGGACATCGAGAACGATGCGGTAGAGGCGGAAGACGCTCCGGAGAGCGACGAGGAAGAAACGCCGGCAGAGGAACGCGACGTTGTATCGAAGCCCAAGAAGGCAAAGAAGGCGAACCCTGAAGACGGCTTGCCCATGTCGGAGTATGTGGCCGAACCGGCGCGCATGAGTCCGATGAACGCGACCGACTTCGGGCTTGCTCCCTCGAAAGCATGGAACGTTGTCGATGGCCAAGTGTGGTTCACCGACGGCAAAGGTGCATGGAAAGGCGAGCCACCGGCCGACTGGAACCGCGATCCGAAAGAGAAGGGGGGTCCGGACATTGCCAAAGTCATCCCGAAGGAAAAGGGTGCAGATGTAGAACCACTCGGTTTCACCAAAAAAGAAGGCCGCGTCATCGTGTTCAACGATGGCAGCGGGATGGATGCCGATTACTACGACTGGACGAACCAGCAGTACGGGCGCGTGACGTGGACGCACGGCGAAGGCAAGAACAAAGCGTTTCAGGCGTGGTCTGGCAACAAGCGCGTGGCCGTCGTCGTGCCGCTAAAGCTGGATAAGATTCCCTCAAGCCTGCAACCCGGGAACCGGGGCGAACGCGGCGGCGCGTTGCTGGAGGTCATGAGCGGCGGCCTATCCAATCTCTTCAAGGGGAAAGCTCCCGGCGAACTGGAAAGCAGTTACAGCGGCATGGGCGCGGCCCAGGATGTAACCACCCGCAACCTCTCGCAGCTCCGGAGGGCGAACGAACACGCCCACGAGAAGGCGGTCCAGTTCGCCACCAGCAGATCGCAGTCCGCGGTACTGCTGCGGATCGCGGCGCCACGGATTGAGGCGGCACTCGGCAAAGACGTTTCGTGGCTCGACTTCCGGCGCGCGCTGATCCAGTCGCGCCTGGTCGGGATACGGGACCGCTGGAGCGACATGCTGGTGACTGCCGAAGAGGCGACCAATGACGACCTGGGCGATGCCATGGGCCGCTGGCTGTTCCACTTGCTCGACAAGTTGCATTACCCCACCGCTCCCGGACAGACGGCGGCGGCGTTGCTTTCGCGCGAAGACTTCGAGGGGCTGCACGCGCTACTGGACGATGCTTTTGGGCAGGCCTACGACCATACCGCCAGCATCATGACGCCGGAGGAATTCAAGCGCATCACCACCGCGCCGACTTTCGCCAAGGGATTGAAGGCCTACAAAGACCTCGCGGAGAAGGCCATCGCGGAGAACCACGCGGAGAACGAAGGAGTGTTCTCGGACGCACTGGGACCGCTCGACACGTACTACCCGCTGATCGCGATCACGGAGGGCGACGAACTGCGTGCCCAGACGGCACTCGGAGCTCCCTACAAGAAATCGGCCAACGCGGACAGCAACTTTGCCACCGGCCAGGCCGACGACTACGACCCGGGCATGGAAGCGTTGGGCGAGCGGATTCGCGCGTCCTTCCGGCGCAACAACAAGGCCGCTCTCCTGGACGCGCTGGAGGGCGCAGGCCTGCTGCGGAAGATTCCCGAGGGTGACGAGATACCCGACACGATGGAGTACAAGGGCAAGACCTTCCGCGCGGCCGTCGTGCCGATGGGTGAAGCCCGCACCTTGATCCAACCGGGCGGCAAGATCGTTCACCTTCCGATTACCCGCGGCATCGTGCCCGACTGGCTGGAGAAGGAGCTGGCGCCGCTCCTCGACAAGAAGAACCTGACGCTCTACAATCCCAAGAACATCATCGCCAGGATCACCGCGGCGACGTTGGCGGGGCCGACTGATTTTGTGTTCCACTCCAGCAACCTCATCGGCACGCTGGTTGCGCGCACTCCGTTCCTGGGGGAGAGTCTGGTGAGCAAGGTGGCCGAGAACACCGTGCCATTCGTGAAGCGGGCCGTCGCCATGCTCCAGCTCTGGCAGACCGACCCGAGTACGGACGAGGCCGCGGCGGATCTCATCGCCATGGCGAAGCTCGGCTTACTGCCCGAGAGGTTCGCGAGCGTGACCTATTCCCGCAAGTTCGCGGAGCAAACCGGCGCGGAGTGGCAGCGGTTCAAGGGCTATAACTGGGGACCGACGCTCTACGGGCCGCATGGAATCGACGTGCGCGCTCGACTCCTGATGTACCGCCTGCAGAAGCGCATCGACCCCGGCGCCACCCCCACGGAGCAATACCTGTTCGTCAACCAACTCGGCAACTACACCCGCGTTTTACAGGGCGATTGGGAGCGCAGTTTGAAAGACACGCTGTTCTCGCCCTTTGCCACGGCCGGGACCACGATGAACCGCAACGGCGTGAATACCATCCTGGGGACCGGGCCGCAGGCGAAGCGGATGCCATGGTGGCAGCGGTTCGGCAAGAGCGACGCGCTGAAGCTCGCCGCATGGTGGGCGCTGCTGCACTGGGCTTACCGGCATAAATGGCCATGGGAAGAGAAAGACTCGAAGCTTCTCAAGATCAAGCTGCTACCCCATGACGCGCATTCAGCAGTGGGCAAGATGATGGGCGGCAACAAAGGCGAAGTCTACATCAACATCGGTTTCGCGTCGCCTCTCGTCGGCCGCGGCGCCCGCGCGCTCGGGTTGCAGGGCGCCTATGACACCAAGATGGCGAAGGGCAGCACAGACCAGGTGCTCGACGCCGCGCTGACGGGCGCGATCAACTCGGCGCTTTCGCCAGTGATGGGGCCGCCGGCTAAGTTCGCGTTCCTGGGACTCACCGGGACGGAGCCGTATATCACTGGGATCAAGAACGCGGAAGGGCAGCTCGGGCTGAACTTCTTCCCCGCCGTGAGGCCGCAGAAGCCCGGCGCGGCGGGATTCTTCAAGCAACACTTGATTCCGCCAATCGTCAGCATGAACTCGCTATTCGCCAACGTAGGTGCGGCAACGGGATTCACGCACGGCATCATGCGCGAGGATCTGGGCGGCAACAAGGGTTGGGCGGCGGCCGGCAGAGTCGCGGTGAACCTGTTCCTGCCCCAGCTCGTGGACAAGCCCGTGAAACCTGGGGCGCATCGGGGGTACCTGGCGCAGCAGCGGCGGGGAGAGACGAGCGGCGCGGAGAAACGCTGATGTGGGACTGGGAAGACGAGGAGGACGATGAACTGGCGTGGGAGATCGCGCTGCGGAGGCGGCGCGTTACTTGTTCTCCAACTTGTCGAGGCGTTCGCCATGGCTCGCAACCATCTCGGCGATGTGGTCGATCTTGTTCTCGATGCGCAGTAGCGCGAGAGTGAGATCGGAGCGAAGCTGCACGGAATCGGATCGCATGTCCGCGCCCAGCGTCTTCATTTCGGCGCGTAGAGTTTCCTTGGCGTCGGTAATCTTGCTGTTGCTGTAGAGCAACAGCGACAAGGGCATGATGATTGCCACGCAGAGCGTGATTAGTTGAGCGTCCGTCATTTAGCTACCTTCCCCTTCTTCGCGGCTTCCAGTTTCACGACTTCGCCCCAGGTGATGCCTTTGGCCACCAAGGCGATGGCAGTTGCAAACTCTTCAAGTACGTTTAATTTCGGCATCCTTTCTCCTTTCCCACGGTTTGTACCAAACCGTTTACGTGGCTAAAACACCACAGTCTGTAAATCACGCCTTCTTCCCCTTCTTCGCCGCGGGCTTCCGGCTCGACGCGGG
>Ga0182012_10008275_pt1 | contig 10294 bp, 13 predicted proteins | sample 612S2SmetaG_FD_120486 | JGI IMG/M metagenome (GOLD analysis project Ga0182012, IMG submission 120486) | Permafrost microbial communities from Stordalen Mire, Sweden - 612S2S metaG | ecosystem: Environmental > Terrestrial > Soil > Wetlands > Permafrost | place: Sweden: Stordalen | collected...
CCGATTGCGCTGGTATCATGGACTGCGTTGGCGCCCAGGCCATCCGTGGGCGGTTAGCTCACTTGGTTAGAGCGCCTGCCTTACAAGCAGGAAGTCGGCGGTTCGAGTCCCTCCCTGCACCATTTTCGGAATGTCTTCTGAGAAATCCTGAGATAGCTCATGTTAAGTCTCAAGACTTGCAATGAAGCGCCTGCCGAGAATTCAGGGAGTTTGAGATGTTCAGTAGCGGCCTGCCATTTCCCCAATTGCGCCGTGGCTGTTGTGTTGTCAAGTGCGGCAACGGCCTTGCGGTCGGCCCCCTGCCGGACGTGGCTAAAGCGGTCCAACATCGAACAACTGACGACCTGACGACCTGACCGGCTCAATGGCATCAGCGGCCACGCAGATGGAAGTGGATTCGCGCCTTATGCCCTCATTGATGCGCAGGTGCGTTATTGGGAATGATCAGCGGGCGTCACCAATCGGCTGGCTCTCAATGACTGAATGGCGCTTCTTCAACCTGAGGAATGGCGTCTCGAAATAGCGATAGGAGACAGCCGCCATCAGGACAGTCAATCCGAGCGTCAGGCCGGTGTTCAGCAGGAATATGGGCCCTTCGAGCGACTTAATCGTCGAATTCATGTGTGCAGCGAGGTTTCTGATGATGAGGCGATCTGTCACTGCAATCGCAAATTCATTATAGATATAATGGCCGAATGAAATGCGTCCGAGGTAGATAGCCCATCCCGGAAGCAGCTTTGGATCCGCTCCTAGAAAGGCAAGCAGCAGCAGGACGCAGCCCAGCGTGGTCACTGCGTATCTTCCGATGAGCGACCAATTGCCTGGGTTCAGTTTATCGCCGCCGAAACGGCAGTGCTGGCCGTAGCAGGCGTATAGCCAGCAAACGACGGCGAGAACAAGCAATACGATTCTTTGCCAGACGATGAACCTGATTACCTTACCAGGCAGAATAAGGCATAATAGGATTCCGCCGGCGATGCACTGATATTGAGCAGAAGGCTCGAACCAAACACTGATATCGATGGCCGATATCCTGCCCAGGAAATACAGTCAGACATTGGAAAGAATCATCATTGCCACGCAAAATCCAAAGAGTGATTTGCGATTGAAGTGCTTCAACCTCCACGTGGCAAACAGATAGAACTGTTCTTCAATGGAGATACTCCACAGCGGGTCCGTGGGCAGATTGGTACGTGGATGGGCGACGGGAAACCAGTATCCAAGAAAGAGGGCGTACCGTCCTATTTTGTCCATGGAGTCAAAAACATTGTCGAGCCTCGCGGCGAAGATTACGCCAATCGCCAGCGCAAGATAATAGAGAGGCCGAACGCGTAGGAATTGGTGAAAGCATCATAGACTGGAGAAAAACCATGCAGCAAATGGACTACGCGGGGATCATTGCTTGAGGGCAAAGTGGAGTGAAAGAAGACGAGCAGAAATGCGACAAAGCGGAGAACGTCCGGTTCCGGACGATAAAAACCGAACTCCTGAAGTTATTGTGCCTTCCAAATCGCACTTCCTCGCTTTCGATTCAGTTATATTTCCAGTCAAGTCGATCTATGCCGGACGCCCTTCTGGAGGCTGCGCCTATCATCGCAGCGCATAGCCCTTTTCCATGGGAAAGGGGCTCTCCTGATCGAATCAGTAGAAGCCTTGACAGGGGGTCAGGATGGTGAGCTTCGGGCTGTAGGGAAAGCCGGGAAACAGATTCTCGTTCGAGACGTGCACAACGCGTCCGGGCAGTTGCGAAACATTCCACGGAACCTCAGCCGATGTAGTAAGCGCCAGCCATGCATCGCACGGCCATTCAGAGGGCGGTGACGCTTGCCGCACGATGAACGGCTTCCGGGTGGGACTGCGGGCGGCGATGTACAGGTCGCCGGAGACCATCAGCGGCGCTTCCGGAGGAATAGTCGCGGCCAGTTCGTCGGCGAGGTGTGCCGTGGAAAGAGCGGAATAAAACTTGTAGGCTTCGCGTGTGCGCATCATATTCCACCCCATGCTCGGCAGCCATGCGACAAGCAGCACGGCAGCGATAACCCGGAAGAGCCGGCGCTGCGACGAACCCGATTCGATCTGCGCCATAACGGCGATGACCGGCCACACCGTGAGGAAGACCAGATAGGGCGGATGCATCGTAATCGAAGTTAAAAACATGATCAGGCCGCAACATGCGAAGCAGGAGGCCGCCAGTACAACACGGTGAAGTGGCTTCCGCCGTGCGAAGGCAGCACAAGTCACCGCTACCGTGGCAAGTGCGGCTGCCCAAACCCAGGGACAGGACCAGCGAAAATCCGTGAAACCCTTGCGGAGGTGGCCAAAGTTTTCCGCATTGCTCAGGTGAGCATGCCATGCCAGTTGCACCATCGCGGCTTGAATATCGGGCACGGCGCGTGAAACCGGAACAGCGCACCATAGCATAAAGGAGACTGGAATAGCCACGCCCAGGACGAAAAGCGGGATCAAACGGCGGAATGCACTCAGTCCCAGATCAGCAGCCAGAAACACAAAGGCTCCGATCACGAAAACGCAGGCTCTGGGATGAAACCCTGCGGCAAGAGCGGTGCAGAAGCCTGCCAGAAAAACCATAAGCCATTGCGACAGGCATTGCCGGCGAATCAGAACAACGAACGCCCCGGCCAGAGCGAGAAGTGCGATGCCCTCTGGCCGCGCCAGAAGAACCTCAATGGATGATCGGTCACCGAGCCAGGCAATCGGCAGCAGCACTCCGGTTTTGGGCAACCCGCTGCAAATCAGAACAAGACTCAATGCGAGAATTGCAAGCGACGAGGCGAGATACTGCGGAAGCCGTGAACTGAACTCACTGATCCCCAATATACGGAAAGTGAACGTCTGGAATCGCGGATAGAAAGGGCCATGGTAAAACCATAACTCGTTCTCGTATGGAGCATTAGGAGCCGGCGCCCACAAAAGGCTATGACCGTCGTGGTAGCTGATTGCAGGCTGATTCAGCGCAGGTTCGTCGATCGCGTTGACGAGAGGATAGCGATCCAGGACGAAGAAAAACCGGGCAAATATCACAAGGAACAACAACAATGAGAACTGAATATAATGATGTTTCTTCAGCATGGGACCCGACTCCATCTGTCATCCTTGCTTTTCGTGTTCCAGACGAAGCCTTTGTGCCTGGCGCGAACTGCAGGGGCGTTCGCCAACAAAAGGAGTATAGCAAACGAGATATGAGAGAATAATCACGGCAGAGGAATCCCTGCCTGGCGACTCAATTCGAGATGACAGAGAACGAACCACTTCCGGCCAAGAGCAACCTGCTTCGCCGGGTTGTCTCGGCTGCAATCCCTCGCACTATTCTTTGTCCTTTGGTCGAGGTGCTTTTGTGGGGAGCGCTGGGATTGGCTGTGGCTTGTTGTATGCTGTCCTTTCGCCCAGGTTCTCTGTCGAATGACAGTTGCCAGTACCTGAGTGTCGCTGCCAACATTAGAAACGGGAACGGCATCGCCACGGATTTAGTTTACTTCGATGCCGAGCGCTCTCACGGCCGGATTCCTGCTCCCCTTACAACCTTTCCTCCGGGCTATCCAATCGCGGTGGGAATGCTATCCGGGTTGGTTGGCGGCTTTGAAGCGGCCGCTCGAATCCTGTCTGTAATCTGCTTTGCCGGCACGGCTGCTTTGCTCGCAATTATTCTCATCGCGGCTCGTATCACTGTGTTCGTGCGCGCCTCCATGCTGCTGCTCTTCATCACCAATGTCGTCAACTTGGACTTCTCCTCAGCGGTAATGACCGAGTCGATGTTTGTGTTCATCTTCACTGCATCGATCGCGGCGCTACTGTGGGCGTGGCGGGATTACCAACGCCCGCGCGTTCGTGTGCCATGGACCATCGTGGGCTTGACTCTTGCTGGTCTTTCGTACTGGATTCGCTACGCGGGCCTATTCCTGATTGCTGCCCTCGTTTTCTACGTAGGGTTGCGCTTTCTCCGGCTTCGTCATCGCATAGGCGCCTCCGAGCTTTATGCCACGCTCATTCCAATTGGACTGGCTGGCGCTCTGATGGCGCGTAATGTGCTGGTGGCCGGTACCTGGAAGGGCGGAAACGAGCTTCAGGTCTCAAATCCCCTGCATCAGGTGTCAGCGGATTACGTGCGTGCTCAAATGCACCTTCTGTTAGGCGAGCACGCAGTAAAAGCCGGACTCTGGGAAGCCCTCTTGCTGGCTGGAGTCTTAGGCCTTTGCGCTTTGTTTGGGCGACAGCTTTTCCGCAGCGGGCTGGCAGGCGCCGCTGCTCTCCTGCGAGCCGATGAGCCGTGGTCTTTGCTGTTCACATGTGCAGCCGTTTATTCGGCTGGCCTTTGCTATGCAGGCTTGCGAACCGTGATTTCCTTTGGAACCAGAATGTTCCTGCCGGTTTTGCCCATCTATCTTCTGCTCCTCGGTCTCGCTTTGCATTGGTTGTTGTCGCGGGCAGATTTCAGAGGCGGACAAATCTGGGTTCGATTGACTGTCTGCATGTTCTTGATAGGATACATCGGCGTAAATGCGCGGGATCTCAAGGACCCCAGCCCGATATCGCGGCAAGATTATTTGTCCGGCCTGTTTGCAGAACCAACCGCTGACGGCCAACGCTTGTCGGATTGGGTAAATTTGCACATTAATCCGGTGGCCGCGATAGCCGCCCAGGACGGCCAGGAAACCGGCTATCTTCTCCATAGGCGTACCTTAGCCCTGGTCGAGTCGGAATATAGCTCTGAACGTTGGGAGTGCCCAGAGATCCGAAAGCAAATGAATCGTTTTGGCGCCAGTTATCTTCTTCTCTACCGACACCCGGACCGTACTTCACTTCTTCTCGATGAATCGAGCTTTGCAGCGCAGGCAGTGTTTGGACAACCGAGTTGCGGATTTGCAATTGCCGCACAGAACTCGGACGTGCGCATTCTCAAAATCGAGCCCTCACAATAACGACTGTTATACTGCCCGAATGAAAACATCGCTCAGCCCCGCCGCATGGGTCGATCCACCCTCCGGACCGTATATAGTCCAGGATTCGCCGCAGGCCGATGGCTTTGATCTGACTCTTGTCCTGCCAACTTACCAGGAGTCTCGCAACATCCGCGCCGCGCTCCAACTTGTCAGTGAGACTCTCCGCTCCATCGAGGGTCTCACATTCGAAATTGTAGTGGTTGATGACAATAGCCCGGATGGTACCTGGCAGTTGGCACTGGACCAGGCCGTGGCAATTCCCGAGCTACGCGTGATGCGGAGAACCGCGGAAAACGGTCTGGCGACGGCGGTCATCAGAGGTTGGCAGGTCGCACGGGGCCGCATTCTCGGCGTGATGGATGCCGACCTCCAGCATCCGCCCGAAGTGCTGACTGGCCTTGTAGGTTTGTCGCGGGAGGGCACAGATCTGGTCGTTGGAAGCCGTCATGTCGAAAATGGAGGCGTGGGAGACTGGAGCGTTATCCGCCGGATGATTTCGCGCACTGCCCAGTTAATCGGCCTTCTAATCCTACCAGAAGTTGTCGGCCGGGTGAGCGACCCGATGAGTGGATACTTCCTCGTGAAAAGAAGCGCTATTGCCGGCCGCTTTCTCAATCCCAAGGGGTACAAGATTCTGATTGAGGTCTTGGCGCGCGGGAATGTAAGAACGATCGCAGAACGTGGGTATGTTTTTCGCGAACGGATGGAAGGCGAAAGCAAAGTCTCGTTGTCCATATATATCGAGTACCTGGAACACCTCGTCCGCCTGCGCTTTGCACTGTTGCGCAATTCGCGCTTTCTAAAATTCTGTGTGGTAGGCCTCACTGGGGTTGTCGTTGACATGGGAGTGCTTTATCTGCTCAGCGATCCGCGAACCCTTCATTTTGGCCTTACTCGCAGCAAGGTGGCCGGGGCCGAAGCTGCCATTTTGAACAATTTTCTTTGGAACGATGCGTGGACCTTCGCGAATCTCGTACCCAAAGCCTCATCGCTTCGGATGAAGTTCGGCCGTTTCCTGAAATTCAACGCGATCTGCTCCTTCGGAATGATCCTGAGCGTGGTACTTCTAAACATTCAGTTCAATTGGCTTGGGATGAATCGCTATGTTGCCAATGGCATCGCTATTCTCATCGTGACTGCGTGGAATTATCTTGCAAACGTGCGCTTCGGTTGGCGCTCAACCGACTGCCCAACTCGGGATTGAGCCGCACCTGCGTGTGTGATGAGTCTTAGACCTAATACTGTTCACCTAACGAGATTTGTGGCGTTCGATATGGGAGAAGGACAGGAGGCCACAGATGGCGCGTACGGTTGCGGATCTCCCTCCAGGTTCCCGGATCACGGAACAAATCAGTCTTGGCGTAATCACCAGGACATTTCCTCTTTCCATCATCGGCCCGGTGCTTTCGAAGACGGGAACAGCCAGTGTTCGCCGGCACGACCTTCCGGCTCAGGTTGTTGTGTATTGGATGATCGTCCTGGCGCTCTACATGCAGTCGTCCCATCGGGAGGTAATGCGTTGTTTGCTGTAGGCAGTCCAGTGGCTGCGCGATCCATCGGTCAACATTCGTGTTGCGGGTAAATCGGGCATCTCTCGGGGCCGTACATGGCTGGTCTGGGAGCCGCTGCGGCAGTTACACAATGAGTTGGTCAAGCCTGTTGCAGTGCGCGGCACGCGGGGCGCATGGTTTCGAAATTGGCCGCTTGTGAGCTTGGATGGCAGCACGCTCAATGTCGTCGACGAGAAGGCCAACGAGGATGCTTTCTCTCTCCCAGGGGCAAGCCGTGGTTCCAGCGCCTATCCAAAGATCCGTTTTGTATCCCTGGTGGAGAACGGCACACACGTACTGTTCGGCAACCAGATGGATGGCTACCAGACGGGTGAGATCACGATTGCCAAAGCGGTACTTCCGCACCTAAAAGAGAACATGCTGTGCCTGGCTGACCTGCAGTTCTTTGGCCTCCAACTACGGCAACGGGCAAGTGGAACCGGTGCAGCGGGTCCGGGCCGAGTACAGTACGAAGTGCCTCCTGAGCGTGGTGCAGGTTCCAGGGCATCACGTCTTCAAGCAGAACCGAGAAGCCTGCGCGGGCGGCCTCGAGAGCGAGCCAGCGGCCAAGGGGGCCGGCTCCGATGATGGCCCCAGTGGGCATGAGTTGTTCTCATTGTAGGGGCCGCGGGTTGAAGTGGTTCTTGCGTCCGAGATCGAGCTCAGCCGGAACCCAGAGCCGGATGCTTGCGAAGGACGATGAGAAAAATTGATTTGTGATAATTTCGGGAGTTGGCCAGATTGCGCATTCACATGGGCACTGGCGATTGACGAACACTTGCGAAGGCGTTCGGAGATAAAGCAAGAACCGTTCGAACTACCGGGACCAACTCACTACTGGCTTCTGCTGGCGGAGAGCCATCTCACACGGTGCTCATTCGGAAGCATGCTGGGGCGGATAGAGGGTTTGCCGCTGCCACTCAGACAGACGCGGCAGCCAGGCGAAACCAATCTGGACGGAGGGGAGTTGACGGGGGAAGTGTTCGTGAAATCGCTGTGGGATGGGGCAGAATGGTGGCCTCTTGGTCTGGCAGACGGCCAGCCTGGCACGACCAGGGGCTTGGATTCAAAAAGGTGAAGGACAGAAGCAAACACTGGTATATTTCTTGCAGCCGAGAGGCAAATGAAAATTCCGGCGAAAACGACTTTTTCAGAATCGATTAAAATAAGACTCAGTCTCCACCGGAGGGGTTGTGGTGAATGCCGACCGCTGTTGGGGATTGCCATGAAGAAGTGAGGCTACATGTCAAGTGCTGAATCAGGGACAAAAAAAACTGTCACCAGGTTTGTCAACCACGACTCCTTGCGGATGGACAGCAGACCCTTGCGACCGGTTAGGAACATCGTTTTCGTTGGGTTTTTCGGGCCGCCCGCTCTTACCATCGCGCGAAGTTGTCGCTCCATGGGCATCTCCGTTTACCTCCTCACTCCGACTAGTACTAGGCCGCTCGGTTGGCTTCAGCGGTCCTGCTTCTCCGGTTTCAGAACACTGGATTCCAGCATGATCGGGACCTCGGAAGGCATCGACGCTGTCCTGAGTTATGTCGCCGAGGTTGATGCCGATGCCATTGCGACGCTCTCCGAAACGCATTGCCTCTGGTTAGCCAGAAATGCCGATCGCTTCCGCGGCACCTGCAAGCTCATGTTGCCCTCATTAGGTTGCCTGGAGGCGGTTGAATCGAAGTTGCGTCAGATCGAGGTGGCCCGAGAATTAGGCTTCGATGTTTTGCCGACCTATGTTATTCGAGCATTAGACGATGTGCGTCATATCGTTAGCGATCACTATCCCCTCTGCCTCCGGCCCTCGATGGAGCGCACCGTCGAACCTGAATTCAAAGTGCGGATTGTCCGCTCTTCGAACGAAATGGCCGATTTCATTGGAGGCATACGTGCCTTTGGAGACGGCATTGTGGCGCAGCCGTTTCTTTCACTTCCGAATGCCCTCCTGCACTGCACGAGTGGCGAGGATGGGGAACTGCTTAATCTGAAGGGTTTCCTTGTCGACCGCAAGTTTGAAGCCTTTAGCCTGCGGATTCGTCCAATGCAGGTCCCTGAAGACCTGATTGAAAAGGTTGCGGCCTTTAGCCGATTCTTCAAATTCTCGGGTCCCTATCATTTTGATTTTCTCTATTCTCCCGAAACTGGCGAGTGGCACTATTTGGAAGTGAACGTCCGTTTTGGAGGGACGACAGACAAAGTGAAGTGGCTGGGTGTCGACGAGCCAGCGAATTGCCTGATGGCCTATGGGCTAGCGGGGCTGCGTACCCCCCCGAAGTATTCCACTAAGCGGTTTGCGGTGGTCAATAAACTGACGATTCTCAAGCACCTGCTTGTCACAGCGCGGCGGGGTTCGGAACTGTTAGACTTTCCCCGCGAATCGCGCCTAGCCTCGGCAGTCCACTCGCTTGGGGACCTGTTTCTTGCCAAAGACTCAATAAGCGATTTCAGGGACATCAGAGGGACAATTGCATCTCGGCTCTTTAGCGCGATTCCTCATTAAGCAAGCGGTAGTTGCGATTGATTCAACTTCGCTCTTAAAAGACGAGCCGATAAACTTTGACAGTTCGGGCCCAGCCAAGCGGTTTTGTTGCCTTCAGGAAGGATGGCCACACCTATCCTCCACCAGTACTTCCGTTTCAGTGAGCACGTTTGACAACCGCAAATCGCTTGTGTCGATCCAGGAAATGGCCAGCCTGCGGTATCAGAATGTCCAGTTGTTCGACTTTCCAAAAGGGGTCCGACTCGAACACGTTGATATGAACCGGAGCATAGTAGAGGACGGTGATTTGTGTCCGCTCCGCCAAGGTCCGTAGCCGGTTGACGAATCTTTGCATTGTTGGCTCATCGAATGGGTTGAATAGATAAAAGAACGTGCCGTCGTCAGGAATACTCGCGATCGCGTCGCCAACGATGATCGTGACGTTTTCAAAATTTCGCAATCTCTGACGAGTGGACTCTCCGGCATCTTGCAGTTGTTCAAGTCCATAGATTCGATTCGTGAAGCCCTGGCTGAGCCACCAATTGATAACCCGGCCACTGCCGCAACCTATGTCGACCAAGACATCTCTTGAGCTGATGCGCCCGGCGAACAGCTGCGGCATAATGGCATAATCGGTCGAGACGTTGTCATTCGCTCCTGGCGAAAGATTTCGTGTGCTTCCGCCGCTGAATCCTCCGTATCGCAAATCCATCATCGCATTCTTACAAGTTCGGACTATCTCCTTCGGGGCTAGACGGTTGAGGATACTCATAATCTTCACCAAATCCTCCCTGCGGCCTGCTCGGCGTGGCGAAGGACTGTCCGAACAATCCCGCCCTTTAGCGTATCCCCAGGCTGCTCTTTTAAAACATCGGATGGTCCAAGCCCCTGAAACACGGAGGTCTGGAATCTGGTGCCGTTTTCTGATAGGCATTGGCATGAATCTTCCAATCGCCTGCTAACGATGCGTCGCTGCGATGGAGCTGGCACACTCCAACGGTCCTTAATTAACTGGAAACTGCGGGACACGATGACGAAAGCGCTCCATCCATTCGAATACGCCTTCTCGAGGGCGGCTCTCAATTCATTGAACGACGCGGTACAGATCTGTGCATGTCTGAAATACGACGGCCTATCCTCAAGAACCATATCGGCACCTCGCAGACTTCCGCAATACGCTGAGGGTGAATGTTCCACCGCCTGACAGGCGGTGGCTTCGGTTACGGTTAAGAGCCGGATCGATCGGCCATTCGGCCGATTACACCACATTGAAGTCATCGTCTGGCTCCGGTGGCTTTTGTTCCTCG
>Ga0182012_10008276_pt1 | contig 10294 bp, 7 predicted proteins | sample 612S2SmetaG_FD_120486 | JGI IMG/M metagenome (GOLD analysis project Ga0182012, IMG submission 120486) | Permafrost microbial communities from Stordalen Mire, Sweden - 612S2S metaG | ecosystem: Environmental > Terrestrial > Soil > Wetlands > Permafrost | place: Sweden: Stordalen | collected...
CCTGGCATGGATTTCGCTCTTGGAGTCTCGCTCGCGAAATCTCGCTCGTGAAATCTCGTCTTGGATTTGCTGTCGAATCGCCCAGCGCGCTTTCGCGCATCGCTACGATCGGACACCACCATGCCGCAACTTCGCCGGGCCTGGGCCGCGCTACCGGCGGCCCTGTTGCTATCGACACCAGCCTTTCCAGCCGAGGCCGTGCAGCGGGTGGAGCCGGGGGACGTGGCCTGGATGCTGGTCTGCACGGCGCTTGTTCTGCTCATGACGGTGCCGGGGCTGGCGCTGTTCTATGCCGGCATGGTGCGCAAGAAGAACGTGCTGGCGACGATGATGCAGTCGTTCACGCTCTGCGCGCTGGTCACTGTGCTGTGGATGGTGATCGGCTACTCGCTGGCCTTCACCAACGGCAACATGCTGATCGGCGATCTGTCGCGTGTCATGCTGAACGGGTTGGCGGACGGCTGGGACAAGCCGTTCACGCTGGGGGCCGGCACGGCCAATCCGCTGCCGATGACCATCCCCGAGAGCGTGTTCCTGCTGTTTCAGATGGCTTTTGCCGTGATCACCCCGGCGGTGGTGACCGGCGCTTTCGCCGACCGGATGAAGTTTTCTGCCCTGCTGCTGTTCATGAGCCTGTGGTCGCTGCTGGTCTACGCGCCGATCGCGCACTGGGTGTGGGGCGCGACCGGCTGGCTCAATCTGATGGGTGTGGCCGATTTCGCCGGCGGTACGGTGGTGGAGATCAATGCCGGCGTCGCGGGCTTGGTGTGTGCGCTCGTACTGCGCCGCCGGCTCGGCTACGGGCATGAAAACATGGCGCCGTACAACCTGGCCTATGCGGTAACCGGGGCGTCGCTGCTGTGGGTGGGGTGGCTCGGCTTCAATTCGGGTGGCGCGCTGGGGGCGAGCGGGCGCACCGGCATGGCGGTGCTGGCCACGCAGATCGCCGCGGCGGGAGCGACTCTGGCATGGACCTTCGCCGAATGGGTCCTGCGCGGCAAGCCGTCGGTGCTGGGGGCGATCTCCGGGGCGGTGGCGGGGCTGGTAGCGATCACCCCGGCAGCGGGCTTCGTGCTACCCGGGCCGGCGCTGGGCATCGGGATCGTGGCGGGCGCGGTGTGCTTTTTGGCGGCAACCAGCCTGAAGCAGCGCCTTGGCTACGACGATAGCCTGGACGCGTTCGGCGTGCACGGCGTGGGCGGCGTCATCGGCACGCTGGCGACCGGCGCGTTCGCCTTCGGTCCGTTGAGCGCGACGCTGGAACATCCGGAAGGGGTGTATGTCGGCGGCCTGTCGCTGTTCGGCGTGCAGGCAACAGCCACGGTCGCGACGCTGGCCTATAGCGGCCTGATGAGCTGGGGGCTGCTCAAGATCACCGATCTGGCCGTCGGCTTGCGCGTGACCCGCGAGCAGGAGCGCGAGGGTCTCGATATCGCGCTGCATGGCGAGCAAGTGTTCTGACGCAGGGTGCTGCGCCGGCCCCTACGAGTCGCCGCCGGCCGAATCGCTGTTGAGCTGCGTCCAATTCTGGATGCCGATGAGGCCGATCAGGTCGAGCTGAGTCTCCGTGAAGTCCACGTGGTGCTCCTCGTCGCGTAGGATACCGGCCAGCAGGTCACGGCTTGCGAAGTCACGGACACTCTCGCAATAGGGGATAGCCTCGCGCAGGTCGGCGATGGCCTTCTCCTCAAGCTTCATGTCGGCGCGCAGGATTTCCTCGGCGGATTCGCCGATCAGCACTTGGTTCAGGCGCTGAACATTGGGCACGCCCTCCAGGAACAGGATGCGTTGCACGAGTTTATCGGCATGCCGCATCTCCTCGATCGATTCCTTGTATTCGTGCTTGCCGAGCTTGCTGACGCCCCAATGGTCCAACATCCGTGAGTGCAGAAAATACTGATTGATCGCGGTCAATTCGTTGGTGAGCACAGTGCTCAGGTACTCGACGACCTTGGGATCAACTTTCACCGGGCACGTCTCCAGGTTTCATCAGTAGGACTCAGCCGCTCCGCCGGCAAACCCAGCTTAAACAGCGGCGACCTGCCCTGCAAATGGGCTCTCTTGCCCGGCGCCGCGCCCTATCGGCGGGCCGGCAATCCGTTCAACGATGCAGGCAATCGCCTGCTCGCAGGTACCGCACTGCATTTCGCACCCGAAGGCCTGGTAGACGTCGCTCGGCAGGCTGGCGCCAGCCTCCGCGGCGTCGCGGACATGCCGTTCGGTCAGTCCGTTGCAGATACACACGTACATACCAATGACGCTCCTGTGACCGTGCCTTGGTTAGCGTATGGCGGATGCGCTTGCAAGTCGTTCTCAACTCCCGGCGAGGACGAACCCGACGCTTTCCTGCAACGATACGATGGCGGACTGCGTTGCGAAGACACGCGCCGGCGAAGCTGAGCCGCCCGAGCCCGGAACCGGGATGCGGGCGGCATTTGCCCACGTCCAGGCGGCCGCGGGTCGATCGATCCTTACGGCAGCCTGGCGGCTCGCCGTCGCGCGGTCGCCGCTTCCGGCTTCATTGTTCAGCCACTTCGCCGCTATAGTTCGCTCCCCGCTCGAACTCCGCAGAAGGTGCCCGATTCGCATGGCCGTCGCCGCCCGCCCCGGCTCCGCAGGGGACCGCCGCTTCGCCTCACCGGCGCTCCGTTCGCTGATGCAACAGCGTACCGCCGAGCTGGGCGGGCTCGCGCTCGGCCTGGCGGGGCTCGCCATCCTGGTCGCGCTGGCGACCTACGACCCGCGCGATCCCTCCCTGAACACCGCCACCACGCGGCATGCGAGCAACCTGGCCGGCCCAGTGGGGGCGGCGCTCGCCGATGTCCTGCTGCAGGGCTTCGGTCTGGCCGGCGCGCTGCCGGGGGTCGCCATGCTGGCCTGGTGCTGGCGCATCGCATCGCGCCGGGGGCTCGGCAGCGTGGCGGCGCGGATCGCGGCCTTGGCTGCCGCGGTGCCCCTGCTCGCCGCCACGCTCGCCGCGCTGCCGCTGCCGCACCCCCCTTCGTGGCCGACCGTTGCGGGGCTGGGCGGCGCGACCGGCGCGCTGCTGGCGGCTGGCGGGCTGGAAGCGGGGCAGGGCACGATGGGGCCGTTTGGCGCTGCCGTCGTCTGGACCGTGGGCTTTGCGCTGGCCGTCACCCTGACCCTGCTGGCGCTTGGGCTGTCCACCGGGGATTGGCACGCCGCCGGACGGCTGGCGGCAAAGGGCGCACGGTTTTCGGTCTCCGGCGGGCGCGATGCGGCCGGATCGCTTGGCCGTGCCACCGCTTCGGCCACCGGCGGAATGACCGCGCCGCTGTTCCGCCTGCTGCGCTGGCGCCGGTCCGCGGCGGAAGCGGAGGCGGAGGCCGAGGCGCACGAGGCGCCGCTGCCAAGCGCCCAGGTCACCCGCCGCGAGCCGCGCCCCACCGTCTCCCGCCTCGCCCCATCGCCGGATCAGCCGCCGCCCGCCTCGGTCACCGCGGCGCGGATCACGAAACTTCCCGTCATCCCGCGCAAGCCGCAGCAGCAGGTCCTGCCGATGGTCGAAAGCGGCTGGCAGTTTCCGCCGCTGGCACTGCTCACACCCGCGCCTGCCCGCGCGGCCTCGGGTCCCAGCGAGGACGCGCTGCAGGCCAACGCCCGGCTGCTGGAGACTGTTCTGTCGGACTACGGCGTGCAGGGCACGATCGCCGATATCCGCCCCGGCCCGGTGGTCACGCTGTATGAGCTGGAGCCGGCGCCCGGCATCCGCAGCGCGCGGGTCATCGGGCTGGCGGATGACGTGGCGCGCAGCCTGTCCGTCACCGCCGTGCGCATCGCCACGGTGCCCGGGCGCAACGTGATCGGCATCGAGGTGCCGAACGCGAAGCGCGAGACCGTGTTCCTCAGCGAGATCCTGTCCTCGGACGAGGTACAGCGCCACCCGGGCCGGCTGTCGATCGCGCTGGGCAAGGAGATCGGCGGCACGCCGATCGTCGCCGACCTGGCGCGCATGCCGCATTTGATGATCGCCGGCACCACCGGCTCCGGCAAGTCGGTGGGCGTGAACGCAATGATCCTGTCGCTGCTGTACCGGCTGTCGCCGGACCAGTGCCGGCTGATCCTGATCGATCCCAAGATGCTGGAATTGTCGATGTACGAGGGCATCCCGCATCTGATGGCACCCGTGGTCACCGAGCCGGCCAAGGCGGTGACCGCACTGAAATGGACGGTCCGCGAGATGGAGCGGCGCTATCGGGCGATGAGCCAGCTCGGCGTGCGCAACGTGATCGGCTACAACGACCGGGTGATCGAGGCGCGTGCCAAGGGGGAGGTCGTCACCCGCCGTGTGCAGACCGGCTTCGACCCCGATACCGGCCGTCCCACCTTCGAAGAACAGCCGCTGGCGCTGGAGCCGCTGCCCTACATCGTGGTGGTGGTGGACGAGATGGCCGACCTGATGATGGTCGCCGGCAAGGAGATCGAGGCCGCGGTGCAGCGGCTGGCGCAGATGGCGCGTGCCGCCGGCATCCACGTGATCATGGCAACGCAGCGGCCGTCGGTTGACGTGATCACCGGCACCATCAAAGCCAATTTTCCGACGCGCATCAGCTTCCAGGTGATCAGCAAGTTCGACAGCCGGACCATCCTGGGCGAGCAGGGGGCCGAACAGCTCCTGGGCCAGGGCGACATGCTGTACATGGCCGGCGGCGGCCGCATCACCCGCGTGCACGGGCCGTTCGTGACCGACGACGAGGTGGAAAAAGTGGTCGCCTTCCTGCGCGAGCAGGGCGAGCCGGCCTATGTCGAGGACGTCACCGAGCTGCAGGAGGACGAAGGCGGCGCAGTCCCGTCCGGCCTCGGCGGCGGGGGCGAGGGCGAAAAGGGGCTATACGACCAGGCGGTTGCCGTCGTGGCCCGCGAAGGCAAGGCGAGCACATCGTTCATCCAGCGTCACCTTAACATCGGCTACAACCGCGCCGCCAAGCTGATCGAGCAAATGGAGAAGGAAGGCGTCGTCGGGCCGGCGAACCATGTCGGCAAGCGCGAGGTGCTGGTCCGACGGACGAATGAGGACGAGTGAAGGCGAGCCTCGCGGCATGGCCGGGGCGTTGCAGAGTGGCTTATCGTGTCGGCGCGACACCGTTTCGTGATTTCTGGCAGCCGTCCGAGGTCGTTTCTGTTTGTTCATCGATCGGGATCGGCGGCACGACGGCGCTCGGCGGGTGAATGATCACGCGAGCGCTTTTGCGATCAGCCGATTCGGCCAGCGGAGCACGCGCCGTTCCACCCCGGCGAACAGCCACGCCAGCAGGATGCTGGCGGTAATCGACGCAGCAGCGATGCCATAAAGCGTCAGCCGGTCCGGGTGTGCGGGATCGACGAAGCGGATGACCAGGCCGGACGTCAGTGTGATCAGCACCGCGAACTGGGTCAGGTAGAGCGGAAAGGAGATGGTGCCCAGGAAGCGCGATAATCCGCAGCAGAAGAATGCCTCCAACCGTCGGGAAGCCATCACGACGAACAGGAGGGCCAGCGCACTGGCGTACATGAGCACCGGGTTCGCTTTGGACGGCGGCGCGTCCAACGTGTGACCAAGATATTCCCGGAGGTAATAGCGGACGGTCAGGTCGCCATGCGAGCTCGCGCGAAGCCAGGAGATAAAGACGGCGACGACGATCGCAATGGCGAGGAACGCAAGCCGCCGGCGCGGCCAGGCGCGCAGCCGGTCCATTGTGCCAGCGAGTCGCATCTCGGTGAGCAGGACCCCGATCACGAAGCCGATCAACACCCGGTCGAATGCCAGCAAAGCGATGAAACAGGCTGCATAGACCCAGAGCCGCTGGCGCGACGTCAGTCCGTTGACCAGCAGAAGCATTCCGAAAACGACGCAGGAGCCGAGCAGTTCCACCGGCATCGTCCAAAGCAGCGGAATGTAATGGGCATCGGCGGGCAGGTCGAAATACACGTCGCGCAGCGCATAGCGAACGACACCGGCCAGGCTGGCATCGAAATTCAGGAATCCACCCAGCCACTCCGAGCGCAGCACGGACGCTGCGCTGCGATGTACCGCCGTTCCCGTAACGATCGCCGCGTACACCAGCAGGCACGCCATCAAGATGGGCAGAGTGAGCCGAAAATAGCGGCGCGCGGCAAGCGAGCGGATGACGGCCGGGTTCATCGTGCGCAGGTAGCCCGCGGACAGCGCCTCGCCGGAGAGGATGAAGAATACGTAGACCGCCAGCGGACCGTCGAAGAGCGCATAGACAAGGGTGTGGTTGAGTTCCGGCAGGACCGCCCGGTTCGTCTCGGGCAGCATGTGGAACAGCAGCACCGCGAGCGATGCCCATCCCCTGATGCCATCCAGCACCGCCAACCGGGACGAAGCAGCAACCTTTCCGGCCGGAATGTTACCGACCGGTGGCGCAGCGCCCGGCTGCCGGTCGCAGTCCGGCGGCGGCGCATTCCGACCGGGAGCAGGGAGGGTGATTTGATCCAACAGCGTCATAATGGCCGCCGCGCCGCGGATGTTCAAGCCCGATATCGCGCTCGACGAAACCAGGCCGCAGCCGTTGGACGCCGGTCGGAAAAAGCCGCCTGCGGATCATTTGGCGGCCCGACGAACGGAACGGCGGCCGAACGGGATCACCGTGGCGCCAAATTGCGATTTGGCACTAACGGTGGTCCGTGAAGCTTTGTATGCTTTCGCTGGCCGGTCGAGCAACGGCTGGTTCGGGGACGCAACCCGACTGCTGAAGGCCCGGGACGGCGATACCCCGCGGCGTCAAGGCGGTCGCCAAGGCGGGTATGAAGTTGGACAAACTAGCGACGGTTAACGGACTGCGAGCCTTGGCGATCCTCGCCGTCATGTACCATCACACCGGCGCGTGGCCATCGGAAGGTCCGTTCCTGCCAGGGACGACACTATCGATCGGCCCTATCCTTCATAACGGCTGGACGGGCGTCAATCTCTTCTTTATCTTGTCGGGCTTTGTCCTGTTCCTGCCCTACGCCAAGGGCCGCCGCAAACTGGCGACGTTCGGCGACGCCGCCACGTTTTACCGGCGTCGGTTCTGGCGGCTGATGCCCGCTTATTATGCCGCCGCCCTGGTCCTTCTTGTCGTCACCTACTTCGCCGACCATCCGGTTTCGTTCGGCCGCGAGTCATTGAGCCTGCTGACGTTTTCCTTTGTTTTCTCGCGATATAGTTTTGGACCCGGCTACAATCCCGCTTTGTGGTCGCTTGGGGTAGAGGTGCTGTTCAGCCTCGCGTTTCCACTGCTGATCGTCGCCATCCAGCGCTTCGGGATATGGCGGCTGCTCTGCGCGGTGCTGGTCACCTCACTGATTGCACGCGCCGCAGGGCGTCTTTGGTATCCCCAGTTCGAGTGCCCTCATGCCATCGCCGACAACATCACCGGAAGGCTGGACGAATTCGTCCTCGGCATGGTCGTTGCGCATCTCTATGTCCGGGACATGATCGGCGTACGGGCGAGACATCTTCTGCTGCCGGGGATCGTGCTGATTCTGGCGGCGTGGTTCGGGTATGACGGATGCCGCACGCGATCGTGGCAAGTGGTCCTGACCGCCCCCCTCAACAACGTCCTGGATGCCGGATTGTGTGCCGTCTTGCTGGCTGCGCTCTCGGGCCGAGGGTTGGCGGTTCGTTTCCTCAGCTTCGTGCCGCTGCAGGTTGTGGGAATGATGTGCTACAGTCTTTATCTTTGGCAGATGCCGATCGGCCACTGGCTTGCGGAGGACAGTTCGGACTCGCTCGCCGGACTCCGGCTGGTTTGGTATGTCGTGCTGACATTTGTCGTCGCGGCATTGTCATACAGGTTCATCGAGTTCGGCCATGTGCGGGACTGGCGGCCGCTGTTCCTGATTCCGGCAAAGCGCCGACGCGCGCCCGAGCTCAACCCCGCCTTGGATGAGGCTGTGCCGGCCGCGGCGCTGTCGTCGCCGCGAATCGTCTCGGCGGGCCCGCCCGAGAGATAAACCGACTGGCGCGTTCGCTGCAGATGCAGCGAACGACTCGCACGCAGCCGGTGGAGCGAACGGCTGTTCGGCCGTTGTCCGGCGGATTGCGCAGCCAACCCGTGCTATGCGGTCTGCCGCACACGGCTCCGAACGATCTGGTCCATCATCGGTACTGGCAGGCAGAACACTTCTGCGATCGCCAGGACCATCCAGGTCGAAAACCAGGTGACGTAATTGTTCCACGTCGCCGCAGCGCCCGCGACCACCAGCACGTTGATGATCGCCATGGCGCTGCAGAGGCGCTTCTCTCTGCGCAGGCCAATGCGCAGGCCTAACAGCAGCATCCCAATTGCCAGCACGATCCGGGCGGACAGCACAAGCCATGGCGGCGCACCGAACACCCAGGAGTTCGGCACCGGCGCCATCATTGACGGCCAAAGAAACACGTTCGCGAAAAAACCCGACGCGTCCCAGCCAACCCAGGGCAGGAGCACAGCCGCGGCCGTCAAGGCGAAAGCCGCCGCCGCTCGCTTCGATCGCGTCACCAGCAACAACGGCAGGAACAGGATTGCGGGGACGATCTTGCTGCCCAGTGCCAGCCCTAGCGCCACGCCAAGGGCGGCGTCACGGCGCCGGAGCGCGAACAACAGGGCGCTGAACCCGAACAGCAACGCCCAGACGTCGGTCGCCGTCCAGAACAGGAAATACTGATAGATCATCGGATCGACCATCAGCGCCATCAGGGCGAGCCCCCCGCCGATCGCCCCGGCGCCGGTCCGATACAGCACGAGCCCCAGGACCCCGAACAGCGCCAGGCAGGCGAGCCCGTTGCCCAGCGGAACGGCCGCCGGTCCGAATGCCGGCTCCAGGGCGGCCGAGACCAGCAGGGGAACCGGGCCGTACTTATATCCAAGCACCGCAACCTCGCGTCTCGCGGCGACCGGCGCATCAGGGCCCGGTGCGGGGACGAGTGCTTGGCGAAGCTCGGGGTCGAGGCCCGAGAGGTAGCGCTGAACGGCGGCGTCCACCGCGTCCAGCGGCATCGTCGGGCCGACCCCGATTGCGATCCGCCGTTGCAGCCGTGCCCCGAACGCCGTGTCGTCAACCAGAGCGCCCGTGGCATAGGGATTTTCGCCGTGCCACAGAAGCCGTGCCGCCACCAGCGTCGTCCGTCCCTCGTCCAACCGAAGCCGGTTCGTTTGCACGGCGGCAAAAGCGCTGTTTTCGATGGTGCGCACCGCCTGTATCGTGAGCAATATGAGAAGCGCTGCAATGACCAGCCGCGCGGCGGCGTCGCCGGGTCTCGCCCCGAACCGCCATAGCGCCACCAGAAATCCCAGGATCAGCAACAAAAGCCCGGCCAGCGCCGGGCCGTGCCCCCAGGTCAGCCTGCCGGTCAGCGTGAGGAGCGCCGCTGCCATGACCAGACACAGTGCGGCGGATATCCGCCCCAGCTTCAGGTCCAACGGGGTTGGGCGACTCGGCGTGGGGCTCAGCCACAGTATAAGTGCGAACGCCAGAACCACCGCCAGCAACCCGAGTCTGAAGACGCCATGATCCCAGGCATAGAGCCAGAACGATTCAACCTGGAATTGTAGCAACATCAGGCAAACGACGTAGGCGAGCGGTCCCGAAGGCAACGCAGTCAGCCGCATCGTGGCTCGCTTGACGTGACAACTCACGTGGCGGAATGGATTTGCCAAGGGTTCGATAACCAAATCCCTATCAGGTCACGATCGAGCGCTTCTATCAGCCAAGCAGGCCGCGTGCCAGAACCGGGTCGCCCGGCGCCGTTTTGCGGGCTTCCGCGCCGGGGGCCGGTTCCCGCATTGCCGATCGGTGCCGCACGCGGCCATAATGCCCTTTGAGTTGTGTTAGGAGATCGGGACGCATGCAAATCGTCGTCGGCATCCCCGCCTGCGCGAGGCTCGTGAATGGGCATCTGCGCCATGACACGCCCGCGCGCTACGCGGCGGCCGTGTTCGGCGGCGCCGGTGCCCTGCCGGTTATGATCCCGCCGATGGGCGAAGCGCAGCTCGCGGTGGTGGACCGGCTCGATGGCCTGCTGATCCCGGGCAGTGCGAGCAACGTCCACCCGAGTTATTACGATGGTGGCGAGAGCCTGACCCCTGACCACCACGATCCGGCGCGCGACGCCACCACGCTGCCCCTGATCCGCGCGGCGGTGGCGCGCGGCCTGCCGCTGCTCGCGATCTGCCGCGGCATCCAGGAACTGAACGTCGCGCTGGGCGGAACGCTGCACCAGAAAGTGCACAAGGTGGCCGGCCGGATGGACCACCGCGAGGGAGCCGGCGAGATCGAGCAGCGCTACGGCCCGAAGCACCCGATCACC
>Ga0182012_10008277_pt1 | contig 10293 bp, 8 predicted proteins | sample 612S2SmetaG_FD_120486 | JGI IMG/M metagenome (GOLD analysis project Ga0182012, IMG submission 120486) | Permafrost microbial communities from Stordalen Mire, Sweden - 612S2S metaG | ecosystem: Environmental > Terrestrial > Soil > Wetlands > Permafrost | place: Sweden: Stordalen | collected...
AGGCCATGCAGCACGTACATCATGCCCCACGTCATATCGCCGAACAGATAGGGATTGCGCGTAAAGAACGGTGTCCTGACGCGGGACATCATAAACACGCCGGTAATCGTGGCAGCCAGACCCGCCAGCACGATCATGCCGTGATACATCTTGTTTTCCAGCGGGTATTTAGCAAAGCGCCGTGGCGCCGGAGCGGGTTGCCCCATAAACCGCCGGACTCGCCGGCCCGCGTCTTCGATGTCATCCTTGTCCGGCCAGATCGACCAGAAGTTCATGAAGAAACTGGCATGGATGATGTGGAAGATAATCGCAGCCGTCAGCACCAGCCCCGCGATCCAGTGATAGGTCACCCAGGGAAATTTCACACCCACCCGGGGCAGGAAAGCCGTGATCAGCAGCGCGAACATCGCGGCAGCCATGATCCAGTGAAACAGACGGGCTGCCAGAGAGTGCCGGGCAACTTTCTCGGGCAGGCGCGCGGCGACGGCCGGCGGAGTGCTTCCGGCGAACTCCTCAGGCTTGGCGAAATAGCGTACCCAGATGGCATGGACCACCAGGAAGGCGAATCCCGCAATCGCTGAAACCCAGATCAGATAAAAAAAGACGTGGATCGGAACATCCTGTCCCCACGGACTCTTTGCCCACTCGACTATGCCCATGCCGACTCCTGTACTCCCCGAATCGCCCGCTTCACAAGATTGCGCATCAGCGGTACTTTGAAACCGTTGTACCGCAACGGCTCGGCACCCTCAATCGCCATTTTCCCCGCCATGTCCGCTGTCGCTTCGTTGCGCGGCTTGCCCACGATCGCATCCTCGACGTTTTTGAGACGCAGCGGGTGCGCGGCCAAACCGTTCATCGCGATTCGAATGCGGTCGATGCGATCGCCGGTGAAGAATGCCGCGGAAGCGACGTTGACGATGGGGAAATCCCAGACCTGGCGGTCGCGAATCTTCTCGAAGTAGAAATGCGCGCCTGCCCATGTCGCGGGGACACGGATCGCCGTCAGCAGTTCGCCCGGCTGCAGCACTGTCATCCGCATGATGTCGATGCCAGGACCAATGAAATAGCGTTCGGCATCCACCACCCGCTCACCCTTCGAGCCGCGAATCACCATTTTCGCGTCGAGCGCAATGAGCGCCGGAGCCGTATCCGAGGGATTGACGGCCACGCAGCGGTCGGCGCCGAAAATGGCATGTTCGCGATTGATGGCCGTCGGCGTGTCGGCAAAGCACATGTTTCCGCCCGCTCGATAGCACTTCCAGCCGCTGCGGTAATACCAGCACCGCGTGTCCTGTGATACATTGCCGCCGATCGTCCCCTGGTTGCGGATTTGCGGAGACGCCGCCAGTTCAGCGCCTTCCGCCAGCAGGCTGAACTTCTCCTTCACCACCGGGTCGCGGACAACCTCGGTGAGCGTTGTCAAAGCGCCGATATCGAGGCCACCGTCAACCTGTTTGATGCCGCGCAGTTCCTTGATCTGGCTCAGGTCGATTACGTATTGAGGCCGCTTGATCCGATCCTTGAGCCAGTCGAAAGTATCGAGGCCGCCGGCCATAAGCCATGCGTCGGAACCGTATTTAGCCGCCAGCGCCAGCGCGTCTTCAGTCGTTGCCGGCTGAAAGAGTTCGAACGCCGGCATTACATCGCGAATGATAGCCATATTTCGTTCTCCTTTTTCCTTCCGCGCTAGATATGGGCCGTAAGGGTTTCTCCGGCCGGTCTGCCCAGCTCGAGAGAAGCCAGAATCGTGTCCGCATTCACCGGGGCGCGCCGGATGACTTCATCCCCCAGAGCGTCGGTCAGAGCATTGATAATCGCCATGCAACCCGCGCCCACCGGCGGTTCGCCAATGCCGCGCGCTCCGATGGGCGTTTCGGGATCGGGAATGTCCAGGGCCGCCCACTCCATTTTGGCCGGAGCATCGAGAATCGTTGGCGGCTTGTTGTAGTGGAATCGCTTTGCCAGTGGTAGACCATAGTGCTGGTCGTAAACCCATTTCTGGCCTATGGCGTGGCCGATGCCCAGCATCGACCTGCCCAGGATTTGGCCGCCCAGGGCACGGGGGTGAAGGATTGTGCCAACGTCCGCCACACCGAGGTAGTCCAGAATCTTGTACGAACCGGTTTCGAGATCGACTTCCACCTCGGCGAAACCGGCCACGTAGGAATGCGTCTGGCCATCGCGAGGCATGGTATCCCGAGCCACAGCCAGCAGACCCTGGCCCGCCAGCGCGGTGGCCGATGCCACAGTCATTTTATTGATGCCTTTGGGCAGTTCGTGGCCGTCGTAAATCCCGCCCAGCTCGATGGCGCGTTTAGCGGCCTGCGCGAGAGTCATGCCTTGTCCGCCGCCTCTGCGATAGACCCGCTCGCCGCCCACTTCGTAATCTTCGGGCTTGCCGCCAAACTCCTTCGCTGCAATCTGCTGGAGCTTGTCTTTGGCGTCCATGGCCACCACATAGGCCGCGCGGGTATGTGCGTGTGTCGTTTGGCTGCCGCCGGAAGGACAGCTCCACGGCAGATTCTTCGCCGTGCTCCCCCACGTAATCTCGCACTTGTCCCACGGCACTCCCAGGATCTCAGCGGTAACACGATGAGTGTCGTGCACCGATTCCGTACCCAGATTGCCGATGCCCGACTGGATGTAGAGCCTGCCATCCGGTTTGATGACGAACAGTCCGTCGAACCCGATCGATCCACCGACGAAACAACTCGTGGCGACGCCGATTCCGCGCACTTTGTTGCCGCTGCGCTTCGGCTGGGCCTTGCGCTTCTCCCATTCGAACTTTTCCACGCCCATATCGAGCGCTTCTTTGATGAACGCGCTGGTAACGTAAGTCCGCTTGCCCTTGCTGTCCGGAGGTCCGATTGGCGCCTTGCCTTCCGGCATATTGATCCGGTGGATCACCACCTGATCGATACCCAGTTTGCGCGAAGCCTTCGACAGGATGGGTTCCATGAGAGCAATACCCTGGAATCCGCCGGGCTGGCTCTGCGAAACACGCGGCGGGGTGTTGGTCAATACGGAAACGCCGCGCCAGCGCATGGCCGGCGGCTGGTACATCAGCGAGACCATGCGGCCCGAGTTATTGGCGTCGCCCTGCGGATCGTAAGGGCCGTTATCCATCACGACGAACATGTCGATGGCCGTGATCTTGCCTGCCTTAGTGAACCCAACCTTGAGACGGCCATGCAGGCTGGGACGCGCCCGTCCGATGTAGTGCTCTTCCTCGCGGCTGATCCGCATCATGACGGGAGCGTTGACCTTCTTCGACAGCAGCGCCGGGATGATGCACGAGATCGCGCTGGTAATTTTGCTTCCGAAGCCGCCGCCGGTATATTCGCTGACGACGACCACATTCGCGGGATCCATATTCAGCCAGCGTCCGATGGCGGGGGCGGTCTGCGCGGTGCTCTGCGTGGAGCAGTGAACGTGAACCTTCCCGTTCTGCCAGTAAGCCATGGCCGTGCGGGTCTCAAGCGGCTGGTGGCTCGTGTTCGGAGTCACAAACGTTTCGTCGAGGACGAGGTCGGCGGCTTTCATGCCAGCATCAAGGTCGCCGATGGACCACTCAGGATCGGTGGCTTTGCCCATGGGCAGCCTACCTTCTTTGTAATCGGCGAAATCGGCTTCCGTCCATTTCACTTCCTGCACCGTGGGCGGAGGCGCGGGGTTGGGACCGGTTACTACGGGCCGAATCCAAACATTCCCCTCGACGCGTGCGTTGGGCCCGCCCGGCCGCAGGCTGACCAGCGGATCCACGACGTGCGGCAGCCTCTCGATATCCAGCCGAATTTTCTCGATCGCGTTAGCGGCCGTTAACTCGTCGACCGCGCAGACCGCCAGGATCGGCTCGCCCTGATACACCGGATCGTTGGTAAGCCCTCTTTCTCCCAACGGGTTTGCCGGAATTCTCTGGCCGAGGTCCGTCATGGCGTCAGCCGGTTTCGGCATGTCGTCGACGGTCAGAATGGCCTTGACGCCGGGCATTGCCAGCGCCTCTTCCGCGTGGATGGCTCGCACATGCCCATGCGGCACCGGGCTGAGCAGCAGTTTGGCGAACAGCATCCCCTCAGCGCGATAATCTTCCGCGTACTTCGCCTTTCCCGTCACCTTCGCGACGAGATCGGGAGTTATGTAGTTCTTACCGATCAGCTTGTAAGGAGCATGAGCGGGAGCAGAGGTTTCTGTCAGTTTGGCAGGCACGATTACGCACTCCTCAAATTTTCCGCGCCACGCATCAGGGCGGTTAGGATTTTGTCATAGTCCTGGCATCGGCACAGATTGCCCGATATTCCGTGCGCCAGCTGCGCGCGCGTGGGGTTTGGATTGATTTTCAGGAATCCAACGGTGGCCATCACAAATCCCGGCATGCAGAAGGCGCACTGGAAACCCTGTTCGTCGATCACGCCCTGCTGCACCGGATGCAGCGTGCCGTCGGCGCTGGCCAGCCCTTCAATAGTCCGGATATTCCTGCCGCGCGCCGTGTGCGTCAGTACTGAACATGAATAATGGGGCACGTCATCGATCAGCACGGTGCACGCGCCGCATTCGGAGCGGTCGCACCCAAGCTTGGTACCGGTCAGGCCCAGCTTGTAACGCAGGGTTGTCACCAGCGTTTCCTGCTTCATGACGTCAACGCGCCGCTGCTGGCCGTTCACATTCAGCGTAATCAGCCGCTCAACCGAGCCTGGCGCCGATCCCTGTGCATGAACGGTGGAACGGCGGAACATGTACCCTGCCGAGGACACAGCGCCCGCCGCGATAACGCCTTTGATAACGTCGCGCCGGGTTAAGCCGGTCTTGGGGGCTTCTTTATCGTCGATGTCTGCCATGGATCACCTCATTATTATTGGTGGCGTACCTTATTCCCCGTGGTCCCGCCACAAGCCATGGGGGATAAAGATGGGGCTTCTTGCCGAACGGGAAGAATTATATGTCTTTTAGAAAACGGTGTCCAGCGGGTGTCGCACCCTATTTGTAACCGACAACCGATTCTTCAATCGAAACCGACCAATTGACACTACTGGACTCGATAACGAGGTCATACAGCCGGGGATCCTCATTAATATAGGCGATTCCATGGCCAATGCCCTTGTGTTCGACAGATGGCCCGAGCGGCCGGCCGCTGATCGCGCTATGGGCGCTCATCTGGAACGTACCCGAACCGGGAGGGTTTTCATTTGTAGTAGCCCACTTAATGCGCCATTGACCGCTGTCGATGTCGAATGAGTCGGTTTGTGCGTTACCCTGCCCCGAAAAGCTCGCGACCGGGCGCCATCCCACCAACAGCGCCTTGGCCTTCGGCTGGGACCGGCAGGCGCAGCTCAGCAGCGCGGCAAGGATAAGCAAAGTCCTCATTGTGGTCATAGAATACCTTGATCCGTTTCTGGCATCCTGTATTGAAGAGGCAGTACTACGACGATTGCGATGGTCTTGTCTTTTCGATCAATGTGTTTCACGGCGACCTGGATGGATTGATTCTTTGCGAGACCGAGACCGAATCGATGGATGCATTGATGGCTGCGCGCCTTCCGCCCTACGCGCGCCAGGAGGTAACTGAAGATCGGTCTTTCGCCGGGGGCTCGTTGTGCCGTGCGGAACGGCCGGAGATCGAAGCGGCAATTGAGCGCACGAAGGCGCGATTTCACGAAACTAACGAAATGGAGAAATGAAAACGATGTCGAATATTCGAAAGGCCGTCCTGACAGGTTTGGCAGTTGTAGCGATCGGCGCGGTGTGGCATCCCAAAACCATCGCACAGGAAAAATCATCCATCGGAGTGATTACCGTCTTCGATCACGCGAAGCTCGATGCATCTTTTGCCAAAGCACTCTCCAGCGGGGGCAGCGATCTCCTATGGAGCCACATCTCGGCGAAAGGGACCTACAACGTGGATATGCACAGCCGGGAATCGGTGAAGGCCGCGTGCAAACCCGAGGGTTGCAGCCATAAGGACTTTACCGCGGTTGTCTTCGTGGTGAGCGGAGCCGCGACACTGGTGACGGGTGGCACGGCCAAAGCCGCCCCGGACAAGTTTGGCGGCCAAACGATCCAGGGCGGCGAATCCCATCGCATCGGCAAGGGCGATATATATATTGTTCCGCCCGATACCATTCATTGGTACAAAAACGTGGAAGCGCCGTTCCACTACATCGAGGTGCCTGTTCCTTAACCGTCCGCCGCGCGGATGGCCCGCCCCAATAGCTGCTAAACTGGTTTCTCTTTCCGCTGCACCAGGAGTATTGGGATGAAATCTTACCGCGTCGCTTATGCGTTCATTCCCGCGCTCGTGGGTCTGTCGATTGTCGGCGTGTGGATTGGAAATTATGCATTCGCTGACGACAGCGAACGCTTGCTTCGCATCGATCACTACGTCCGGGTTCGCTCAACAGTTCCGGCGATTGCAGGTCAGGCTGCCCAGATCTACGTCCGCGAAGTTGTGAAGGCCGGCGCGGCATTGCGAGAACCGGCGCTGCGGGACCAGGTAGTTCTGTTCGTACACGGCGCAGGCACGCCGGCGGAGGTTTCATTCGACGTTCCCTACCAGGACTACAGTTGGATGGCATACCTCGCGCATGCGGGCTTCGACGTCTTCGCCATGGATACGACGGGTTACGGCCGATCTACCCGCCCACCGGCTATGAACGATCCGTGTAACCTGAGCCCCGAACAGCAAAAAGCATTTGTACCCAGTCTGATTACCGTGCCATGCGCGCCAGCGTATGGACAGCAAATGACTACGATCGCTTCCGATTGGGACGAAATCGGCGCGGTGGTCGACCACCTGCTTGCCCTGCGTCACGTTGAAGGAGTGAACCTGATTGCCTGGTCGCTGGGAGGTCCTCGGGCTGGCGGATACGCCGCGCAGCATCCGGATAAGGTAAAGAAGTTGGTCCTTCTGGCGCCGGGCTACAATCGCAGCACCGCGGCCAATCCTCCGGAGCAGGTACCCGCAAAGGGTGCCGCGTTCAACACGCAGTCTCACGACGAGTTCAAAGCAAATTGGGATCGCCAGGTGGGGTGTCCCGCGCAGTACGACCCCGCGGCAAGCGACTCGGTATGGACGGCAATGATCGAATCGGACCCGGTAGGCGCGACATGGGGCGGCGGTGTTCGGCGCGCGCCGCAGGTGACGGCTTGGGGCTGGACTTCCGCAGTGGTGGCGAAAATGAGTGTCCCGACGCTCGCGGTTTCAGGCGAGCACGATAAACAGGTTCCCCAGACGAGAGTAAAGGAATTCTATGCCGACCTGGGCTCCAGACAGAAAGTCTTCATCGACCTCGCATGTTCCTCCCACAACGCGATGTGGGAAAAGAACCACACTCTGTTATTCGGAGCCTCAGTGGAATGGCTGACGAAAGGAACTGTGAACGGAATGGAACAGGGAACCCTGCGTCTTGGCTATTGACCGTCGCCCGTTGAGATCACAAAGAAAGACGGCTGGCTCGAATTCGTGGCACAAGTCGGCCGGCTTTTTGTGTCCCGGTGCTTCTATACAGGCGAGATGCAGTTTCAGAGTGAGCTGCAGCTGCTGATGCCATCGGCAGAACTTCGTGAGGTCGCTCGCATCCCTTGAATCGCTGGCGGTCGCCGCGCAGTAAAATCTCTTTTGACACCGCTGATTCGAAGAGGACCCTTATGAAACAATACCGACCGGCCGTCGCATCGTTCGCGGCGGCTCTTGCGATCCTGGCCAGCTATCCGCTGAAAGCCGAGGTTCTGGAAAAGACCAGGAAGATCGGCGGCACCACCGTTCACTACAAGGTTGTGCTCCCAAACAACTACGACCCGGCCAAAGCCTATCCTGGTGTCCTCGGGTTTGGCGGCGGCCCTCAGACCATGAACGTCGTGGATAACGTCATCGCCAGGAATTTCCGCGATGAAGCGGAGAAGCGCGGCTACATCGTCGTGGTCCCCGCGGCGCCGAACGACCAATTGTTCTTCGAAGGCGGAGAGCGTATCTTCCCCGAGTTTCTGAAGCAGATGCTGGCCGACTATAAAATCCAGGGCAATAAATTCCATGCCGCAGGCCCGTCGAATGGCGGCATTGCGGCGTTTTACGTGGCGGCGCTGAACCCCGATTACTTCCTGTCGATCACAGCTTTTCCCGGGCACCTTTGGGACCCGACTCCGGCGCACATGAAGGCCATTTCGAAGATGTGCGTCAACATGTTCGTCGGGGAGGTGGACCCCATGGGGTGGCAGGACCTGATGAAGCAGCAGGCGGCGCAGTTCCGCGCCATGGGCATGACGGCAAACTATACGGTCGAAAAAGGACAGCCCCACCGTCTGGAAACCCTGGCGGGGCCGAACGCACACAGGCTCTTCGACATTTTCGAACAGTCTCAGCACGGCTGCGGCAAGTAAGCCTCAGTTACTCCTTGCCGTCATCGCCTTGGGTGTGGGCGGGTTATGACCCAGTACCCGGTGCGGCCGATAGGGCTTTTCGAGCGCCGCGACTTCGTCTGCGCTCAGCTTTAGATCCACGGCCGCAATCAGCTCCTTCAGATGTTGTAGTTTGGTGGCGCCGATAATTGGTGTGGTCACGCCCGGTGCCTGTAAGATCCACGCGCAGGCCACCTGTGCCGCTGAGACGCCGCGCTGTCTCGCTGTTTCCGCGACCGCGTCGGCAACCGCGAAATCGTCGTCGCTGAAATACATGTCCCGCGCGAAAGTGTCATTTTGAGCGCGTGAAGTATCCCGACCTTCGCGCTTACGGCTGCCTGTCAGAAAACCGCGTGCCAACGGGCTCCAGGGAATGACCGCCAGGCCCTGATCAATGCAGAGCGGAATCATCTCCCGCTCCTCCTCGCGGTAGATCAGGTTGTAGTGATTTTGCATGCTGACGAAGCGGTGCCATCCGCGCTCCCGGGCAGTATAGATCGCTTTGGAGAGCTGCCAGGCCGCCATACTGCTGGCTCCGAGGTAACGCACTTTGCCGGCGCGAACCAGCGAGTCCAGTGCTTCGAGAGTCTCTTCGATCGGAGTAGCCTCATCCCAGCGGTGGATTTGGTAGAGGTCCACGTAATCCATGCCGAGACGCCGCAGCGAATTCTCGCAGGCTTCGATGATGTGCTTCCGGCTAAGACCCTTGCGATTGGGGCCCGGACCCATTGGCCCGTGCACCTTGGTGGCAAGCACGATGTCGTCGCGTGACGCCATCTCTCTGAGATGCGCTCCGGTGATTTCCTCGCTCAGGCCAACTGAATAGACATCGGCGGTGTCGAAGAAATTGATTCCCGATTCCAGCGCAAGGGCGAAATGTGCGCGCGCGTCTTCTTTGCCGACGTGCCAGCCGTGCGTACCCCGCGCCCATGCGGGAGGAGTGCCGCCGCCGTAACTCATGCAGCCGAGGCATAGCCGCGACACAGTCATTCCGGTCTTGCCGAGGGTGGTGTATTGCATCGTTTCTACTTTAGTCCTAAGGCAACGCGTATGCGATTACGCCTGCATTTGCGCCGGTGCCTCCGCCAGCATAAACCACGACGAACTGCTTGCCACTTTTCGTTTTGTACGTCATCGGGTTCGCCCGCACCGGACCATCGGTGTGTGTTGCCCACAGCACCTTACCAGTCCGTGCGTCGAAGGCCCGGAAAATACCATCGGTTGTGGCCGCGATGAAAACCAGTCCGCTCGCCGTGACGATAGTGCCGCCATTGCTGCTGGTGCCGGTGTTCATGATGCCTTTGGCTTCCATGGCGTTGTCGGTTCCCAGCGGAACTCGCCAGGCAATGTCGCCGGTATTCGCGTTGATAGCGAACAACTCACCCCATGGCGGCTGGAAGCACGGACGTCCGGTGATCGGATCCTGGAATCCACCGCGCGGTGTGTAGGCGCCTTCGTTGGTATAAGGCATGGCGGGTTTGGTGGGACCGGCGGTATAACGAATCATCTCGTCGGGACGGCGCGGAACCAGGCGGCCCACCACTGCCAGATTAGTTATGTTGGCGAAGATATAGCCAAGTTTCGGATCGAAGGAAACGCCATACCAGTTGGCGCCGCCGCCGGTATCGGGGAAGACCAGAGATCGCTGCGAGGTGTTATAGGCCGTAAAAGGGCCGTCATGCTTCAGCGTCTTGAAGAGCGCCTCGCAGGCCGCCGCGGTCTCCGGTGTGGTGCGATTGAGTTCCGCCTCGGTAACCGTAAGCCGAACGAGCGGAGGAGGCTTCACCGGGAACGGCTGAGTGGGCCAGGAACTCTCGCCCGGCACATCGCTCTTTGGAATTGGCCGCTCCTCTACGTCATACAAAGGTTTTCCGCTCACCCGATCGAATATGAAGAGCAGGC
>Ga0182012_10008278_pt1 | contig 10293 bp, 14 predicted proteins | sample 612S2SmetaG_FD_120486 | JGI IMG/M metagenome (GOLD analysis project Ga0182012, IMG submission 120486) | Permafrost microbial communities from Stordalen Mire, Sweden - 612S2S metaG | ecosystem: Environmental > Terrestrial > Soil > Wetlands > Permafrost | place: Sweden: Stordalen | collected...
AGTAAATGCACAAATCTCGTCCATTCCATCTTGGATACTGTTGTTAATGTCCTGTGTCTGGTAATACACAGTATCCTGAAAGAATTGTTGTACACTTGCTTGAATGTCAAGTCTGGTCATTTTGCTGCGCCAAAAATAGCATTCTCCAAAACACTTTCGTAAGTCGGTAACGAACGATCACCAATCTTAGCTTCCTGTTGTTCATGTGTTTCAGGTGCAGGCTGTGAATTAACATTAATTGCCGAATCACAGGCTTCCCGATATTCTTTTAGTTGTTTCTTATTCACAGCCGACACAAACTCAGGATCAAGCATGTGTTGCGTAAGTACACCAGTATCAACAACAATGCGTGCACCCGGAACCTCCCGTTGGACTTTCATACAGTAATAAATGTCTTCAGTATTGAATGGTCCGGTAATGAAGTAAGGAGTTGAAAGTTTCTTGAGTGTTTCAACTTTCAACAAACAACAAGAAAATCCGACTGCTGCACACTCAAGCATTTCAGGTGCTGGTACTGGATCAGGCCAATTCTCAAGATTCTTTTTCTCACCATCCGGGCCACCCACCCACCTAAAAAACATATTTAAGTATGGATAACCACGAATCACTGTCCAACCAGCTGCCACATCAGCATTACAAGCAATTAATCGTTGCAATGTATCAAAAGGAACAAGAACATCATCGTCAATGAAAAGAAGATAATCACATTCATTTTCAATCGCCAACTTAGCGGCCATATTCCGCATGTTATCAATGTTCATACGGCGCGGTGCGAAGAAAATAAATTCGTAATCGGTGTCACGACCCAATCGGAACCAGAACTGCATGTGGTTCCCATAAACCATTTGTCCAACTTCAGTAAGAGTATTTATTCCAATGAGTATTTTCATATTAATTAAGGCTTAATTCACAAATAGCATCCACATTCTCTGCTAACTCCAAAACACAATGGAGATAACAACAAACAGTTCTTCCATTTAGTTTCAGAGCTAGCAGAGTAATGAGAGAGAACAACCTACATCAACCTCACAAATGCGTTAACGGCATAAGTAATCGATGTACGGGTATCGCTAGTCGCACTTGCCGAACTAGCGTAAGTTGCAATTGTTTGCATCAAAACCGCACCAGGACCTTGAAGAGTTATCGTCAAAGGTGTTGCAGCGGTAGATGCACTTGCGTATTGGATCGTTGATGCAGCAGTGACAAACATATTGTTCACTGTGTCAATTGTCAAATACTGCCCAATTGATTGGCTCGCGAACGATGCCCAATTTACAGTACTAGATGAGCGTGTTTGTGATTCGAAAAGCAACGAGAAACACATTCCCGAAAGAGTAGCATTTCCCATTGCACCAACTGCCAACTGTTGAGTATTCACCCCATAAAACATGGATTGAATTAAACCCAGCGAAGCAACTGTGCTTGGTAAGGCGACAGTCAGACCATTAACTGCACTAGTTCCCGCAGGATACAGTACAACAGGTGCACCAGTGGGAATAGTAACTGTGTCACCATTTAGGATAGAAACGAGAACTGCGTCCGCTTTGTTAAGACCAGGATTTTGATTGATAACCATTTCTTTAATCTCCTTTATGTGATTACAATCACGCTACGGTCAGTGTACGTGCAATTTTACCATGCACGCCATTTTTCCTGCGATTCTGGACAGTAGTATTTCCCATCCATGCCATGTGACCAACTCGTGAATCACCAGCAATTGGTTTCTGGAAAGTTTTACCGTTCTCATCTTTCAGCATGACGAAATCAGATTCTTCCTCATAAACCAACCGGAAAAATTCAGGGTTGATGTAAACAGCCGAACCGTAAGTCAGTGAAGTAGGATCACCACTTCCGGCTAGAAGGTTTGGAATAACTCCCGAATAAACATCAGGAACTTTGTCATCCATTACCCAGTGTGCTCCCCGATATACGAAATTCTCAAATGGATACGCCTGATCCACCTGAAGTTCCGTAAACCGGTACAAGCTACGTAATGACTGAATGTACAATTCATCCGTAATTTGATCCATAAGAATCAGTTTCGGCTTACCGCCCGTACCAAGGCAGCAAAGATTGAAAACATGATCCACTTCTAGCGCAAAAGCACTCGTGGTTGCTGCAGAACTGGTGTAGGTTTTATTCTGCCACCAAGTCGAAGTTGATTGATTGATATTCCCAACTGAACGATTGGCACTGGGAACAAAATCAATCAACTTAAAGAGTGGATCAATTCCAGTTGCACCATTAACCGGAGAAGTTTGTGGAGTGTACAAAGTTCCACCAGTTGTTGCAGCTCCCCACATGAAAGCTTGAGCAAAACCTTCCTGAATTCCCATCTCCGCTTGTTTCATCTTGGTTTCCACAAGATTGAGAATTCGTTGTTTGTTTTGCTTCACTTCTTTCATACTGTATGAAATTGGTGTAGCGGCCTGTGCCCAAGTGTAAACTGATTCGGTAACACCATCTGTCGCAGCTACCGACAGTTCGTCATTACCCGAATACCAATCCATTGGACTAAGTGCATACAATAATGGTGTCCGAATATCTGTACCACCATCTTGACCCTCGTAAAGTTCCCGAGAGATCATTTCGTGTAACCAAGGATTTGCGGCGCCAATGTTATCGTACAAAGTCTTACGGTAAGCTGCAAGACTCTGCGAAAACAAGGCGTCCAGATTAGTAATAATCTGTGACGGGGCGCTCGCATTTCCAAAAGTAACTGTTGACATTAGTTTTCCTTTTTACTTTTGTCGAGAAAGTGATTCAGCAGCAACCCTAATCGACTCTTTCAATGTACGTTTAGTGTTCCTATCAAAAGCAGGTTCAGGTTGCTGTGATGTTCGCACCCTATCGGATGCGTTCGTACGATTTTGTTCAATTCTTCGTGATAGGGTCTTTGGATCGACCTTACTCTGCGAGCTTGCTATCACATAAAGAGAACGCATGTACTCTTCAACTGATGTATCAGCGCCTGGCTTGATTTTATCAGCTAACCTGGAAATTTCTTTTTCGAGCTTTCCAAACTCACCTTTTGATTCTTTGTTAAGTTTAGCAGTTGCTTTAACAACGTCATTATCAATTTCACGTCGTTCAAGCTGCACAGCACGTTGAGCAGACTCAGCGCGTACTTCTTCAAACATTTCGTCCAATGCAGGACCAAGCTTTTCTGCTAAAAATCCAAATTCCCCAAGTTTATCCTTGAGAATCGCCGTCATACTCTTCTTAGCGGCTTTGACTTCCTGTTTAGTTTCAGGAGGATCTTGCAAAAGACCCACATTTTTAGCCATCATGCGCACAACTTCTGTGGCATTATCACCCTTCAACATTTTGTAAAGGGCTTTAGCTTCTTTTATGGCATTTTCATCCAAGTCTTCGACTTCACCGCTTTGATCGGGAGATTCTTCCTCATCAGAGGATTCTTCATCGGATGATTCCTCATCTTCTGTTTCTTTTGTCTCAACAGGAGGAACTTCAGTAACTGGAAGTGGTGAAGAAGTAAATTCTTCAATTGACAATGTTCCATCTTCTTTAGGCATTATCCGATCCTTTCGTACTCAAATTGACCACGGATATTTTCATTGAAATATTGACCTTTTGAACCAGAATTGGCAAACTCGGTATAATCTTCCATCGGGAAATTATTGTACACATATGTGCCTCGTTTCTGGAATTGAATAGCAAGTGTTTGACTTTGTGCATCGTAAATCACCTGTGCACAACAAGTCGATGAAACATCCATCGTAAACTCAGTAACTTCAGGTAGAATCGCCGGGCCGCCCGAGAAAGCTAATTCTTCTAAACGGGCCTGACCACTTGGTTGGTAATCGAAGGAACCCGTAGTATTATCCGGCATCACTAAACTCCTGTGGGACTATTAGGAACAAGTGCCTGTCCCTGTCCCATGCTTTGTGCAACTTGACTCGCAGCGGGCGGTGTTGCTTGTTGTGTAATTTGTTGTGCAGCATTTCCTCCGCCCATTTGTTGTTTGAGTTGAGCCTGACGACCCAATTCCATTGCGAGTGCTTGGTTCTGAAATTCTTTAATTACCCTAGTATTCCGATAGCCAATTCGATAGGCAATCTCACGAACAAGAATAGGACTGAAAGAAATCATTGGGAATTGAGTGAGTGCAGCTAAAAATTCAAAAAGTGCTTGTTTCTCTTTTTGTTGTTCACTAACGCTTAACGATGCAAGGTCCACAGTAATTCGGAAGTCGAATCCATCGTTAAGGTCTTGGTGACTAACCCACTTAAAGGATTTATTGTTTGTTTGCGCCTGACCGAAAGTGTACTCTCCTTCAGGGCTAGATAATTCAATCCATATTCCAAGGACAAACTTATCCTTGGCAGTAAGTAGTAATTCTCTACCAATTCGGCAGATCCATTTAACAACTCTATCACGATCTTTATTTTCCCTTACCTGCCCACGTGCATTTAGTAACTGTGCTTCTGTAGCAGTCGATCTATCAACAACACCTTGTGTTTGATTACTTGTTCCAGAAATACGATTCAAGTCATCTTGACTTGTCATTATTGCTTTGTCAATTGCTTGACCTAAATCAGCATTCTGGATCGGTGTTATTGCATCCGGTTGTTTAACTCGAACAACCGCACCGTCCGGACCAGTTTCAAATTTCTCAATTTCCTCATCAGTAACCATACCAGTTACTGCCTGATATTTACGAATAAACCGACGGCGGTGTGCTCTTAATTGCTCACGTGTTTCATTCAGTTCATCCTGAGGTGACAACCAGTGATAGACTTGCGGAATAGGATAGAAACCAGTAACAACCAATCGCTTGTCGGGCCGAATATCGAACAGCGGAAGTCTTTTAAATCGTCTCTGAAATACCGTGAGCTTGGGACTGTCCAACACGAGAAGTTGAACCATCGCCCGAAGATCCCAAATCTTCCAGACTTTATATGTGTTCTTTGGGGGAGTTTCAGTGAGAGGTTTTTCAATATCTGGTTCATCATAAAGACTCGAATAAGTTGCACCAATATCGCCAATTTTTTTCTGGTTAATCAATCCTGGAAGATTCCAAAGATCATCTTTTTCAACAAACTCGTAGTAACCGCACCAGCCACATCTGTTCAAATACTTATGATCGTAACCACCAATACGAAAGTTACGTGCTGGGATATGCTTGACAAATACCTGTTCATTCCTCGGCAATTCCTGTGGTAGTTGTTCAATTTCTTTCCTATTCGACCGCGCATCACGATCATTTGACAACAATGGTTTTTTAGCATTAGGATTGAGAATCCATTCTGCACCATACCCAACCTCAATCATTCCAAAACGGAAAAAAGAATCTTTGTACGCAAGTTCTACTTCATCAATGAAATTCGTATCGTCGTTTTGAATAAGTTGATTAAGCGTCTGCTCTTTAAGTTGTGCGCTGTCAGCTGCCGTGTTGAAGTCATCCGTGTTACCAGGTTTCGGGGCAAGTTGAAACTGTGGAAATGTAGGGATAAATTGAGCAATCTTGATTTGGATGATGTCGAAAACTTCATTGAGTGTGTATGGGTTATATCCAAGATTTGCTTGTTGCTTCCATTGTTCACCCTCATAGTAGTCTTCAAGTACATTGCACTTAAATCGTTTTGCCCATTGATCGTAATAACGACAAGCTTGAGGAATTCGCGTCCCCCAAACATTGTCCTCGATGATTTGTTTCTTGTCCTGTTTAGGCATTTTTCACAAAACAATCAAGCAGACCGTGACATCAATTGTTTACTCCGCTGAGCCATTACTTTGTACCATGCAAAAGTATTCGGTCGCAGCGGCCGTTTAGTTTCACCAAGCGGAGAGCCGTGCATAGCCACGAAATAACGAAGACAATCATACGCATGATCTGCAATAGATTCCTCGCGATCATCACTATAGATTGACTTTCCATCCACGTACCCAATAAGTTTACGCCTTTGGGATTGAGTCTCCTTAATAACGTGGAAGCAACCATTTGGATTTTCTTCAGAACGTTTAATAAAATAGAGTTTTGGTGCATTTTGACTGCCAGTAATAGGGTGATTTGTGTAGGGACTTGGGCGGAGTAATTCATTTAATCTATTTCTTGTTGCGAATTCGTTGTTATCAGCAGGAATCCAGTAAAGTGGGGGACCTTCTACATCTTCACTCATGTATTCGAGTGATACGGTCCAGAAACCACCGTCTTTCTGAGCAGTTTTCTTGAAAATTTGAGGATCAGCCCAATCACTTGAATATTTCTCCCCAATCGATAAATCGCTTATGGCCTTTCGATGATAAGAAATAACCCGATCAGGAGTGTAATACTCACGATATACGATATAAATTCCGTCCAATGAAGCAACCCAGAGGCAAGCAGTAGGAGAACTATCACCATGATCTAAAACACGAAAAAGATTGCCTTTTCGCTTGATTCTTTCCATCAATTCAGGTGAATATTCTAACAAACTATCACTAACCACACGGTGAATTTGAGCACTTGAACGTCCCCAAACACCTTTCATGTACTTTTCTACCCATTCTTCACCTTTGAGTAGGGATTCTTGGTAAGTCTCATACGAACCTAAGTTTGGGTCCCAGCTTCCCTCAACGAAAAAATGATTACCGCGCCGTTCAACACTATCAGGATGGTATTTTCTGTAAATAAAGTGAAATTGAGTGTCGGGATTGCATAGAAGCCAGATGTATGATGGAACAATGTCTTTTCCTGTTGGCGAAACTGGCCATTCCTGCATTTCACGCAGTGCTGAGGGCACGATTGCACCGTCCCAACGTCCAATACGTGCTTCGAGAACATCGTAAACTTCCTCTGCCATTTCTTCAGCTTGATCTACCATTACCCAATTAGCTTCAATTCCACGGAGTGTGCTAATTTCAACATCCTTCAAGTGCATCCACTTAACTTGACTACGATTTTTAAGAATCGTTAGTCCGTCTTGGAAGTTGTTTCGCTCAATAAGTTCCGGAGGACAAAGTTTGAAAAACGTCTGCATCGTCGTAGCTTTAAGATCTGAATAGACCTGTCTTGCGATAATCAACCGAGAATTTGGGAATGTGGTAAGTAAGCTAATACCCTTGAGGCACCCGGCGAATGTCTTTCCGTTGTTGAAGCCACCGCTAAAACATTGATTTCTCGCTCTGGAGAAATAAAACTCTCGTTGTTGGTGGTTTGCAAATTTGACCTCAAGATTACTCATTTCACGTTAATTAATAACGATAAGATACTCGAATAATGTCAGTGGAAAGGAGGGATTGGACAGCTACGAAGGAAATTACTGTACCACTCAAACCATAATCAGTTCCCGGAGTCATTACCAAACCATTACGGGAAACTACCTCAGTTCCTGCGAGTGCGGGATGTGAGATAGTAATGACTTGAGAACCTGCTAACGGCACGAATGATTCAATTATTGGTGTACCAGCTGTGCTAGTAGTACCAGTAACAGAAATTGTTGTGATTCCGCCGGTGGTCGTTAGTGTTACTAATGGTGATAAGACAGCACAAACAACCTGTGAATTAACAACAACCAATACACACGGTCCTGTTGTTTTGGGATTAACTTGAGTGGAAAGTACCAGTGTTTGTGCTTGGCTGACGCCAATCAACAACAGCAAACCTAACGCACCGCGCAACAAAATCACTTATTTAGTCGCCTTCTTAGTTTCAGCCGCTTGTGCAGGAGTTGGTTGTGCCGTAGGTACTGTGTGGGCACTAATAAGATTCCCTACATCGGTGAGCACTGGCCCAACAATTTTAAGCAGTTCTGGTACGAACTTTAACCAATTCATTTTTCATTTGTCTCTTTCTCTTGAGTTTTAATTCTTTGTGATATTGATACCGCAACTGTTTGTTATAAATTGTGTAACCAATGTCAGTATCAGGATCGAGCCTTTCGCGAGCATTACTTGACACGATTTAACCTCGGATTCGCTTTCTTAGCGGATTTGGACGCACCGCGCGAGCGTGCTGCTAAAATCGCACCCGCAATCTTAGAACTAATTCCTTCGCTCTTGGCAATGTGTTGCTGGACTTTCTTGAATCCTGGGTGTTTCGTTGTCATGGTTTGCATCCACAATTACAAAAAATGTGCCACCACGGGCAAGTCCGGTGCCCGGGATTTCCTGGTGTTGGTGGAACAATCGGCGCCGCCGGAACTAATCGTACAGGCTCCGGGCTTACTGGAACTGAGGCAGCACTATCAATTACTGTTTTATTTCCTTGGGTATCATACATGTATTGATACGTACCCATTGGAAATGTGTAGGATGTTGGCGCGGACGACCAAACGAAAAGATCGTAACCGTAAGTTGTAGATTTCCTACCCTGGCATGTTGTTATTGTAGCATTTGCAGCCAGCGGTGCACACGCAGTTCCAAGTATCGAACCAGGGGGAATCCAAGTACCAGAGATTTGTTGGAAGGCAATTCCAGCGGGAGATAAATTGAATTGTGTAACTGCATTTGCATCAGTTACCAAAGTACCAAAAGGGAAATTTAACCCATACCAATTAATGTAATCGATATCAGGTTGTTGTTGCAATAGTAACGTTTGCCCAACCCATGCAACTTGGTCACCTGTGAAACTAGAAGTGTCTGCCCAAGAATACTCGGTGTTGGCAAGTTTCGCAGTCAAACCAGCAGATTTCACAGCGGAGCGAACAAACGAAAGGATAACATTAATCTCATCACTCGCGACATTTGTTGCAGGATTTAGGTATCCATGATATCCGATTCTGTCGACTCCGACCGCGCCGCCCGCCGATAAGAATGACGTAAATGCATTCTGACCAGACGTAGACCATAAGCCTGCAAACGGACTAGACAAAATAAGCCCAGTAGCATCAAGGGAATTGCGTAAATTAATAGCATCAGTCTGCATCCTCACTAATTGTGCATTAGTTCCAGTCCATTTTGTTGGCCCAGCAGAAGGTTCATTCCAAAGTGCATAAACTCTAGTAATTCCCGGCCACTGCGCAGCCGCCCGAGTCATTACCGAAGTTACATACGCTTTGAATAATGCATTTGTTCCCGTACCATCTGAATTTAAATCCGACGGAGGATCACAAGAACCAGGATAAGTGGTATCACTACAATTTGTATCGCCAGGATTAGAGCTTGCCCATGTGGGAGTTTGCCAAATTTGGAATTCAATTTTTGTTGCTCCCTGCGCTATCGCAAAATTCGTTGTTGCATCAAAATGAGTCCAGTTGTACACACCACTTGATGTTTCAACGTAGGCCCAATTGACGTTGGCTCCTAATTCACGATAAACTGAAATTTGCCCAGGAGCTAATGGCCAAGGAGGAGTGTTATTATTAGAAACACCAGCTGAGGCAGTAAGGCCAATTTGTGTAGTCTGCGCGTTCGCGCAAGGAAGAATTGGGACTAGAGAAAATGAGAGAAGAAGGAATTTACCAAATCTCATTCTTCACCTTCACCAGTACCACCACAGGTGCAGTGTTCGTCCATGTGCTTTTTTAGTGCAGAATGTGTTTTGACAATATGAGTCTCAGGTTCATGATATGGACCCATCGAATCATGTTTGAAATGATGCTCGATCACATGACCACCTGATTCAGCAGGAGTAATAGTCATACGATCAAGTTCTTTCTTTTCTGCTTTACGAACGGGCCGCGCCGCTCGCTTGCTCATTTCCTCAGCAACATTAATCATTGGGCTAATTCATCCTCAACTTGGGATTTCACTTCTTGCGCAGCAGCTTCCCAAGCATCTTTTATTTTATCTACTTGGTTATCCCAGACAGGAAGAGGTGCACCTGAAATCAGTGATTTACCATCACATGATTCGAAATAACCCTCGTAAGCGATCTGGCCATAAGTTTTCATGATAAACCTGGAACTCCTCGTGACTGAACATTCTTGACATTATGTGCAATTTTCGCGTACACACTCTTAATTCGTTTCGGCTTAATTACATTTGCAGCAGTTGACGAACCAACATTGTGTATGTTTGAAGCGATCTTCTCAGGCAGCCCAGTCGGAATACGCTCGGGCTGCCCGGTGACTGTAAGTTTAGTCATACTGCGTTTGGAATTACTGACTTACAGGAGTACCAATTCCAAATGAATACTGAGTAGCAATTCCTGCATTCACAAGGACGTCAAGTGAGGCAGAAAAAGCTACAGTTCCAGCACTGGTTAGGCAATTCACGGTTACTGTGGTAGAGCCTTCGGCCAAAGCAACAATGTCAAAAGTTGTAGCCGTGGTTGTACCAATAGTCACGATTCCTGTATTACCGGACGCAGCACTGAAAGTACCAGGCGCTAGCGTTGTTGGTTGAGAA
>Ga0182012_10008279_pt1 | contig 10291 bp, 11 predicted proteins | sample 612S2SmetaG_FD_120486 | JGI IMG/M metagenome (GOLD analysis project Ga0182012, IMG submission 120486) | Permafrost microbial communities from Stordalen Mire, Sweden - 612S2S metaG | ecosystem: Environmental > Terrestrial > Soil > Wetlands > Permafrost | place: Sweden: Stordalen | collected...
CTGCGGGTTCAGGCACCGTCCCGGTGCGTGGGCCTTGGGTTAAAAGCTGGTGGCGGCGAGACGCCGCCTCAACCCGCAGGCGGGGACGCCTGCGCCACCGGGGGCAGTGGCAGGATGCGCCCCAGCATTACGGACGCATTGGGTTGCTGCGTTATCATCCACATTACGCAACCTTCAAATTTGTAATCTTCGTAGGCAACGAGGTGACGTATTTCTGAAATCCAGGCTGGCAACCATGACGCAAGTGGAAGCACAGGTGGATCCAAAACAAACCCGGAGGGTTTACAGAAAGTAGCCGGGGGTCGAGCCCGCGACACCCCCGGACTGTCGGTCCCAAAACGGCCTGCACCCCAGAAAGGGTGCCAGAACTCGCCCTGGCATGCTCGACCGCCAACTCAAACCCACTCGTCCATTAATCCAACTCACAACCGAAAATTAACGACCGTCGAACTCTGCTAGGTAGCGCGGATTTATAATCGGCTTTATCGCCGGCTGGCAACCTTTTCGAAAGTGGATCACAAAGCAAAACTGATGTTTGAGGGGAACACGCCCAGCTTTTCTTGGAACCATGGTTTTCGTCGCTTTTGGCGCTTGGCCTCCGCCCATTGTCTCCTCCACCATATTTGCCGTTTCAATGAAGCCCGAATCCATACCGCTGTTCGACCTCCTCCACCCTATGAACCATAATTCAATCACCGCCCAACCCATTTCGCCAATTCCGGCGGACGCTCCCGAGCGAAACCTCGCGGTGGCGGACGCCACTAACGACGCAAGCCTCCGCCACCTCGGCATCGTGGGAGACACTTATACCATACTACTCTCCGGCGATGACACCGACGGCCGCTACTGCCTCATTGACATGCACATTCCACCGGGCGGCGGCCCTCCTCCCCATCGCCATGACTTCGAGGAATCGTTTACCATGCTTGCCGGCGAGATTGAGGCCACCTTTCGCGGCGCCAAATCAATCATCCGGGCGGGCGAGACCATCAACATTCCAGCCAACGCACCGCATTTCTTCACGAATGCCTCGCCGCAACCGGCACGGTTGCTTTGCATCTGCTCCCCCGCCGGACAGGAAGAACTCTTCCTCGCCGTCGGGACTCCCGTGGCTGGCCGGACGACGCCCGCCCCCAAACCCAGCCCGGCGGATCAAGTCGCTACCATGAAGAAAATTCTGGCCCTCCTCCCCCAATATCGCACCGAGTTGGTAAAGCCATAATAAGCGTTCGCCAACTGAATGTTAGCGCCATTCCGCCTCACTGCGACGGCGTCCCATCATACGTCCAGTTCACATCGGCGTTGCCGGGATCGCCAATCTTGGTGCCTTTCGGGTAGCACAAATAAGCGTATTTGAAATATTCCGAGTGCCCGTCCAGCAGCGTCAGGTTTGCCCCCGCCGCGTGCCTCGATGACAGGTGATTGAGCGAACCGCGCGGCGCGCCCAGATCGTTCAAGGGATTCGCCCCGTAAAATGGCGTTTCAACCGAGTTCGCCCGGTTGTCCGAATAAAACACGAACGCCGAGGGATGCCGCACCACTGTCGCCCGGAATGGCGTCGTCGCCGGCACCACGCCGTTGGTGCCTTTGAAATTAATTCCGTAGCTGAAGGCCACCCGCGTGAACGGGTCCACCTCCCCCGCCAAAAACCTCGCCGAGGGACAGCGAAACACAGTGGGGCCGTTCACAAAATTCGTCGGGTTATCCGCATACTGCCATAGCGGCTTTTGCGACACATACGGCGGCAGCCCATTAAACCAGGCACTGTTCCCGTACCCCCCGGCGGCAAACTGCGCGAGGTCCGTCCAAGTCAGGTTGTCCTGATCGTACCCGGCCGGGGCGTTCGGCGTGTTGTTGGCAATGCTGAAATCAGGAAACACCTGCTGGCTGTCATCCAGATACAGATTGAGCGCCAAACCCCACTGCCGCAGGTTGCCCAGGCAAACCGTGCGGTAGGCCCGCTCCTTCGCCCGGGCCAGCGCCGGCAATAGCATCGCCGCCAGGATGGCGATGATGGCAATCACCACCAGCAATTCAATCAAGGTAAACCCACGTTGCTTGTTCATCATGACCGCATCATGAAACAGATTTCCCCCGACTGCTCCCGGCTCTTTGCGGATTTTTATCGGCCCCTTGCGGTCAGCGCAACCATCCGACAATGAACGGCAACCTGGCGATAATTGGTCCGCAATCCGCCCCCCGCCGGATGCAAAACAAACCTTGGCGGCCCGATTCTGGCCAGTTCGTTCCCCCAAAAAAATATTTTAAACAATTTGAACCCTGGACAGCGGATGTCCAGGGTCCCCCGCTAAACTTCTCCTTGATGAAAGTCGTAAAGACCATCATGCCAGGCCGTCCGGCCCAAAACCGGGCGCTGCTCCGCCCTGCGCGCGTGCAACTGCGCCATCGCCCGCCCTCGGTCTCAATCTTCAAGTTTCGCGTACTTTTTCCACCCGGCCCGCCATTTTCCACCCCAATTAAAATTTCGACGCCGCTCCCGCCCTGCGCTAACCTAAGCCACCTGTGACGAAGAAAAAATCCACTGAACGGCCCCTGCGGGTCGGCCTGATCTCCCTGGGGTGCGCCAAAAACCTCGTGGACGCCGAGATCATGCTCGGCTCCCTCCTCCGCGACGGCATCGAAATCACCAACGATGCCGCCCAGGCCGATGCTTTGATCGTGAACACCTGCTCCTTCATTGATTCCGCCCAGGAAGAGAGCGTGGACACCATCCTCGAATCCAGCGAGATTCGCACCGCCCAAAATCGCGGCCAAAGCCTCATCGTCTCCGGCTGCCTCCCCCAGCGTTTCCGCGACGAATTGCCCAAACTCCTGCCCGAAGTGGACGCCTTCATGGGCATTGACCAGGTCGCCCAAGTCTCGGACATCGTCCGCCAGGCCATGGCCAAACGCGCCGAACGTCTCGCCGCCACCGCGCCCGCGCCCAAAACCGAGAAAGGCAACGTTGTCGACCGCCTGCACCAACTGGAAAAGCGCGGCCAGCCCTCCACTCACGAAAAAACCGGGTCCCTCCGCGGCACTGACCAATTTGGCAAAACCAAAACCGTCGTCACCCCCTCCGCCTCGGCCGCCGTCATGGATGTCGCCGTCCGCCCCATTTACATACCCGATTTTGGCACCCCGCGCTTTCGCCTGACCCCCAAACATTTTGCCTACCTGAAAATTGCCGAGGGTTGCAACCATCCCTGCAGTTTTTGCATCATCCCCCGGATGCGCGGCTCCCACCGCAGCCGCACCCAGGCCGACATCGTGGCCGAGGCCAAGGCCCTGATCGCCGACGGTGTGAAGGAAATCAATCTTATCTCCCAGGACTCCACCTATTACGGCCTCGACCTCCGCGCCAACCACAGCCGCGCCATTTCCTCGCCCGAAAAATTCACCGCCGCCGCCAAATCCCTCCCGGAAAACGCCACCACCATCTGCTCCCTCCTCCGTGCGCTGAACGCCTTGAAAGGCGATTTTTGGATTCGACTGCTGTACACCCACCCGGCGCACTGGACCGATGAACTGATCCAGACCATTGCGGAGTGTCCCAAAGTCGCCCGTTATGTGGACATGCCTTTGCAGCACATTCACGAGAACATGCTCGAACGCATGCGCCGCGAAACCTCGCAGCAATATATCGTGGACCTCATCGCCAAAATCCGCGCCGGCGTCCCGGGCATCGCCCTGCGCACCACCTTCATCATGGGCTTTCCCGGCGAGACCGAGGCCAGTTTTCAAACCCTGCTAAAATTCATTCGCGACACCAAATTCGAACGCCTCGGCGTCTTCGCCTACTCGAAGGAGGATGGCACCCGCGCCGGCGCGATGACCGGCCAGCTCACCGACAAAGTGAAGCAAAAACGCCGCGAACTTGCCATGGCCGCGCAGCACAAAGTCGCCGTGGAAGTGTCCGAAACCTTTGTTGGCCGCACGCTTAAGGTGTTGGTCGAGGGCGGGGCGGATGCAAAACAATTGCAGGCCGCCAACGTCAGCTCTTGGGAGCACGGCCTCATCCGCGAAACCGACGCCCACACCCGCCAGCTCAAAGGCAAATACCTCGTTGCCCGCGGCGAGGCCGACGCGCCGGACATTGACGGCCGCATTTACGTGCGCGGCGATCTGCCCGTGGGCCAGTTTGCCCAAGTGAGGATCATCGGCCACACCGACTACGATCTCATTGCCGAACCGGTTTAATTTCATAAGATAAGCCATGGCCACCATCGTATTTGACATCGAGACCACGGCGCTGCCGCTCGAAAATTTTGACGAGGCGCAGCAAGAATACCTCTTCCGCGATGCCGAGAAACTGGCCGCCGACACGGACAAGGAGGCCAAGAAGGCGGAAATCACCCGTTTCATGAGCCTCTGGCCCTTCACCTCCCAGGTGGTGTGCATTGCCATGCTCAACGCCGAGTCCCTGCGCGGCCAGACGCTGTATATTGCCGAGGATTTCGAGGAGGCCGAGGGTGACGCCGGCCCCGTGGAATTCGTCCCTTGCGCGGATGAGTTTGAATTGCTGACCGCCTTTTGGGATGTGACCAAACATTACGATTCCGTGGTCACCTTCAATGGCCGCGGCTTTGACGTGCCGTTTGTTTATCTACGCTCGGCCCTGTTGAACGTTCCCATTTCCAAGAAAAACTGGCTCGGCTACCGCTACGCCACCGAGCCGCATTGCGACCTCGCCGAGCAATTGACCTTTTACAGCGTGAGTGGCCGCGACGGCGCCGCGCGGCGCTTCAACCTGGATTTTTATTGCAAGGCCTTCGGCATCGAATCCCCCAAGAGCCATGGCGTCAGCGGCATGGACGTGGGCGCCATGATGGCCGAGGGCAAGGCCCGTGAAGTCGCCGAATATTGTCTGCGCGATGTCCGCGCCACCGTGGAACTCTACCGCATCTGGAAGGAACGTCTGGCCGGTATCAAATAAGGTTCGCGGCATGAAACTCGTCTGTTTTGCCGTCAAGGAGGAGGCCCCCGGCTTTCGCAAACTAGCCGGCCCGCAATCCGGCGTCGCCACCTTGATCACCGGCATGGGCCGGCATAATGCCGAGTCTGCCGTCCGCCATTTTCTCACCCTTCAGCCCGCCGAACTGGTGTTAACCTGCGGCTTCGCCGGCGGCCTCGATCCCAATCTCGCCCCCGGCGCGGTGGTGTTCGAAACCACGGACGAGGAACTCGCGGACCGACTAAACCAAGCCGGCGCGAAACCGGCTAAAATCATTTGCGCCGACCGCGTCGCCGTGACCGTGGCCGACAAACAAGCCCTGCGCAAAGCCACCGGCGCGGACGCTGTGGAAATGGAATCCGCCGCGATTCAGGCGGTTTGCCGCGAATTGAAAATCCCCTGCGCCACCGTGCGCGTCATCTCCGATGCCGCTGGCGAGGATTTGCCCCTGGACTTCAACCAGCTTTACCGTCCTGACATGACCTTGGATATGGGCAAACTGGCGTGGACCATTGCGAAAGCCCCGTGGAAAATCCCCGGCCTGATGCGCCTGCAAAAACGCTGCCAGTTCGCGGCCATGAAGCTGGCCGACGTATTGGCCCGGGTCATTTAATCGTGGCGGAAGTGACCGTCTCCACCGCCGGCGTCTTCTCCTTGTTATGCTCCCCAACGGTGATCAGCGCCGCGCCCAGCATGATGAGCGCCACCCCGCCCCAGCGCAGTCCGTCCACTTTTTCCCCGAGAATAAACTGCGCCGCCAGGGTGGTCATGACAAAGCTCAACGAAGTGAGCGGCCAGACAAAACTCACCTCCTGTTGTGCCAGCAGGTATTGCAGGAGGACGAAAAAGATGGTTTCCAGCAGCAGCCCCAGCAGCACCGAACGGGTGGTGAACCAGTCGCCCACCAGTTTTAGGGTGTTCCTCCAGCGCGGCGTGGTGACCGCGCGGGCATCGTAACGTGCCGTGATCTGGTTGATGCCCGTTTTCAAGGTGATGACCCCAATGGCCTCAAACGAGAAGGCGATGAAGAGCACGATCAATATTTTGGTCATATCACAAATCCTGGTAACGAATCAACTCGATGCCCAACTCTTGCGCGCGGGCTTTGACCCGCGGGCTGACGAGGGCGTCATACTCATGTTTAAATGCCTCAAGCGAGGGATGCGAGTAAAGCTCCGAATCGCCCGCCGGCAACTCCGGCAGCAGCTTCAAAATGTAGTCCTCGTCCACCTGCGCGTTTTGCAGCAGGCCAAAGGTGATTTGCGCGTGTTTGATGCCGCGCGCTTGCAATGGCTGGCGCGCGCGACGTGAAAGCACATCATAAATGAGCGCGTGGGATATTCGGTAAAACCACCGCCCCCGCGCCATCCGGCGGCTGCGCGCCAGACAATCCCGCGTGAGCCGCAAATGCCGGATGCCCAGTGCCGCCGCATCCTCCATCAAAATGCTGAACACCAACGGATGCAAATGCAGGTGCAAATGTCCATTCACATGATCCAGCGGCAGACCCGTCGCATGAAAGGCCGCGAATTGCGCGTGAATTTCCGCCCGCAGTTGGGCGCGCAATGTGGGCTGGAAGAAATAGCGGAAGCCCACGCCCACCGGACTGTTGCTGAACTCCCCGCGCTCGTTGACCAGGCCGGGAATTTGCACGGGTGTCAGTGCCGAATGTCCCATCAACAGTGTCAAATGCAATCCCACGCCCAGCCGCGGATTCGCCCGCGCCAGTTTCACGGCCGCGTCCCGGGCCGGCTCGTTGACCATCAGGCTGGCCGTGGTCAAAATGCCATCGCGATGCGCGCGGATCACCGCTTCATTAATCGCCGGGGAAGCGCCGAAGTCATCCGCGTTAACGATCAGCCGGCGCGCGGTGTCAGAGCGTGCCATAGGGGGAAAGACTGGAACCGGCGGCCCGCGCCAGCCCGGACCGCAGAATCAGCCAGGCCTTTTGCGCTTTGCTGAGCCGGATGCGCTCCGGTCCAAACACCTTGAATTGTTCGCCCTCCAATTTGAGCAGGAGTTCCCAGTAAACCGAACCCATCAATTCGGCGGCCACCATGGAGCGGCGGTCCTCCGCCGGCAGTGTCCGCCGCGCGAGCTGATAGAAATGCCGGGCGCGCTCCGCCACACTGGCCGCCAGGGCGTGGAAGCGCTCCGAGTATTGATGGCCCAGAATTTCCCCCGGTGCCACGCCGAAGCGATCCAACTCCGTTCGCGGCAGGTAAATCCGCCCGCGCACCGCATCCGCCCGCACGTCGCGCAGGATATTCGTCAATTGCAGGGCCTTGCCCAAATGCCGGGCGTAATCCACGCACGCCGGGTTCTGGTAGCCAAAAATCTCGATGCTCAACAGCCCCACCACGGAGGCCACCCGGTGACAGTACAATTCCAATTGCTCGTAATTGTCATACGTCAGCGTGTCCAGGTCCATTTCGCAACCCTGGATCAATTCGTCGAACAATTCAAAGCGAAGACCGTATTGCCGGATGACGGGTTGAAACTCCTGGTTCACGACGAATTGCGGGTTGCCGTCCGTGCAGGCCCGCCGGATGTCCGCCCGCCATTCCGCCAGGCGCGCGCGCCGCGTTTCCGTGGGCACGGCATCCTCGTCCGCCACATCGTCCACTTCCCGGCAAAAAGCGTAAAGGGCCGCCATGGCCTCGCGTTTGGCCTTCGGCAGCAGCACAAACGCCAGCGCCAGATTGGAGGCGCTTTTCCGGGTGATGGCTTGACTGTGTTGCATCTAACTAAAGATCCACCGAGGACGGAGGGTCGCTCCGGTTGCCCCGCTCGGATTTGTTCCGCGGCGGGGGCAGGCCGCCGAGTTCGGCGCGGGTGGGGTTGATGCGGTCATGGCCCTGATGCCGGCGTTTGCGCTTGCGCTTTTTCCGGTGGTAGCTCGCGTACAGCCAGGCCACCGTCACGGCAAAGAGCATGGCGGCGGCCAGTGCTGCAAAATTCAGCAGTTGGAATCCGCCCGGACTTAAATTATCCAGAAATGAGGCGACCATAATTCAAATCTTCAAGGCTCGGCGCTTTCCCGTCCCGCCCCGGCTTCATTGATCGGTTTCATGTTCAATCGCTGCATCCGGTACCGGAGCGCATGCCGGGTGATTTTGAGCGATTCCGCGACGCGCGTCAGGTTAAAACTGTTGATTTCCAAGGCATGGTTGATCAGCTCCCGCTCCAGCCGCGCCAGCGCGTCATCCAGGGATTCCCCCGGCGCCGCCAGCAACACCTGCGCGCGCTGCCGGTGCTGCTCCCGCTCGAATTCCGGCAGGCTGCCGGGCTGGATTTCCCGCCCGGTTTCCAGAATCAAGGCCCGCTCCATGACATTCCGCAACTCCCGCACATTGCCGGGCCAGTTGTGCGACATGAGTTTCGCCACCGTCTCCGGGGTGAGGGTGGCGGCGGTCTTGTTCAATCGCAGGCGGAAGAACTTCAGAAAATAATCCGCCAGCAGCGCCACATCCCCGCCGCGTTCCCGCAGCGCGGGCAGATGAAACTGGACCACATTGAGCCGGTGGTACAAATCCTCCCGAAAACTCTCTTCCTGAATGGCCTGCGCCAGATTCCGGTTCGTCGCCGCAATCAAGCGCACGTCCACCCGGAGTTCCTGCGTGCCGCCGACTCGCGTGAACGAGCCATCCTCCAGAAATCGCAGCAGTTTCGCCTGGAGCGGCTTGCTCATGTCCGCAATCTCATCCAGAAAAATTGTGCCCCGGTCCGCCTCCTCAAACCGTCCCGGCTTTTGCCGCAAGGCGCCGGTGAAGGCCCCTTTTTCATGGCCGAACAACTCGCTTTCCAGCAGATTTTCCGGAATGGCGGCGCAATTAATCCGGGTGTAATGCATTCCCCGCCGCTGGCTCAGACCGTGAATCGCCCCCGCCACCAGTTCCTTGCCCGTCCCGCTTTCCCCCAAAATCAGCACCCGCGCGTCGGTCGGCGCCACCGTTTGAATCATCTGCCGGATGCCCACCATGGCCGGCGCCTCGCCAATGATCTGGTCCAGGCGAATGACATCCCCCGCGCGCGCCCGCAGGTCCGCGTTTTCCCGCAGCAGCTTGTGCCGTTCCGCGCACCGCGCCACGGCGTGAAACAACTCCTCCGGCGCAAACGGTTTCGCGAGATAATCCATCGCCCCCGCCTTGATCGCCTCCACCGCCAGTTTGGGGGTCGCATAGGCCGTGAGCATCAGCGTCGGCAAATCCGGCCAGCGCGACCGGATTTTCGCCAGCAATTCGTAACCGCTCATCCCGCCCAGGCGCGCGTCGGTGATGACCATGAAAAACTCCTCCGCAGCCAGCAGTTCCAGCGCGTTTTCGGCGGATTCGCACAGCCGGGTGGTGTAGCCCTCGTCCTTCAACATGGTCTGCAACGAGAGTCGCATGTTCTTCTCGTCATCCACAACGAGCACGGGTGGCAGGGGGATGCTCATGTCGGGTTCGTTTTCATCCAGGTTTTTGCCGGAAAGAATAGCGTGAATTTGGCCCCGTTTCCAAGCACCGATTCCACCTGCACCCGGCCGCCGTACAGTTCCACGTTATGCTTCACGATCGCCAGGCCCAGGCCCGTGCCCTTTTCCTTGGTCGTGTAGTAGGCCTCATAAATGCGCTCCACCAACTCCGGCGCGATCCCCGGGCCGGTGTCCTTCACCGAAATCTTCACCGTCCCCTCCCGGTCGCATTCCGCCGCCACCACCACCATGCCGGACCCGCGCAGCGCCTCCCGGGCGTTTTGCAACAAATTCACCACCGCCTCGTTCAAATGATTGCGCTGCATCAGCAGCGGGGGGAAAACCCCGCCAAATTTGCGGCGCACCGTGATTCCCGAGGGAATGGCCGCGGGGAACACCTGCTCCAGCGCCCGCTCCAGTTCGTCCACCACCTGGAGCTTTTCCACGCGGCCCTCGCTTAATTGCGCATACCCCATTAATTGCGTGATCACCCGGTCCGCCCGGGCCACCTCCTCCTGAATAATCTCCACCAACTCCGGAGCCGCCGCCTTGCCTTCACGCGCGCCACGTTGCAGGGAAAAAGCCGCGTTGTTGATGATCGCCAGCGGGTTTTTGATTTGATGCGCAAACTCGGCCGCCACCCGGCCGGCGGAATGCAACTGGCCCTCGCGTGCCGCAAATTCCGCCGCCTCCTCCTCCGCCAGCCGTTGCCGTTCCAGAAACGCCTGGTACCCGTATCCGCACAGCGCCGTCAGCCACAGCACAATCAGCCGCAGCACAAACGGCTCTCCCAGTTCCTCATGCGGCGTCAGGTCAAACACCTGCCGGTTCGTGTCATCCAGTCCGCTAACCACCGACACATCCAGGATCGCCACCAGCAC
>Ga0182012_10008280_pt1 | contig 10291 bp, 10 predicted proteins | sample 612S2SmetaG_FD_120486 | JGI IMG/M metagenome (GOLD analysis project Ga0182012, IMG submission 120486) | Permafrost microbial communities from Stordalen Mire, Sweden - 612S2S metaG | ecosystem: Environmental > Terrestrial > Soil > Wetlands > Permafrost | place: Sweden: Stordalen | collected...
CCCGGTTCGCCGGACGACCAATACCGCCGGCGCTGCCGACCGTGGCGTGGATCAACGAACCACAGGAGGCACTCATACAGAACGTTTGATCGAAACCTGTCTCATTGGCCTTGACAGCTTCCGTTGGGACTGCTCATCGGGTGGTGGCAGGTGGCGCAGGTGATTGCCAGATCGCACCCCAAGCCGTCGAGACCCAAGGTCCTCTCGGACGACCATCTGAGAGATCAGTTGTTAGCGGGCGTGTAGTCAGTCAATCCTTCAAGTGAGCGTTGGAGGTAACGATCACTGTGACGGCCTTGCGACCGAGACCCGAGACGTCGGCGAGTTGGCGGATGGACACTCCTGCTCGATGGGCAACCCGAATCATGTCGTCACGGAACTCCGACTCCTTGGCGGCCCGAGCTGCACTGAGACCCACCACGACAAGAGCGGCGCCGGCCTCGCCACGTTCGCTACCTCGGTACCTATCCATCGCAGCAGTCGCCGGATGGACAAGGGGACCGAAGTGGAGGAGGTCCCCCAGGCCAGACCGTTCTCTTCGTTGCAGCCAGACTGCGGCCCGGTTCCGGGCCCGATTGTCGCCGGCCGTGGCCGATCACAGGTTCGCCGAGGCCGTCGAAATTTTCGCACCATCCCCTCCCATTGTGGTCGGCCATCACTCCGGTCGAGTGGGCCGAATGGCGGGCTGGCGAAGGTCGACCATCGGAGGTCGGACCGCTGCTGACCGAGGCCCGAGGGATCTTCGAGGACCTTGGCGCACGTCCGTGGCTCGATCGGATCGACCTGGTGGACGGGGTCGGTGCGGACGCCGTGAGGACTTCTGTGGGCTGACCGGGGCACAGTCCGGTTCACCCACCCGGACCTTCCGGCACTGACTCGGGTCACTCGAAATCAGGCCAGAGGCGGACCCGGCCGCGCACTACCTTTGGGCGGATCCGCAATCGTCTGAAGGGAGATTACCGTGGCCAAGCTGATCTATTCGGTCTTCAGCTCCCTTGACGGTTACCTCGAGGACGCGGAGGGCAGGTTCGACTGGGCGGAGCCGGATGAAGAGGTGCATTCTTTCACCAACGGTCTCGACCGACCGATCGGTACCTACCTCTACGGGCGACGAATGTACGAGACGATGGTGTTCTGGGAGACCATGGGCACCGAACCCGACGTGCCGGCGGTGTACCGGGACTTTGCCGGGATCTGGCGGGCAGCCGAGAAGATCGTGTACTCACGCACACTTGAGACGGTCATGAGCGCGCGAACGCGTCTTGAGCGCGAGTTTGAACCGGACGCAATCCGGCAGTTGAAGTTGTCCTCCACTGCCGACATCGCAGTGGCCGGCGGCGATCTCGCCGGCCAAGCGATCGCCGCCGGGCTGGTCGACGAGTGTCACCTCTGCCTGTATCCGATCGTGGTTGGTGGCGGCAAGCGGGCGCTGCCGGACGACGTGCGTGCTGAACTCGAACTGCTGGATGAACGTCGCTTCCAAAGTGGCGTTGTGCATCTCCACTACCGACTCTCGGCGACAGACTCAGGGCGTCATCGACCGCCGCAGTGGCAAGCGTAGAGACGGCAGGCTCTTGACGAAATCGTCGACGTGAACAATCCCGTGGGTCGGGGATTCGGGTGCTTGTTCAGCGCCGGTGATCGGGACGGGACGTCGACGCCGTCTGCCATTCACGCCTGAGGAGCCCGTACACCCACGAGTCCGACACGTCCCCGTCGACGACGCAGTCTTCTCGCAATGTCCCTTCGCGCACGAATCCGAGTTTCTCGAGGACGCGAGCGGATGCGGCGTTGCGGGTATCGACCTGGGCCTGAACTCTATTCAGTTCCAGCGTGTCGAAGGCCCACTGCAACACGGCCCGGCCGGCTTCTGTTGCGTAGCCACTTCCCCATGCCGTGTCGTCCAGGCAGTACCCTATCGATGCGCTGCGAAAGACAGGGTTCCACCGGATCAGACCACACCATCCGATGAACGCCCTGTCTGAATCGCGGTCAATCGCCAGCCGTGCCCCGGTACCGTCCTCCGCCATGCGCTGGCAATCCATTACGAACTGCTCGGCCTGCACACGTTCCCTCCAAGGAGGTGCATCCCAGTAGCGCATCACGTGGGCCTTCCTGCGCAGCGCGAAGACGGGGTCCGTATCCGCATCCGTGAATGGCCGCAAGACCAGTCGAGCTGTTCGCAGCGTCGGGGTGGGTAAGGCCATCAGTGCCATCTTGCCTCGTCGGGGCAGGTGTCGGGCAAGTTGCCGGGCAAGTTGGCGGGGTGCCCCCCGGCCGCTGCACCACCTCGGCGTTCATCCCCATCGCCCCCGACCAGGTGGATGCCAGCGGACGAGAACGTCCTGTTCCCCGGGTCACGAAGGTGGGCTCGGTGATGGCATCTCCCACCCCGCCGGGACCTGCGCGATCATCGGGCGGTGACCACGGTCCCAGTCGGCGGCACCCCGACCCCGATCGGACGGCACCGACCGGGGTCGGACGGCACCTCGCCCCGACTCCACCCGCTGGCCACCCTGTTCCACCTGGAGCCGGGCCGGCCGTCGGTGGCGGTGGGACTCCGGATGGCCGTCGTGATCACCGTGCCCATGGCGTTGGGCGCCGCCACCGGCCGGCTGGGAGAGGCCACCACCGTGTGCCTGGGTGCCCTCAACGCCGGTATGGCCGATGTCGGTGGGGCCCGCTCCAACCGGTGGCACGCGCTTCTGGCCGCCACCGTGCTGGACGCGGTGGCCTTCGCGGTCGGAACGCTGGCGGGTCACTCGTTGGCCACCGCCCTGCCGGTCATGTTTGTGGTGGCCCTGGCCGCCGGACTGGCCAACCTGTTCGGCAACGTGGCGGCCAACGTGGGGTTCGTGGTGTGCGTCCTCACCATGGTGGGTCTCGGTACTCCGGGCGACGGTTCAGTGGCCCTGGAGCGACTGTGGTTAGCCGGCCTCGGTGGCGCCTGGGCCGTGGTGGTGGTGCTCGTGCTCTGGCCGGTCCGGCCCTTCGAGGGGGCGACCCGTGCCGTGGCGGACAGTTGCGGCTCCCTGAGCCGGTTCGTCCGCTCGATGTCAGAGGACGGGCGGATCCGCGACCCGACGGACATCTCACCCTCCCGGGTCCGGACCGACATCGCCTCGGCCCGGGCGACCCTGGTGGCCACCCGGGCCGAGCGCCGGGGTGACAGCAGCCAGGGCCGGCGCCTCCAGGAACTGCTCCGGACGGTGCGCCGGCTGACCGACCAGGCTGAGGGGTTCGCCGCCGCCCGGGCCCTGATCCAGCCGGGCGCCGACTCCGAGGGAATCCGGGAACTGGGCGATCGGATCCTGGTCCAGGTGGCCTATGCCCTCGACCGGTTCGGCGCCGCCATCCGCCATATCGACAAGGTGTCCGACCCGCAGTCGCTCCTCGGCCCTGAGCGACTGGTCGAGGACCTCTACGGACAGCTGGCCGAGGCCCGCGGGCGAGGTGACCTGATCGCCATGGAGGAGATCCACACGGCGGCGGCGGCCCTCGAGCAGATGGTCGGGTCTGTCCGTGACCTGGCCGGCATCCTGGACGCCCCGGCCGGCTCGCTGGTCGAGCGCCTGGGTGAGGCCCAGGGGTCAGTGGGTGAGCCCGCACCGGGGACCGTGTCACCGGTAGGTCGGTTCCGCCGGTGGCAGGGGGAGGCCGGCGCCGCTGCCGGCCGGGTCCTCGGCACCCTCCGGGCCAACCTCAGTCTCGACTCGGTGGTGGCCAGGCACGCCCTCCGTTTGGCAATCACGGCCACGGTGGGCCTGGCCATCGGTCTGGGCGCCCATCTGGTCAAGGGGTACTGGATCACCCTGACCATCGCCGTGGTGTTGCGCCCGTTCGCCGCGGCCACCCTGGATCGTGCCGTCCTCCGCGTGGGCGGGACCGTCCTCGGTGCCGCCCTCACCGCGGTGCTGGTCAGCCTGGTCACCGGCCGGCTCCCGCTGATCGTGGCCATGTTCGTCCTGGCCGCCCTGGCCTTCAGTCTTATGCCCCTCAACTACGGCCTCGGTGTGGTCTTCCTGACCCCGCTGATCATCACGCTGATCTCGCTGTCCGACCCGGGGGGCTGGACCCTCGCCGCCCACCGGATCGTCAACACCCTGATCGGGGGGGCGCTGGCGCTCATCGGTGGCTACCTCCTGTGGCCGACCTCCAACCGGCTGAGCATCGTCGACGACCTGGCCACTTCGTTGGAGGCCGAGCGGGCCCTGCTCGACGCGTCGCTGGCCGCGGTGGACCAACCGCCCGGTCAGCGGGCCTACGACCACATCGACGAGCTGCGCCAGCGGGGGGCGTTGGCGGTGGACAACGTGACCGCCGCCTTCCAGCAGTTGTTGGGGGAGGCGCCGTCGCGCCGGGGACCGGCGGACGTGCTGTGGTCCCTCGCCGAGACGAGCCGGAACCTGCTCGCCGCGGCGGTGGCCGTCGCGCACCAAATCCGTCTGATGGACCGGGCCCACGCCATCCCCGAGGTGGACGCGGTCAGGTCGTCGATCGACGGTGCCCTGGCCGGGGCCGGCCCCGCCCTCCGCAGCGGAGCACCGGACGCCACCGCCCCGGCGTCGGTCACCTCGGCCGCCGGCGCCCTCCACGCGGTGGTGGCCCAGGCCCGCTCGGGGCGCCGGGCCCAGCTCCTCGCCGGCCGGTCGGCGCCCACTGACGAGGCGTGGCTGGCCCAGGACCTCACCGTGGTCGACGAGGCGGTCCGGAGTGTGGCCCGGTCGATCGGGGATCTCACCCATGAGCTCACCGAGCTGGGGCAACGGCGGCGGGTGTGACGCCGACGGCCGGTGGCACAGATGACGTCGGGTAAGTTCATCCGATGACCACCCCCCGCACCTCCGGGACCGTCGAGATCGACGGCCTGGCCGTGTTCTACGAAACCGAAGGCGACGGGGAGACCGTCGTGCTCCTCCACGGGGGGTTGGCCGACAACTCCACATGGGCGGCGCAATTCTCAGGGTTGTCGCCGCACCGCCAGGTGGTGGCGCCTGAGCGCCAGGCCCAGGGCCACACGCCTGACCGGCCCGGCCCGTTGACGTATCAGGATATGACCGATCAGACCGCCAGCTTCCTCGTGGCGCTCGGCCTCGGTCCGGTCGATCTGGTGGGATGGAGCGACGGGGGCATGGTGGGGACTCTTCTGGCGGCAGAGCACTCCGAACTCGTCCGGACACTCACGGTCACCGGGTCCGGCTTCACCAGCAACGGATACGTCCCGGGTGGGATGGAGGCGCTTCTCGCCCTGTCGTCCGATGACGAGGATATGGCGATGTTCGCCGCCATGTACGCCCAAGCTTCCCCGGACGGCCCGGATCACTTCCCCGAAGTGTGGGAGAAGGTACGCACGATGTGGGCTGAGCCCTTCGACTGGACGGAGAAGGTCGAGCAGATCGCGGCGCCTACCCTCGTCATTGTCGGCGATGACGACTACATCAGGGTGGAGCACGCTGAGGAGTTCTCCCACCTGGTTCAGCATGGGCAGCTGGCCGTTGTGCCCGGAGCATCCCACCTGGTTCCGATGGAGAAGCCGGATCTCTTCAACCAGCTCGTGCTCGACTTCACGTCCAGCCCGCTTCCCGAAACGATGATGCCGCTCCGTCGCCAGGGCGACTAGCGGCGGCGAGGTACGCCGACGGCGCCTACCGGGACGTCGATGGCTACGCCGAGTCCCTCGTCAACGAAGGCCCACGGACCCCGCGAAGTCCGTTGCCCATGCCCCACTGTCCGATGGTCCCCGGGGCGGCGTCCTGACTCGTTGAGCCGCCGTATCCGGTGCGCCGATGGGCATACCGATCGGCGCCGGTCACCGATCCCCTGTACCAACCGTCGGATGGATCGAACAACAGCAGAGTCATCGAGCTCACATCGTCGGCGTGGAACTCGACGAGGACTCGATTCGACTCCAACAGCTTCGCCCAGCCATCCAGCTCATCGTGGTCCTCCTCGGACATGAACACGCTGGACTCCCCTCCGAGGTCTGGAGCTGTCTCGATCAGGTTGTCGAGATCCCCATGGTGGGGGTTGGCCGGTCCCTCAATGTCGCGGTGGCCGGCTCCCTGGTGCTGTACAAGCTGGCTGGACTGGCGTGACCCGGTCCGAAGGAGGTCGATCGCCGACACTGCACAACTGCCAGGGCTTCACACGCCCTTTTTTACCGTTCGTTCCAAAATGCCGAGCGTGGCGCGCAGGGCTGATTCAGGCACGATCGGGAAGCGATCCTTGAGATCGCCGCTGACGTTCGACCAGTCGTAGTAGGACGTGACGTCCGTGATCCCATCTCGGGGATTCAGCCGGTACCCGTAGGTGTGCGGCACCCGGGCTTCGGGTCCGAGGTCCCACGCGATGGCCCGGTCCTGCTCGAAGAGAACGATGCGCACGGTCACGTCGTACTTACCGAGTGGAAGGTCGTTGAGTGACTCGCGATCCATGTGGATGACGAATGTGTCGCCGACCTTCTCCGCCGGTTGGCCGGTGAAGTCCTGCAGCATCCCGGAGGCATCGATGGCCACGTGTCCCGCCGGGCTGCGCAAGATGTCGAAAATTGCCGTGGGAGACGCCGGGATGGGCCGGGTGACCTCGATTCGTTCAGACGTGACGATGGAATCGGGCATGGTGAACTCCTTTAGGACCTGAGTGTCCTGACAGACCACGGCGACCTGTCGCACGGACCAGCATCGCGCACCATGGGGCGGACGTCTTCCACAGCCTCATCGGGAACCGATTTCGGCATCGTGGGCAAGACTCAGGTGATGGGTGATCACCAACGGGTCGAGCCGACCGACGCCGAATGGGTGCGCGCCTCGTTGGTCGACGCCGGTGCATTCTCCGTTCTCTTTGACCGCCATGCCGGATCCGTGCATCGTTACGTGGCGAAGCGGGTGGGACGGGATGTCGCCGAGGACCTCGTCGGGGAGACCTTTGCCACCGCCTTCCGTTCGCGGGACCGATTTGATCTCACTCGTCCGGATGCCCGGCCCTGGCTTTTCGGCATCGCCACCAATCTGGTCCGTCACCACTGGCGCAGTGAGGATCGGCGTGTCCGGCGGGAACGGGCGGCCGGGGGAGTTCGACCGGCCGGCGATCCATCTGAGGATGTGCTGTCGAGACTGTTCTTCCGGAGCCAGTCGGCCCCGATCGCCAGGGCGCTGGGTCAGCTCGATGCTGCCTCCCTCGACGTTCTGCTCCTGGTGGCCGGGCCCGGATTGAGCTACGAGGAAGTGGCTCGGACGCTCGACATACCGGTCGGTACGGTCCGGTCCCGACTCTCCCGGGCGCGTCGGCTTCTGCGCCTGCACCTGGGTGAACCCGGGTACCACCTGGAGGGCCATGGACCGGACGACCGTGTGCCGGCCGAGCCCCCGGCGGCAACAAGAAAAGGATCACCATGAGTAGCGAACTTGAACTCGTGCAGGCCTACATGGCCGGCGGTGACGACGAGCCCGAACTGTCAGGAGCCCGGGCCATCCTCAACGAGGCCATGGCAGCCGAGGACGCCACGATGAAGCCCCGGACGAGGTCCCGCTCCCGGCGCTGGGCCATCCGCCTGTCCGTGGTCGGCACCGCCGCCGCTGCCAGTGCGGTCCTCATTCTCCAGCTGGTCCCGACCGGCACGACGAACACTCCGGTCGCCGCCGCCGCCCAACTGGCCCGTCTGGCCGGCGCGGCCCCGCCGGCCCCCGCCCTCCGGGCCGGTCAGTGGTCGACCTACCGGATGCAAGGCGTGGTCACCGCACAGATCACAACGGTCGGGACTCTGCCCACTCCCGCCGCGGCGGCCACGATCCCTCTGTCGTCCCAGGTGTGGTCCGACGCCACCGGTTCGACCTGCACCTCGCAGGAGTTCGGGACGGCGTCGTTCGCCAGTCCCGTCAACGCCCAGGCCTGGCACGCCATCGGCCTGACGGACACGCCCGCCAACCAACCGGTCACCGGATGCGTGGCGGGTCGTGAGGCCAGCTGGGCCGGCAGTTCCGCCGTCATCGACGTGTCCACCCTCACCCACGATCCCCGGGTGCTGGCCGCCGAACTGCAGGCGGGGACCACGGGGATCCAGGCTCTGGACGACGCGGCCAGGGGCGATTCCCCGCACGTCGCCGGCTTCATCCGGTTGACCTTCCTCCTCGTCGGACCGACGACCGGCCAGTGGTCGGGGTGGGGGCGGGAGATGCTGCGCACCATGTCACTCCTGCCCGGTGTCATCGCCTTGGGTGACCGGACCTCGCATGAGGACAGGACCGGTCCGGCCTTCACGGTCGGGGAGCAGGTGATCCTCAACCCGAAGACCGGCGCCGTGGAGGACCGGTGGAAGGGACCCACCCTGATCCTCGATGCGAAGACCGGTGCCCTCCTCGAAGCGAGGACCTTCAACATCCCCCTGCTCCAATCGGCCGGTCAGGACTTCGTGGGGAGCCCGGACGCGGCGGTGGTCACCCAGGGGGTGGGCTACGGGGTCACGACGGACTGGGTCGATCCGGTGGGCGGCCCCCATGTGGTGGACGCCGACGCCGTCCCCGGCTGGATCTCGGGCCTCCACGTCATCGAGGCGGTGACCCGGCCCGACGTTCCGGAATCAGAGATATCAGCCGTCATCAACCCGTTTTTGGGCGACGGGAACATGGACGGCACCGAATCCGGCCCTGCCCCCGGACAGACCACCGACGACGTCACCATCCTGGGCCCGCAGTCCGAAGTGGCCACCGTGGTGACGGCCCTCACCCGATCACACCTCTTCTCCACCGTGGTGGTCAAGATGTGACGGAGTCCCCGTCGGACGGGACGCCATCCGGCCGAATGCGTCGACCGTGTCGTGAGGGTCATGCGGAGACGGAGTGAGCCCGTCCACCCTGGTGGGTGATGGTCTACGATTTCCCGATGGATTCTGTCGCCGATGTGCTCGCCTCCATTCCCCTGTTCAGCACGGTGCCGAAAAAGGAATTGGCCAAGCTGGCCAAGGACGTCCATCTCCGGACCTTCGAGGCCGGATCGGTTTTGGCGGATCAGGACGACTACGGTTCGATCTTCACCGTCATCGGCGACGGTCGTGCCACCGTTTCGGTGAATGGGCAGGCGGTGGGGAGCCTCGGCCCGGGCGACTTCTTCGGCGAGATGGCGCTCATCGACAAGTCCAGCCGTCGGACGGCGACGGTGACCGCCGACACTGAACTGCACGCTCTGATGCTCACGCAGCCGGTCTTCCGGCCCTTCGCCATGTCCCACCCGGACACGTTGTGGGTCCTGTTGGAGCACCTGGTGGCCCGGCTCCGCCAGGCGGAGAACCCTACGACCTGAGGGCACATCCGCCGGTTCGTCTCCGGGCCCGGGCTCTTGTTGCCGCGGCCCGCGGCCGGCACGACGGTGTCGAGACCGATCTACCGGCGGTCGAGAAAGCCTCCGGTGACCCCGATGACCGGTACTGGCAGGCCCGCGTCCACCTCGACCTGGCCGAGGGGCTGGCTGCTCAGAGCCGCACCGGGGACGCTGTGGCCAGGGCCGGAGCGGCGATGTCCATCTTTGAGGAACTCCGTGTCGCCCCGGTGTCAGAGCGGGCCAGGCGGGCGGCGTCGGCGGTGGCGAGCCGATAGGTCAGGCGCTCAAAGGTGTTCAGTGACCACGGAGTGTGAGGGTGGTGGGACCCGGTGGACGCCCTCGGCGCTGAAGGTTAGATTCCCCGCATCCAGGGTTCGTGACGGCGCGATTCCGTGTCCCCGGGGCGATGAGCTGTTTCCAACGACGGACAAGGCGGTTGACAATGGGACGTGTTTGGCGACTGGGCATGCCTGCCCTGTGTGCGGTGGTGCTGGGTCTGACCGGAGTCGGCAGCACGGTGGCGGTCGTGGGATTCGGCGGGGTCGCTGCCGCCGCACCGACCTGCACCATCAACTTCAACAACACGGCGGGCGGAAGCTTCTCGACCGCATCCAACTGGAACGACGCCACCAACCCCTCGACGCACCGTGTGCCAAGGGCCACCGACTATGCCTGCATCCCCTCGACGGTCACCGGCGCTGTGACCCTGTCGGGGACGAACGTCTCGATCCTCGGGCTGAGCGCAGCGGGGACCGGGGGGTTGGCTTTCGGCTCGGATACGTTGACGCTCACCTCGACCACAGAGCCATCGACCATCGCCAAGCTGAACCTCTCCGGGGGCACCATCACCGGGGCCGGGAACCTGGCGCTGACCGGCCAGACCACACTCGCCTCCGGTGACATCTCCCTGACCGGAACCACCACCTTGAGTGGAGCATCCACCGTCACCTCCAACGGGAACGTCCACCTGGACGGTCCG
>Ga0182012_10008281_pt1 | contig 10290 bp, 7 predicted proteins | sample 612S2SmetaG_FD_120486 | JGI IMG/M metagenome (GOLD analysis project Ga0182012, IMG submission 120486) | Permafrost microbial communities from Stordalen Mire, Sweden - 612S2S metaG | ecosystem: Environmental > Terrestrial > Soil > Wetlands > Permafrost | place: Sweden: Stordalen | collected...
AACTCTGTAAAGACGGCCAGAACACCACGCTTACGTTTGAACAACAGTGGCAAGACAGAACCGAAGCCATCGCAAGCTGACCGGACTTGGCCAGCGAAAACAGGCTATGGAAAAGTAGGAAAGCAAAACCGGCTTCCCAACTTTTCCACAGCCTCGACTACTATGAATTTCTCACCGGTTATGGGATACGCATTCTGAGGGCAAGGTCAATTCCTTCCAGATTTGAATCTGTAGGATCTCGCGTTATAAAGCTTGTCGGCTACTGAGAGATGTTTGGTTGCAGCATTCTTGACACAACGGAATGCTGCATTCGCAGAGGGAAATAGCCGTACGGCTCCCTCCCCCGTTCCTTAGCTCGGAGTCTATGGGGCGGACAACCGACCCGCCCCGAGACACAGCTACTCTACGTCGCTTACCTTGCCGTACATGAAGATAATCTTCATGTCCTTGTATACAAAGATTTGCTTGGCGCCGAGGTCGACGACCTGCATCGGATTCCCTTTGGCCGCTACTACCTGACCAGGCGATTGTCCGAGGGCGATCGTCACCGGAGTTGCGGGTGGAGCATACGGCGCCCCATTGGGCGAATAGTTGGCCTCGGAAAGAACCGCCCTCTCGGTTTGATCGGCCTGCAGGCTGTCCTGTGCCAGTTCGGTCGCGCCATTCGCATCGGTCGAAGGCGCCGCCGCCGCATAAAGCGCGTCCCCCTGACCTTGCAGCGCGGTGGCGGGCGGAGCAGGGAGGCCTCCTTGCTGACTGGCCAGCGTGGCCAGCCCCGAATCCAGGTTAGCCATCATCTCATTCTGCATATCCTGTAGATTCTCTATGGAGACCATCACCGTACTACCCGGGATGCAATCACCCGCATGGCTCGAGAGCACCTGGACATTCACGTCGATCGCATTCGGTCCGGGTGCGGAGTTGACGCCCAGAACGTCGCCTTCGCCAAGCCCGCATTCCTGTCCGCCGGCGCCAGCCGCGGTCAGAGATTCTAAAGTGAGAAAGGTATGCTGCTGGCCATCGCTCAGCATACCCGCGATGCCTGACGTGGCAGAGTCGGAAGACGGGCTCCCCTGTGTGGCATTAGCCTGCTGCTCGATCTGGATATCGCGCTGAATTTCGGTGGCCAGCGCCGCCTTGGCATCTGGCGTGATCGCTCCGGTGCTCTGGAAGGCGGATCCTGGAGCAGGAGGCAGGGCTGCGGCCCCGACCTGGTTGTCATAGGCATCAGACAGGCTATTCGCGACCATATAATCAGTCAGCCAGTATACCGGCGCTGGGTAAGCAGGATAGGGTGCAAAGTACGCGCCATAGTAGCCGTTCCACGGACTTCCCTGCCAGCTCCATTGATAAGCCACCGGCGCAGACCAGGCAGCGCCGGCCCATGCATAAAGCGCATGCGGATACACATGAACCGGCGCATAGGCCTGCAGATAGAGGCCATGAAAATAGTAAGGGCGATAAATCCTTACTTGTGGATGGCCGTGCAGATAGTAAGTCCGCTGAAAATAGGCGTGACCGCCGAACATGTATGGATGCTGGATGTAACCACGATTGTGCCCCATAAGGACGACGCGGGAGTGGTCCGGGCGATCGATTATCACCCGGCGAGCGCCGCCCGGTCCATGGCTGATCACCATGCCGTTCGCCCGCACATCGCGCAGGTGCCCGTCTGGCCCGAAGTGAGCCTCATGGCCGTTGGCGCCATGAAAGTCTGCGACCCCGCCGCTGGAGCCAGGAGTGAAGTTGCGCCCCGCTGTTGGCGGTGTCGGACGAGCTCCCGGTACAGCTCTGCCCATGGCAGGAGCTGGCTGAGCCGGACGCGCAGAAACTGCAGTTCTGGGAGCTGGCTTTGGGATGGGTTTGGAGCTCGTTTGGGCGACCATCGGTATGACCATCACAACACTGAGCGCAACCGTGGCAATCGGTGCCCGCTTGAAGGAAGCAAAATTCATCAATATCTTCTCCGTCGAACAAATGACCTACTGGACGTCGCTGACCCTGCCATCCACAAAGACCACTTTGAGATCGGCATACTTATAGATTTTCTTGGGGCCAAGGTCGATGATCTGTTGCGGTTGTCCCAGGGCCGCCTGTACCTGGTCGATCGTTTGTCCGATGCTGATGGTCTGCGTCGGGGAAGCAGGCGCAGCGCCTGCGGCGACGGGAGCTGCAGCTTGCGGCGCACTTGCACCGTCCGGGCTCAGAACAGCATCCACGATCTGCTCGACCTGGTCGGGGCTCGACTCGGCAAGCGCATTCTTGGGCAGCTTGAAGGAGACGCTGGCCACATACCGATTCTGGCCGCCGGTGGTCAGCGGACGAGGAGCACAGGTCAGAATAGACATCCGCAGCAGGTCATCATTTGCCTCCTGCTTGCTCTCGATCTTGGTGACGTAGACTTTGTCCCCTGGCTGGAGCACATACATATTGGTGGTTTTGACCAACTGGCCCCAGTGGGAGCCCGGTTGCACCTTGCCGTCCGCTACCTTGTTGTCCAGGTTGATGATCGTTCCCCACGGCTCGGAATTGATCCCGGCCACCTGGACCGTCAGCACAGTGCCGATCGATGTGAGTTGTGAACGATCAAAGGTGGTTTGCGTGGGAACATACCGCTTCTGCAGGACCGAGAGGAGATCGTCGGCGTGAGCACTCACGGCAGTTCCGACGAACATTGTGAATCCAAGCAGGGGAATGCAGACATATTTGGCGTAGTTGCCGCGAATCTTCATGATTTGCTCTCTGTGGTTATGGCCGGAGCCAATGGGTTGGGTAACGAGAAATATCGAAAGTAAGTAATCGCGCAGTGCAGCATCCGGAGAGACAACAGAGCCGTTAGGCGTGATCTGCCTGTACCGGAGATGCGTATCCGTTGAAATTAACAAATCCGTCGCCTTCATGGTCTCGCTAAATTGGTGTATCGACAACCAGGACCATGATTCGGTAATATGCTGAAAGTCTGATCGGAGGAAACTGGCGTGTCACTTTAATGAAACGGTGGCGGTCAGATTCCCAGCGAGGGTTCTTTTATTGCTTTGTACTTCTCATCGGGGCAATATTTATCTCTAATCATCTTTTTTAACGGTGAGCTCTTGGGGTCCCATAACATGATGTTGCTCGCACTCCTATTTCATGCTGTCTGGTTCTTGATCGCTGTATTGCTCATTGCCCCTGCCATTGCAATCCTTCCCTATTGGAGAATCTTCAGCCGGGCCGGCTTCTCAGGGTGGCTCTCTTTGCTGATGCTGATTCCCTTCGTAAATTTGATCTTGCTCTATGTCGTTGCGTTCTCGGAATGGAGAACGGGCTCGACACTGCGATACAGAGACGCGCTTGAAGATCCGAGTTCGTACCGAATTTAGCCAATTGCGCTCACAGTCATGACGAGCGAAGCGGCGAATTATAGCCAGCTGAGCTCTGGTCGAAGCGTGGTATGAACTGCGCCCCGATTACATAATCATCTGCCTGCGGCGTCTGCTCCTAAAGATGCTTGCAGTGCTCGCGTTGTGTCATATGCAGGGCACCCCACTTTGTATTCCAAACTTGGCTGCACAGCGCAGTATAAGCGTGGTCGTGTAGCCCTGGGCGGAGGATCGTTCCAGGAGAAATCACATTATGGCCAATAACCATCTGATCATCGGCCTTGGAGGGACCGGCGGCAACATCATCCGTTCGTTCCGCAAGACCATTTACCAGGCATACGGCATCGACGAGGCGCCTAGCGTCAAACTTCGTTATCTGTATGTAGACAGCGATCAGGGAATGATGGCCCCGAATGATCCCTCCTGGAGTATCTTGGGGCACAGCGTACAACTGCCTGTCCGAAGCCAGCTGCATCTGAACGGCCTGAATCTGAAGAACGTGGTCGATGATCTTGCCCGCTATCCGAATCTGAAACCGTGGATCGGAAATCGCGGAGACTGGTTTGAGATTTTCAACTCCGCCGATGCTTCGAAGATCGTTGCCGGGCAGAAACGCCGCTTGGGGCGCTTCCTCTTCGCCGTGAGCGCGGGAAAGTTTCGCGAGAAGATTACCCAATTTGTGCCGGAGATGGAACAGGATAATGCGCACGGGGCGGCGCCGGGAATGGGAGCTACATTCCATGTCTGCTGTGGCCTCGCGGGTGGAACCGGCAGCGGAACAATCGTCGATGTAGTGTCGCAGATCCGCGCCGCATATCCGGACCCGGCCTATCGCATCATTATTTATGCCCAGCTGCCGGAGCGGTACCCGGAGGCGAACCGGAGCGGCCCGAACTATCACGCCAATGGCTATGCGGCGCTGATGGAACTCAATGCGCTGGCGATCAACTCCTGGCAGCCACATGATGTACTGTCCTCCGACGGGAGGCGTCTTCGCATTCAGGATCCCTTCAACTGCTGCTACCTATTCAGCGATGAAAACGAAGCAAATGTCGGCGTATCGGTGCGAGAGCTTCCGGATATCGCGGCCTCGTTCCTCTTTCAGAAAATCGTGCAGGCCCCGCATATTGACTGGGGGCCATCCGGGGACATCCTGCAGCGACAGGAGACCTTTGAACTGGGACCGCAGGGCAAAAGCTCGGAGACCTCGCCGGGAGGCGCACCGCGGCGGACGCGCACCTTCTTCTCCTTCGGCATCAAACAGATCTCCTACCCCGAGGGCGAGATTCAGGAATACCTGACCTATAGCTTTGCCGAGCAGGCTGCGCGCCAACTGCTTTATAACAACTGGGTCGAGGGGGATGAGTACAAGCCCGAACCCGTCAACCAGAACTTCGAAGAATTCGTTCAGGATCCCAAGCAGCAGGAGCATTGGTACCTGGACGAGCAGCATGTCACGCTCTCTCGCGGGATCCTGCGTTCCGAGATTGACAACAAGAAGTGGAAACCGATCAAAGAGTATTGGCATGGCGTAATCCCCAGCCTCATGACGCATGTTCTGGATCAGTACAAGGACGATGCGCGGCGCATGCTGCCCGAGATGTTCAAGCTCTGCGAGAAGGTCTACAACGAACAGTACCGGGACTGTGGCGTACGCGCCTTCTACGAAATGAAGCGCCGCGATATGACAGATCATGTGCGGGAACTGAGTTCGCGGATCGAGTCGGATCTGTTCTCGGCCTGGCAAAACGGTACCCGCTCCATCTTTGATACCGATCGGCTGTTGCAGAGCCTGCTGGGCGCCTTGAACAGAAAGCTGCAGAATATCGATCTTGCCATCTCGAAAGTGAGCGGAAACAACGATAGTTTCAAGATGAATCAGACAAGGCTCGCGGAAAATAGCAAGGAGTGGAGCAGGCTTGGGCCTCTGTCTCTGCTCGTCGGAAGGCACAAGGCCATTCTGCAGGCCCAGGCCGACGTCTTGACCGCTCTCTACATTCAGAAGACCTACCAGGAAGGCTATCGCTATGGACGTGAGCTGATCGAACGGTTGATTCACGACTTGGCGTCACTGCAGGCCAACGTGGGCTACTGCAAGACCACGGTGAGCACGGCTACCGATGACTTCCGTAAGGACATGGATTGCCGGCTTAAGGATGCAGGCCAGCGGGATATCGGCCGGCAGGTAGTGCGGCAATACAATCCAGACATCGTGAAGCTGTATGTGCGCGATCTGAGCCGTGACGGTAAGGAGCAGAGCAAGCAGACCGCGGAGGTCCGCAAGCGGATCGTTGAGTTGTTAGGCGGCAAGCTCACCTTTGCGAACTTCGCGGCGGTAGTTACTCCAGGTGTTCTCGAGGATGCGCTGACCGTCTGCTGTAAGCGTTCCGCGGAGGCTGCCCACAGCGATGCGGTGGCGCGTTATCCGGAACGCGGACAGGTCCTGAAGGTGAGTGTGCTCGAGCAACTCCGCCGGGAGTTCGATGGCAACGGAGATGCTCTACGCCAATACACCTCCAACATCATGAAGATGGCCAGAAACTATCTCAAGCTCAATGAGCAGCAGAAGGCTCTGCTCGCACCCGGCATTCCGAGCGCAAATGATCTCGAAAACGCCATCTGTGCGACCTACAACACGATCATCGCTCCGGATGTCGCCGAGTTGGCCGAATTTCGTGCGCACTTCTGTTACGCATTGAAGGAGCAGGCCTTGCATGGCACATCGAACGTGGTGGTGAACAATCAACGAGAGCAGGAAATCACGATCATCACCACCACAAATATCTTTCCGGCACGTTTCGTGGGGTCGCTCTCGCTGCTCAAGGAAAAGTATCTCCAGCGGATAGCCAATGGCGACAAGCGCTCCTTCCTCGAGTTGCACTCCGAGGGTGAAGGGTTGGAGCTGGCACCGGGACAAGAGCTCTACGATCTCTACCCTGAAGCCTACAAACCGGCTGACATATTGCCCTGGCTGATACTGGCGCAGAGTCTGGAACTGATTAGCGAAGGCAAGGATTACAACACCGGACGCCAGGTGCTGAACCTCAGAACCTTGGACAAGGATGACTTGCCCGCGATCATTCCGCTCGGCCGGGATATGGACTCAGTGCTAGATGCGGCCGATCCTGCACGGATGGAAGAAATCAAGCAGACCATTCGTAACCTTTTGAGTGGCGAGTATCTGCGGGTAGAGAGGCGGCAAGAATTGGAAGCCAAGGTGCTGAACCGCCTGCGCGCTACCGCCGAAGCCCACGGCGCCGATGCCCCCCAGTACCAGCGGGAAAAGGAAACGCTCCCCGTAATCCGCAGAATTCTGAATAGTGAGGCCTGACAATGCCGGAAGTGCAATATCTCTGTACCAACTTCGGCGCCGCGTGCGAAAACGCCGTCACGCGCAAAGTAGTAACCGTCGGGCCGGGACAGGAGCAAGTCTGCGAACTCTGCGAGCACCCGCTGGAACCCATCCAGGCGCGCAAGCGCGGGGCCCCAAATTGGGTGTATGCGGCTGTCGGCGGTAGTCTCGCCGTCGTAGCCCTACTCCTTGGACTATTGCATTTCTTGCCTTCCTCCGGGCAAGCCAAGTCCGCGAGCACACCGCCGATTGCAGCCAGGTTGTCGCCAGCCGCGGCGCCGAAGCCGACGGTTGCCGCCTCTGCCGCACCCGTGGCATGTGGGGCCGAGCAACTGGCCGCCCGTCTGCGAGATCGGCTCACGAACGATGAGGACCTCAAGGGCGACACGATTCAGGTTGATGTCGCGAACGGAACAGTGATTCTCAGCGGTACGGTGGGCAATGCATTGGAGCGCACACGTGCCGCAGAGATTGCGGGGCTGGTGGCATGCCCGGTCAGCTCGGTCGTGAATGATCTGGCGGTAGCCACTCCGGACGATCAGATTGCCAAGTCCATTCGTACGGCTTACGCGGCCAATCCTCAGCTGCGCAACCAGACGGTCCGGATTGATGTGTCGCACGGCAATGTAGTGCTTAGCGGATCCGTCTCCGACCACATCCTCAGAACCATGGCTGCTGAGATGGCGGCAAAGGTGCATGGGGTGACCACTCTCACGAACAATCTCACCGTCACTCCACTTCCTGCCAGGGCTGTGGAGTCCGACCGCGAACCTTCTGCAGAAGTAGTGCCGGCGCCCACCTATCCCCAGCCGGCCGCCGAGGCTCCGGTACTGCAGCGCACGCTCTCTGGAAACTGGAAGGGGAGCTTCTATTCCTGCACTCAGGGCGCTATGCCAGTCCAAGTGCAGTTTGACGAGCGCGGCCCTTCCAACATCACGGTCTATGTTTCGATCAAGGCCCCGGGCAATGCCAGCGGCAGGTTTGTAGCACACGGCGTGCTCAATCCGGCGAACAGCTTCCTTTCCCTGCAGTTCAGCGGATGGCAGTCACAGCCGGCCAGCATGTTGATGGGCAACATCGGTGGCTTGGTGACCATCATCTCGAGCACTCCGACTGCCTTCAACGGGATCATCGCGAAGCCCGGCTGCGGTCGGATTGCCATCGACAAAGAATGAATCTTAAATGAATGCTCCATGCATTTGGGGCATTCAGGCATACTGCTCCAAGCGAGTTGCCGGCTGTTGAGCCATCAGTCTTGGAAGCTGGATCAGATTATGCGTCGCGCAGATCAATACGGATATACAGTCCACTTCTTTCGACCCTCGCAGTTGCCAGTCAATATCGCTCCACTTCAGCGCCAAGTACTCGCTGGGACGCATTCCCCCCGGCAGAGCCAATACCAAGAGCGGGAACCACTCCGATTTCTCGGTTACCTCAAGAAACCTGCGGCACTCGTCGACGCTCAGAGCCTCCATCTCCTTGCGCTTCACTCCTGACAGATCGACGCCAACACAAGGGTCCTCTGCGAGCATCTTCCTGCGTACTGCCTGGCGAATTGCCGACTCAAGAACTGCGTTGGTGTACTTACTCAGTAGTCGGGAATTATGGCGACACCCGAAATCGCAATTAATAGCGGCTCGCAACACTTTCTTGGAAAACCTGTCGTCTTACTTGGCGACTACTGAGTAACTGTGCGTGCCGATAATCCGTGCTCGCACATGCAATCGGCGGAATTCAGGAGCATCTAACCGTGGCGAACAAATAGCATTCTCATGCCTACTTCATGCCACCCTCAGATGCGATCCACGCCGCACCTCCGCTCCAGGCACTTGTTCATTGCGCATCGCAGCTGCTTTGATCGCGTCAGCGTTCGGTCGCGTCTCTTGAACCGACATCTCCAAAGCGCATGCAAGCTCTTTGGGCAAGAGCGACAGAACTGTCTCCCAAATAACCCCGTCAATCTGCGCATCCATCCTGCAATAGCATCTCGGCACTGCTGCCTCGTCGGTGATTCGCACGGAATTCTGGCTGTTCTTCTGCGCGCGCAACGTAAATTGGTAGAGATGTCGTCTGCGCCAGCACTAAGTGCGCTCAACGCCGAGACACAAACGTACCCTGAGGATGTTGTAGTGGTTGGGGGCGGGAACTCTGCAGGGCAGGCAGCGGTGTTCCTCTCTCAAACGGCGCACAAGGTGTTCATGCTGGTTCGTTGAGCCAACATGGATTCGACGATGTCGCGCTATCTGATTCAGCGGATCTCCAATAACCCGTCGATTGAGCTGAATTGCAATTCTGAGCTCACCAACCTATCCGGTACAAGCCGCCTCGAGGAAGTTAGTTGGAAGAGTAAGATCACCGGCGCAACGACTTCAGTTTCGTTACATCACGTTTTCGTCATGACGGGCGCTTCGCCGAATACGGAATGGCTGCAGGGGTGCGTCGCTCTCGACGAAAAGGGGTTTGTCTTGACTGGTCCCGACCTTCCTCTTTCAACCGAAGAAGGCATCAAACAGTCCTGGCCGGTCTCACGGCCCCCCCAGAGATTAGAAAGCAGCCAACCGGGCATTTTCGTGGTTGGCGATGTTCGAGCAGGAAGCGTGAAGCGTGTCGCCTCGGCTGTCGGCGAGGGAGCGAACGCAGTCAGCCTTGTTCATCATTTTCTGTCAGAGGTTTCTTAAGGTTCAGGAACTCAAAGACGTCCGGCGGCAAGATCTCCCCCGTACCGCCGCTTCCAATGCTGAGATCGTCGTGCGGGCGCGAGAAGTCTGAATCATGATCGTCAACGCGAACAGCGAAGACTATGAGAAGGAGATCAAACAGAACCAGCGACCTTTGGGTTATGAGTGACGCAAGCAACGTAGTATCAACGAGTTAGACAGTATGGTTGGTTGGGTTGAAGAGTGCTAAGTAGTTGAAAGTAGGTTCAAGGCATTGGTATTTTGGGTTGGAATTGGGTTGGAGGAAAGAGGTCGGCAATGTTTGGTTCCACGGGAATTTGCCAAATATGACCTTCGTGTTTCGACTCTGCTGTGATTTCGGCGCCATATCGCCACAACGCAAAAGCAACGATTTCGTTGGAGTATCGTTGGAATTGTGCTACTCTAGTTGTGGAGGTTTCGACATGTCCACCACGTTTGCACGCCCTTCCGCCTTGGCCCTTGTTCCGGGACCGACTTGGAACTCGTTTGAGAAGTTCCGCAAAGGGGGAAACACCACGCTTGAGGAAATTCCTGAGCACGGTGTTGGTACGCTCGTCGGCAAGGGTGTCACTTACCGTGTCCTGCGCGACGCCGATTTTCAGCATCTCGTCGGACTGGCAGCGGATGTGCGTCGGCTTCAGCAGGGTTTGAACGTCATTATCCAGGCTGCCAGAGTTGTCGCCAAGCATCCCGATCAGGAGCATGTCGAACTTCTGATCCATTCGGCCGCCTTGTTTGCCGGGTCTCCTGTTTTGCCGACGCGCGACGGGCACGATGCGTTTCAACTGACTCAGGAAGAGATGGATGCACAGGCTTCGGACGGATTCAATCTGGAGAATGCTGCGATTCCGAGGCCCCGGTTCTAAATATGGCATCG
>Ga0182012_10008282_pt1 | contig 10290 bp, 14 predicted proteins | sample 612S2SmetaG_FD_120486 | JGI IMG/M metagenome (GOLD analysis project Ga0182012, IMG submission 120486) | Permafrost microbial communities from Stordalen Mire, Sweden - 612S2S metaG | ecosystem: Environmental > Terrestrial > Soil > Wetlands > Permafrost | place: Sweden: Stordalen | collected...
AGGTAGACGTCGATGCCGCCGAGGCCGATGGCGTCGACATGCCCGTCGAGTTCGCGCAGTTTCGCGGTCGCGCGATCGATCGAGCCGTCCATGCCGACGCGCGAGATGTCGAACCGCTCGCCGAGCAGCGTTACGTCGGCGCGATGGTCGCGCGAGGACGAGCCGAGCGAAACCGAAACCACGGTCTTCACGCCGGCACCAGCTCGACGGCAGGCTGGTGCTCGACGGGAAAGTTGACCGACCGCGCGATGAAGCAGTCGGTGTGCGCGCGCTCGTGCAGCGCGAGCGCGCGCTCGACGCTGCCGCGCGCGATCGTCACGCGGGGGCGCAGGACGATCCGCGCGATCCGCCCGCTGCCGCCCGTCTCTTCCATCGTGCCCACCGCCTCGTCGGCGTAGGAAACCACCTCGATACCCTCGCGGGCGCAGAGCGCGAGGTACGTCAGCAGGTGGCAAGCCGACGCGGCCGCGACCAGCAGGTCCTCGGGATTGTGCAGCGCCGGGTCGCCGCGAAAGAACGGGTCGGCCGAGCCGGTCAGCGCGGGCTTGCCGTCGACTTCGACGCGGTACTCGCGCGAGTACGTCGCGTAATCGCTCGCCGGCCCGCGCGCGGCGCCCGTCCACTCGACGCGGGCGCGATAGGTGTGTTCGCGCATGCGCGGCGAGCGCGTCGTCATACGGCGGCGAGCCTGCGCGAAGCGGCTGCCCGCTTGGTGGCGGCGATGTCGGCGGCGGTGACGGCCTTATCGAACGCGCGCATGTCGGCCAGGCTGAACCCGTTGCGCTCCGCCAGGGCCGCCATCTCGCGCACCTTGGCGAGGTCGATGCCGCGCCCGAGCGTGAAGCACTCGCGCCGGTCTTCCAGCGCCAGGATCATCGTCTCGGACATGCATGCCAGGGCCGTCCCCGGCGGCAGGCCGAGGTCGAAGTCACGACCGGGTTCGCGCACGCGTTCGAAGCGCGGCTCGCCCGGGACGCGCATGTTGCCGCCCTCGGTGACGAGAACGTCCGGCCGCTCGCGGGCGACCCGCCTCCCGACGTCGTGCGGCAGCGAGAGTTCGCAGACGACGGCGCCGGTCCGTAAGTCGTCCGGCTCGACGATCTCCTGCGTCGACGACGTCGCGGTCAGCACGAGTTGCCCGCGCGGGATCGCGGCGCGGACGTCGGTCGTATACGAGAAGCCGCACCCGAAGCGCCCTTCGAGGCTCTGGGCGAACTTGCGCAGCCGCGTCTCGTTGCGCGCAACGAGGACGACGTGGGCGACGTGGGGCGCAATCAGTTCGACGCAGGCGGACCCGATGGAGCCGGTCGCGCCGACGACCACCGCGGTCGCGGCCGGCACGTCCACCTCCATCTCGCGCGCGCCGCGCAGCAGGCTCTGCACGCCGGCGGCGATCGTCAGCGAATTGCCGGTCGTCACGGGGATCGACGCCCGTTCGGACAGGGTCACGCCGGCGTCGCCGACGACGCCGGTGAACGCCCCGAGCCCGGCGACGCCCGCGCCGAGCTCCGCGCCGATCTCGATCGCGCGAAGGATCTTCGCGTAGACGTGCTCGCGCGGCAGCGCGAGCATCTGCTCGGGCATGAACGTCGCGGCGACGAACCAGCCCTCGGTCTCGCGCCCGTCGGGCGCGCGAACGCCGGTGATGTGCGCGGCCGCATAGGCGGGCATCCAATCGAGAATCTTCTCGATGATGGGCCGGCCCTTGCCGACGGCGCCGGGCTCGTAGCGGACGACGTCCTCGAACGACGTTGGGTGGATGACGAAGGCGAATTTCACGCTACCGGCGTCTTCGCGGCCGGGGCCGGCGGTTCCACCGGACCGGAGGACGCCGAACCCGAGGGACGAACCCGCCGGGCATGACGACCGACACCCCGACCCTCACCGAAATCGTCCGCTTTCCCTCACCGGCGCCTGCACCCCAGGCGCTGGCTTGTGACGGGGAGCATCTGTGGCTCGGGTCGTGGGAAACGGCGCGCATCTACGGCATCTATCCCAACCAGGGCCGCGTGTTCGAAGAGATCCAGGGCCCCGGGAAACCGGTCGGCGCGACGGTCTGCGGCGACGAGCTGCGCATCGTCTGCGCGGAACTCGACGACTCGCGCTTCATCCGCCGCTACGTGCCCGGCCACGGCTTCAAGTCGCACGACGTCGTGCCGTGTCCGGACGACACGGGCTCGTTCCTGGCGTTCGACGGCACGCACCTGTGGCTCTCGCAGCGCCACAACAAACTCGTGATGGAACTGGACCCGAGCGGCATGCCGGTCCGCACGCTCAAGATCGGTGAGGAGATCACCGGCATGACCTGGGTCGGCGATCGTCTCTACCTCGCGCTCTGGCTCGGCCGCGAGCGCGGCGGCTGCCGCATCGCGTACGTCGAGCCGCGGGCCGAGCATCCCGAGGTCGTCTTCGTGGCGCACTCGCCGTTCGCGGCGATCTCGCTCGCGCGTGAGGGCGATCGCTTCTGGACCAACGACTTCAAGGCGGGCGAGATCGTCGCGTTCGCGATCGACGGCTAGCCTTGAGCAACCCGCTGCGCAACGCGCTCAGCGTCGCGCTGCTCGTCGTCGCGCTCTTCGGCGCCTTCGTGGACTACCGCGAGTATCAAGCCGGGGTCCCAGGGAACCACCGGCTGATGCTCGCGGCGTATTTCCTGATCGCGATCTATGCGGCCGCGACCCTGGTGCTGCGCATGCGCGCGGGCAAGCGCAAGTAGCCGTTACATAACGTCGATCGTCTCGTAGACCTCGACGGTCCCGCCGTTGCTCAGAACGGGACAGCCCTTCGCCAACTCCACGGCCGCATCGAGGCTGGCGGCGTTGACGATGCTATATCCCGACAGGCCGGCCGCCGTCGCTCCGACCGCGCCGCCCGGCTTGACGGCTTTCGAGGCGCCGCACGGGGCGCCGGGGTCCACGAGCGACTGGCCGATCTGGCCGAACCACTGGCCCCAGGCTGCCATGATCGCCTGGCCCTCTTCCGGCGTGGGCGCCATGCCCGGCCCGCCGGTGTACGCGAACACGAATTTCGCCATGATGAAACGCCTTTCTGAAGCGCCGTTACTTGGTTAGCGGCGACTAACCTTCGCTTCGCGCCGGCGTGCCCCTGCGAAATGCGTGGAATTGCAGCTATTGCTGAGAACGGGTTAAGGGCGGCCCGCGCCTTCCGCCTCGCGCTTGAGCGCAGCCAGCATCATCTCGCTGTTCTCGCGCACCTTGCGATGGAGCGTCGGCCCGATCAGTTCGGCCAGCGTCGGCACGCCGAAGTCGTACTCGACGCCGAGCGTGACGACCGTGCGGTTCGCACCGTCCGCGACGAACGTCCACGCGCCCTCGAACGTGTCGAGGTCGCCTTCGATCAGGCGATAGTCGACGCGTAGCGCGTCGTCGTCGAACAGGTCTTCTTCCGTCCACTCGATCGGCGCGTCTTCGACGAGCGTCTTCCAGCGCGTCACCATCCGGTTACCGCCGCGCTCGACGATGGTCACCGAATCGACGTCCGGCATGAAGTCGGGAAACCGTTCCTGTTCCTTGGCGAGTTCGTAGACGCTGCGCGGCTCCGCCTCGACGACGATCGTGGACTCGACAAACGGCATCAGGCCGTCGCCTCGCCGAGCGCGCCGAGCCGTTCGTAGGCAGCGCGGACGGCTTCCTCCAGCGCGCCGATCGCGCAATCGACCTCCGCCTCGGTGACGATGAGCGGCGGCTCCAGCCGGATCACGCGCTGCAGGTTCAGCGTCCACGCCGCGGTCACGCCGCGCTTGAGCATCTCGGGAATGATCGTGCCGCCGTACCCTTCGCTGCGCAGTTCGACGCCGACCAGCAGCCCAACGCCGCGGACGTCCGCGACGACGGCTGGGTACTCCGCCGCGACGCGGCGCGCGCCAGCGAGCAGTTGCGCGCCTCGTTTCGCTGCGTTGCGTGCGAGGTCGTCGTCGCGCAGTACGTCGAGCGCCGCGAGGGCGGCCGCGCACGCGAGCGGGCTGCCGCCGAAGGTGGACGTGTGCATCAGCGGCGCCTTCGCATAGGCCGCGTTCCAGGCCGCCGGCCGCGCGATGTACGCGCCGATCGGCACGACGCCGCCGGACAGGCCCTTCGCCAGCGTCATGACGTCGGGCACCACGCCGTCGAACTCGCAGGCGAACAGTTTGCCGCAGCGCCCGAGGCCGGTCTGCACTTCGTCGACGATCAGCAGCGCGCCGGCCGCGTCGCAGAGCGCGCGCGCGGCCGTGAGATAGCCCGGCGGCGGCAGGTTGATGCCGCCCTCACCCTGGACCGGCTCGACGATGAACGCCGCGGCATCGTCGAGCGCGCCGTCGAGCGCGGCGGCGTCCCCGTAGGGAACGAACGCGACGCCGTCCAGCAGCGGCGCGTACGCGCCGCGGAAGTAGTCGCGCCCGGTCACCGACAGCGAGCCGATCGTCTTGCCGTGGAACGCGCCGTGCGTCGCGACGATCTTCGCCCGCCCGGTCGCCGCGCGCGCGAGTTTAAGCGCGCCCTCCACCGCCTCGGTGCCGCTGTTCGCGAAGAACGACAGCGACAGGTCGCCGGGCGCGATCTCGGCGAGCCGGCGCGCGAGCCGCCCGGCAAGCGGGTCGAACATCGTCTTGCCGGAGAGCGACATCAAGTCCAGTTGCGTCTTGACGGCGGCGACGACGCGCGGATGCGCGTGCCCGAGCGTGAAGACGCCGTAGCCGCCGGCGAAGTCGAGGTAGGCCTTGCCCTCGTGATCCCAGATCGTCGTCCCGGCGGCGCGCACCTCGACCGGACTGCCGGAGACCTTCATCACCCGCGCGAGCGGCGGGTTCAGGAAGGCCTTATAGTTCTCGTACGTCTCGTCATAGAGTTCGCGCGGCGAGGATGCGCCGTACAGGTCGCCCGGCACGCTACGCGACGGCGGCCCGCGCGTCGAGCGCGTCACCGCGCTCCTCGAGCCGCGCGATCTCCGCCTCGATCAGACCGAGCGCCTCGTCCGCGCGCTCGATGCGCATCAGCCGCTCGCGCAGGTCCGCAGCGCCGTAGAAGCCCTTGAGGTACCAGCCGAGGTGCTTGCGCATCTGCGGCACGGCACGCTGCTCCCCCCACTCGTCCACCATCGCCCGATAGTGACGGATCGCGAAGCGTAAGCGTTCGGCGGGCGCCGGATAGGCGTCGGGCTCGCGGCCTTCCAGCAGCGATCGCAGGCCCGAAACGAGCCAAGGGTTCCCCAGCACGGCACGCCCGAGCATCACGCCGTCCACGCCGCTCTCGCGCATCCGCGCAAGCGTGCGACGCGGATCGGTCAGGTCGCCGTTGCCGATGACGGGAATGTCGACGGCCCGCTTCAGCGCCGCGATGCGCGACCAGTCCGCCGTGCCCTTGTAAAACTGCTTGGCCGTGCGCGCGTGCAGCGTCACGGCCTGGACGCCGACCGCCTGCGCGCGCCGCGCGACCTCGATGAAGACCATCCTATCGTCGCTCCAGCCAAGCCGCATCTTCATCGTGACGGGACAGTCGACGGCGTCGACGACGGCCTTCATGATGGCTTCGCAGCGGTCGACGTCGCGCAGGCAGGCGCTCCCGCCCTCGGTTTTCGTGACCTTGGGCGCGGGGCAGCCGAAGTTGATGTCGACGATGTCGGCGCCGCACTCGCGCACGACCTTCGCCGCGTGCGCCATCAGCGCGGGATCGTTGCCCCACAGTTGGGTGGACACCGGCTTCTCGACGCCGTGCTGGTCGATCATCTCCATCGTGCGCTTGTTGCCGTACTGCAGCGCGTTCGACGAGACGAACTCCGTGACGGTCAGCCCGAAGCCGAACGGCTTGTAGAGGGCGCGCATCGTCCGGTTGGTGACGCCGGACATCGGCGCGAGCACGACGGGAGGCCAGATCTCGATTGGGCCGATCCGGAGCGGCGGAACGCTGGACATACGGACCTACTATACCACGGCGGCGCCGGGCGCCCGTTCGCGCAGCGTTCGCCGCTCGTAGTACAGGCGTAAGCCCTCGAGGACCAGGTGCGGTTCGACCGCGTCCACCGCGCGCGTCTGCCGCGCGACGATCTCCGCCAGCCCGCCGGTGGCCACCACGGTCGTCCCGGCACCGAGTTCCGCCTTCATCCGCGCGACGATGGCCTCGGTCTGGCCGACGAAGCCGAAGACGATGCCCGACTGCAGGGCCGTCACGGTGTCGCGCCCGATCGCGGCCGGGGGCGCGTCGAGTGCGACCTGCGGCAGCTTCGCCGTGCCGGCGACCAGCGCGTCGATCGAGGTCTGGATGCCCGGCGCGATCGCCGCGCCCAGGAACGACCCGTCGCGGCCGACCGCACCGAACGTCGTCGCCGTGCCGAAGCCGACGACGACGAGCGGCGCTCCGAAGCGCTCGCGCGCGCCGAGCGCGGCGGCGGCTAAATCCGCGCCGAGTTCTTTCGGCCGGTCGGTGCGGATTGCGATGAGGTCTTGCTCCGCAGCGGTGAAGAAGTCGGGCTCGCAGCCGAAGTATCGTATGCACGCCTCGCGCAACGCGCGATCGTTCTGCGGCACGACGCTGGAGACGACGACCGCGCTCACGGCGTCGAGCGGGACCGACGCGCGCCGGAAGAGCGCCGTGAACAGCACGCCGGCCTCGTCGGCCGAGCGGCGCCGCGCCGTCGTGACGCGCCAGTTCATCGCCAGTTCGAGAGCGCCGCTTGCGGACGGCGCGAAGTAGCCGAGTTTCGTGTCGGAGTTGCCGACGTCGATCGCGAGGAGCATCGTTACGCCTGCGGCGCGCCGCGCAGTGCGAGCAGCGCATCCCACATGCGGCGCGCGAGTTCCGCCTTCGACGCGCGGCCGAGCGGCGCCCGGCCGTCGTCGCCCCACAGCAACGTCAAGTCGTTGTCGCCCGTTCCGAAACCCACGCCCGGGCCGGAGACGTCGTTCACCGCGATCGCGTCCAAATGTTTGCGCCGCAACTTCTCCCGCGCATTCGCTTCGAAGTTCTCCGTCTCGGCGGCAAATCCGACGAGGAACGTGCCGTTCTTGCGCGCGCCGAGTTCGGCGAGGATGTCCGGCGTGCGCGCGAGCGCGATCGCATCGGACCCTTCGTCCTTCTTGATCTTGCGCGCGAACGTCTCGGCCGGGCGCCAGTCGGCGACGGCCGCGGACGCGATCGCGAGGTCGGCGCCCGCCGCGACGCCGAGCGTCGCGTCGTACATCTGCTGCGCCGTCTCGACGCGGTGGACGCGCGCGCCTGCCGGCGGCTCGACCTGCGTCGGGCCGAGCACGAGGTCGACCTCGGCGCCGCGCGCGAGCGCCTCGCGCGCGAGTTCGATGCCCATCGTCCCAGTCGACGCGTTGGAGATGAAGCGCACGGGGTCGATCGGCTCGCGCGTCGGCCCCGCGGTGACGACCACGCGACGTCCGGCAAGTGCGCTGGAACGCGCCAGCGCGGCGTCGATGGCGGCGACGATGAGGTGCTGGTCCGCGAGGCGGCCGATCCCCACCTCGCGTTCGGCCAAGAAGCCGGCGCCGGGCTCGACGACCGTCACGCCGCGCGAGCGAAGCAGGCGCAGGTTCTCGACCGTCGCCGGATGCTCGTACATCGCAGCGTTCATCGCGGGCGCCACGACGATCGGAATGCGCGCGGCGAGCGCTGCGTTGGTGAGCAGATCGTCGGCGATGCCGCGCGCCAGCTTCGCCAGCACGTTGGCCGTCGCCGGCACGATCGCCAGCACGCCGGCCTCGCGCACGAGCGCGATGTGCGGGATGGCCTCGGGCTCGTCCCACAACGACGTGTGAACGCGCCGCCGCGTCAGCGCCGCGAACGTCGCAGCGCCGACGAAGCGCTCGGCGCCTGCGGTCATCACGACGCAGACGTCGTCGCCGCGTTGCACGAGTTCGCTCGCGAGTGCCGCCGCCTTGTACGCGGCGATGCCGCCGCTCACTCCCAACAGGACGCGGCGCCCGGAGCGATCGCCGCTCATCGGCGCGACCGCAGCGCAGAACGCCGTTGCGGCGTGACGAACGGGTCGGAGCCGTCGAGCGCGGTGACGACGACGTTATCCAGCAGCCGCACCGAGCCGGCGCGGGCGACGGCGACGACGAGCGACGGCCGCGCGAGCCCCTCGAGCGGCGCGAACGTCGCAGGATCGACGACGGTGAGATATTCCCATTGCAGCGGCGGCTCGAGCAGCGCGGCGCCGGAGGCGATCGCGGCCCTCAGGTCGCCGGCGCCCGCCTCGACGGCGCGCGCGACGGCGGCGACCGAGCGATACAGGCTCGGTGCGGCGGCGCGCTCCTCCGGCGAGAGGTACGCGTTGCGGCTCGATAGTGCGAGCCCGTCGCCCTCGCGGACGGTGGGGCAGACGACGATGCCGGCGGCGACGTCGAGGTCGACCAGCACGCGCCGCAGGACCGCGACCTGTTGCGCGTCCTTCTGTCCGAGATACAGCGCCGTCGGCTCGATCGCGTTGAGCAGCTTGACGACGACGGTGGCGACGCCGGCGAAGTGGCCGGGGCGGGCTGCCCCCTCGAGCACCGTCCCCAGCGGCCCAGGGTCGATCGCGGTGGCGAAGCCGGGTACGTACATCCGCTCGGCCGCCGGGGCGTAGAGCACGTCCACGCCGCACGCATCGAGGAGCGCGGCGTCGCGCTCGAAGGTCCGCGGGTAGCGGCGGAAGTCCTCGCCCGGGCCGAACTGCAGAGGGTTCACGAAGACGGACGCGACCACCGCGGCGTTCTCGGCGCGGGCGCGCTCGACGAGCCTGCGGTGCCCCTCGTGCAGGGCACCCATCGTCGGGACGAAGCCGACGGGGCGGGCGAGGGTCCGGGCGATGGCTCGCGCCGACCCCGGGGTCCGAACGACGTGCACCGTCGGCCCCGCTCAGGCCTCGGCGCGCGTGACGCGCAACTGAGTGCGCCCAACGAGGAAGCGCTCCCCGGGGGCCAGACCGGTCTCGGCCACGACCGTCTGCCCGCCGACCGAGGTCCCGTTGCGGCTGGAAAGGTCGGTCAGCACGAGGCGGTCGCCGGCATCGCGGAGATGGGCGTGCCGGCGCGAAATATACCGGTCGATGGTAATGCAGGCTTGCGCAACGGAGTCGTCCCGCCCTATCGTGATCTCACGCTCGAATTCCCAGGTCTTCCCGTCGAGCGGGCCTCCCAGCACTTCAAGGATATACATCGGCGACCGAGACTTCCTAGAGAGCGGGGCGAAGTCCCCTGGGTACCACCAGCGAGAGGAGCCAGCCGGATGAAGGGCCAGGGGGAGACGGGCGCGAGCGCCGTGGACGATCTCCTGAACCTACTCGAGATCGACCCCGACGCGCTGCGGGAGGCCGAGTTCGCCCAGGCGCAGGCGATCCTCGACACGATGGTGGGCGAGACGATCTCGTCCGCGTCCATGGAGGACCGCCGGATCGTGGTGGAGACCGCCAACGGGAACCGCTACTTCTTCTACGGCTTCATGGGGAACGCGCCGCCGGTGGGCGACGCCTAGGCTCCCTGCCGCGGCCGCCTAGTTCTCGGCTGCCGCCTGGTCCCGCGCGAGCCGCTCGACGTAATGGACGATCTCTTGCTGATCGCGCGGGTCGATCTGCGTGAACGCGATGCCATGAAAGAAGCGCCGGTCGTTCGCGTTGAAAAACGAGAGCACGATGCGGCCGCGCATGACGAGTTCGCGGTCCGCGCTGGGGATGCGAAAGCGGAGCAGCAGCACCGTCCCGAGCGGCAGATCTTCGCCGGTCGCAAGCCGAACGCCGCCGCCGCCCAAGTCGACGGCCTCGGCGCGCTGCGCCTCTTCGGGGGCGGCCGCTTCGCGTGCGTCCTCCCGTTCGTAGGAGACGTCGAGACTAACCTTGGCCCGAACGAACCGGCGTACGTGCGCATAGCTCTCGTTAATGGGCACGGGGGTTCAGTTACGCTCCGGGCCGGAGTTTGCCTGCGCGGGCGAGCGCGTCGGCGGCGTACAACGCGCCGAGGGCCGCGTGTTCGCGCACGACGCCGCCCTGCACGTATACCTCGAACGGAGGGCGGAGCGGCGCGTCGCACGACAATTCGATGGTCGCACCCGCGACGAACGAGCCGCTCGACATGATGACCGGCTCGCGGTAGCCGGGCACGCCGCCCGGCTCCGGCCGGTACCTCGCGTTGACCGGCATTGCAGCCTGCATCCCGCGCGCGAAGGTCACGAGCCGCTCGGCATCGCCGAGGGCGATCGCCTGCACGATATCCGTCCGCGCCGCGCCGCAGCCCGGGTCCACGCGGTACCCGAGCTCCTCGAAGAGCGCCGCGAAGAAGTCGAGGCCGCGCAGCACTTCCCCGACGGTCAGGGG
>Ga0182012_10008283_pt1 | contig 10290 bp, 16 predicted proteins | sample 612S2SmetaG_FD_120486 | JGI IMG/M metagenome (GOLD analysis project Ga0182012, IMG submission 120486) | Permafrost microbial communities from Stordalen Mire, Sweden - 612S2S metaG | ecosystem: Environmental > Terrestrial > Soil > Wetlands > Permafrost | place: Sweden: Stordalen | collected...
CGCCACGTCGCCCGGCTGTCGCGCCCCGTATAATAGGCCGTGAGCCGGCCGCCCTCGTCGAGTTGGCGACCAGCCGCATCCACGCCCGGCGGATGAATAGGTTCAGGAGTGTTCTCGGTGAAGTAGCGAAGGAGCAAGCGCCCTTTGGAGGCAGCGGCGATCTTGCGGAAATTCATCATGAACGGAGTGACCGATTGCCGTCGATCACCTCGGCCATGGCGTCCGGCAGGGTCCTGCCAAGCCGGTCCACGTCCGCCTGGGTCGCCTTGCCGATCATGATGATCTGCTGCTGCTGGGACATGAGCTTCGCCAGCAGTTCCTCCAGCGTCGGTCCCTCCCGGCCGCCCTCTTTGGGCATCAGGAGAGAGACGATGGTTCCCACGAGTTCGAGGGTCTGGCGTCCCTGCTCGTGGATCGCCGCCAGCAGGTCGTGGGTGTTGTGTGCCGCCTCGGGTGAGGATGTCGTCGTCTGGTCAGTGTCCATTCTGGCCTCCGTGATCCCGGAAGCTTCCTGGCAGGCCGTGCGAACGGGGACGTGGGGCTGTGCCGATGAGGGGGATCGGCACCGACGCGCGGACAGGATTTTGCGAACGGGGAGGCTCAGCTCCCTCTCGGCGCGTCGGGGTCTGGATTGCGAACGGCCGGGCCGGGTTTTGCGAACGACGCCGCCTGAAACTCACGAATTCGCGACCGCTGCAGAGAGCACCACCGGTGCATTGGTCCATATGGACACCCTCCATGGGTCATCGAGGGGTGGTCGAAGGGTCATGAAGGGGTAGTCGAGGGGTCAGGACTGGCGCCAGCCAGAGATCCGCGTCAGCGAAAAACAGCTTCGCGGAACACTCCGTTCGCAAGCGGCGATGGCAGGCTGCCATCTATGTCAGACGTTCATCAAACCCGGTTGACCCGGAAAAAACGCGCGCGCGCTTTTAACGGGCGTGGCGCGATCTACAGCTGGCTGCGCGTGCATCATACCGAGGTGAAGCTCCGGCGCGAAGCGGAGCAGCGACCGTGGTCTGTCCTTATCGCGGAGATGGTCGCGGACCAGGTCCGCCGCGATGACGGTCGTGTACCAACCATCAAGAACGTCTCGCGCATTTGGGAACGGGTCTGCCGCGACGTCGCAGCGGAGAACGCGGCTCCCCGGCAGGGTCGGAAATACCCCTCCCGCATCTCGCCTGAATGGCGACCCACGATTGTCCCGCCGCCACCGATCAGGGCGGCGCCAGCGCCGGCAGGGAGCACCTCCCCGCCGGCGTCCAGCGATCCGCGGGCGCCATCTCGGGATCCTGACATGACGCCGGAAGGACAGGCCGTGCTCGACAAGGCCTGGGAGGCCCTCCTGGGTGCCGACCGCAAGAAATTTGGTTTCTGAGAGACGTACGGTGCGCCCGTTCGCAAAGGGTCCGTTCAGTCTCGCGTCCGTGGATTATCAAGAGAGGACAGAACATGCCTGATGGTCACAAGAGCCGGATGGACCAACGCTCGCTGCTATGGATCGCGCTGGGCCGACAAAGGGTTGGCAAAACTGCACTGCTCAATGCAGCCGTGCAGTATTTCCGTGCGCTCGGCTGTCACATCGAAATCTGGAACGCGGATCAGCAGAACCGTACCCACAGCCTCTCCACATTTTTCGCCGACGCCGCGGTTCCGCCCGCCGGCGGGCTGGTAGACGGCAAAATGTGGATCGAGGGTCAGCTCGTCGACCAGGTGAACCGGCGGTATCATGCGGTGCTCGATGCCGGCGGCGGCTGGACCGGGTTCTCGTCGCTGATCGAGGACGTGCCGGTGATCCAGGCCCTGGCACAACAGGGAACCGACGTCATCGGGTTGTTCTGCGTTGGACCCGAACAGGCCGACCTCGACTATCTCGGCCGTATTTCGGAGAGCGGCACCTTTCTTCCGGAGAAGACGGTCATCGTGCTCAACGCGGGCCTCGTTCTCTCCGGCCGGTCAGCCGGCGGCGCGTTCGCACCTGTTCTCGACAATCCGACTGTCAAAGCCGCGGTAAAGGGCGGCGCTCAGGTCGTGATGATGCCCACGCTGTCTTGCATGTCCGAAGTGACCGATCGGGGCCTTTCCTTCGCGGACGCCGCGCGCGGCAAGGTGAAACCGGGCCAGCAGCCCATGTCGTTGTTCGATCCCACCCGCGTGAACGAGTGGTGGACGAAGAAGATGCCGGAGTTTTTCGGGAAATTCCCGCCCGACTGGCTGCCAACCCCCTTGTCCACGGAAGCGCCCCGGGCGGCCGGTGCGCAGTGAGCAAGCCCCTCCGGAATCACCGTCATAAGCAGGCGCAACTCGACGGCGCTAAAGGCACGTCGAGTTGCGCGGTCCCCGCGGCCGCCGCAGACCCGCCAACATTGGATACCCCCGACCTCCTTTGGCGGCTCGCCCTGCGCGTCCGTGCCGAGGAGATCGCGGGCCACCCGACCGGCCATCGCCGCTTGCTGGACGATGCCCTGGTTGCAGACCGGGTGGTGCTGTCCAGGCGCTTCGCCAAGCTCACCGAGGACACCCGGACCGAGGACATGGGGGTTGCCATAACGTCCGTCTCTCGATCCCGCTTCAAACCCGGCCTTACGTGGTGGGAGTGGGACGCGCGAATCGCGGGCCGGCTCCCGCCAGCGCCGGGAGAGATGGACTGCGATCGAGCCGGCGTTCTGATCAGAACAGGAAGTGACGGCAAACGCGGCACGATGCATGTCGTCGCGGGAGGGCGAGACGGCGGTCAGACCTTCGCCCAGATCCTGCCGTTCGCCTGCAACTTCGACTGGCGGGAGGAATACGAGCCTCCGGTTTCGATTGTCCCGGCAGCCTCGATCGCCGAAGTGCGCGTTCTGGTCGCCGCGGTGGCAGAACCGACCTTGGCTGAAAGGGAAGCGCAGCCCGCGACGATTGCGGCGCTCACCCGCCGGTTCGGTATCGTGGAAAGCTCATACGTGGCCGACGATAACGCGAAGCTGATGAACCGCGGTTCAAGGCCTTGGTACGAGCAATCGTCAAAACTCCTCCGGTCCCTGACAATGGATACCATGCAGGAAGCCTGCTTCATGATGGTCGCCCCGATCATACTCTGCGCGGCACCGATCATTGTGACCAAGGTTCTTCGTGGCGCTCGTCTCCCCCCGGCCGCCTGGGGGAACCGCGCCCTGTTCGACTATGTGGTTTTTGACGTGGCTGACGGCGAACCTTCGATGGTTGGGAACCGAACGCAAGGGTTCGCGCCATGACAGGCAGTGCCCCGGAATGCCACCCTGCCACCGAGCAGGCCGGCCAAACCGCCACGGCCGAACGCGCCCCCGCCGCACCAACCGATATTCCGTCGGTGCCAGCAGATGATTTCACGGCAGTCCTCCGTCGCGTGCAGGATGCCGCCCGTGAATGGGGCATTCGTCCAGACTTGATGGAGGGCAAGTTTGTCTCGGCATTGATGGCAGCGGTCGAATGGTCGGGTCGGGTCAGTCAATCCGCACAGGTGGAATTTCGAACACTCCATCAGAAGCAGCGCGATTTGGCCGAGCTGGAGCTGGCTCGTGCGCGGGAGATCACGAAAGCCGCAAATGCGGCACTCGGCCAGGCCCGGAGCGCGCTGATCAACCTCCAGGTGGAGCGCGAGAACGTCACGTTGCGCATGATCCACGAGACGATGCCGATGTTCGCGACCGAGTTGCGCAAGGCGCTCATCTATCGGGTCAAGGACGACAGCGACGGGTTGAGGCTGCGGCGTTTCTTTGTGGCCGCCCTGCTGACGCTATGCGTTTTCGTCAGCGGATTCGGATTGTGTGCCTGGGATGACAGCACGGCGGTCGGCGCGCTGGGGCATTGCCTGGCACACCCCCTTCAAGCGCAAGGGCGTATCTACTGCGATGTCACCAGTTTTCGTGACGGCGGTCAGTAGCGGCCGGCCCCCTTAACGCCATGCCCGTTCGCAAGCAGGTAGACCAGGCTGGGGACCTCTCCACTCTGAGAAGGTCCCATGCAAAACCTGCCAACGACGCTATACCGAGCCACACCAACCGCACTGCCGCAACAAGCAAGGTCGCCGACGGCTAGCGGCATCGCTTTGGCCGTCGGCACGGCGGCTCTGTCGCTGCGGATGGCAACAGCAGCCGTCGGCCAGGTGCCCGCCACACTCAGCGGCGGCCCGCCAGTGCAGGTTGTTCCGTACGTGACCGAGCCCGGCGTCCCGTCCGTCACGATCACGCCCGGGACAGCCAACCCGTTTACCGGTGCTGACGGTTCGGGCGGCGATGGGTCAGGAGGCGGGAGCGGCGGGAGCACTGGCGGCAACGTTGGCAGCAGCGATGCGCTGAGCACGATGATGGGCACGTCATGGGGGAACGCTGCTGTCAGTAATGCCACGGCCGTTGGTGTGAACCCATCGGCGCTGGCCGCAACATGCGTGCTGGAGAGCGGTTGCTCGACGCCATCAAGCGGCTCTGGCGCACAGGGCGTTTTTCAAATGTATCCGGCCGCATTTCAGGAAGGCTTGCAAACCGCGCTCGCCGCCGACCCGTCTCTCGCGTCGCAGATCGTGCAGGGTAGCGCCGGCATGAACGACGCGACCACGGAGGCCATCGCTGCCTCCGGATATTTGATGCAGGCAGCACAGACGCTTCAAAACGCGGGCATCTCCGACCCGACCGTCCTTCAAGCCCGCGGGTATTATAACTTTGGGCCGGCCAATGGCGTTCAGCTTGCGACGGCGTCCTCCGACACGCTCATGTCCACCGCAATGCCCAACGTGTCGCAAGCGACGTTGGCCGCGAATGGCGTCAGTCCGGGAGAGACCGTTGGTCAATGGCAGGCATCCGTGTCCGCCAAGATCGGGACCGCCGCAAGTCAAAGCGTGCTGACATAGGAGAATGAGAATGGAACTTGCACGTTTTCTGCTAGCTGGTCTGGCGCTGTCCGCAGCGTCTCCGGCGCTTGCTGCCACCACGCCGCGGCCGCTTCCCGGGTATAAATGCATGATGCTCGATCTGACCGAGCAGCAATCGATGGATCCGTCAGTGCATATCCAAGTGCGGTCGGGACCGTCTGCTGCCACCCCCGTAGTCGGCTGGGCCAGTTCCGTGGTGGTCGTGAAGCAACCAGCGACGCCGGTCGGTGGCTATCTCGCGATGCTTTTTTCAAACGGCCGTGAGGTTTGGATCGCTGCCAACCAAGTCCGTCCGTTCAAGAGCGTCAGTGATCCAAGTGCCCAGTGTTTTCCCGTCGTTCTTCCAAATGGCCTTGTCGGGATCAGCAGCAAATGAGTGGCGGCGCCGGGCTTGGATGAATCACCGGGCGATACGCACGATTGTTCTTGTAGGAGGTAGGTCTGCGTAATCCCGTGACCCGCCTTGCGCGCCATCTCAAGCTGCCGTCCATGGTGACGTGGTTGGTTTTGAGCGTCGTGTTGTTCCTGGCGGGAGCAACGCACTTCGCGATCCAGGGCCAAGATATCCTTGCGAAGATCGGCGTTGCCGGCGCGATTGCGGCCGTCGCAATGATCGTCTCATTCGCAGGATAGAAGCCGTTGGCTGGCACGCCCTTTCCGGCGTGCAACCGCCGGCACAGCCGTACCCAAGCGCGACGGCCGAACCCCCTGCCCTGCCCGCTTTCTTCCGTGCGGAATATAACGCTGCTTGCTTGCCGCCACCGGCATCCGGCTCCGCGAGAGATCACCGCATCCGCGATGCTGCGTCCGCCTCGAACAGCGCCGCCGCCTTGGCCGCCTCGAACGTGTCGGCAGTCCCCTTGGCGACGGTGCTCCATTCGTCCCGTTTGCCCGCCTTCCGGCTGATCTCCCAGGTTGGCACGCCATCGTCGGTGAACACCTGAAGCACCAGGTTTCCCACATCCCCAAAGACCGCCGGGGGTGTCCAAAGTCCGGCCGGGAGTGTTTTCCATTCAATATCAGCCATGGGGACCCCAGCGGTTGTTCGGAATCCTCGGCGCAATTTGGCTCACCATGGTCTCCTGTGGGTCAAGGCTGCCGACCGCCGCGGGACGCGTGGGGCTAACCGCACGCAGAAACCAAACGCCACGACAGCCTGGTACCGAAATCCCCCGTCTCGCGACAGGATGACGGATGCACCACTGGCCAGGACGTAATCGATATATCTGCTTCCGGCGAGGCTGTCCGCTATCGGCGGGCGCCGTCGCGTGCTCTGCAATGGCTGATGTCGATGGCGAACAGCGACATCACCTCGATACACGGTTGACTGCCAGGCCAAGACTGGCCGAGGCGAGGCGTGCGGTTATATCTCTGGCAGCGGCTTCCTCAGATGCCAACGAGGGAACGACCAGCAGCGACGGAAATGGAACATGGAACTCAAGCTTGAATCCCGCGCCTTGAAGGCCTCGGTCGTGCTCGACCCCGCGGTCCTGGCCGCCGTGGTCGTCCCGAACGGTCTGGCCAAGGTCACGCTGCGGGTCGCCGTGCCGGACAAGACCATCGTCGCCGAGGTCAACGCCAAGACTCTGCGCAGGACCATCGCGGCCATCACCGCGGCTGGACCCGACGCCGTCGCCGTGGTCCTGCAAGGCAGGCTCGAGCCGGGGGACACTCTCGCCGAGGCCGGTATAGCGGCCCAACTGAAGACGCCCAAGGCGGCTGCGGCGTAAGCGATCTCTATGACACCGACATCCTGCGCTGGTCCGGCAGCAGGCGGACCTGCTGCGCCGGCGGCGCTGGCGTACTGGGGGTACAACATAGAACGGGCAGGATAGCACGATTCGTGGCACGGACCGGGAACGCAGATGCGGCCTGTTCCATTTGGACTGTAGGCTGATTGCTACGGTTCGGACCCCAGCAGGAACAAGGGTTTGCAGACCGCTCAGTGGGGTAAGTTCAATTGGGCAGCGCGTGGCACTCTACTGCCGGGTCTCGACCGCCGATCAGTCTTGTGCCCGACAGGAACGCGACCTCACCGGATTTGCTGAGCGGTTCGGCTATGAGGTGGTCGGCACCTTCAAGGAAACCGGCTCGGGCGTGAGGCTGGACCGTGCAGAACGACGTAAAGTAATGGCGCTGGCACAGGCGCGCCATATTGACGCGGTGCTGGTGACCGAGCTGTCGCGATGGGGACGCAGCACGACGGACCTGCTGGCGACGCTGAAAGAGCTGGAAGCCCGTCGCGTATCGGTCATCGCGCTGAACGGCATGGCCTTCGATCTCGCCACCCCGCACGGGCGGATGATCGCGACCGTGCTGGCTGGAATCGCGGAGTTCGAGCGAGAACTGATCCAAGACCGCATCCGTTCCGGCATTGCTGCGGCGAAGGCGCGCGGCAAGAAGCTGGGGCGGCAGCCCGGACAACGCCCAAAATCGGACCGGCTAGCGTCGAAAGTGCTGTCGCTCGTCGAGCAAGGTCGTAGCTATCGCCTGATTGCCGTGAAGTAGGCCTCAGCAAGAACACGGTTGCTGACGTCGTCAGGCGTAGGCGTGAGCTAGGCTTCGTGGACAAAGCTTAACGGTGTGACTCGGCGCTGATACAAGGCTGGCTTTTGGAGGCCGGCTTGGGTAAGCGGATTGGTTGTCGGATGAGGAATGGGCGCTGATCGGGCCGCTGCTGCCATCCGAGCGCGGGCGTGATTGGCGGCCTGCGGTGACAACCGGCGACCGACTTAAGATTTCCGCCGGTCCAGCCTATACTCAGACAATGACAGCTACCTGCCCATATTCGGTCGTTGGTGCGCCGCGCCCAGCGGGGCTTTTCAGCCGCCAGCACGGCGTTCGCGCAGCATCGCTAGAAAGGCCCATTGTAGCGCCAACTCGCGCGTCATAGGGCGCTTGGCGGCCATGAACACGGAGGGCAGGCTGTCGAGAATCTGCTGGTTTTTAAGATCAAAGAAGGCGTCGTGCCCGGCCGCTTCGATTAGGCGATATGAGACGTTGCCTTTCAGCCCGCACAGGAACACCGCCTTACCCGCGGCGCGGATGCGCTCGATCAGTGGGAAGAAGTCCATGTCGTTGGTCATGAACACGAAGGCGTTAACCGTGCCGGCGTGCAGGTGGTCCACCACCTGCATGATAAGGTCGCAGTCCACCCCTTTCTCGCCGAAGTCGCCCAGGTCTTGGCGCCAGTGCACCTTGGTTTCGCCCAGGTCCGAATAATAGCCGACTCGGTCGGCGACAGCCTCGTAGAAGCGCTCGGTAAAATCGAAATCTATAGGGCCGCCGATCGACCCGTCATGTTTGCGACGGTGGAACACCCCGTTCGGGATGGTCGCGAGGTTGCGCTCGATCCACCTCATGCGTGCGGTATCGCCGCATTTGCTGGCCTCGGCCAGTTCTCTCTTTAATCGAATGATCTCGCGCTGACGGTCGATTTTGCTGGTCGAATAGATTATTCCCCTGCAGGCTACGTCGAGGTAGTGGCCCGCCTGCGATTGTTCTTCTGTGACAGGGAACAGAGCCTCGAGCACGTTGTGATTGCGGCCGTCAAGCTCGATCTTCAGCGGGCTAGACTGGTTCACGAGGAGCGCGTTGGGGCGAATCGGGATGCCGTCGGCGCGATAGCGGTCCTCCATGACCGCCACCACGTGGAACTCAACCAGCGCCAAGCAAAAGCTGATTATTTCAGCGCAAATCTCAGGGCCGGGCGGGATGTGGAACTCGTCAAAGAGGTGCTGGTGCAGCGTGGAGTCGCCCGTTGCTTCGTTGCGCAAGTGATCGTAAAGTTTGCGGTCGCCTTCGTCGTAAAGCTCGTCGGCGCTCTTCTTAGCGCCGTAACCGTCAATGTAGACGCCTATGTTGAGCGCGATCGGCTTGCAGCCGTCCAGATGCTTTTGGTCGATGGCGTGACCGGATATGCGTTCCATCCGAAGGCTCCAGTGGCTGGTGGCACCGAGACATAGCTGCCGTGCTGCCGCGATCCTAGCGCGGACCGCGTAAATCCCAAATCGAACCGAAAGGCTGAGACAACCGCGAACCGACTTGCCGGCTTTGCCCATGTAAATGCCGGCCCCACGGGACGCTGTGTGTCCGGCGCCAGCGCCCCTTGCGATAGTCCGCAGGCACATTTTTTCGGACCTCCAATGCGCTCCTCACATCGTCTGAAACCTGCTCTTCGGTGCTAGGCTTCGTGGACCAAGCTTGACGCTGTGAATCGGCGCTGATTCAAGGCTGGGGAGGCCGGCTTGGGCGAGCGGATCGGGTTGTCGGATAAGGAATGGGCGCTGATCGGGCCGCTGCTGGCATCCGAGCGCGGGCGTGGTTGCCGGCCTGCGGGTAACAACCGGCCGTTCTTTGAGGGCATGATGTGGATCGCGCGGACGGGGGCGCAGTGGCGACACCTGCCGGACGAGTATGGCAAGTGGAACAGCGTGTTTCGCCGCTACCGACGTTGGGCGACGACAGGTGTGTTCGACGCCATGCTGGAGACGCTGGCGGAGGTCGTCGAACGAGATCTCAGTGCCGACATGATCGACAGCACCGTCGTCCCCTCCTGGCACCTACCAACTATTGAGTAGTTGGGGTCGAGCCTCTTGAGGCTCCATCGCACAACGCAGGTTTTACCAATTCGATCTTAGCTTCGGAGTGATGCCTAGCGTTCCCCGCATGTACCACGAACCGTGCTATTCTGCCCGTTCTATGGCGTACCCCGTACTGGTCAGCAATAGCGGCCTGGACCTGGTCGAACATCATCGGGGAGGTGGCCGACGTAGGAGCATCAATGCGACCAACGCCGAAGCCCCCTCCATGCGGCTGCGGATCGACGCCGCGGACCTCCACGCCAATGCGTTGCGCGCCCTTCCGGACACGATCGGCGACCCGCCGCCTGTGCAGGCGCTGTCGGATGTCTGGCCGATAACGCTGAACGAACGTTCGAGCCAATAGAGGTCCCCCTGCCCTGCCTGCGGATCATCCGCCTCGAACCTGCCCGCTGCTGCTCTGCCATCACAGAGGATCGACAAGAACATTCAACGAACCTTTCTGCGTCCAACGCACCGTCACGCGAGCCGATCCAACCAAGGCCTGATAAGCTCCGAGCGGGAATGGCCGCTCCGACGGGCAAAAGCGACCAAGGGAGCGGCTTTCGCTCTCGACCGCGACGACGATCCCCGGCCCAGCGAAACGCCAGGCCAGGACCGCGGCACATGGTTGGCCGGCAGCCGCGCACCCGGAGGCCTGACCCACCGGCCGGTCACGAAGGAACCGGCTTGGATGAGTTGCGGCCTGATTTGGCCGTCGCCGCCTGGCGCAGGCCCCAGATCGTCCGCGCGAGGTTGAGCTGGCCGCTCTTCGCCTTCGCGACCATGCCGTGGAAATACCCGCCCGGCGTCGAGCGGAAATGC
>Ga0182012_10008284_pt1 | contig 10289 bp, 11 predicted proteins | sample 612S2SmetaG_FD_120486 | JGI IMG/M metagenome (GOLD analysis project Ga0182012, IMG submission 120486) | Permafrost microbial communities from Stordalen Mire, Sweden - 612S2S metaG | ecosystem: Environmental > Terrestrial > Soil > Wetlands > Permafrost | place: Sweden: Stordalen | collected...
AAGATGGGACTGTCGGACAAAAAACTCCGAATGCTGCCGCTATAAAGCATTTGAAGGACAACCCTGATTTGAAAGATGATTTTGACGAACATTACGGCAAGGGCAGCGCAGATAAGTATTTGGGAGCCGAATAATGGCTAACGCTTTTGAACAATTTGACGAACCAGCAAAGGCGAACCCGTTTGCTCAGTTTGATGAGACTACCCCCGCTGCTCCAAAAAACACCATAGACCTATCCGATTATACCATTTTCGGTGCGGTTGAAAATTTAGCCAAAGGCACTGGCAATCAAATGCTGGGCGGCGCTAAGGACTTGAAGGATTTATTGATGCTTCATGGAGATACCAACATTAAACCGGGTACTGCACCAGAAGATGCTTATTTGCAAGGCTATTCTCAGAGTCCGGGCGGGAAGGCAATGGGCGCTTCACGTATGTTCCCAGCGATAGCGGCTGGTTCATATCTTTTTAACAAAGCAGAGCCTGTAATTGAGGCTGGTGCTGAGAAACTTGGTATAAATCCAAAGCACGTTCAAGCAGCCGAGACATTCCTTCCTGCTTTGGGGGCGAAATTAGGCAAAGAAGATGTACTTACGCCTGCCGCCAAAGCAGCCGCATCGGCAATTAAGACGGCTGGAAAAACTATAGCCCACCCCATAGATACCGCAGCACCATTCGCTCAAATGGCGGTTAGACACGCTATGGACATTGATAAATTTTACGGTGGAAGACTTAAGAAATCAATGGAGTCTCCTACTGCCAAAGCAGCCGCATCGGCAATTAAGACGGCTGGAAAAACTATAGCCCACCCCATAGATACCGCAGCACCATTCGCTCAAATGGCGGTTAGACACGCTATGTACACTGATAAATTTTACGGTGGAGGACTTAAGAAATCAATGGAGTCTCCTACTGCCAAAGAGGGGGAGCGCGTAGGGAAAAAATTAAATGTAAATTTCTCTGCTGGCGAACTTACTGGAAATCCAAGAGCAAGAGCATATGAAGATGCCTACGCCAACAGCGCAAAGTATGCAGAAAAGTTTGCAGAAGCAAATGAGAAGAAAACAAACTCCATAGTCGGTAATTTTAAGACCACTTTGGATAAGATTTGGCCGGACGCTACTTCACGGTACGGAGTGGGGGATAAATTGTCCTCAGCATACAAAAAGACGATTGATTCTCTTACTCAGGCAAGGCGTGAGCAAGGTAATTTTGATTTCGAAATGGCTGAAAAAGTATCAGGTGGAAAACCTGTTATTTCTCCTAGTAACGCTATTGCTGAGTTAAAATCTTATATTAAGGAAGGTGATAGTGCGCTTGCCACGCCTGCACAGAAAGAGGCGTCGGCCCAAGCAAAAACGATATTATCTAACCTGAAAGCCAAACCGCCGCCCGCATCTGGGCAAGTTTGGTATGATTCTCAGGGGAATGTAGTTAAGCAGCCCGTGCCCCAAGAAGCATATAAAAATATCACCGTTAGAGATTTGCAGAATGGTCTTCAATCATTTGGCGATGGCGCAAAGTCTACGGGAGGTATATGGAAAAATCTAGCAACAGCTTCAGATCGTAGATTTTCACAAGCCATGAAAAGAGCACTAGAGAAGGATTTAGATGCAACCGCAGACACTACTGCGGGACAAGGCGCTGCGGCATTAAAAATTGCACGTGATAATTACAAGAAATCCAGTGCCGAGTTAGAAGATATTAAAAACACTGCTCTAGGAAAAATTGTCGGCAACGCAAAGAAAAATGCCAAGGGGGAGTTACAGATAACCCCTGAAACAATGGCTGATACGTTCACCTCTATGGAGCCTTCCCAGATTAAGAATACCCTCGACTTTTTAGACAAAAACCACCCACAAGTAGCTCAAATGGCTCGTCGTTACACTCTCGAAAGGGTTTTGAATAAGGCTGTCGAAGGAAAAGGCCAGATAGGAGAGGGGCTATCCAAGCCGTTCCCTAAGAAAGAATTTGTGGAAGGACTACCGGGTGATCCCACCTTAGATGCTATTATGGGGGATCCGAAGGCCGCAAATGACGTAAGGGATGTTGCACAAGGGTTAAACCGCATGATTCATTACGGAGCAGAGAAGAAAGGCTCTCAAACAACGCAACGCCTTGATATTCTCCATCCTGATAATCCCGGCGTGATGCAATCGTTATTAAAGTGGGGAAAAGGAGCTATCTACCGCAGTATTGCTACCGATAGTCTTGTTGATGATTTGCTCAATCCCCAAAGACGCAAAGAGTTAGTTGACGAGGCAAAAAAGAACGCTAATGTAAATCCATGACCCTCCCCCTTGAAGGACTATTTATCCAAGTAGCCACCCCCTCCCTTGAAAATAAATACGGGGGTAATTACGTTGATTCCTTAATGAACATTCGCACCACGTTAGAGCATTTTGGTGCAGAGTTTGACTGGGTAAAATTCCCCGGATGCTCAGATTTGCCTCACGCGAGGAATAAGATTTTAGCAAAATTTACTGACCATCCAAAAGCCACGCATTTGATGAAAATTGACTGCGATATAGGCAGCGATGCTAACGATATTGTGCGTTTTATCACTTCTAACCGTGATTTTGTGGCAGGAGCGGGATGTAAGAAGCAAATTCCTTTGGAATGGTGCATTGGAAATAATTCCGATGTAACAGGCAAGAAAGAACCCTGCGTGTTCAAAAAATCGGGAGACCAGATAGTAGGTTATCCCAATGCGGTAGGCACAGGTTTTGTCATGATAAACAAGCAGTGCGCCCTACGCATGAGGCAGGCATACCCTGAGCTAAAGTACCAAGACCGCTTTGACGGAGAAGACGTATGGGGACTTTATGACCCTGTATACTACGGTACTAATGAGTTAAAATTTCGGGACTTCGATGATTTCGCGTTTTGCTACCGCTGGCGGAAAATAGGCGGAGTAGTGGCGGTTTTCCCCGATATACACCTAAAACATTCCGGTATGCACACTTTCGAGGGGTCTTGGATGGATTCGGACGCTGTAAAAGAGTGGAATAGGACATTTAATGAGGTTTCAGGTGATAAAGCAGCGTAAGTCAAAAGGAACAGAAAGAGACAAAATAGCCGTCGAAGCAAAAATTGTTATGAGACTCTTGCTTTGGGAAGCGGCTGGTGGTATTATCCCCCTCGCTAAAGGATTGGAAAGCTATAAGCCACCGCAAATAGCTTATTCAGAGCGCCTAGATGCTGTTAAGGTTGCATCTGGTCTGATGCTCACCGACTTAAAGGTTGATCCCGACGAAGAAGTATCAGGGTTCGACCTATTAAGGAGTGAATATGGCAGTAAACGGGATAGCAGAGAGAATAGCGACAGAGGAGTATCATCCTCAGCCGATTCGTCAGAATCCGCCAACCAACCCGCAGCCTCTGAATCAGCCGACACCCCAGACGCCGCAGAGGGTTAGTTTCCTCGCGGGCGTAGGCGCTGCATTTACAGCCATTGCGCTCATATTATCTGTGCGTGTATTATTGCTTCTCTCCATAGTAGGTGCGTTTATACTTGGTGAAGTAGCCATGACCGCGCAAAGCAGCTATTCATTATGGGTACTTGGTATATTTTGTGGATTCACTGTGCCAGTCCTCACGTATCTCGATATTCAGACGAGGCGCAGGTAAAAAATGACTGTACCCACAAATTTTGTTGCTACCTCCGGCACTGGCGCAAGTCCGATAACGGCAGATAATTTTAACTCTCTAGTCCAGGGGGGCATGTTGCTTGCCACTGCACGTGGTTTCTCTGGGGTGCAAAATCAGGAAATTTCTCTTATCGGCAATGTATCAACTAATGACGGCGGACAGGGAAATTTTGTATGGACACTTGGCACTGGCACGGATGACGGCGGGGTGACAACTATCGTTCCTACGGGAAATACGTCAGGATATTGGGCAAGAATTACTCTTGGCACAACTACTACTCTTGCAAGTTTGACGGTGACGGGCGCTACATCCCTTGCTGGGCTGACTGCATCAGGAAATGTCTCTGTAAGCGGAACCACTACACTAACGGGCGCACTGACTGCTCCAAGCATTTCGTTTAGCGGAACAAATGGGATTGTAGGGACAGTCACGAATAACAACGCAACGGCGGGAAGTGTTGGAGAATATGTAAGCTCCACAATCGCCTCTGGGTCAGCCGTTTCCCTTACTACTGTTACTCCAGCTAATATAACATCAATATCCCTTACGGCAGGAGACTGGGACGTATGGCTGGACGCAAATTTTCTTGGCGGAAGTAGCACAACAGTCGCGTCTTTGCAGGCAACGATAAACACTATTTCAGCAACACTTTCGACAACTCCGGGTAATTTTACTGATATTGGGTATGTGTCGGGGGCTATATTCAGCATTGTCACCACTGAAACATTAAAAGTCGGCATTGTGAGATATTCTTTGGCATCAACTACTACTGTTTATGGCGTTGCAGAGGCTTCTTTTGGAACCAGCACCCTTGCGGTATATGGAATTTTGCAAGCAAGGCGGGTGAGATAATGGCTACAAAGGGGCAATTTATCATACCGTCTTTCCAACAAGGATGGGCTGCATCTTTTTATCAGACAGAATATGTTGTAGGATTCGCATACAATTTAAGTGCACAAATACTTTACGTCATTTATCCGCAGCAGCAATTTGACGTATACCTGAATGCCAATACAACGTTAGCGCAAGGTCTTTCGGTCGCAAATAATCAGCTTGGCGGAAGTTATTTGAATCCAAACTTACCAACTCCTGATGTAATATATAAAACACAGATTGAGGGACAATTTCCGCAATGTATTTTGTGCGAGAATGGCTCAAATATGCAAAACCCCACATATGGTTCTGGATCTCCCCTTATGACTGAAAACGGGCAATATCTGGTACTCACATGAGCACAGTAACCCCGACATCTCCGGCAGTGCCGACGACTATCTCAAATCTGGCTCCAATTCCTCAGCCCATTGGTAACAGTGATGTTGTCGCTGTGGTGCAAAACGGAACAACGTATAAAGCCACGGCTGTGCAACTGGCGTTTCCCAATAATATCGTCTTGCCTGTATCTCAAGGCGGCACGGGAAACTCTACGGGAAATTTGAGTGCCTTGAATGCTACGGCAACTGGTGCGACTACCTCTCGCACACTCGCTGCTTATTTTTCTGATGTTATCAATGTCCTTGATTTTGGTGCTGTTGGTAATGGTGTTGCGGATGATACTGTCGCAATTAAAGCTGCCGTTGCCGCCGCTAATGCTGCTGGAGGCGGGATCGTACTTTTCTCCAAGGAAAACTATCTCTACACATCTTCCACAGCCACCATTGTTGGCCAAGGGGTAACCCTTATGGGGACAAATCCCTACGGGTCTGTGATAACAACGAACAATGCTGGTGCCAATATATTCAATCTTAATGGGGCAGGCGCATCTTGCGTTAGCTTGGGCTTTGCCTCTTCGGTGGCAAACACTAGCGGCATCTTTATCTTAATATCTGGCATAGAAAACTATGTTTCTGATTTTCATATATCCGGTGATTATGTAGGTATACAGATCACTGGCGTTGCTACTAAGGTGAGTGACGGATGGTTCGGCGCGGGGGCTTCGGGTGCAAAGCGCATTATCATATTATGCGGGGATGCCTCTCCCAAACTGCACAATATCTTGTATGAGGCACAGTCTCCCCAGATTTGTGCGGCGGGACTGTCCTTGCAAAGCTGCACTGCCCTTACCGCCACACAACTTGATATTATCCAGCAAGGAAACTGCCTTGAAATCATACCTGGCAATGGGCAACTCTGTTTGGACAATAAGTTCATCGGGTGTTTCTTTGATTCCGGAAATACACCAGCTTTAATTGAGCCAACTGGAACTGGTGCGATAGCAAGAACAACATTTGATGCTTGCTGGACGGGGGATTCTGCCACCACAAGTGCTGGGTTGGAGGTTGTACAATCTGGTTCTTCTGTAATCGAAGGACTGACGTTAATAGGACACGAAGCCTCTGTGAACACGACAGGACCGAATGCAGGTATAAGTCTCAACGGGGTTATAACAGGGGTTAATATTATTGGCGGTACTTTTGCCCAAAACACTGGCGCAGGTATCTATGCGGGGCATACGGGCGACATTACTATCATAGGAGCCAAGATCGGCGCATATGATGGGTTTCCTGGCAACACTACATATGGAATTGATTTGGGGGCAAACCTTACCAGCGTTATTATCCAGGGGTGCAGTTTTATAGGCAACACATCGGGGGCAATCTCAGATGGCGTACCAAACACGGTGCCTAAATTTATCAATAACAATATCATCCCATCATATGCAAAAGCCGGAACAATTTCTGTTGGATCATCACCATTCACTTATACTGCCCCCTACGATCAGACGGTCTATACGACGGCAGGTACGGTGTCTGGCATTGTCGTTGGGTCCACAACGCTTTTTGCAGCTACAGGCAATTCCGTTACTCTTCGGCAAGGCGAAAGCATGGTAGTGACCTATTCAAGTATTCCCACAATGACTTACACGGCATGAGCATGAAACCCGCAAACTAGAGAGGAAATTTTATGAGATTACCAGGCTCAACAGGTCAATTTAATGATGACGAAATATTTTTTGATGCTTCCGGCACTATTGCTAGTGCAACGGCGGGACAATTTATATTACCCAAACAGAGGAGTAGATCATCTCTCTATATTGAAAATATATCTTCAGCAAATATGTATTTTGAATTTGGAGGCGCAAGGGCAACCTCTGTACTGGGCACGGGCACAGCAGCGGGAACTATTGCTTCTGTTACAGTAGCGAATGCAGGAATGAATTATTCAATTGCACCTAGTGTGGAAATCATTGGGGGTGGGTTTGGAAATGGCAAAATGACAACGCCAACTTTCTCTTTACAAGGAACTCCTGATTATTTTGCTCCTGTAGCTCCCGCCGGGCGTCCTGCGAAAGCACATTGCGTAATGACTGGTTCGGCAGGGGCTTTAACCATAAGCTCTATAGTGATAGACGATCCCGGAGCCAATTATCAGTATCTTCCTTATATATATTTGAGAAATAGGTTAAACGATCCCTTTGGGTGCGCTAATCCATATCAAAGCTCTACTGCTTCCGGTATATTACTCGTTGCAAACGGAGGAAGCTTTACCGCAAACAGCACTGTATGTACTACAGATCAGGTTTCTGTGTTTTGTGGAACCTTGAACGCTGCTTTCACTGTAAAATACACATTATAGGTAATATATATGAAAAAACTTATCATCTGTCTTTTTTTAATATTATTTCCTAACGTCTGTTTTTCACAAATATATAATCCAACAACTCTTGTCCAGCTTGGAACTTCCGCATCTGCGAATAACCCGCAAATCACTGGGAATGCTTCGGCTGGTCTTAACACAGATGGAACCAATATCTTTCTGGCAATCGCCGGAATACAGCAGTTAGAGGTTTCCCCTTCCACGCAAAACACCGCGAATACTGCCGTTGCAACTCAGGCAGCAGGGTATTATCTGCCGTTCAGCACCAATGCTGCATTTACGAACGGACAGATAGTTACTGGCACAAATATTCCCACCGGGACACAAATTGCATCAAAAGATGCTGGTACTGCTTCGACTACTCAAACTGCTCCCATTGCTTCGGCGGTGAGTGCTAACCCTATACCTGTCACCAATGATACAGGTATCCTGGTCGGGCAGCTTATACTGGACTCCACTACAGCCGCCGGAATTACGAGTAATACCATTGTCACTGCCGTTGCAGGCAGCAAGACTTCTGCGCAGACACTTACGGCAAATGGCTCTTCAGCTTCTGGGCAGAAGGTTATTACTGTGTCAGCTAATGGCACTAACTGCACGGCTGGCATGTTAATTTATGACACCACCACTAGCGGCGTTTCCCCACAGAACAATGTAGTGGGCTCCAGCAATGCTACATCCGTAACAGGCACACTTAATCTTACGGGCGGCGGCGTTGTGAACGGGGATACTATTGTATGCTATGACGCATTGACGCTGAGTAATGCGATTCCTGCAACAGGGATTGCTCTGTCAGACAGCCTCATAGCATATCCAACAGTAACACTTTCACAGCCAACGACTGGCGTTATTGCCAACGGTGCGACGATTACCTTTCAGAATAATGCCACATCGCTGGCAAGTAACAATGTGACGGTGACGGGGAGCGAGGGGATTTACGGAAATCTTAATGTTGGTGGCGGGTTGAATATTCTTGGCACCCCCTTATCTGGGACAGGAACGACTGCTGTTCCGTTGCTTTATTTTAACAATAGCGCAAATGCGGTGACTAACTGGGCAACGCAAACATACATGGGCTTCAATACCGCGCTTAATTTTTCAGGGAATGTTATTGATCTACACAACAATGGTAACAGCACATCTTTCTTTAGTGTAAACTCTGGCGGTACTATGAGCCTTAACGGAAATATCAATTTAGCCTCAGGAACTAACCTGCATTGGAGCGGAGCGTCTAATATCACATCATCTACTAGCGGCATAATAGAGCTTATAAACAATGCACTGACAAGTTTCACGCGGCTCCAATTCGGCGGCACGACATCCAGTTTTCCAGCTTTGCAGCTCAACGGTACTGGACTGAATGCGGAACTGGCGGATGGTTCCAACCTTACTTTCATTGAAGATACTGGCACTATATCGGCAGGCACGAAATTCACCACATCAGGATGCTCGGTTTCCGCAACGACGGGAGGTGCGACAGCAGGCACTTATACTTCTGGCACAACGGGAACCTGTACTGTCATTATTACCATGAACGGGGCGACCGGGCTTACTGCTCCTAATGGCTGGACATGCTTTGCCAACGACGAGACAACGCCTGCTGATAAGCAGCAGACGACAGGACATGCAACAACTACAGCCACTATATCAGGTACGACTGCATCGGGCGATGTCGTCAGTTTTGGCTGCACCGGATATTAACAAAAGGAGAATTTATGAAAATGCTCTTAATCTTACTGGCAATACCATTCGCTGCGCTCGCGCAAAGCGCACCTGTTGCTCCGGCTATCTACAGCATAGCGCAGAATCAGGACGGAAGCTGGACAACTTTCTACACCTTCACCGATGGTCAGGGTAATGCTTCGGTGCGCGAAGTGGATGTAAATGCTGGTGCGGCTCCAACGCATGACACAGCAATCAGCGTATCATTTGAACTGGCTCTTGCACAACAGGCGGCGCAATAGGGGCTGCTTTCAGATGACAAAAAATGATGAATTAGAAAAAAATGTAACGGAGCTTAGAGAATGGAAGCGCAAAACAGAAGAGGAATCGCGGATCAAGGAACGCTCAGACCGAATAGTGCGACAAAAATGCTCAGCAGTGACGGCTATTTTCATGTGCACTCTGACAGCAATCGGGGCGTTTATGAGCGAGCATTTTGCAGTGATAAGGGCTATGATACGGGCTGGATTCGATGCAATGTCTGGGGATGGCAGATGATTGTCAGGGCTTTTTACAATTCCATCACTGTGCTTGCTGGCATTTATTTTCTTTTTTTGGGCGCATCTCTAAACTATTCTTACAAAGAGGCGCATGAAAGACTGCTTATTGAGCAATTAAAGAGTGCACCATGATGTATTATTTGATCCGCCAACCATCCACCCCGCAGGGGACATTTGGCACTATTTACAAGGCTGATAAATCTGTTTTGTGTCGCACTGTTGAGCGCCCGTGGGAAGATAATCAGCATCTGATTTCTTGCATCCCTGAGGGCGTTTATACGTGCAAGTCATACAAAAGCCCTACCAAGGGCGATGTGTGGATGGTGCAGAATGTGCCTAATCGTTCTGACATAGAAATCCACGCAGCCAATGTGTACACGGATTTAGAAGGGTGCATTGGTGTCGGTGACAGCTTTGGCGTTATCGGCAATACTGCCGCTGTTTTGAACTCACAGGCAACGCTTGCAATGCTTCGTGAGACCCTTCCGCCGATGTTCCTTTTGACTATATCATCCGATTGTGAGATACTTAACCCGCTAACAACCATTTGAATGGAGTTTTTTATGTCTAATATTGTTATCCAAGAGCTTAAAAGTTTAATTGCGAAATTTGAGGCTGAGCCAGTCGTTGAAACAGTAGAAACTGACGCAGAAGCAATCGGCTCGGCGGCGCTCGCATACATCAAGGCGAATGCACTGACTGACCTGATTGCCATTGCCAAGAGTGCTTTGCTGGGTGCGGCAACGGGTACGCCATATGCCACCATTCTTGCCTCTGTAGTCACCGAGGGCGAGGCGGCTGGCATTGCCATAGCCAAGGGGTC
>Ga0182012_10008286_pt1 | contig 10288 bp, 14 predicted proteins | sample 612S2SmetaG_FD_120486 | JGI IMG/M metagenome (GOLD analysis project Ga0182012, IMG submission 120486) | Permafrost microbial communities from Stordalen Mire, Sweden - 612S2S metaG | ecosystem: Environmental > Terrestrial > Soil > Wetlands > Permafrost | place: Sweden: Stordalen | collected...
AACACCGAGCTGCGCACGGTGCTCGACGAGGCGACGGGCAAGTGGGGCATCCGCATCAACCGGGTCGAGATCAAGTCGGTCGACCCGCCGCAGGACATCCGTGCCGCGATGGAGAAGCAGATGCGCGCCGAGCGCGACCGCCGCGCGGCGATCCTGACCGCCGAAGGTGAAAAGCAGGCGCAGATCCTGACCGCCGAGGGCGCCAAGCAGGCCGCGGTGCTGACCGCCGAGGGTGAGCGCCAGGCGGCGATCCTGCGCGCCGAGGGTGAAGCCAAGGCGATCGACACGGTCTTCAAAGCGATTCACGAGGGCAAACCCGACCGCGAGCTGCTCAGCTACGAATACCTGCAGATGCTGCCCCAGCTGGCCGAAGGGGACTCCAACAAGGTCTTTGTCATCCCCTCCGAGTTCGCCCAGGCCTTCGATGGCATCGGCTCGGCGCTGAAGGCCGGCTCCAAACCGTCGGGCGAGGGCCCGGCGGCGCTCCCCGGCGGTGGCGGCGAGCCGCCCCCGCCTCCGCACGCCCACTAGCAGGAGCGCGGCGCGCAGCCGCCGGCTGCGAGAATGGCGTCCATGTTCGACTCGCTGGCCGAGAAACTCCAGGCGACGCTCGGCGAGGTCCGCCAGCGCGGCAGCCTGACCGAGGCCGACGTCGATGGGGCGATGCGCGAGATCCGCCTGGCCCTGCTGGAGGCGGACGTCAACTTCAAGGTCGTCAGGCAGTTCACCGCGCAGCTGAAGCAGCGTTGTCTCGACGCGGAACTGGTCGGCAAGCTGAACCCCGGCCAGCAGGTCGTCAAGATCGTCGGCGAGGAGCTGACCGCGCTGATGGGCGGCGCCTCGGCAGGACTGAGCTTCTCGCCGCGCCCGCCGACGGTGATCCTGATGGCCGGCCTGCAGGGCTCGGGGAAGACGACCGCGACCGCCAAGCTGGCGCGCCACCTGATCGACGAGCACTCCTCGAGTGTCGCCGTCGCCGCCTGCGACGTCTACCGCCCGGCGGCGGTCGAGCAGCTGGTCAAGGTGGGCGCCCAGGCCGGGGCGAGCGTCTACGAGCAGGGCACGGAGCGCGATCCCGTCGAGATCGCTGCCTGGGCACTCGAGCGGGCCCGTCAGGAGGGCAAGGACGTTCTGATCGTCGACACCAGCGGACGCCTGCACGTCGACGAGCAGCTGATGGCCGAGCTCGTGCGGATCCGCGATGCGGTCAAACCACACGACATCCTGCTGGTGGTGGATGCGATGACCGGCCAGGACGCCGTCAACGTCGCCGAGAGCTTCGCCGCCGCCGTCCAGTTCGACGGCGTGATCATGACCAAGCTCGACGGCGACGCCCGCGGCGGCGCCGCGCTTTCGGTCAAAGCGGTCACCGGCAAGCCGATCCTGTTCGCCTCGACCGGCGAGAAGCTCGACCAGTTCGAGCGCTTCCATCCCGACCGGATGGCCCAGCGGATCCTCGGCATGGGCGACGTCATGAGCCTGATCGAGAAGGCCGAGCGGGAGTTCGACGAGGACGACGCCAGGGCGCTCGAGCGCAAGCTGCGCCGAAACGAGTTCGGCCTCGACGACTTTCTCGACCAGCTCAAGATGGTCCGCAAAATGGGGCCGCTGACGAGCATCCTGGGGATGATCCCGGGCTTCGCCGGCCACCAGCTGCAGAACATGAAGCTCGACGAACGCGAGCTTGACCGGATCCAGGCGATCGTCCTCTCGATGACGGCCCAGGAGCGGCGAAAACCCGAGCTGATCAACGGCTCGCGGCGGCTGCGGATCGCCCGCGGCTCCGGCACGAACGTCCAGCAGGTCAACAAACTGGTCAAGCAGTTCGGCCAGATGCGCAAGGTCATGCGCCAGGTCGGCAACGGCAAGATGCCGGACATCGGCGCGCTGATGCGCAACGCCCGCTGAGCGGCCGCCGTGCCGGCTGCCGGGGCTCTCCTCCCGCGCGAGCCGCCGACACCGTCTAAGCTCTGCGGCGAGGATCCACCGATCCGACTTCTTCAAGCACCAGAGAGGAAACCGTGGCAGTCAGGCTGAGGCTCACGCGAGTGGGCGGCAAGAAGGACCCGATATGGCGCGTCGTCGTCGCCGACCAGCGCTCTCCCCGCGACGGGCGGGTGATCGAGACGATCGGCCACTACAACGCGCAGACCGACCCCTCGACGATCGTCATCGACGAGGAGCGCGCGCGCAGCTGGCTGGCCCGCGGTGCCCAGCCGTCGAACACGGTGCGCAAGCTGTTGCGCATCCAGGGCATCGAGACCCGCACGGGCTAGGACCCGCGCGAGCGGATCATGGCCAGCGAGAACCCCAAGCGGCTCTTGGAGTACCTGGCCGAAGGCCTCGTCGACGACCCCGAGGCCGTCGCCGTCGAACAGTTCGAGGAGGACGACGGGACGGTCGTGCTCGAGCTCTGCGTCGGGGCTGACGACTACGGCCGGGTCATCGGCCGCGGCGGGCGCACCGCCCACGCGCTGCGGACGGTCGTCAAAGCAGCGGCGGCGAGCGAGGACTGCCACGTGCTCGTCGACATCGTCGATTGAGCGCCGCCGGGGAGTCTGACCGACCGACGGCCCCCGGCGCCGCCCGGCCGCTGCCGGCGGGCCGTGTTGGCCGGCCCCACGGCCTCGATGGCAGCTTCTATGTGACCCGCCCCAGGCCCCGGCTGCTGCTCGAGGGGACGCACGTCACGCTCGACTCCGCCGAGCGCGCGATCGTCCGCCGCGCGGGGACCGAGGCGCGCCCGATCATCCGTCTGGAGGGCATCGACAGCCGCGCGGCCGCCGAAGCGCTGCGCGGCGGCGAGCTGACCGTCGCCGGCGCCGACGCGCCGCAGCTCGAAGAGGGCGAATGGTGGGCGCACGAACTGGAGGGTTGCAGCGTGTTCGACTCCGGTGTCCTCGTCGGGACGGTCGCGCGGCTGCTCGAGCTGCCCTCCTGCGAGGCGCTCGAGGTCGACCGGGCCGACGGGGCGGGCCAGCTGCTCGTGCCGATGGTCAAAGCGGCGATCCGTGCCATCGAGCCCGGCGAGCGCCGTGTCGAGGTCGACCTGGAGTTCCTCGGCGCCGAGCCGCCCGGTGCGGGCGCATGAAGATCGACATCTTCACCCTGTTCCCGGAGTGGTTCGGCTGGCTCTCGCAGCAGCGCCACGTGGCAAACGTGACGGCCACGGGCTCGCGGATCGAGTGCATCAACTTTCGCGAGCACACCCCGCTGAGCGCCGGGCAGGTCGATGACACGCCGTTCGGCGGCGGCGCCGGCATGGTGCTGCGGGTCGACGTCCTCGACAGCGCCCTGAGGGCCCGCTACGGTGTCGACCCGGTGCAGCTGGGCCGCGCCAGGCGGGTGATCGCGCTCGCCCCGGGCGGACGCCTGCTCGACGAGCGGCTCGCGAACGAGCTCGCCGGCGAGCCCGAGCTGACGCTGCTGTGCGGTCGCTACGAGGGCTTTGACGAGCGCATCATCGAGCACTACGCGACGGACGTCGTCTCGATCGGCCGCTATGTCCTGAGCGGCGGCGAGCTCGCGGCGATGGTCCTCTGCGACGCCGTCATGCGCAAGCTGCCCGGGGCCCTCGGCGATGAGCGCTCGGCCACCGAGGAGTCCTTCAGCGCCGCCCTCGAGGGCAACCCCGAGTATCCCCACTACACGCGTCCCGCCGAGTTCCGCGGCTGGGGCGTGCCGGAGGTGCTGCTCTCGGGCCACCACGCGAAGATCGAGAGCTGGCGACGCGAGCGCAGCCGCGAACGTGCCGCCGCGCTGATCGACCCTCCGCCCGAGCCCTGAACGCCGGGCTGCACCCTCGGGTGTGGCCGTCCGCTACCATTGCGTCTCGCACCGTTCGAGTGCCCGTGGTCTGGCTGGGCGCGTGGAACGAGGGTGCGGGTTCCCTTCTCATGAGCAGCGTCATCGCAACCATCGAGCGCGCGCAACTGCGGCGCGTCCCAAGCTTTTCGCCCGGCGACCGGGTCAAGGTCCATTTCCAGGTCATCGAGGGCTCGCGCAGCCGCGTCCAGATCTTCGAGGGCGTCGTCATCAAGCGCCAGGGCCACGGCGCACGCGAGACCTTCACCGTGCGCAAGCAGTCCTTCGGCGTCGGCGTCGAGCGGATGTTCCCGCTGCACTCGCCCAAGATCGAGCGGATCGAGCTGGCCGCCCGCGGCGATGTCCGCCGGGCCAAGCTCTACTACCTGCGCGACCGCGTCGGCAAGCGGGCCCGGGTCAAAGAGCGCCGTTACACGGGGCCCGAGGAGCTCGTCGAGCCGGGGCTGCTGCATGACAGCGCCGAGGCGAGCGACGCGGAGCAGATCACGGCCGAGGAGGCGAGCACCGACGGGGTCCTCTCGCCAGTCGAGGAGGCACTCCCCGAGGTCGCTCCGGAGTCCGCCGAGGCGCCAGAGGAGGCCGCCGAGGCGCCAGAGGAGGCCGCCGAGGGCCCAGCCGCGACAGACGATGCGCCCGCGCCGGAGGCCGTCGAGGCCACCGACCCCGCGGATGATCCCTCCGCAGATGCCGGCGACGCCACCGAGGGCGTACCCGCCGGCGATCCGCCCGCGTGAAAAAAGGGGTCAAGCGGCCCAAATCAACGTTCAACTCTTTCCTCGAGTTGATCGTCATCGTCGCGGTCGCGCTGGGCCTCGCGCTGGGCATCCAGGCGTTCATCGTCAAGCCCTACCGGATTCCCAGCGGCTCGATGGAGCCGACGCTGGCGATCGGCCAGCGGGTGCTGGTCAACCGCATCGGGATGGATTTCTCCGAACCTCACATCGGCGAGATCGCCGTCTTCCATCCGCCCAAGGGCGCCGAGCAGGAGCAGTGCGGGCCGCAGCCCCACGTCGTTCGCCTCGGCGGGGCGGCCTGCGCTACGCCTGTGCCCGAAGAGGACACGGAAGTCAACTTCATCAAGCGCGTCGTCGCCGGCCCGGGGGATGAAATCAAGGTCGAACAGGGTCATGTCTACCGCAAGGCCGCCGGCAAGGGCGAGTTCGTGCGTGAGAAGGACTCCTACATCCGGGAATGCGGCTCGAGTCAGGAGTGCGACTTCCCGGTCCCGATCAAGATTCCGCCCGGTCACTGGTTCATGATGGGCGACAACCGTGGCGAATCCGACGACAGCAGGTTCTGGGGCCCAGTCCCGACCGGATGGATCATCGGCGGAGCCTTCGCCACCTACTGGCCCCCCGACCGGATCGGGGTCTTCTAGCCCCACCCCGGGGCAGGCTCGCGAGGGCGGCGGGCGGGCCGCCTCGGCGCGCTCCCGCCGCCGGGCCCGGCGGGCCGGCAGCGGCCGGCGTCTGTTCGCGTTCGACCGGCGGCTCGGCTTCCGTCTCGTGGCGGGCGCCGACGAGGCCGGCAGGGGCTGCCTGGCGGGCCCGCTGGTGGCCGCGGCGGTGCTGTTCGACTACGAGGCGCTGACGACCCGCGAGCTGCGCCTGCTGAGCGCCCTCAACGATTCCAAGCAGCACACCCCCGAGGCCCGTGAGGGGCTCTATCCGCTGGTGCTGAGAACGGCGTCAAGGGTCGTCGTCGTCTCGCGGTGCGTTCGCGGGATCGACGCCCGGGGTCTGCACAAGACCAATCTGGCGGCCCTGCGCGAGGCGAGCATCGGCGTCACCGAGGGCCTCGCGGGCGAGGTCCTGTGCCTGCTCGACGGGTTCGGCGTGGCCGACTTCGGCCGCCCACAGCGGGCGATCGTCGACGGTGATGCCACGAGCGCCGCGATCGCGGCCGCGTCGATCGTCGCCAAGGTGACCCGCGACCGCTACATGCACCATGCCGAGGAGGAGCACCCCGGCTGGGACTTCGCCGAGCACGTCGGCTACTCGACGCCCTCGCACCGCGAGGCGATCCTGCGACAGGGCGTCTCGCCCCTGCACCGGATGTCCTTCCAGTCGCTGGCCTACCAGCAGCTGGCGCTCTAGCCTCGCCCGGCGTCCTCGCGAACGCGGCGGGCGCCCGCTCGTCTCACCAGGCGTCCTCGAGATGGTCGAGCCGCGCCAGCCTCCCGCCGCCGTCGAGCAGGACGCCGATCGCGTCGAAGCGGATCGACCGTGCCCCCGGGCGGCCGGGGGACTCGGCCAGCCAGCGCGCCGCGAGGCCGCGCAGGCGCATCCGCTGGGCCCTCCCTAGGCGCTCGAGCGGCGTCTGGGCGCCCGCCGGAGTGCCCGGCCGCAGCCGGGCCGTCTTGACCTCGGCGAAGACGAGGGTGCTCCCGTCGAAGGCGACGAGGTCCAGCTCCCCGGCGCCGATGCGCACGTTGCGGGCGATCACCCGAAAGCCCAGGCGCTCGAGGTGGGCCGCCGCGAGCTCCTCGCCGCGGCTGCCGACCCGCGCCGGGGTGCGCGCGCGGGGGGTCGGGTCCAAGCCGGCGGCTGACACGCTCGCCACGCTAGGCGCGGCGCTGTCACGCCAGGGTGGGCTTTGTCACGAATGCGCTACAGCTACGTGACGGGGAAGTGACAAGTGCCTCAGGCGCTCCGCCGGTCTCCCGCCGGAGCGCCTGGGGTGCTCATGCGGCGGCCCTGGAGCGTCGGCGGGCGCTCCCCGCAGTGTGGGCGCGGGCCTTCCGCGGCAGACGGCCCGCGGCGGGCGCGGGGCTGGAGGACGCCCGAGCGCGCTCGGCCTCCTCGGCGTCGCTGATCGCCCACGCGAGGCGCTCGATCAGCTGTGCCGCCGCATGGCCGCTGCCGAGATGGATCGACGAGACCTGCTCGTCGAGCAGGACCGAGCTGTGCGGGGGGATCCGGGTCGGGTCGCTGGTGACGATGACGCGTGGCATCTGGCTCTCCTTCTGACGGTTATGGGATGAGGGGAGGCGCGCCGGCCGGAGGAAGACGGCCGGCGCGCCTCGGAGGAGCTCCGCCGGGTGGGACGCCCCGGCGGTGGGAGGCCTGGGTCAGGCACTCGGACAGCGTTCGGACGTCCCGAGAGCCGGCCTCCGCAGGCTCGTCGCAAGCGGTGCCGGGAGGGGGTTCGGCAGCCGGCTCTCGGGGGTTCGTCCGAACATTGTTCAGTTAACATATCGACTTTCTCGATAATGTCAAGGGGGAGCCGCGCGTTAGCCTGCCGGGCGATGGCAGACGAACCCCAGGATGCGGTGGAGGGCGATGATCCGCAGGCGCCCCGGCCCCGCTCGACGGACGGCGGCGTCCGCGGCGGCCCGCGCTCGCTGGACGGCATCACGAGCTTCATCGGGATGCGCTGGGAGGACGCGGAGACGGTGCGCCTGACGATTCGCCCGGAGCTGATCAACCGGGGGGGCCTGCTTTCGGGGGTCGTGACCTACGCGCTGGTCGACTACTGCATGGGCTCTGCGCTGTGGGCACAGACCGCGCGCGAGGAGCGGATCGCGACGATCAGCATCACGATCAACTACATCCAGACCGCGACCGAGGGCGAGATCGTCTGCCGGACGACTCTCGACCGGCGCAACCGGACGATCGGGATCCTCAAATCGGAGGTCCGCCACGAGGACGGACGCCTGCTGGTGACGGCCATCGGCAGCTACTCGATCCGCATCCCGCGGGAGTTGCGAGGGTGAGCGCCGTGGCGCGGGATGGCATGACCCCTGTCGCGCTGACGATCGCCGGCTCGGACTCGGGCGGGGGCGCCGGGATCCAGGCCGACCTGAAGGCGTTCGCCAGCTGCGGTGTCCACGGAACCTCTGCGATCACGGCGATCACCGCCCAGAACACGCTGGCGGTGCGGGCCGTTCACCCGGTTGCCCCGGAGTTCGTGCTGGCACAGATCCGCGCCGTCGCCGAGGACTTCGAGCTCGGCGCCGTCAAGGTTGGGATGCTTGCCAGCAGGGAGGTCGTCGAGGCCGTCTCGGCGGGCCTGCGCGAGCTGCCCGAGCGGATCCCGGTCGTCGTCGACCCGGTGATGGTCGCCGAGTCGGGCGCCAGGCTGCTCGACGACGCCGCAGCGGAGGTCCTGGTCGCGGAGATCCTGCCGCTGGCCAGCGTGCTGACGCCGAACCTGCCCGAGGCGCGGGCGCTGATCGGCGGCGAGCCGGTGGACGAGCCCGAGGACGAGGACGAGGAAGCTGAGTGGCTGGCCCGGGCGGTGCTTGCGCTGGGGCCCCGGGCGGTGGTCCTGACGGGCGGGCACCGCGCGAGGGCGAGCGACCTGCTGATCGAGGCCGACCGGGAGGGGATCGTCAGGATCGACGGCCCCCGCCACCCGGACGGGGCCGCCCACGGCTCGGGCTGCACCCACTCCTCGGTGCTCGCCGCCCACCTCGCGCTGGGCGAGGGTCTCGAGGCGGCGGCCCGCGCGGCGCGCGAGGCCGCGGGCGCCGCGGTCGGGCGCGGGCTGCGCGAGCTTGGTGGCGGAGTGGGCCCGGTCGACGTTCTCGACCTTGCGGCCCGCCGCCGAGCGTGAGCTGCGGGCATGGTGTTTGTCATAATCGGGCGATGAAGCTGCTGCGGATGAAGCCCGGTCATGGCGAGATCGTGCTCGCCGAGGGCGACATCGAGGTCCCCGAGCAGGAACGTGAGCTGATCGAGGCCTTCCGCCGCCAGCTCGACGAAGGGATGTGGGCGGCGGTGCCGACCGAGACGGCGGGCGGCCGCCGCGAAGCGGAGCTCGTGCGGAGCTTCGCCGAGGTGCCGAGAGACGCCGAGCGCGTGATCTTCTTCCCGCGGGCGGCCGGCGGTGCCCCGGCGGACGGCGCCTGAAGCACCGTGGGATTGGCCCTCGGGACAGCCGCGGTGGTGCTCGTCGTGCTGCTGTGGGAGCTCGTCCGCCCGGTCCTCGCGCGCAGCCTGGCACGGGCTCGCAGGCGCTTTCATGCGCACAGGACCTCCTCGCCGCTCGACGGTTACGACCCCGGGCGCGAGCGGCGCGCCGAGCAGCGCGCTCGCGAGCTGCTGCGCTCGTGCGTCGGCGAGCAGGACTGGGAGATGTACCGCGACCTGGGCCTCCTGCGCGTCTTCGCCGCGCCGCGGGCGGACCATCCCGGTGAGGCGGCTCCCTACGCCTACCTGATCTACCCGCACAAGCCGATCGTCGCCTACGTACCCGCGACCGGGGAGCTGCTCAGCGAGTACTGCGTCGCCTTCCCGGACGAGTCGCGCCCCTACGGCAGCCCGCGCCTGCCGGACTCCGACGATGTGCTCGCCAAGTGGATGGCGCTCGCCGGTGACGAGCGGCGGCTGATCGGCGAGGCGAACATGCACCTGCCGGGGCGCCAGGTCGATCCGGAGCGTGTGCGGCGCGATCTGCTGCGGATCGAGCGCTGGGAGCGCTCCCGGCCCGGCAATGCGCTCGCCCAGGCGCCCGGTAGTGTGCGCGCCGCGTGAGCACGCCGGAGAACCTCGACCTCAAGCACCGCAGCCGCGCCCTGACCGAGGGCCCCGAGCGCGCCGCCGCGCGGTCCTATCTGCACGGCATCGGCTACTCGGCCGAGGACCTGGCCAAGCCGATCGTGGGCGTCGCCCACTCGTGGATCGAGACGATGCCCTGCAACTTCAACAACCGCGTCCTGGCGGCGAAGGTCAAGGAGGGCATCCGCGCCGCGGGCGGGACGCCGATGGAGCTCAACACGATCGCGATCTCCGACGGGATCACGATGGGGACCTCGGGGATGCGGGCCTCGCTGGTCTCGCGCGAGATCATCGCCGACTCGATCGAGCTCGTCGCCAGCGCCCACCGGTTCGATGCGATCGTCGCGATCAGCGGCTGCGACAAGACGATCCCGGGCACCGTGATGGCGCTCGCGCGGCTCGACATCCCCGGCCTGATGCTCTATGGCGGCTCGATCAGGCCCGGCTGGTTCAAGGGTGAGGAGGTCACGATCCAGCAGGTCTTCGAGGCCGTCGGCCAGTTCGCCGCGGGCAAGATCACCGAACAGGAGCTGCACGAACTCGAGCAGGCCGCCTCGCCGGGGGCGGGCGCCTGCGGCGGCCAGTTCACCGCCAACACGATGGCGATGGCCTTCGAGGCGCTCGGCATCTCACCCGCCGGCAGCTCGATGGTGCCGGCCGAGGACGGCCGCAAGCTCGAGGTCGCCAAACAGTGCGGCGAACTGGTCCTGGACGTCCTGCGCCGCGGCCAGCGGCCGAGCGACGTGATCACCAAGGCCGCGCTGGAGAACGCGATCGCGGCGGTCGCCACGAGCGGTGGCTCGACCAACGGCGTCCTGCATCTGCTGGCCGTCGCCCGGGAAATGGGTGTCCCGCTCGAACTCGACGAGTTCGAGTCGATCTCCGAGCGAACGCCGCTGCTCTGCGACCTGCAGCCCGGCGGACGCTACGTCGCCACGGAGCTCTACGAAGCGGGCGGTGTG
>Ga0182012_10008288_pt1 | contig 10287 bp, 8 predicted proteins | sample 612S2SmetaG_FD_120486 | JGI IMG/M metagenome (GOLD analysis project Ga0182012, IMG submission 120486) | Permafrost microbial communities from Stordalen Mire, Sweden - 612S2S metaG | ecosystem: Environmental > Terrestrial > Soil > Wetlands > Permafrost | place: Sweden: Stordalen | collected...
TACTCGCGCGCAATCAAGCCGGGTGAGACGCCCGACGCCTATTTTCCCGCTGCTTTGGCGGAGGCGGTCGCAGCCAAGGCGCACCATCTGGTGATTCCCAAGGGCGTCTACAAGTTTCAAGGGCCGGAGCTATGTACGGATCCGAATTCGGCTGCGTGCCAACTGCCCTCGGCATGCAATGCCAATACTTACTACAACTGCGCTCCGCATTGGACGATTGGGCAATATCCGCAGGGGCAGGTGACGGAGCCGAACAGCATAGTCGACCTAGACATCGATTTCAGCGGCTCGGAACTGGATTTTGCCGCGCCAGTGATCGGGATCTGGATACTGGAGGCGCAACGGCTGCGATTCCGGAATTTCATTGTGGATTGGCCGGAGCTACCGATCGCTTCGCTGGGAACGATCATTCATGACCCGGACAATAAGGGCCATAATGCTTTGCTGCTGGATGCGAAGTATCCGATTGCGGATAAGTATCAAGGCGGGACGGTGCAAATCCAGGCCGTGGATATCTGGAATCCGGAGACTTATTCTTTCGGTCCACTGTCGAATAATACCTACGAGACTTACTTTATCTTTGGCGGAGCGACGCAGCCTACGTACGTTGGCACCAATGCAACGGGAGATCATATTTTCTCCTGCAAGTCCTGCCACTTTGAAAACAGCTCCACCGATCCGACTTGCAGTTTCTTCAGCGGGTGCGCGAATTTCGACAATTTCGCGCCGGGAACGCGCGTCGTGGTCCGCCATTACACCTACAACGGGTTTGCGTTTCTGGTGAACTGGTCGAACGACATCGACTTTCAGAACGTGCAGTTGCGCACGGGGCCGGGGATTGGCTTTTCCGTGTCGAGCGAGGGCGGATATCGGGGTTTCCGGCTGTATAACTCGCAGATTACCCGCGGCCCCGGCCGGCTTATCTCGACAGCTTCCGATGCGATCGACCTGAATATGCAGGCGGACATGATTGTGGAGGGAAATAACATCGGCTATCAGGGCGACGACAGCCTCAATCTCTACTCGGCGACGTCGCCGGTTTTAGGTTCGAACGGAACGAATATTACGATTCCTGCGGTATGCTCGCCGGACCCTATGGATGAGCCCATCGTTGGCGACGATCTGGCATTGTTCGACGGCAATGAGGTTTACAAGGGAACGGCGCGGGTAGTGAAAGCGACGGGACCTGTCTGCGGCAGGTATCTGACCCTGACTTTGGACCATGCCGTGGCCGGGACTGCGATTGGAGATAACGTCCTGGACATGAGCGAACAGCCGTCCGCACGCTACGTGATCCGCGACAATACCATGCACGACTGCCGTTGTCATGGGGCTCTGGTTAACGCCCCCTACGGCTCAATCGACAACAACTGGATGTATTCGACTTCGGTCGAGGCGATTCAGCTCTCCGGTGGCAATGGCGTGGGTCCGGCGCCGACCAACCTGAATATCTCCGACAATTTGATCAGCGCTCCGGGGCAGTCTGCGCAGTACTACGGAGCGATCACCATGGTAGCGACCGACGCCGTGGGCAACCTGCTGCAGGCGCCGGTCTTCGAGAAGATCAGCATCCAGAACAATCTGATCTGGAACACGCCCGGACCAGCGATTTTGACGGCTTCGGCGGGTGATTTCACGATCGGCGATAACTGGATCTCCGACACCAACCAGACGCAAAGTGCGCCGACTTACTATGGTTCTTTGCCTAGCCTGGATTCTCTGCTGTTTTATCAGTCGAGTTATGGAACGGTCTGCGGAAATTCGCTCGGGGGAACAGAGACTGGGCCGATTGGGATCGACGCTACCGGCTTCAAGATTGTGGTCGACTCCGTTTGTCCATAAGCTCTGACCGTGAGGCAGACTCACTTCGAATTCAGTTGGACTGGCCGGTGAGGGCTTCGTAGTCGCGGCCGTCGTTGGGCGGGTTGGGCGAGGTGCTGCCGATGTACTGGCCGCTGGAGCGGTCGCGAAAGTAGTAGGGCTGCGTGGGCAGTTCATGCTGCTCGCCATCTTCGTCGGTGTAGATGGAGTTGCCGCGCATGGCCTGGCGGTCCCAGTTCTCGACTGCGCCGGTGCCGTCGTCGGAGCTGTCGCGGCTGCTGGATGCGCCCGCGCCGGTGTTGCAGGCCTGGCCCTGGATGCCGGTGACCTGGCAGACCGAGGAGCTGTGGTCGCCGGTCTGGATGCGGTAGATTTCGGTTTCGAGATACGATTCCAGGGCGATCCATTGCGGCATGTTCTGTTCGCATTGCGGGCGGGCGTTGTAGAAGCCGCCCTGGATGGCGGCGTCGCGCATGCGGTTGGTGGCTTCGGTCATCTGGGCCTGGCATTGGCGGACCTGGACGAGCAACTGGGCTTGCTGGGACTGGAATTGGGCAAGCGCGGCGCTCTGGTCGCCGGAGCCAGAGCGGTAGCTGGCTTCGGAGATCGAAGACGAACCAGAGTAGCCGCGGCGCTGGCTGTGGGCTGCCGAGTAGAGGCCTGCAACGAGCAGAATGGCGATGAGAATCTTGGGGACGACTGGCAGGGCTTTCAGGGTTGACCACATAGGATTTTCCTCCGCGGCGACTCTTGTCGCGCTTTCAATGAAGACAGCGCAGAGGGCGGGAAAAATGCCTCACCAGGCGATTGGAGCTCATGCTGCAGGTTGTCGGTTTCGATCTTCGATGAGGCGGGAGTCCGGGCACTTCGCCGGCGAAGAATGCAATTTGTGAAATATCTCAACGAGATTGGCGGGTTTGCTCATCTCGTTGAGATAATTTACTCAGCATGTTGAGATAATTTACTCGACGTGCTGAGATAATTTACTCAATTCATTGAGTAAATTACGTTTTGGAGTGTATGCTGTTTTATACGTATGACTTACAGAAAACCGATTCTCGAAGGAATCCTCCAGCGGATGGAGGAACCACGCCGATTCTTGCAAGTTTTGGCGGGTCCAAGGCAGGTTGGGAAGACGACGCTGGCGCGGCAGATGATGGCCGAATTTGGCTCGAACTCGACCTACGCTACGGCCGACGCCGCCTCTTCCGAGGACGGAGTGTGGATCGGGCAGCAGTGGGATGCGGTTCGATTCCGCTGCCGAGAAGCGGGGAACGCGTCCGGTCGCTGGCTGCTGGTACTGGACGAAGTGCAGAAGATCCTCAACTGGTCGGAAAACGTAAAGTGGCTCTGGGATGCAGACTCCGCCGAAGGCCTGGATCTGCGCGTCGTGCTGCTTGGCTCGTCGCCATTACTGGTGCAGCAGGGGCTTTCTGAGAGTCTGGCGGGGCGGTTTGAGACGATCCGGGTCGGGCACTGGAGTTTTCCGGAGATGCGCGATGCATTTGGGCTGAGCGTGGACCAGTACATGTACTTCGGCGGCTATCCGGGGGCAGCAAGTCTGATCGGCGACGAAGACCGCTGGCGGCGCTACCTGCAAGACTCGCTGATCGAAACGACGCTGTCGCGGGACATTCTGTTGATGAATCGTGTGGACAAGTCGGCGCTGCTGCGCCAACTTTTCCGGCTGGGGTGCGCGTATTCGAGCCAGATTTTGAGCTACCAGAAGATGTTGGGGCAGTTGCAGGACGCAGGCAACACGACGACTCTGGCGCATTACCTGGAGCTACTGGCCGGTGCGGGAATGCTCTGCGGATTGCCGAAGTTCTCGGGAGATGTGATGCAGCAGCGGGGCTCAAGTCCCAAGTTTCAGGTACTCAACAACGGGCTGAAGACGGCGAATTCCATGAGTTCGTTCGCAACAACCTCGTTCTCCGAGTCGCGGCGCGATCCGGAGCGCTGGGGGAGGATTGCGGAGTCTGCGATTGGAGCCCATCTGGCCAATGGCGCGCAGTTGGGGGATTATGAACTTTTCTACTGGCGCGAGGGATCGAAGGAGGTGGATTTTGTGCTGCGGCGGGGCGACAAGGTACTGGCGCTGGAGGTGAAGGCCGGGAACCGGAGGACGTCGCTGCCCGGCATGGCGGCATTCGATAAGACGTTTGGCAAGACGAAGAAGATGCTGGTAGGGATTGGGGGGATTCCATTTGAGGAGTTCTTGAGCATTTCACCGGTGGCGCTGCTGGGTTAGCTCTTGCGGAAGCGGTTCGCCAGTTCGAACTCGTCGCGCAGTTCCGGGGTGCGCAGGTTCTCACGCAGGTGGGCGAGGCGCTGTTCGAGAGCCAGAATGGCAGCCGCAATTTTGTCGGTGTTGGTGAGGGCTACGTCGCGCCACATGCTGTAAGGGCTGGAGCCCAGGCGTGTCATTTCGCGCAGGGCTCGGCCGCCCACGGAGGTCAGTTCCGGGGCATCGCCAACTTCGCTTTCGATGAGCGCGGTGAGCGCGGTCGATAGGAATTGCGGCAGATGGCTTACCCAAGCGACCAGTTCATCGTGGCGATCGGCTTCGAGTTCCATGACGCGGCAGCCGAAGTCACGGACCCATTGCATCCAGTGCATGGCGAGGGACGCGGCTGTGGGAGAAACTTCATCCCTGGTGAGCGAGCTGATCCAGGGTTCGGTGGTGAAGATCCAGGCGGCGTCGCGAAAGATATTGCCATCTGCGGCAGCGGCGCCGCCAATCTCTTTGCCGGCCATGGGATGGCCGGGGAGGAAAGCCGCTTTTCCAGCTTGATTGAAAAGCCGGTTACCGGTTTCGGTGATCGTCGCCTTGGTGCTGCCGACGTCGGTGACGAGTTGATCCGGTGCGAGGTTCGCGGCAAGTTGCTCCATCCAGTCGAGAATGGCGTAAACCGGGCTGGCGAGCAGGATGATTTGGCTGTTTCTTGCCGCTGAGAGCGGTTCGGCGGCTATAGCATCGATGGCTCCGAGCCGGAGCGCTTCGGCGGACTCGTTTGGATTCTTATCCCAGCCCTGAACTGTGCCGGCGAAGCCCGCAGCGCGCAAGGCCAGGCCTGTCGAGGAGCCGAGCAGGCCTGTGCCAAGGATAAGAATGCGTTCGATCATCGATCAGGCACGCGCCGTAGCTGGTTCCCCTGTACAAACGCTGCGTCCGACCGCCTGCGCGATCAGGCTCAGTTCGCCGACGAGTTTTGAAAACTGGTCGGGAAAGAGCGTCTGCGCGCCGTCTGAAACAGCCTTGTCCGGGTTGGGGTGAACTTCGACAATGATGCCGTCGGCACCGGCGGCGACAGCAGCGCGGGCCATGGCCGGAACCATGTCCCGGCGGCCGGTGCCGTGCGAGGGGTCGCCGACGATAGGTAGATGCGAGAGCTTTTTGATGACCGGGATGGCGGAGATATCCATCGTGTTGCGGGTGTAGGTTTCATAGGTGCGGATGCCGCGCTCGCAGAGGATGACGTCGTAGTTGCCGCCGGCGAGGATGTATTCGCTGGAGAGCAGCAGCTCTTCGATAGTGGCTGCGATGCCGCGTTTGAGCAGGATGGGCTTGCGCACTTTGCCCAGTTCGCGGAGCAGGTTGAAGTTCTGCATGTTGCGCGCGCCGACCTGGAAGCAGTCAATGTAGGGCAGCATGGGCTCGATCTGCGAAATTTCCATCACTTCGCTGATGGCCAGCAGGCCGAAGGCGTCGGCTGCTTCCCGCATGAGCTTGAGGCCCGGGATGCCCATCCCCTGGAAGGCATACGGCGAGCTGCGCGGCTTGAAAGCACCGCCGCGAAGGAAGGTGGCGCCGGCTTCCTTGACCTGTTGCGCGACCAGGAAGATCTGTTCGCGGCTTTCGATCGAGCATGGGCCGGCCATGATGGGAATCTCATCCCCGCCGACGCGAATGCCGTGGTTGAACTCGACGATGGTGCCTTCGGGACGAAAGGCGCGTCCGGCCAGCTTGTACGGCGAGCTGATGCGATGGACGCTCAGGACGCCCGGGAGCAGCTTATACTCCTCAATGTCGATGGTCGCGGTCGGTCCCACACCGGCAAGAATGGTCTGAGTGGCCCCGGTCGTCTTGTGTACATTGACGCCGGCTTCGATCATCCGTTCGATGATAGCGTCAATCTGGTCTTCGGTTGCGTGTTCCTGCATTGCTACGATCATTGCCTGTTCCCCGTCTCGGGCGACTGCACGCCTGCTTCGTGGCCCGCGGCAACTGCAAGTGCCTGGGCATTTCTCTGACTGGCTAACTCATTCTTTTGGAGCGCCCGCATGACGTCGATAATGCGCTCAAAGATGTGGATGAGTTCGAGATCGGGAAGAGGACCGTGGTTGGCCTGGCGAATGTTTTCGTAGATCGTCTTCTCACGCGCCGGTTCATAGATGGGCAACGAGGTTGCCACCTTGAGCCGGCCAGCCTCGAGAGCCGTCTCAGCGCGTTGGCTGAGCAGGTCTACCAGTTGGCGGTCCAGTTCATCGATCTGTTTCCGCAATTCTTCGAGCGTCATATGCTGCTCCATCCTGATTCTGGCCTCTCTGATGCGATTTTCAGGGTCGCCGCGATGGAGATTCCTCTCTATTGCGACGCGCCCAGAGGGCCAGTAGAGATAAGTTAAGCCAAACTTTGCGGCAACCAGATCCTTGGCAGCCGCCTGCGTGGGTTCGTCGAGCAAGAGCCGGGCTTGAGACCTGCCTTGCTGTCAAAGGGCCTGTGCCGGATGCGGCTGGCGCAGACCCTCAATAAATCGAGCCACGTCCCCAGGCGCTTGTTCCGGTCTTGACCGTTCGATCAATTCAACGATTGCGCTGCCGATGACCGCCGCATCTGCGAATTCGCCCACCTGGGCGACGTGATCCGCGTTGGAGATGCCGAACCCGACGGCTATGGGCAGCTTAGGCCAACCGGCACCGTCCTTGGGGCCGGTAAAGCGTCGAATGCGCTCGACCAGCGCCGCCGCGTCCGAAGCCAAGTTCTGCTGCTTGCCCGTGATGCCGGTGCGGGAGATGGCGTAAATGAAACCCTGCGAATGCTCGGCAATGGCCTTGAGCCGTTCGTCGGTGCTGGTGGGCGCGGCCAGAAAGACCGGGGCCAGATTCACCCGGTGCATTTCTTTGAGGTACTCACCCGCTTCTTCGACGATCATGTCGATCAGGAGCACCCCGTCCACGCCAGCTGCAGAGGCAGCATCGGCAAACCGGGCCATGCCGTAGCGCAGGATGGTGTTGAGATAGGAAAAGATGATCAGGCCAGCTTGGGGACGAGCAGCGCGGAGGTCGGCCGCGAGCGCGAGCACTTCGATCAGGCGGGTACCGCGAGCGATAGCGCGTTCGCTGGCGCGCTGGATCACCGGGCCGTCGCCCAGCGGGTCGCTAAAGGGCACGCCCAACTCGATCACGTCCGCGCCAGCGTCAATGGCGGCGAGTGCGATCTCGCGCGTCAGATCCAAGCCCGTGTCTGAAGCGGTAGGTGAGAGGCCCGTATCCCCCGCAGTGAGGTATACGACAAGGCCGGGTTGTTGCTGGAATCGGATTGCCATTGGAATTTGAACCGGCCAGAGATTACAGGCCCGCAGCTCCCTGAATATTCAGCTCGCGCGCGAGGATACCCATATCTTTATCGCCGCGACCGGAGAGATTGATTACCAGTATGTCATGCGATGCCATGCCGGGCGCAATTCTCAGGCACTCGGCGACGGCGTGAGCGGATTCTAGCGCGGGGAGAATGCCTTCGGTGCGGGCCAGCTTAACGACGGCTTCGAGCACGTGGGCATCGTCGGCTGAGACGTATTCGGCGCGTCCGCAGTCGTGCAGCGCGGCGTGCTCCGGGCCGACGGTGGCGTAATCGAGGCCTGCCGAGACGGAATGCGTGAGCGAAACCTGACCGTCAGCATCCTGCAGAACGTAAGAGTAAGTGCCCTGCAAAACGCCGGGAACGCCGCCGTCAAACCGGGCCGCGTGGTCGCCGAGCGCCTTGCCGCGCCCGCCGGCTTCGACGCCGATCAGGCGGACGTCTTTGTCGCCCAGGAACTGGTGGAATGCGCCGATGGCGTTCGACCCTCCGCCCACGCAGGCGATAATCGCTGTGGGCAGGCGACTTTCCTTCTCCAGAATCTGCTCGCGCATTTCAACGCCGATGACGCGATTGAAATCCCGCACCATGGTGGGATACGGATGCGGCCCAAGCGCCGAGCCGAGGATGTAATAGGTGTCGCGGACGTTGGTGACCCAGTCGCGCAGGGCCTCGTTCACCGCATCTTTGAGCGTCTTCGAGCCGGATGCGACTCCGCGCACTTCCGCGCCAAGCAGCCGCATGCGCAGCACGTTCAGCTCCTGGCGGCGCATGTCCTCTTCGCCCATATAGATGATGCATTCGAGTCCCAGCAGCGCGCAGACGGTGGCCGTAGCCACGCCATGCTGCCCCGCGCCAGTCTCTGCAATGATGCGCCGCTTGCCCATGCGCTTGGCCAGCAATCCCTGGCCGAGGGCGTTGTTGATCTTGTGTGCGCCGGTGTGGAGCAGGTCTTCGCGCTTGATATAGATCTTCGCGCCGCCGAGCGACTCGGTGAGGCGCTTGGCGAAGTAGAGGGGCGTCGGACGACCGGCGAAGTCTTTGAGCAGCGAGGCAAGCTCGGTCTGGTAGGCAGGATCGGCCTGTGCCTCGGCGTAGGCGTGCTCCAGCTCTTCAAGCGCGGCCATCAGCGTCTCCGGGACGTACCGGCCGCCGTAGGCTCCGAAGCGTCCTGGGCGTGCCAAATCTGGAGTCGGTTCTGGAGTTGCCACAACGGATTCTGGAAGAGTTGCTGACGCCATGCGAAAAGCCCTCCGCTCGCGGGCCTTCGATGAAGAGCCGCTGCGTTTTAGTGTACAAGTTCGGCGAATGGCACGCATGGCCCTGGTGCTTATAATTCGCCTAATGGAAACCTCGTTTTCGGGTCCGCCGATCGACGACAACGCAATTCTGGAACGGCTTCCAGCTGAAATTTCAGCTTTTCTGCGTCGCCAAAACGGCCTCATTGCCGCGCATGGATGCCTCCACGTTCGAGGAGCTTGCATTGCGCCCGCGTGGCATTCCATTCGCTCCGCCTGGGAGGGCGAGTTTGCGTTACACCACCTTTATCCAGGTGCGCTTTTGAGCAGTGTCCCGCTGGCAGAGGATTGTTTCGGCGATCAATATTTGCTCCGCGACGGTCTCGTGATCCGTCTCGTGGGCGAGACCGGCGACATCGAACCGATGGAGTGCGATTGGCCGGAATTCCTGGCGAATGTCGAGGCTGACCCGGTCGAGTACCTGCATCTGGGATTCCTGGATCGCTTCCGGGAACAATCAGGGCCTCTCGCGCCTTGCCACCTGATCCACGCATATCCGCCATTTGTCACAGTTGAAGGCAGAAATCCATCCCTGAGAGCGATTCCGGCGTTGGAATTGAGGTCGTTTCACGCAGACTTCGCCAGGCAGATCAGGGATATTCCAGACGGCACGAAGATGGAAGTCAAGATCGTGTAGCCCGCTGAACACAGAAACCTTCCCAGAATCCCCTCAACACCTGTGATCCACGTTACAGCACGTTTCCTGAATTCCGAGGATAGTTGGGTTCAAGAGGAGGACTCCCCAATGAAAACCCTCGAAGCCGTTGAAATTCCGACCAGCGCCCTGGTCGCGCCGAAACGTATCCTCGTCGCCACTGATCTGACCGATGGCGATTGCCTCATTCCCCATGCCGTAGCCCAGGCCAAGGCCTGCGGAGCGGAGGTAACTCTGCTGCACGCGATCCTGCCCGCAGAAACTATGCCGCTCGATGCTGGAACCATTGCCTATGTGGATTGGGAGAAGACCGAGCGGGATATCGAAACCGCCATGCTTGCCCTCGCACACCGTTTTGAGGAGCAGGGCGTCCGATGCAGCATATCGGTTTCGCACGGCTTTGCCGCCGATGTGGTCGAGGAAGAGATCAAGAATACACACGCAACGCGGCTGATTATGGCCAGCCATGGGCGCGGCAAGTGGGGCCAGTTCATGATGGGCTCGGTAGCCAATCAGTTGCTGGGCAAGGTCAATGTTCCAGTCTTTGTCGTCGGCCCTCACTCGACGCACTGCGCCGGGCACGCCAGACCCAGCCGCATTCTGCATCCCGTATCTCTGACAGGCGACTACAAGCGCGGCGTGGAGCTGGCTATCGAGCTGGCGCGGAGCTTCCATGCGGAGCTGACGTTGCTGCACGTTCCGGATCGCGATGTAGAGACGAGCATTCATCCGGGCTGCACGCTGACCTGGGCGGAAAATCTCTTCGCCACGCTGGTGCCCAAAGATCCAGATGGCGAGCCCAGGCCGGCGATTGAAGTGCGTGTGGCGTTTGGCAATGTCGTGGACGAAATTCGCAAAGAAGCCGTCAGAAACGACTCCGACTGGATCGTGCTGGGCATCGAGGAAGGATTTCCCTTCTGGCCGCTGAAAGA
>Ga0182012_10008289_pt1 | contig 10287 bp, 8 predicted proteins | sample 612S2SmetaG_FD_120486 | JGI IMG/M metagenome (GOLD analysis project Ga0182012, IMG submission 120486) | Permafrost microbial communities from Stordalen Mire, Sweden - 612S2S metaG | ecosystem: Environmental > Terrestrial > Soil > Wetlands > Permafrost | place: Sweden: Stordalen | collected...
ATCGGCGGGGTGGAGAACGACCGGGTCGGCGCGATCTATGACGGGACGCCGGCGGTGGTCCTGGATATCCAGCGCCAGCCCGGCGCGAACATCGTGCAGACCGTGCAGGCGGTGCAGGAGGCGCTGCCGCGGCTGCGCAAGGCGATTCCCTCGGGAATACGGATTGCGGTGGTGACGGACCGGACAGAGACGATCCGAGCTTCGGTACGGGATGTGCAACTGACACTGGCGATGTCGGTGGTGCTGGTGGTGGGCGTGATCTTCGTCTTCCTGCGCAGCGCGCGGGCGACGTTCATCCCGGCGGTGGCGTTGCCGCTGTCGTTGATCGGCACGTTCGGCATCATGCAGATGCTGGGGTTCGGACTGGATAATCTGTCGCTGATGGCGCTGACGGTCGCCACCGGGTTCGTCGTCGACGATGCGATCGTCATGATCGAGAATGTGGTGCGGTTCATCGAGCGGGGCGTGCCGCCGCTGGAGGCGGCGTTCCGCGGGGCGGCGCAGATCGGGTTTACGATCGTGTCGCTGACGGTGTCGCTGATCGCGGTGTTCATCCCGCTGCTGTTCATGACCGGGGTGGTCGGGCGGCTGTTCTCGGAGTTTTCCGTCACACTGGCGGTGTCGGTGGTGATGTCGGCGGTGGTGTCGCTGACGCTGACGCCGATGATGTGCGGGCGCCTGCTGCGTCCGGCGCATGAGCGGCCACCAGGGCTGATCGCGCGTGTCAGCGAGGCCGGGTTCGACGCGATGCTGACGGGCTACCGCCGCACGCTGGACTGGAGTTTCCGGCATCAGCCGTTCGTTCTGAGCGTCGGCGTGCTGACGCTGGCCGGCACGCTGGGCCTGTATGTGGTGGTGCCGAAGGGGTTCCTGCCGCGGCAGGATACCGGGGTGGTGCTGGCGGTGACCGAGGCGGCGCAGAGTGCCTCGATCCCGAAACTGGAGGCGCTACAGGCGCAGATGGCGGCGATCATCCGGCGCGATCCGGCGGTCACCGGGGTGGTGGCGTTCGCCGGGGCCGGGACGATCAATGCGACGCCGAATGTCGGGCGGCTGACCATCGCGCTGAAGCCGGTGGGGCAGCGGGATGCGATGGATGTGGTGGTGGGTCGGTTGCAGGCGGCGATCGGCGGCATTCCCGGCGTGGCGGTGTTCTTTCAGCCGGTGCAGGACATCCAGATCGGCACGCGGCTGAGCCGGACTCAGTTCCAGTACACGCTGATCGACACGGATGCGGCGGAACTGGCCGCCTGGGCGCCTCGGCTGCGCGACCGGCTGGCTTTGTCGCCTGTGGTGCGCAACGTCGCCAGCGACCAGCAGGACGAGGGGTTCCGCACGTTCATCGATGTGGACCGCGATGCGGCGATGCGGCTGGGCGTGTCGATGCAGGCGATCGAGGACACGCTGTATGACGGGTTCGGGCAGCGGCAGATCTCCACCATTTTCGGCCAGGCGAACCAGTATCGGGTGGTTCTTGAGGCCGATCCGGCGTGGCAGGCCGATCCCGACAGTCTGCGCCTGCTGCGGGTGCCGGGTGCCAACGACGTGCAGGTGCCGCTGTCAGCCATCGCTCGGGTTCAGAAAGTGACGGCGCCGCTGGTGATCGCGCATCAGGAGCAGTTTCCGGCGGTCACGATCAGCTTCGACCTGGCGCCTGGCGCGTCCTTGGGGCAGGCGGTGGCGGCGGTGGCGCGGGCGCAGACGGACATCGCGATGCCGGAGACGATCAGCGGGAGTTATGCCGGCGATGCGGCGGAGTTCCAGTCGTCCTTGTCGGCGGAACCGTGGCTGATTCTGGCGGCGGTGGTGGTGATCTACATCGTGTTGGGGGTGCTGTACGAGAGCTGGATTCATCCGGTGACGATCCTGTCGACGCTGCCCTCGGCGGGGATCGGGGCGCTGCTGGCGCTGATGGTGTGCGGGATCGATCTGTCGCTGGTGGCGCTGGTGGGGATCGTGCTGCTGATGGGGATCGTGAAGAAGAATGCGATCATGATGGTTGATTTCGCCATCGAGGCGGAACGCACGCGGGGATTGTCGCCGCACGAGGCGATGCGCGAGGCGTGCCTGCTGCGGTTCCGCCCGATCATGATGACGACGATGGCGGCGTTGCTGGGGGCGCTGCCGCTGGTGCTGGAGCGCGGGGCCGGGTCGGAACTGCGCTATCCGCTGGGGGTGACGATCATCGGCGGGCTGCTGCTGTCGCAGTTTCTGACGCTGTACACGACGCCGGCGATCTACCTGGCGTTCGAGCGGCTGCGGCTGCGTGTTCGGGGGATCCGGACGGGGGAGGCGGCGGCGGAGTAGAGGAGTGTGCGATGGGGTGGTAACGAGCAATGCGGGCCAGTTGCTTGAGAACGCTTCGCTCGTCGTCAACGTACTAACGAATTATCTCGGCAATCGCCTTCCTGATCTCAGCCTGGTCGACCGACTGAAGGAATCCGAGAGGCCGTAGGATAAGGCGCTGCTCGATCGTGGCGAAGACCGGTTTGATGGCGGATGGTTTGAGCAGCCCGGCCGCCTGCCAGTCGCTGATCCACACCTCGCCCAGCGCGGGTGAAGCGCGAAGCTAACTGGTAACGGCCATCACGACGACATCCAGCCTGGTTTCATTGAAGGCACGGCTGCTGACGATAACGGCCGGCCGCCGCTTGGACGCGCTCTGATCGGTGAAGGGGAACGGTACCAGGACGACGGCGCCGAACTCATAGGGCATCGTAAACGTCGTCTTCCGGATTGTTCCAGATCGCGGCGAAAGCCGTTGCGCTGGCGGCGGCGGCCTCTTGAGCTAGCGCACGCTGCGTCTCGCGGAGGCGGATGAAGTCGACGAAATCTTCGACTTCGATCAGCCGATCGGGCGGCAGGCTCTGGATCTTCTCAATCAGTGCCTGTGGATTGGCCGGCATGAGGACGGTTCCTGGTCGGTGGAGCATTGCAGATGCGCGGTAAGGCGTCGCCGGTCAACCTTATCGTTTTCTGACGGTGCGTCTAAACGCCGACGATCGCGACCCATCGGACGCGGCGAATTCGCCGAGCTCGCCTCAATCCCCCAGCGCGCGGTCCACCTTCCGCCCGGCCGCCTGTGCCGGCCCGGCCGGCGGATCCAAAGTGTCCTGCACCTTCTGCCCCACTTTATCCAGGCTCGATCCGGCCTTCTCGGCCGGTCCCTCCTGGTGGCAGGCGGCCAGAGAGGCTAGCATCAGGCCACAGGCAGCAATCAGCAGAGACGTGCGCATCGAACTCTCTCAGGATGTGGAGACCGCCCGAACGTCACGTATGGCGCTCGGTTTCATCACGATGGCGGCATGGCCGCGATGAACTTCTCCACGCCATTCATCCACCGCCCGGTAGCGACCATTCTGCTGTCGATCGGACTGATGCTGTCGGGGCTCATCGCCTACCGGTTTCTGCCGGTGGCGGCACTGCCCAGCATCGATATTCCCACCATCGTGGTGTTTGCCGCCCGGCCGGGGGCCGATCCGGAGACGATGGCGAACTCGATCGCCGCGCCGCTGGAGCGGCGGCTGGGGGAGATCGCCGGGGTGACCGAGATCACCTCCACCTCGGCGATCGGCAACACCGCGATCGTCATCCAGTTCGACATCGACCGCGACATCAACGGCGCGGCGCACGACGTGCAGGCGGCGATCAACGCGGCGACGACCGACCTGCCGTCGGACCTGCCGACGCGGCCGTTCTACCGCAAGTTCAACCCGGCGGACGCGCCGGTGATGGTGATCGCGCTGTCCTCGGCGACACTGTCCACGGCGCAGATCTATGACGCGGCGGACACGGTGCTGGCGCAGCGGCTGTCGCAGTCGCCCGGCGTCGCGCAGGTCACCGTCAACGGGTCGGAGAAGCCGGCGGTGCGCATCCGGCTCGATCCGGTGCGGCTGGCAGCGGCGGGGCTGTCCGGGCAGGACGTTTACAACGCGGTGCGCGGGGCGAACGTGCTGGAGCCGCTGGGCGGGTTCGAGGGGCCGGACCAGGCGGAGAGCATCGGCATCAACGGCCAGATGTGGCAGGCGCAGCAGTACCGGCCGCTGATCATCAAGACGACGAACGGCGCCATCCTGCGGCTGTCGGACGTCGCCAGCGTGATCAACGGCACCGCCAACACGCGGCTGGCGGCCTGGGACGGCAAGCAGCCGGCAATCCTGCTGACCATCACTAAGGAGGCCGGGGCCAATGTGATTGCCACTGCCGACGGGCTGCGCGATTTGCTGCCGCAACTGATGCGCTGGCTGCCGCCGGATATTCAGGTCTCGGTGATTTCCGACCGGACGACGACGATCCGAGCGAGCGTTGCGGACGTGCAGTGGACGCTGCTGATTACGATCGTGCTGGTGCTGCTGGTGGTGCTGGGCTTCATGCGCCGGCTGATCCCGACGCTGGCCGCGGCGGTGACGGTGCCGCTGTCAATCGCCGGCACGCTGGCCGGCATGTGGTTCATGGGCTTCACCATCGACAATTTTTCCCTCATGGCGCTGACGGTGTCGGTGGGGTTCGTGGTCGATGACGCCATCGTCATGATCGAGAACATCGTGCGCCATGCCGAACGCGGCATGACGCCGATGCAGGCCGCGATCGTGGGCGCTCGGCAGATTGGCTTCACCGTGATGTCGATCAGCATTTCGCTGGTGGCGGTGTTCATCCCGCTGATTTTCATGGGCGGCATCCTGGGGCGGCTGTTCCACGAGTTCGCGATGACGCTGACGATGGCGATCGCGGTCTCGGCCGTGGTCTCGCTGACGCTGACGCCGATGATCTGCGGCCGGTACATGAGCGTGGCGCCGCCGGCGGGCGGGCACGGCCTGGTGTGGCGCGTGCTGGACCGGGTGCTGAACGGGATCGAGCGGTTCTATGCGCGCACGCTGGACTGGGCGCTGGCGCACCGGGTGTTCATGCTGCTGGTGACGCTGCTGACGGTGGTGCTGACGGTGCGGATGTACGGGGTGGTGCCGAAGGGGTTCATGCCGCAGCAGGACACCGGCATCCTGATGGGCGGCACTCAGGCCGATCCGAACGTCTCCTTCCAGACGATGGAAGACCGCCAGCGGCAAGTGGTGGATGTGCTGCTGGCCGATCCGGCGATCGATACGGTGGCCTCGACGGTCGGCGTGTCGTCCGGCTGGTCATCGATGAACCGCGGCGGGCTGACGATCAGTCTGAAGCCGCGGCACGAGCGGGGGATCTCCTCGGACGAGGTGATTGACCGGCTGCGCGACAAGTTGCAGCGGGTGGACGGCATCCAGACCTTTCTGTTCTCGGCGCAGGACCTGCGCGGCGGCGGCCGGCAGGGCGGGTCGCAGTACCAGTATGCGCTGATCTCGCAGGATCTGGGCGCGATGCGGACCTGGGCGCTGGCACTGGAGGAAACACTGAAGCAGACGCCGGGGCTGGTGGATGTCACCTCAGACCAGGACCGGGCGGCGCCGCAGGTGACGGTGACGATCGACCGGGACGCCGCGGCGCGTCTGGGTGTGCATACCAGCGACATCGACAATGCGCTGAACAATGCTTACTCGCAACGGCAGGTCTCGACGATCTATGCGCAGCGCAACCAGTACAAGGTGGTGCTGGAGATCGATCCGAAGCTGCAGACCGACCCGTCGCTGCTGGATAGGCTGTATGTCGGCGCGACCGGGGGGGTGCAGGTGCCGCTGTCCTCGGTGGCGCGGTTCGCGCGCGGGACGGCGCCGCTGGCGGTGAACCATCAGGGCCAGTTCGCGGCGGCCACGATCAGCTTCAACCTGGCGCCGGGGGTGGCGCTGGGGACGGCGGAAACCGCGGTGGAGGATGCCACGCTGGCGCTGCGGATGCCGGAGGATGTGCGCACCGAATTCGCCGGCAACGCGCAGTTCCTGAAGAAGTCGCTGGCGACGCAGCCGCTGCTGATCGCCGCGGCACTGATCTCGATCTATATCGTGCTGGGCGTGCTGTATGAGAGCCTGCTGCATCCGCTGACGATCATCTCGACGCTGCCGTCGGCTGGGCTGGGGGCGCTGCTGGCGCTTTGGATCACCGGGACCGACCTGTCGATCATGGGGATGATCGGGATCATCCTGTTGATGGGGATCGTCAAGAAGAACGCCATCATGATGGTGGATTTCGCGCTGGAGCAAGAGCGTCGGCATGGTCTGTCGCCGTTCGAGGCGATTCATGCGGCCTGTCTGGAGCGGTTTCGGCCGATCACCATGACGACGCTGGCGGCGCTGTTGGGGGCGCTGCCGCTGGCCTGCGCGTTCGGCACCGGATCGGAACTGCGGCGGCCGCTGGGAATTGCCATCGTCGGCGGGCTGATCGTGTCGCAGATGCTGACGCTGTATACCACGCCGGTGGTCTATCTGGCGCTGGAACGGCTGGCGGGACGGCGCAGGGCAATTCCGCGACCAGTGGCGGCAGAGTAGCTCCGGGTCAGACCACCGCGGTGGGCGGCTCGTTTCCGGCGAGTTTGGCGGCGACGTTGCGCAGAACAAGGTCGGCCATGGCGCGCCTGGTCTCGACGGTAGCGCTGGACTGGTGCGGGGTCAGCACGACGTTCTCCAGCGTCCACAGCGCCTCGGGCACGTTCGGTTCGTGGGCGAACACGTCCAGCCCGGCGCCGGCGATGCGCCCCTCGGTCAGCGCGGCGACCAGTGCGGGTTCATCGACCACGCTGCCGCGCGCGACGTTCACCAGCACGCCGTCCGGTCCCAGCGCCTCGAACACGGCGGCGTTGACGATGCCACGCGAGGCCGGACCGCCGGCGGCGGCGATGACGAGAAAGTCGGACTCACGGGCGAGATCGGTCAGTTGCGGATAATGACGGTAGGGCACGCCGTCCTGCGGTGCCGGGTCGGCGTAGGCGATGGTCATGCGGAAGCCCTCGGCGCGTTGGGCAATGGCGCGGCCGACCCGGCCCAGCCCGACGATGCCCAGCCGCTTGTGGCTCACGGTGCGGCCGAGCGTGGCGTGGCCGCGGGGCCAGCGTCCGTCGCGGACGAAACGGTCGCCGGCGCAGATCCGGCGGGCGACAGCCAGCATCAGGCCGATCGCCATGTCGGCGACGTCGTCGGTCAGCACGTCCGGCGTGGTGGTGACCCGGATGCCGCGGTCGCTTGCGTGCTGCAGGTCGACCGCGTCGGTGCCGACGCCGTTGATGGCGATGATTTCCAGCGCCGGCAGCGCATCGATCAGCCGGTTGGAGGCGCCGATGCCGCCACCGGTGATGATGGCGCGGATGCGCGGGGCGGCGGTGGGCAGCGAGTCGGCCGGGTCCATATGGGGGAACGGGCGGTAAACTTTGTAGGCGATTTCAAGCTCGGTCTCGACTTCCGGCAGCATTGGCTCCAGCAGCAGGATTTCGGGCTTCATGGGCAGACCTCGGTTGATGGCGTTGGTCGGCGATCCGGGTTCGGACGATCGGCGCCCGAACCGGCAGGACAGGAGGGCGGCGATGGACAACAATGGCTGGGGCAGCAGCCGGTGGGTGCGGCTGATACCGGTCGCGTTCATCACCTACAGCCTGGCGTATGTCGATCGGGCGAATTACAGCATCGGATCGGCGGCCGGGCTGCGCCAGGATCTGGGCATCACGGGCGGCCAGGATGCGCTGCTGGGCGCGTTGTTTTTCTTGGGTTATTTTGTGTTTCAAATTCCCGGGGCCTGGTATGCCCAGGCGCGTAGCGCGAAGCGGCTGATCTTCGGCAGCCTGATCCTGTGGGGGCTGCTGGCCTCCCTGACCGGGCTGCTGCACGACATTCACCTGCTGTACATCGACCGTTTCGTGCTGGGCGCGTCGGAGAGTGTGGTGTTGCCGGGGATGCTGATTTTCCTGAGCAACTGGTTCAGCAAGGCCGAACGCTCACGGGCGAACGCGTTCCTGATCCTGGGCAATCCGGTGACCGTGCTGTGGATGTCGGTGGTGTCGGGCTATCTGGTGGGGGCGGTGGGCTGGCGCGGCATGTTCATCGCCGAAGGCCTGCCGGCGATCGTCTGGGCGTTCCTGTGGTGGCGGCTGGTGGACGACCGGCCGGAGCAGGCCGGCTGGCTGGCGGACACCGAACGCGTGGCGCTGCAGGAACGGCTGGCGGCGGAGCAGCGCGCGCTGCCGCCAGCGGGCAGCTACCGGGAGGCGTTCGGCAGCCGGCGGGTGCTGCTGCTGTCGGCGCAGTATTTCTGCTGGAGCATCGGCGTATACGGCTTCGTGATCTGGCTGCCGTCGATGCTGAAGGCGGGCAGTTCGATCGGGATCGTGGAGATTGGGTGGCTGTCGGCGGCGCCCTACGTGCTGGCGACGCTGTTGATGGTGCTGACCTCGACGCTGTCCGACCGGTTGGGCCGGCGGCGGCTGTTCGTGTGGCCGTTCCTGGTGCTCGGTGCGATGGCATTCCTCGGTTCGTATCTGCTGGGGCGATCGAGCTTCTGGCCGGCGTTCGAACTGCTGGTGATCGCCGGCGGTGCGATGTACGCGCCGTATGGCCCGTATTTCGCGTGGATCCCGGAGACACTGCCGCGCCACGTGGCGGGGGTGTCGATTGCGCTGATCAACAGTTGCGGGGCACTGGGCTCGTTTGTCGGGTCGTATGCGGTGGGCTGGCTGAACGCGGCGACCGGCGGGCCGGATGTATCCTACCTGACGATGGCGGGCGCGCTGCTGCTAAGCGGGGTGCTGACGCTGCTGGTGGGCGAGGCGGTGAGCGGGCAGCCGGCGGAGGATCAGCGCGGCAAAGTCTCAACCTAGCCGGCGATGGCCCAGCCGGCCAGCGCGGCATCGTCCTGGGCAGATCGTTGCCGGCCGCGACGGCCTGCGCGCTTGCAGGGGGGACTTGCCGCATCCGAACACTCCTGTACTGTGCAGGCGGCGTCGACAACCGCCCGGTGAGCCCACGCCAGCTTGAAACGGCACGCTGGAATCGAATCGAATCCAAGCGGCTGATCACTTCGTGAATCAGATGTAACGATTACACGAAATTATTCTGATTTAATAAACAATAGGCTTTGGTATCAACCGGAATTTTTCTGTCTGCCAGTTCAGGCGGTTACGAAGGGTTCATCATTGGGCGGCTGAACTGCCGAAACAGCGATCGTTGGCAAACTATTTCTTCTGAAATAAACAGTTGCGGCTTCACGGTTGCGTGAACCAGATATTCACATAATCGTGAAGCTAGACCGGCGAATTCGGCGGTCGTCCAAGGAGGTCTCCATGCGGCTACCCCGCGCGTCCGTCAGGCCACCGACGGGGCTATCCTTCGATGTCGCCGATCTGGTGATGCTGCGGGGGTGGTCGGAATACCACGACCTGCGCATGACGATCGAACTGGACGCGTGTGCGGATGGCGACGAGTACGAGGAGTTGCTGGCGCTGTATGACCGGGACTGCGCGTTCCGGCGGTGGATGATCTGGCGGTCCGGCGACGGCATCGTGGTGCAGCCGATGATGGGTCGCACGATGCTGTTCGACACCATGGCGGATGCGCTGGAGATCCTGATACCCACGCGCGACTGAACGATCGGCGGTATGAGCCGCGCGCGGGCCGCCTGCGGGTCAGGCGGCCATTGCGGCGGTGACGGTGACGCGGAGCTGGTGGACGGAGACGGGTTTGAACAGCACCGCGGTCGGATGATCCATCTGGATGCGGGCCGTGGTTGACGGCTCCATCGAGCCGGTGATGAAGATCACCCGCGAGCCGACTTTTTCATGGATGGCGATGGCGGCGTCGACACCATCCATTTCGCCGCGCAGTCGCACATCCATCAGCACGACGCGGGGGCGATACGTCTCGGCCATGGCGACGGCGCTGGCGCCGGTGGCGGCATTGCCGCAGACGTCCAGACCCATGTCTTCAAGGATCATGGCCAGAAAATCGGCGATCAGGGCGTCGTCATCGACCACGAGGACACAGGTGCGCAGATCGTTCATGAGCAGGGCGCGTTCACGGCAATGTCTGGCCCATGACAGCGGGGTGCGGTGGACAGGTGGGGCATCGGAACGCGGATTTCGGTTGTCATGCCGTCTTGGTTGCGGACCATCATGGTTCCTTCTAGCTGATCGACGAGGTTGGCGATGATGCGGGTGCCGAGGCCGGCGCCGGACCTGCCTGCGGCCGGCAGATCGGCGGGACCGACGCCGTTATCGGAAACGATCAGGACCAGCCTGCCGTCGCTGTCGTTGCGCAGGGTGACAGCGATGGTGCCGTCGCCACCGGGAAAGGCGTGCTTGAGCGAGTTGGTGACCAGTTCGGTGACCAGCAGACCGAGCGGCACGGCGAAATCGAGTCCGACTTCGAGCGTGCAGGCGTCGAC
>Ga0182012_10008290_pt1 | contig 10287 bp, 5 predicted proteins | sample 612S2SmetaG_FD_120486 | JGI IMG/M metagenome (GOLD analysis project Ga0182012, IMG submission 120486) | Permafrost microbial communities from Stordalen Mire, Sweden - 612S2S metaG | ecosystem: Environmental > Terrestrial > Soil > Wetlands > Permafrost | place: Sweden: Stordalen | collected...
AACTGTTCGCAGAACCTTATCGAAGGAGTAACTGGCCATCTTCGAGCGGCCCACACCGTGTGGCAAATAAAGGAAGATTTCTTTACCGCGGAGAGAGAAGGCTTCGTCTCCTTCGCAGGGCGGATTGAGTTTGACCACATCGGTTAGGTTGGGCTCGGCTGCGAGGAACAGCACGTGCAAGTGCTCGGCGGCGTACGGATTGTTCTCGGTCACAGCGCGGAGTTCGGAGGCTGTGCGGACGATCACGGTGGTTTCAAAACCGAATTCCTTCTTGATCTGAGCCTTGAGCTTGGCAGGAAAGGCGGCGACGACCTTAGCACTAGCGCGGAAAACAACGTTGCCGCTTTGAATGTATGTTTGAACCGCCGTGCAACCTTGCGCTTCACACAGTGCGGAGAGTGACTTCATTGGCAGCTTATTGTTGCCGCCTACGTTCACGCCACGTAAGAGAGCTACATAGGCTTCAGTCATCCGCGTCCAATGAATGGCATGTTAGTGGCCATAACTGTCATAAATTGTACATTGGCGCCTAATGGGAGGTTGGCCATATAGACGACGGCATCGGCCACATGCTTCACATCCATGCGAGGTTCGACAATAGTTTCGCCATTGGCTTGGAGGATTCCGGCCGCCATGCGCTCAGTCATTTCAGTGGCGGCGTTGCCAATATCGATCTGACTGCAGGCAATATTGAAGGGACGCCCATCGAGGGAGATGCTGCGGGTGAGTCCGGTAATAGCGTGCTTCGTAGCTGTATAGGGCGCTGAATTCGGACGTGGGACGTGGGCGGAGATTGAGCCGTTGTTGATGATTCGGCCGCCTTTGGGCTCTTGCGTCTTCATGAGTCGCATGGCGTGCTGGGAACACAGGAAAGCACCAGTGAGGTTGACGTTGACCACAGCGCTCCACTGGGCGAAGGTTAGCTCATCCATAGGAATCGCGGGAGCACCGATGCCAGCATTGTTAAACAAAACATCTAGGTGGCCGAAGCGGTCTTTCAGGACGGAGAATAGATGTTCGACCTGCTCAGGTTGAGTAACATCAGATGGGACGGCGACCATTGACTCGGAAGTGCCTCGCGTCTTCTGTAGTTCGGCCTCGCGACGGCCAGCAAGGACCACACTGTATCCGGCCGCGCTGAGGCCAAGAGCTACAGCGCGACCGATGCCGCTACCGGCACCAGTGACTAATGCGACTTTGCGGGCCATTCTAAGAGATCAACTTCCTCATGACGTTGCCGGAGACATCGGTAAGGCGGAAATCGCGGCCCTGAAAACGGTAGGTTAATTTGGTGTGGTCGATACCCATCTGATTCAGTATAGTCGCGTGGAGGTCATGCACATCTACCGGATCGTCGGCGATGTTATAGCCTAACTCGTCGGTGCTACCTACTGTGACTCCCGGTTTGAAACCGCCGCCGGCGACCCACATGGTGAAGGCGCGGGGGTGATGGTCACGGCCGAGGAACTTGGAACGGTTGCGAGCTTCGTTCATGGGAGTGCGGCCGAATTCCCCGCCCCAGACCACGATCGTGCTATCGAGCAGGCCCCGCTGCTTGAGATCTTGGACAAGAGCCGCAGCGGCACGGTCCGTCTCTTCGCACAGCGAAGGAAGACGATTCACAATGTCGTCGTGGCTGCTGGTGCCGTGGTTGTCCCAACCGCGGTGATAAAGCTGGACGAAGCGCACGCCGCGTTCGACTAGGCGCCGAGCCAACAGGCAGTTATTGGCAAACGATTTCTTGCCAGGCTGGGTGCCGTAGAGTTCATGGATCGACGCTGGTTCCTCGTGAATATTGACAAGCTCAGGAACACTCGATTGCATCTTGTATGCCATCTCATACGAGGCGATGCGGGTGGCAATTTCGGGATCGCCATTGCTCGCCAGGTGCTCTTCGTTGAGCGACTTTAGGAGGTCGAGTGAGTCACGGCGGGACTGGGCTGAGACACCGTCGGGATTGGTTAAGAAGAGTACAGGATCTCCTTGAGAGCGGAATTCGACACCTTGGTAGACAGATGGGAGGAAGCCGCTGCCCCAACAGGCTTTGCCGCCGTCGGGCTGATTTTCGCCGGATACAAGAACAACGAAACCGGGCAAGTCTTTACATTCGCTACCGAGGCCATAGGTCATCCAGGAGCCCATGCTCGGGCGGCCGATGATCTGGAAGCCGGTGTTCATGAAGATTTGCGCAGGGGCATGATTGAACTGCGTGGTGTGCATGGAGCGGATGATAGTGATGTCATCCGCAACATTTCTAAGGTGTGGGAGTAACTCGGAGATCTCGGCGCCCGATTTGCCAGAGCGAGCGAATTCAAAGGGCGAGCCGAGAAGTTTCGGTTTGCCCTTGATGAACGCGAAGCGCTCACCTTTGACGAATTCGTCGGGGATATTCTGGCCGTCGTATTTTTGCAGGGTTGGTTTGAAGTCAAAGAGATCGACTTGCGAGGGCGCCCCAGCCATGAAGAGATAAATGATGCTCTTTGCTTTGCCTGGGAACATGGGGCCCTTGGCAGAAGTGACCGTATCCGCATTGAGTACGTTGCCGAGGGCAGCCGCGCCGATGCCAAATCCCGTTTGCTTGAAGAAATGCCGCCGGGTGGATGCTTTGAGGAGTTCTTGTGAGAGGTCTTTATCTAGGTTCATGTCAATTACTCCTTGGTCACGGCTTCGTCCATATTCAATAAAACGTTGGCGAGCATGGTGAGAGCCGCCATTTCGGGAGCGTCCGGTTCCGATTTCGCTTCGATGGTCTTCAAGGCCGCCTGGTGGTCGGCTTGATAAACAGACAATTGCTTCCTGTAAAATTCACTGATTTTCGTTAACTCGGACTCTGTGGGAGGCCGGGAGACCGTGATTCGAAAGCCATACTTAATACGATCTTCGAGAGTGGCGCCACCTTCGGATACGAGGCGTTTGGCCAGGGCACGGGCAGCATCAAAGAAGTAGGGGTCGTTCAAACTAGTGAGAGATTGTAATGGCGTATTGGTGCGCACGCGGCGAACGGTACAGAATTCGCGGCTTGGTGAGTCATAGGTGACGAGACTCGGATAAGGGGCGCTGCGACGGATGAAGGTGTAGACACTCCGCCGATGCTGATCTTCGCCCGGACTTTGCACCCATTTATCGTTGCTGTATGGAATGTCCCAAACGCCGTCGGGCTGATAGGGATAAACGCTAGGGCCGTACATTTTGGTACTGAGCAGACCGCTTTCGGCGAGCACCATGTCGTGAATCATTTCAGCTTCGACACGGAAACGCGGGCCGTGAGCGTAAAGGCGATTATAAGGATCGCGCGCGGCTAGCTCCTGCGTAACATGGGAATCCTGGCGGTACGTAGCGGACATGACCATAAGCTTTTGCATTTTCTTCATGCTCCAGCCTTCTCGGATGAACTCGGTGGCCAGCCAATCGAGCAGTTGCGGATGCGAGGGCCGTTCGCCTTGGGTGCCGAAGTCTTCGCTCGTTTCGACAATGCCGCGACCAAAGATAGTCTCCCAGAAGTGATTGATTGTGACGCGCGCCGTTAGAGGATTGTCTTCGTTAACGAGCCACTGGGCAAGGCCAAGGCGGTTCGGCATGGCATCGTGTGGGAGAGGACTTAGAGCAGAGGGAACGTCCGCATAAACAAGTTCGCCAGGGCTGGTGAAGGTGCCGCGCTCGCGGAGATAGGCGGCGGGACGAGCGTAGCCTTCTCGTTCTTTCATGATCATGGCGGTGGCGATGCCAAGCTTGTCGATCTCTTTTCTCAAATCTTTGATTTGCGCGCGCGTTGCATTAAGAGAAGGGGCCACAACTCGGTAGGCGGCCGAGAGCTTGAGCTTTTCCTCGGCAGTGCGGGCTGACGAAGCTTTGGCAAACGCCGGGCGCAGAGAGGCGGGGATTTGGACGATAAAGGCCGGATCAGGCACGGCGCTAACGGACAGACGGAATTTGCCAATGTTCCGTGATGTTTTGCGCATTTCATGGCGGAGGGTGAAGGTGAGCGTTGCCCCGGCCGGAATTGCTGTGGAATCGCGCGGAATGAAGACAACTTGACGACGCCAGATGTTCGAATCACCGGCGTCAATGGCCCAGCCGGAGAGCGAACCAGCTTTCTTGGTTACGATACCGCTGGCGGAATAGCCGTCTTGCGATTCGTCGGCGGTGGAAGATTTCCAAATCACCGGCTTGCCGTCGATTTGCATTTCGAAGTCACTGAGGAAGAAGTTTCCCTCGGAATCCCGGCCAGGGCCTTTCTTTGGGAGGCTGGCATCGGGAAGAACCTCCAGACGAACTCCCATGAGCTGACTCACATTGGTTTTCGCGGCAAGCTTGTACGTATCAGCCTGCGGATTCTTGTCGGACGCCAACACAGAACCATCCGGCTGCAGAGTAAGAGTTGCGCCACCCGCTGACGAAGCGCGCAAGGGTTTGAGCACCTCCCAGCGAGCCTCACTGCCAGTCATTTCTTTCTCCCAGGCTTGCTGCGCGTTATCGAGTTCCGGCGTTTGGGTATCGAGAACCGACTGGAGCTGCGCCATTTGCGCGCGAAGTTCTTTGCTCTTCTTATCCTGAGCTGGAGTGGGCAGCGCCAGTTCGGGCTCGGACATATAGTAATCACCACCGCCAGCGCGTTTGTGTTCAGCATTGCTGAAGAACGCGATCATGCGGTAGTAGTCTTTTTGGGGAAAAGGATCGAATTTGTGGTTGTGGCATTGGGCACAACCCAAGGTGGAACCTAACCAGACGGAGGCGGTGGTGTTCACGCGATCGACCAGACTGTACCAGTAATACTCTTCGACATCGATGCCGCCTTCCTGATTGATCATGGAGTTGCGATGGAATCCAGTGGCGATCAACTGATCGTTCGTGGGGTTTGGCAACATGTCGCCCGCCAGTTGTTCGATGGTGAACTCGTTAAACGGCATGTCTTGATTGAGAGCGCGGATGACCCAATCGCGATACTCCCATGCGACGCGAGGATTGTCCTTTTCGTAGCCGTTGCTATCCGCGTAACGAGCCAAGTCGAGCCACGGACGAGCCCACCGTTCGCCGTACCGCGGAGACGCTTGAAGACGGTCCACAACTTTTTCGTAAGCGTCTGGAGTTGTGTCCGCAAGAAATGCATTGACTTCGGCGGGAGCGGGAGGGAGGCCGATGAGATCGAGATATACGCGGCGGATCAGGGTTTGCTTGTCGGCTTCCGAAGATGGTCTAAGACCTTCTGAGTCGAGGCGAGCGAGGATGAAGTTATCGATAGGATTACGGCACCAGCCCGCGTTGCTGACTGTGGGGACATCGGGACGAATAGGCTTCAAGTAGGCCCAATGTTTGGGAGGTTTGGCAGTCGCAATGGAAGCTGTGGAATCGGGTCCAGGGGCACCCGCGGCAATCCAGTCACGAATGGCATCCAGTTCTTTAGGAGCAAGAGGTGGCCCGCCATAGGGCATCATGGGGCGCTCTTGGGCTTGGAGACGGCGGAGTAAGCGGCTACTAGCGGGCTTACCAGGAACAACGATTCGGCCAGAATCGCTGCCTTTGAGGATGGCGTTCAGGGAGTCGAGGCGGAGTCCGTTTTGTTGAACGTCCGGACCGTGACAGCCATAGCAGCGAGCGGCGAGGAGGGGCCGAACGGTTTGGGCGAAGAGGGGAGAGTCGGCTGCTTTCGCGCTTTCGGCACTCGCGCTGTTCGAAGCAGTTGTGGTGAGATTGCCTTGGTCGATCCATGTGCGAATAGTTTTGACTTGCTGGTTGCTGAGTGGGTCACCGCCCATGGGCATGCGTTGCGCGTCGGTAAGGCCGAGAATGCGCTTGACGAGCAGGCTATCAGCACTTTTGCCAGGGACGATGGAGGCACCTGAACTGCCGCCGCGCAGGAGATCCGCTTCGGAGCCAAGATGGAGCTTTCCCATGGATGCGTCTCCCAGGTGACACTTGGCACAGGCTTGCTGAAAGATGGGCAGGACGTCTTTTTCAAAGCCAACTTTGGCTGCTGGGGCTTGGGCGGCGTTCATGAGGCCAATGAACGAGATCAGCAGCAGTGCACTTCGGTATACGGACATGGCGGTATGTGTAGAGTGTATCGAAAAAAGTAGACAGGAGGCAGGATTCAGGAGCCAAAAATGCAGATTGCCCCCCTAACGGTTCGAAAATACTCGCTCACCGGAACTTACGTAGTTTGATTTCGTCTAAACAACAGAGATGATTAAGCGATTGTTCGTCCTGTGCCTGATTGCGGCTGCCGGGTTAGTTGCCTGGGACGCGGGGGCTTCGGCTATTTTGGATCATGGGTCGCGAGGTCGGCTTTACACCGATGCAGGCAAGATTCCGTATCGGCGGGTGGCGTTGGTTTTGGGTTGTGCGGAGATGGTAGGCGGCGGGCGTGTGAATCCGTTTTTTGAAAATCGGATTCAGGCGGCGGTGCGACTATATCATGCGCACAAAGCCGATTATTTCCTGGTGAGTGGGGATCATCATATTGCCCGCTACGATGAACCGACGGCGATGAAGAACCACCTAATTGCAGAGGGGGTGCCGGCAGATCGCATTGTTTGCGACTATGCGGGGTTTCGGACGATTGATTCCATTATTCGGGCAAAGAAGGTTTTCGGGTTAACGAAGATTACCGTGGTTTCGCAAAAGTTTCATAATGAGCGGGCGATTTTTTTGGCGCGGCACGAGGGGATAGATGCGATCGGTTTTGATGCGCAGGATGTGAACGGGTATTACAGTTTTCTGACGCACTGTCGGGACCAGGGGTCGAAGATGTTCACGTTACTAGATGTCTATGTTTGGAATACGAGGCCGAAGTTTTTGGGGCCGAAGATAGAGATTTAATGGAGCGCATGCGAGAGAAAAGGAAGTCCCTGATTGCCGTGGAAGGAGTGTTCCCCCGCGAAAATTTCCTGGGCGGCACGCTCGGGGACGCCAAACGTTTTGTAGACTTCCTTGACTTTGGCAAAGCTTGCCCGAGTGGCGGAAACGGGAAAAATGGGATCTTTGTCTCCGCCTTCTGAGAAGAAGAAACGCGGAGCGATTAGGCCGGCGACGTCGTAGCTCTCGGCCCAGTTGAGAATGCCGGGGACATAGTTATCCATGCAGTGGGCGATGCTCATGATGCTGTCGCGGAAGGTGTTGAGGTAGCCGCTGACGAGGGCGGCTTTGATGCGAGTGTCGAGGGCGGCCGCGAACTGAGTGCAGGTACCACCGCCGGAGATGCCGACACAGCCGGTGCGATTGCTATCGAGTTCGGGGCGCGTTTCAATCCAATCAATGGTGCGCATGACATCCCAAACGCGCCAGGCGATCATGGTCTGACCTAGTAAAAGGGCAGCGCCAGCAGAGGGCAAGCAAGCGGCTTGCCCGGGACCTTTTTGAATGTTTGCTGCGTCTCGACGGCAACCGAAGGCCATGGGTTCAATGGCTACCGCGGCTAACGCGTGTTCCACCACTTGAATAGCGAAATCGTGTTGATAGCCGGCTTTGTCGGTGCGGTCGGCCCCGTGTTCGTCGATGCCGACGATGTCATCAACGCCGCGGCCATGGCCAGGAACGCAGATCACCGGAGCGAACGGAGGATTGGCGTCCTTGGGAAGCAATAAGTAGCCAGCAACAGAAACGCCGGCGCGACTCTCGAAGACGAAGCGTTCGCGGGTGTACTTGGGGAAATCGCGTTTTTCGACGATTTGGGGTTGAAGGGGCACACGCTCGTGCGGGAAGCCGCCGATCAACTCAGTCAATTTCGCGCGCAATTCTTGCTGCCAAAGTTCGGCTTGCGCTTTGTTTGTGGCCTTGAAGGTGAGTTTGAGCGGGGCGGATTTGTATGTTTCGAGAGTCCAGTGAACGGGATCGAATTCGGGTTTGGGCATGGTGTTTTCCGATTTGGCGAGCGGGGTGAGGGCGGCTCCGGCCAAAGCAGCTTTGGCAAGATCGCGACGCGAATAGGATTGACTCATCGCGCCGATTATAACGGAGATATAATCATGCAAACACATGCGTGAACTTGCGCTTCTCGTCCTTGCGCTGGCCGGCGCCGCAGTAGGTGGCTTCGCTTATCGACAAACAGAACCTGTCAGCACTGTAAAGAAGATCGATTTCGTCAAAGATGTGCAACCCATCTTTACGCGTTCGTGCGTGGCGTGCCATGGACCGAACACGCAGATGGCGGGGCTGCGGCTAGACGCTAAGCAAGCTGTTATGGCGAAAGTGGTGGTGCCTGGGAGTTCCGCGGAGAGTGCACTGTATAAGCGCGTGGCGGGCATCGGAGATGTGGCGCGGATGCCGATGGGCGGTCGACTGGCCGACGATCAAATTGCCACGTTGAAGGCTTGGATTGAGCAAGGTGCGGAGTGGCCCGATGCCGTGGGCGCGACTGTGACAGCGACGAAAACTCATTGGGCCTTTGTGCCACCCCTGAAGCCGGAGTTGCCTGCGGTGATTCACGCGAACTGGGTGAGGAATCCGATCGACCGTTTTATTTTGGCGCGGCTAGAGAAGGAAGGGCTGACACCATCGCCGGAAGCGGACCGGGTGACACTCTTGCGGAGACTCAGTTTGGATCTGACTGGGTTGCCGCCAAGCGTAGAGGAAGTGGATGCGTTTGTGCGAGACAAGAGCAAAAACGCGTATGAAAAGCAGGTGGAGCGGCTGCTAGCCTCGCCGCATTATGGCGAGATGTGGGCGCGGCACTGGTTGGATGCGGCGCACTATGCCGATTCAGATGGATATGAGAAAGACAAACCGCGCGAAGTTTGGTTTTACCGCGATTGGGTGATTCACGCGCTCAACAAGAATCTGCCGTACGACCGGTTTGTTGTTGATCAGATTGCGGGCGATTTGCTGCCCAATCACACGCAAGATGATGTGGTGGCGACAGGTTTTTTGCGGAACTCGCAGGTAAATGAAGAAGGCGGTATTGATCCGGAACAGTTTCGGATGGAAGCAATGTTCGACCGGATGCACACGGTGGGGAGCGCGATTTTAGGGCTGACGATTCAGTGTGCGCAGTGCCACAACCATAAGTATGATCCGTTGAAGCAGGAAGAGTACTACAAGATGATGGCGTTCTTGAATAACACGCATGAGGCCAACATTGCGGTATACACGCCTACGGAGGAGATGAAGAGGACGGAGATTTTGCGGCGGACGCGGGAGATTGAAGGCACGCTGCAGAGACAGAACAAAAATTGGCGGACCCGGATGGCTGCGTGGGAGGCGAGTGTCAAGAATGACCAGCCCGAGTGGATTGTGGTGAAGCCGGAAGTGGATGATATTTCGACGGGCGGGCAGAAGTATGCGCCGATGAAGGATGGGTCGATGTTGGCAGGCGGTTATGCGCCGACGAAGCATACGGTGAAGATGACGGTGAAGACGGATGTGCAGAATATTCGGGCGTTCCGGTTGGAGTTGTTGAAAGATCCGAATTTGCCGCGCGGGGGACCTGGGAGGTCGACGATCGGGACGGGTGTTCTATCGGAGTTCAAGGTGGAGGCTGCGCCGGCGAGCGCTCCCGATAAGAAGACCGTGGTGAAGATTGTGAAGGCGACGGCGGATGTGAATCCTCCCGAGCGGGCTTTAGAGAAAGTGTTTGATGATAAGAGCAAAAAGAACCGAGTGACGGGGCCGGTGGAGTTTGCGATTGACGGGAAGGACGAGACGGGATGGGGGATTGATGTTGGGCCGGGTTTGCGGAATCAGCCACGGAAGGCCGTCTTTAATACGGCGGATCCTATTAGCAATGATGGCGGGACGATTTTGGTTTTCTATCTGAAGCAGAATCACGGCGGCTGGAATAGCGACGATAACCAGAACAATAATCTGGGGCGGATGCGGCTTTCTATTACGTCGGCAGAGAATGCCGTGGCCGATCCGCTGCCTGCGGCCGTGCGGGACGTGTTGGCGGTGCCCGCAGATCAGCGAACGCCGGAGCAGGTAGAGACGGTTTTCAGTTATTGGCGCACCACGGTGCCGGAGTGGCGGCAACAGAATGATGAGATTGCCGGATTGTGGAATAACTATCCGGAAGGCGATACGCAACTGGTGCTGGCACAGCGGGACGATCCGCGGCCGACGCATGTGTTGACGCGCGGTGATTTTTTGAAGCCGGCGAAGTTAGTGGAAGCGGGGACACCGGCGTATCTCAATCCCCTTCCCCCGGGTCCGGCGGATCGATTGAGTTTTGCGAAGTGGATGGTGGACCGGAAGGCACCGACGACAGCCCGGGCGTTGGTGAATCGAGTTTGGCAGACCTACTTTGGGACTGGGATTGTGGCAACGAGTGAGGATCTTGGGAGACAGAGTGAGACGCCC
>Ga0182012_10008291_pt1 | contig 10286 bp, 6 predicted proteins | sample 612S2SmetaG_FD_120486 | JGI IMG/M metagenome (GOLD analysis project Ga0182012, IMG submission 120486) | Permafrost microbial communities from Stordalen Mire, Sweden - 612S2S metaG | ecosystem: Environmental > Terrestrial > Soil > Wetlands > Permafrost | place: Sweden: Stordalen | collected...
CTTGTCGTGCGCATACACGTTGATCGCGCCGACCACCTGATCCGGCAGCAGCAGCGGCAGCGACAGCACGCTGTGCACACCCAATCTGCCCACGCGCGGACCGAACCGCGGCCACCGCCTGTCACCTCCCAGCGATCCCGACCGCACCGTGCGCTGTTCTAACGCCGCGGTGATACTGGGCCCCTCGTTGACGGTCACGTACTGGATATCGTCGATCGCGGCGACAAGCGGGGCGCTGGCTCCCAATGCCGCGACCACGTTGTGCCCCTTCTCGGGGTTGGTCTGCAGCAACGTCACCCCGGTGTCTTCTGCGCCCGGGATGGCGTGCACGGCGAACGTTGCGACTTGAGTCAGCAACTCATCGAGCCCCAGACTGCCCGCGACCAAGCTTGCGAGGTGATCTATCCCGGCCTGCAGGGCGGCAAAGTCGGCGCTGAGTTGCTCGGATGTCAGCGAACCGTGCCGAGAGTGGTGGTCGGTGGACTCGGTCATATTGCCAGCACCCGTGTGCTCATCAGCCTCGTCGCGGTCGTTCACTCCTGCCCGGTCCGCGGCGCGGACAATGCTGCGATTCAACTCATACGGTGCGGCGATGAGCTGGTCGGCGAAGTCGATGGCAGTCTCGACGATGGTCTTGCGTAGCGGTCGGACGGTCGCAGGAATCGCTTCATCGACTGATCTCCGGAACTTACGCAAAGCCTCACTCGCGGCATGTTGTCCGGCCTTGGCCGATTCGCGCACGTCGTCGGCCAGCTCGGCCACGGCGCCACGGACTTCTGACTCCGTGCTGGCCACGGTCTTCTTGGCGGTCTGCGTCATCGGGATCTCCCTGCTTCTGGGGCGTTTGCAATCGCTGAGGACGCTAATCGCCTCTAGGGCTCAGCTGTATGGGCGAAAGTCACGAAGTAGGGAGCCGATGGTCCGCTGGGGCTTCATCTTTCCCGTCGGCGGAGTCGTGCTCAAAATCTCTAGCACTGTTACTTCGCGTAACACGCCGACGCATATCCCCAGGAAACCAAGCGCCCGCGTAACGACACCGAATAACAGAAAGCGCAGTTCAAGGGCCATTTCCCCAGGTCGGTACGGGGTTCGAGTCCCCTTAGCTCCACCAGGGATAAACCATCGTGAACGCGCGTTATTCTTGGTTCCGGCGTTAGCTGTCCGCGTCGTCTGGGTCGATTTTTGATGACAACGAGCGGTTCGGGTGTCGCCACATTCGGGTATGGGGACATGGTCCGGCTTCCTGGCGGGATCACTTCCTGGATATTGATGTATTGCCCGCGGTTGCCGGGACGGGCGAATCCAGTCTGTCGAAAACTGAATCGCCTGGTTGTGCCGGAGGCTCGGGCTATTGGATTCCGACCAGCTGCCGCCGAGGGAATGAGCAACACCGCGATCGCGGACAAGCTCGACATCCACATCAGCAGCGCCCGGAAGTGGCGCACGCGGTTCGTGGCTCAGCGACTCGAGGGTCTGCTCGACGCGCCACGGCCCGGCCTTCCGTGCACGGTGGTCGACGAGCAGGTCGAAGCGGTGATCACCGCGACGCTAGAGAGCACCCCCCGGGATGCCACGCACTGGTCGACGCGGTCGTTGGCTGCCGAACTGGGGATGTCGCAATCGGCGGTTTCGCGGATCTGCCGGGCTTTCGGTCTGGCTCCGCACAAACAGGATTCGTGGAAACTGTCCAAAGACCCGCTGTTTGTCGAGCCTTGAGATTTTTCGGTCATCGGTGACCCGTAGCTGAACCAGGGGGTCTCTAGTCACTTCCAGGATTTGCTGCAGCCCCGCGCCCCGTGCCCCGCGCCCGTACCACTTTAACCAGCCCGGCTGACGCGGTTATGAGTCCGCTTATCGCACCAACAAGCCCCGCAATGCCTCCCATTACTGCGATAGGTTCGGCGAGTGGTACGGGTTCCGGCTCGGCTGCGCTGGACGTTGGCGCCGTCACGGTCACAGTGACCGGCTGCGGAGGCGTCCAGCCGGGCGGTGCTGAGCTGGGTGTTTCATTTGGTCCCTGTAGGGGTCCTCCACGTGCGGTGGGCGCCACCGTCGTGGACGCGCTGGGTGCCGCCGGCGGACTAGAACGGCGAAACCCGTGGCTGGCGAAAATTACTAGGAAGAGGATCACGGATAAGGCGATAAACCCAACCCCTACGGCAATCAATCGACGGCCGTCGCGGCGGCTGCTTGGCTGGGGTTGAGTCGATTGAGTGCGCGGCATGCAAATAAGGATGAACCTGGCCGGCAACCGCGGCAAGGATGTGAGTCAATCGGGTTATCTGGCTGGAACGGCATGGCTGTTATCTCGGTCGTTCCGAGCCCGCCGCGCTTGGTTGGTCAAATGCCAACCTCAGGTCTTGGCGGAACTGTCCTCGACGATCACTCAGGCCCTTCGGAGTTTACTGAGTGATCATCGAATCTGTCTAATGCTGTTGTGCTGCAACGCTGTACGCTTAGTTTCCCCCTTTGGTTTTGGGCATAGGCCCGTCGCGCCAGGGGCCATGGGCCACCGCTGACCCGGCAAAGGGGGGACGGTGCTGGCCGTCCGCGCACACAGAAAGGAAGAACGCACGGACTTGGTTCATACCGAGATTGTCTTGGACAGTTGCTTCCTTGACCGGACATCGGCCGCTATGACGTCATTGCCGAAACGAAAGCCGGCCTCACGCAGGGCAGCCTGAGCCGGTTTCGTAGAAGTCCATCAACATCAGACGTTGCGGTTGAGGGTTCGCCAAGCGAGGCAGAGTGCGCACGACTCGAATGGTTCACTCCGCGTTGAGAGTCGGCCGCCCCTGGGATGAAACTCGGCTAACGTTCGCCGTTTGCGACTTCAGCATAGGCGTGGCCATGAAGCGCTTGACCGAGTCGGAGCAAAAATCGAGGGTTGTTGACGTCACCGGCGTTTCTTGACGTGATCGCGGGAAGCGCGTCTTCGGTTTCGGGCTGGCTTGGCGGCTGCGATCACGGTGACGGCCAAAGCGATTGTTCCGACAACGATCAGGGGGTGCCACCACTGTGTACCCAGCCAGTAGACATGGGCGCAGATTAGGCCGGTACAGCCGGTAGAAGTCTTGTTTCCGAACAGCCATTCGCGTACGTCTTGCGTGGCCAGGGAAAGGACCGCGCCGACAAGACTTAGCGAGAGTAATGCGAAAAGCAGCCTGCTGGAGAGCTGCCAGGTTCCCAGGGCGATGAGATAACCGCCAGTCCCAGCCATGATCAGACCGGTGACTCCGAACAGTGGTGCGGATTGAATCGCGGCTGCGGCGCCCAGAACCAGGAGCACGGCGCCAGCGATGATGATCGACCTGGCAACGCCTTTGGTCAACGACACCACGCGATATGCACTGAGCGTCAGTGTTCGCAAAATAGTCAACGCTGGCTTGAGGGCAGCAGGCAGCTGTTGCACGGAGCCAGCCGCCCCGGATGCCGTCGCAGCGACTTTCGTGATGGTACGCGCCATCAAGGGTGAGCCCTTGTCGCTGCCAAACGTCTCGCCTGCTACTGGATCATCATTCAAGAGGGCGTATTTGGCGTCTCCTGGGCCAGCGGCCAACACCTTCTTGGCCCAGGTTCGCGAACTCGTCGGGCTCCAGTCCGGCTTTTGTCCCGGCTGCGGGTCGGTCACCGCGTTGGCCAGGACGTCTAATTCTTCGTCGAGGACTCGTTGCTGCCACGCTTGCGCCAACCACAGCGACGTCAAGGGAGTGCTGGATGGTATCGACTTGGACGGGTCGTCGAGGAACCCAAGCTCGTCGAGCAGCATGTCCTCCGTGAGATACTGGTCCGTCCCACCGCCGGCAGCCGACAGGCGGTAACCGGAACTCGGAAAGTCAGGCGCCCCAAGCATTTTCAATCTGCGAAGAAACCACTGCGCTCCGGTCTCGGGCCCGTTGACGCTTTTCTTGCGTTCGTTCACATGCGCCTGGACGGTCCGCCACACCCGTCGCGGGTCTAGCAGTACGTGGACGAGCCATCCTGTTCCGTCGAGTCGGCCCCACATCCAGTCGTTGGTTCGCCAGGACCGTTTGTAGAAGGCGCCGAAGTGGTGTAGCTGCATGCCGGTGAGCTTTTGCTGCGCTGTCTGCCAGTCAGGTGCGAGCAGGCTGCGCGTATCAGCGCTCACTTGCACAAGCTCCAGAGACTGCTCGATTTCTGCCTCGGCCGGAAGCATCGCCTGCTGTGTGGCGGCCAGATCGAATAACTTCGTCGCCACGGTCCGGGGGTTGTCTGCAGGCTTCAGATAGTCGAGGTACGTATTCAGCTGGCTGGCTGCAATATTGTCTTGTGCGAGCAGGGAATCCGCCTCGGCGCCAGCAGCGGACGAGGCGCTGGCGGCAAGTCGCTTCAAGGTCGGGTAGCCGTTCGCAAAGACCTCGCCGAGCCGGTCCCAGGCTTCCTCATTCGCCGCGGATTGTTCGAGATAGCCCGCAGCGAGAAGGCCGGCCGCGTCCCGGAGTGATCCTTGTCGGACCGCCGGGTTGGTGCACACCTTGCGAACGAGCTCACCGAGATCGAACGGTTTGCGCGGTTGACAAGCCCTGAAGATGCCGTCGATGAGCTTCGCCACGGCAGTGACGTCGAAGTCGGACTTCGCGAGCTGGTATGCCGCCTGGACGATAGGGATTGCAGATCCTTTTGCGAGGTCGCATGCTGGTTGGCCGTACAGAGCAAGATCGGCTGCACTCTCGGGGAGCGGCCGGTCGGGCGGTTGCGCCCAACTACTCAGGATCGACTCTGTGATCTGTTGCCGGCATACCGTCTCGGCGTTGCTACCGATGATGAGGTCGTCCTCCCAGTTTTTGGGAATGCGTTCGGTGGATGTGCTCGACGCTGGCGGCCAGGTGCTGAGCTGGCGGAGCAGAGCACTGGTGAGGGCTTGAGCCTGTCTGGTTGCCTCGCGCGTCCGGTAGTCCGTCAGCAAAGACGTGGTGAGAAGCCGCGATCCATCGGGCAGCATCGCCGCGAGCTCGGCAAGGCGCAGGCGGGTGTCGGTTCGCGCTTCCATGCGGTCCTGATGGGCCCGGATCGCTCGGAGGTCCGCCGCGATCGACTGTGTCGTGATCGCAGCCAGGTCGTTGAGGAGCCCGCCGACAAGGCCGAGTGGCTCATCGAGATTGTCCGACGGGGCCTCTTGCACCAGATCGGGCGCTGGCCCGGAAGACGGCACCACGAAGAGAAGCACCCGGCGAACCGACCGGGAAGCGGGGCGATCAAAGATCCGCTGGAGCAGCACGTCGATGGGCCGGTTGTCGAGAAGGCCGCCATCGGCAACCCAGTGCGCGCGGGTGATATTGGTAAAGGGCGCCATCGCCGGCCGAGCTGGCACGCCCCCCTTCCTGGCGGTTCCGGCTGTCCAGGGGATGAACGAGGGCTCGAAAGCGACGGGGAACGACGCCGAGCTGCGAGCGGCCAATGCCAACGCTGGGACTGTGCCATTTTCTGCGAGGTCGGTCTCGGTGAACGTGAACAGACCGCGCCGGTCGACGTCCTGTACGAGCGTGCCGAACGAGTCGGTGAACCTGCTGGTTTCTCCGGTGAGCAGGGTCGTCGTGATGTATAGCGTGGTGGAAGGGGTGCGAGCACCTCCCGGGAACGCCGCGGGCGGGAACGGCCCGGTCTCGAGCTTGGGAATCTGCTTCGCCAGCGCGGCGAACATGCGTTCGTCGCCGTATAACAGGGACGACGCACTCTTGTCCCTCGGGTCTCGCAGCAGGTCAGTCAACGCCCCGAGATCCAACCAAAGATCACGCAGCCCGCCAAGGTCGGACCCCGTGACACGCGACGAACCAAGCACAGCCGCGTTGATGCCACCCGCACTTGTCCCAGATAACACGTCGACATCGACGACCACGTCGAGCAGGTCGATGAGTTCGGCGTAGAGCTTGAGGCAAGCAGCCGACTCTTTGGTGAGATTGCTGCGGGTCGGGAACGTTTTGCCCACCCTGCGCCACTGGGATGCCTGGGAGAGCAAGTTGATCTCCCGCGTAACACCGGCCATCCAGATCGCGAGACTGACGCCACCCGTCATCGTGGTAGCGAGTCGGAGTTCCTGCGTCGACTCCGTCACCGGTGATGGCCTTTCGAATGCCATCGCGCACCCCCAATGAACGGGTTTCCCCGACTGGAGCGGGGACACTTGGGCCTAGATTGCCACGATCCCGGCACCTCCACGAGTGAACGATGCATTGCGCTCACGTGCTGTGCCGGGGGCGCGCCGAGGGATCGGTCAAAGAGGAAAACACGCGCCGCAAGCCCTGGGTCCCCATTTCAAGACTGAACTGTGCAGGTACCCCAAGCATGGAAAGGCGACAATCAGTTTCGGCTCTGTACCTGTGGGCACATTGTTGGCAAAATTGTGAGCGCCCTGCACGGATCAACGTCGAATTCCACTAGGCTTGCAGTCGTGGCTGATTCCGCGGTCCGCTTACTTGGGCCCGCTGGATCTGCACATCGGCATGGCCTCTTGCAGAGGGGAGGTCGCTACGAGTGAGTTAGTTGCCCCATACTCCCTCGAAAACCGATGGCGGCGCGTCGATTCGACGCGCGTTCGGTCAACCCACCCAGGACAATTCACGCGTTCGCCGGCCGAGCAAACGGACCAGTGGATCCCCAAAGGCACCATCATCCAAGACGGCCGCAACCTGCCGTAGCGGCCTGTGGAGCACTACCCGCGTGGCCGCGATTCAAGCGGCTAACGATCGAAAGCACAAGCTGCCGAGCCATGGCGGCCCCGCTCTTATAGCCAACTCATGGAGGTAACTCGAATGGCCGACCCAAACTCGATCCTGGCAGATGTCTCCGGCGTCGAGCCCAGCAACGGCGCGCCGCAAGGATGGCGACGCGTTCTCGCGCGCCACAACCGCAATATCGGCGACATCGTCAACGACCCCACTCGCAGCGCGTGGAACTCAACGCATAACGGAATGAACTACCAGGGCACGTATGACGCCTTCGAGCAACAGGTCACCACGGCCGAGCAGATCGCGTGGGTGCACACGTTCAGCGACGGTATCGTCCGCGACTCCGGCGATGTGCTGATCGAACTGATGGAGTTCGCGATCCAGTGGCGCAAGGCCAACAACCTTCCCACGTCAGCTAAATGACCGTCGGCTGGGGCGACCTCGCCGCCGCCATCAGCGGCGTCTACAACTTCAGGCACGCGGTGCTGACCGTTCGCGGCACCTGGGGGGCACTCGGCACGCAATATCCGTCAAATACGGTCAACGGCCTCGCGCAATACGTCAACGACGGCCTTGTTTACGAGGTGCCCGTAGATTATCCAGCGACCTTCGGGCCGGTCGGTGGGCCGATCACAGCAGAGAGTTACCAGCAGTCCGTCAATAAAGCCGAAATCTGGATCGCTGACTGGCTCGGTAGGAACCCGACACGGACGTTCATCCTGGGCGGCTATAGCCAGGGCGCCGAAGTCGTGTCGCGGATCGCGATCCAGCTGATGGGCGGCGACCTGGCGCGCTACCTCCCGAACTTCGTCGGCGGCTACACCTTCGGAAACCCATGCCGGGGCGCCGGATTTCACGCTCCGACCATCGCCGACCCCAGTGGCCGGGGAATTTCCGCGGTCAATATGACCACGTTACCGACGGTCAACGGGCAGGTCGTGTGGGCCGATTATGTGCACAGCCCAGCCAATGGCGATCTTGGCCTCGACATGTACGCCTCAGTGCCTACTAATCAGGCTGGAAAGGACATGACCGACGTCTACACATCGGCCACCAACGCCCAGCTCAACGACCTCGGCGCGCTAAGCCAGGACATCGTCAGCACGTTGGTTGCGGCTGCCCAGGATCTAGGTGGTGTTCCCAAAGTCGATGGCGATCTCACCGACATGCTGGGCAACCCGCTTGAACTGATCACACTGCTCGAAGGGGCACTCGCCGGCTCACGGCCGATCGGTGTCCAAGCGGCGATCGAAGCCGCCATTGACGGGATTAAGTTCCTCGCCGCACCAGGTGGTCCGACCGCCCCACACATCTCCTACCTCGCCGAAATCGGCGGCTATTCCAACCTCGTCGCTGACGCTGTTGGCTGGCTCAACCACATCGCGACACTCACGCCCGCAAGAGTTTAGTTGAGTTGAAAGGGAATCAACCAAGTCCAATAAGCCCCCCGGGCTCTGGAACAGCTTAGCCGGCTAACTGAAGTCGGCGCTGTGGCGAATTAGCGACAAGCGCCAGGTTCAGCGCAGTCCTTCATTGCGCGGACGATGTGACTGTAGGCCCTCCATCGAAGGACTTAAGTCACTACAGGCCGGAGTCGTGCCGTTTCAGGCTATGTAGGTCAGCAACCTTTGACGTGGTCGCGAACTCAACTGGGACCGTTGTGACGGTGAGTAGGGAGTAACGAGATGAAACCTGAATTAGCTCGCGGCATTGCTATCCGTACCCCGAACTCACCGCGCGGCCACGATCGATCGCCGCTGCCTCACGGAAGGAACGACCAGTGACAGTCACCCGCGGCGACGTTGAGTTCGCCAAGCGAATGTTTTTCGACCGGGTCGGAGACGCTTACAACTACGGCGGCACCTGGGATCCCAACGACCTGAACGTCGGCTGTGATTGTTCGGGTCTGGTGACCGACGAGCTGTCGGCGATTTTCAATGGTAAGGACATGGTGTGGGGTCGGGAAGACATGTCCACCGAGTCCTACCGGTACAAGCCGTTCGGCGAGCAGAAGATTGGCCCGTTCGACCTGATGCACGTCGCCTCCCTGGGTGACGTTCCCGCCGGTGCGCCCGTGGTGATCAACCTTCACCACGAAGGCGACGGCGGACCCCACTCGCACATGAACTGCGTCGTCGACGGGGTCTACATGGAATCGTCGAGCACATACGGCTGCTGCACCGCACCCAAAGCCATCCCCTCCGACAGCAACTACTGGAACGACCACTGGTATGTCGCCGGTCTAATCGTCGAAGACGGCACACCCCAAACGCAGGGGCACGTGGACAGCTTCTTCGCCGACGTGTCCGAATTCCAAGTCCCCGTTGATGATTCCTACCCCTACAAGCTCTTGTCAATCCGCGTCAGCGACGGCACCTACCAGGATCACAAGTTCGCCCAAAACTACAAGTGGATGCGCAACGCGCTGGACACCGGCCGTTTGGCCTGCGGCATCGTCTACACCTACGTGCGGCCCAACTGGCAAGACAACGCCAACACGGTGCGACAGATGATCGACGCTAACGGCGGTCTGCACCCCAAAGTCGTGCTCATGCTCGATGTGGAAAGCGGCGGCAACCCCGCCGGGAACGGATCCGACTGGATCAACACCCTTTACAACAACCTCGCCGAGTACGCCGGCAACCCCGCGCGCATCCTCGGCTACGCCAACCAGGGCGACTTCAACAGCATGTGGCCATCGAGGCCCAAGGGATTGCGGGTCATCGCGGCGTCCTACGGCTCCAACCCGCTGCTGCCCGGGCAGATCGCCCACCAGTACACCGACGGTTCCAAGGGCGCCAACCAGGGCTTGCCGATGGGGTGTGCCCCGTTCCGTAACTGCGACATGAACGTCGCTGACGGATTGTCGCCCACCGATTTCGCCGCGGCCTGCGGCATTGCCACACCAGTCCCCCCAGTGATCACCCCAGTGATCACAAGAGCGCTCACCAATGCCCAGCCGCAAGACATCGCGAACATGCTCAACGGAACCAACGCCGACGGCTCGCCGCTGATCGGCCCGGACGGGGCGGACTACCGCAGGGTGGACCTGCTGGCCGCCGATACCGAACCCCTCGACGAGAGCCCCAACACCACCCGATCGGTGCTCGACCAGATCACAACCTTGTCGAAGATCCTGTCCAGGACCCACAACGGTAAGACACTGTTCCAGATGGTGTCCGATTTGCACGACAAGATGTGACACCCAGGCGTCGCGCTTCGAAAAAGCAAAGACGATGAGCCTGTTGTCGATGGCGTCGGTCGCGGTCGTGCGTGACCACGCGCCACCCGGTCAGCCACTGACCGAGGTAGCGATCGCGCCGCACGTCGCCCTCGCGGTTCCGGCCGCCCGCCAACCAGCCTTCACCGGGCCGGCCCCGACCACCCCACCCGCCCAAAGCCCCGCGCGGCCAGAGGATGTCGAGGACACGTCAGCCGGCTTCTGGGCGAGCACCCAGGAGCCCGCGCCGCGCGGTGGGAGTAGGATTCAGTCCTACTCAACAATGGAGGTCGCTCATGCGAACGACGCGGCAATTGAGCATCACACTCCCAAACGACATGGCTGAAGCGCTCCGCGAGCGGGTGCGCTCAGGGGAATAC